>Ga0302314_10010280_pt1 | contig 16398 bp, 20 predicted proteins | sample III_Palsa_N2_3_FD_200533 | JGI IMG/M metagenome (GOLD analysis project Ga0302314, IMG submission 200533) | Peat permafrost microbial communities from Stordalen Mire near Abisko, Sweden - III_Palsa_N2_3 | ecosystem: Environmental > Terrestrial > Soil > Palsa > Peat permafrost | place: Sweden... | reverse complement strand
ATCTGGCAGGACCCGATCCCGGCCGTGGACCACCCGTTGGTCGACGCTCAGGACGTCACCATCCTCAAGGCCAAGATCCTCGCCTCGGAACTCACGGTTCCACAGCTGGTCGGAGCCGCCTGGGCGTCCGCATCGACGTTCCGCGGCTCGGACAAGCGCGGCGGCGCCAACGGCGCGCGCATCCGCCTGGCCCCGCAGAGGGATTGGGAGGTCAACAATCCGGCTGATCTGGCGAAGGTGATGCAGACGCTCGAAGCCATACAGACCGAGTTCAACGGCTCGGCGGGCGGCGTAAAGAAGGTGTCGCTGGCCGACTTGATCGTCCTTGGCGGCGGGGCCGCGATCGAAAAGGCTGCGAGAGACGCCGGAAGCCACGCCGAGGTCCCCTTCACGCCCGGACGTATGGACGCCTCGCAGGATCAGACCGACGCGGCCTCCTTCGCCCCGCTCGAGCCGGCCTCCGATGGTTTTCGCAACTACCGCAGCGGCGAGCAATTCATGGCGCCCGAAGAAGCCCTGGTGGATCGGGCCCAGCTGCTGAGGTTGAGTGGACCAGAGATGACGGTGCTGGTCGGCGGTCTGCGGGTCCTCGGCGCCAACGCCGGAGGGTCCAAGCACGGCGTCTTCACCCCCCGGCCAGGGAAGCTGACGAACGACTTCTTCGTCAACCTGCTCGACATGCGCACGGAATGGAAGACCACGGACTCCGACGCCGTGTTCGAAGGCCGAGATCGTAAGACCAAGGAACTGCGGTGGATCGGCACGCGTGTCGATCTGATCTTCGGTGCGCACTCGGAATTGCGCGCGCTCGCGGAGGCCTATGCCTGCGCCGACGCGGGCGAGACGTTCGTCAACGACTTCGTGGCCGCTTGGACCAAGGTCATGAACGCCGACCGCTACGACCTGGCCTGATCCTAGAGCACGATGGGTTAAGATCGAATCGATCGGAACGCTGAATCGTGCTCTAGAATCAAAAGTGTAGAGCCTGATTCAACGATCGCATCTGTTCCGTGTGATCGCATCAGGCTCTAGCGTCCTGATCGATTCCGAGGTTCGTCGGAGCCTGCTCGCCGGCGCGCACAAATTCGATCCGCGGCGTCAGCGGGTGTTGCCGCCTGACATGCTCAAGCATTTCAAAGCGAACCTCAACGTCGCCTCCGAACTGCTGGTCATCGGCTACAGCTTCGGCGACACCCACATCAACGAAGTGCTTCGCGATTGGCTGGAGTTCTCAGATGAGCGCGCGCTGCACATCGTTGATGTGATCGAGCGCGCCAGCGCGAAGGAGTTCCTCGATCGGCGGGCGGGGATCGTCCGCGCCAGGCCCTGGAGAGGCGGCTTGCGGCGGTAACCACGAAGCTCAGTGAGCGCAGCGGCGAACTGATGGCCTCGTTCATGCGCGAGGACCGGCAGCGGGCGATAACTGTGCTGTTGGCAAAGCTCGACCGGTTGCCGAAGGTCGACGGCAAGCCAGACTTCGCGGCTATTGGTGATCCGGTCGAAGCGGCGCGCCAGTGGGCGGCTAAGGCGGGGCTCGAGCAAGAAGAAATGCTGCGCAAGACCGTTGAGTACCTGGAAGCAGCGTCGAACGCCTAGCGGACATGCCGATGCTCCGATCGGGGTATGGCGGCGCAACATTCACTTCCTGGAGCAACGCCAGCTTCCACTACTGGAGCAGACCAGACTTGAGCCGCCCGTCCCTCCGGACCGCTCCGTCCCGCGACCTTCGGGACGTTCGCACGTCCGCGGCGCCGCGCCCCCAACGGGGCGGCAGGCGCGACGCGTCAGCCTCTATCCGCTAGACGCCGCCTTCGCTCCCCTCGCCCACGGCTCGGCGGTCAGCCGATGCACGAGGTGGTCGATCAGGACGGCGACGCGGGCGGGTCGAAGGGCGTTGGGCGGCGTCACCAGGTTGAGCGCGATGGCTGTGACCTCCCAGTCGGGCAAGGCCTCGACCAGCCGCCCGTCGGCGAGGTCGCGCCAGACAATGAACTCGGGCTGGAGGGCGATCCCCGCGCCCTCCAACAAGGCGGCCGTGAACGCCTCTGCGTTGTTGGCGCGCAGGTTCCCATGCACCGGCGCCAGGTATTCGCCCTCCTGGAGATGGTGAAAGCGCCACACCTCAGGCGAGGGCATGTTGGTGTAGATGAGCGCCGTGTGTCTCTCTAGATCGCGCGGATGGGTGGGAAGACCGTTGCGCTTGAAGTAGTCCGGCGACGCCACCAGCGGGCGCCGCACGGTGCACAGACGCCGAGACCTCAACGTGGAATCGGCAAGGCTGGCGATCCGCAGCGCCAGATCGAACCCGCCGCCGACCAGATCCACCTGTTCGTCACTCAGGTGCAGGTCGATGCCGACATCCGGATAGCGCTTCAGAAAGGCCGGCAGGGTCGGCGCCACATGCGCCACGCCGAACGACATGGGCGCGGCCATCCGCACGATGCCGCGGGGCGTCGCCGCCTGGGCCGAGGCGTCCGCTTCCACGGCCACGCCCTCGGCCAGAATACGCTTGGCGCGTTCGAGCGCGCTCTCACCGGTCTGGGTGAGGGAAAGGCGGCGGGAGGTTCGGTGCAGCAGCGCCGTTCCAAGACGCGCTTCCAGGCGGCTCACGGCCTTTGACACCTTGGGCTTGGAAAGGTGCAGTTCGTCGGCGGCGCGCGTGAATGAGCCGGTTTCGACCACCTTGGCGAAGATGGCCCAGGCCTCAAGGTCCGGCAGGGTTGTCATGTGGCTTTCAGAAACAGTGCATTTCTATCGTATCGATTTTCATTATGATGATGCGGCATTACCTCTCGGGTCAAGCGAACCTTTCGGAGACCTAAGATGATCGAACTTCGACCCTTCGATAGCCTCGGCGGCGCCGACCACGGCTGGCTGAACGCCAAGCACCACTTTTCTTTCGCCAGCTACTTCGACCCGGACCGGATGAACTGGGGCGCCCTGCGCGTCTGGAACGACGACACCATCGCGCCGAACACCGGTTTTCCGCCCCATCCTCACGCCGACATGGAAATCATCACCTATGTCCGCAAAGGCGCGATCACCCACCGGGACAATCTCGGCAACGAAGGGCGCACCGAGGCGGGAGACGTGCAGGTGATGTCGGCCGGCACCGGCATCACCCACAGCGAATACAACCGCGAACCTGACCCCACCCAGATCTTCCAGATCTGGATCATGCCGGCGAGCCGCGGCCAGGCGCCGAGCTGGGGCGCGCGGCCGTTTCCCAAGGGCGATCGTTCGGGCCGCCTGGTGACCTTGGCCTCGGGCGACCAGGCCGATAGCGAAGCTCTGTCGATCCGCGCCGATGCGCGAGTGTTGGGAGCCACGCTGAAGGCCGGCCAGACCGTCGACTATCCGCTGGGCCTGGACCGGCGCGGGTACCTGGTTCCGGCTGTCGGCGCGGTGGATATCGATGGCGTGCGCGTCGGCCCGCGCGATGGCGCCGCGATAAGCCAGGTCGAAACCCTCCGCATCCGGGCGCTCGAGGACGCCGAGATCGTGCTCGTGGACGCCGCCTAGGCGTGCGTGCCGGGGCAAGTTGGGGGCGCCGATATGTCGATAGCGCAATCGCATCCTGAGGCCGCCGGGGAGCGCCTTTCGGCCGGCTCCGTGGTGACAAGGGCCGCGGTTCTGGCTCGCCCCGGCGGCGTGCCGCTGCAATACAGCCGGATCACCCGTCCCTGGCCCGACCCGGAGATGATCGTACTGGAGCCGCCGGGAGGTCCGCTGTGTTTCGTGGTGACGTTTCCCGAGCTCGTGTCCGAAAGCAACTTGTGGCGGGACGGCGAGCACTTGGTGCGCCAGCCCTGCCCACCGGGATCGTTTTCTGTTTATGATTTCAGCCACAAGTGGATCGCCCAGGTCCCCAATCCGCTCGACAGCTTTCACCTCTGGCTTCCCAAGGTCGCCTTCAAGGAGCTGGAACAGGCGCACCGGATCTCGATCGTCGACAATATCCATCTGGATCAGACGCGGCACTGCCGCGACGAGGTGATGATGCACCTGGCGGCGTCCCTGATGCCGAGCCTGTCGTCGCCCAATGAAGTGAACCGGCTGTTCGCGGATCACGTCTTCGAGGCCATGCGCCTGCATATCGCCCAGACCTACGGCGGACTGCCGCCGCATCCGCCGCCGCGCCGCGGCGCGCTGACGCCTCTGCAGGAACGCCGGGCCAAGGAACGGATCCTGGACGACCTGGCCAATGATCCGAGCCTCGCCGAACTGGCGTTGCTCTGCGGCCTGTCGGTGAGCCACTTCGCACGCGCTTTCAAGCAAGGGACCGGCGCCCCGCCGCATCGTTGGCTGATCAAGAAGCGGGTGGAGCGCGCCCAGAAACTGCTCGCCTCCAGCGACGCGCCGATCAGCGAGATCGCCCAGACCTGCGGCTTCGCCGACCAGAGCCACCTCACCCGCGTTTTCACCAGAGCGATGGGCGTCAGCCCGGGGGTCTGGCGGCGCGAACGAAGGCGCTGAAGCAGCCATTCGCTTCGCGGCGGGAGTGTTCAAATCGCCGCAAGCCTCATCAAGCGGAGGCGCTCACCGGCCTCTAGCATGGCGGCCTCGCGGGAAGAGGCTCTTGATGGACGCGTTGCGCGAACTGATCTCGCCGGACGAATGCGCCGTCGTCTTTGCTGACCAACAGGCCGGGCTGGCGTTCGCCGTCCAGTCGATGGACCGACAGGCGCTGCTCAACAACAGCATCTCGCTGGCGCGCACGGCAGGCGTGTTCGGTCTGCCGATCGTCGCCTCCACCTCGGCCAGCAAGGTCTACAGCGGCCCCGTGATGCCGGCGCTGCAGGCGGCGATGCCGGGCGTCGCGCCGATCGAGCGGCGCAGCATGAACATCTGGGAGGATGACGCCGCGCGAGGCGCCATCCAAAACACCGGCCGGCGCCGCCTTCTGGTCTCCGGCCTTCTGACCGAGGGCTGCGTCAGTTTTCTCGTTCTCTCGGCTCTGGCCGACGGCTTCGAAGTCTTCATCGTCGGCGACGCCTGCGGCGGAGCCAGCGCCTACGGCCATTAGCTGGCCATCCAGCGGATGGCGGCCAAGGGCGCCCAGGTGACCAGCTGGCTGCAGGTCTTGCTGGAACTCCAGCGCGACTGGACGCGCCATGCCACCTATGATGGCGCCAGAGCGATCGTGGAGGCCAACGGCGGCGGCTATGGCATCGGCCTCGCCTATTCCCGCGACATGATCCGGCCCTCGGGGGGCTGACCATCAGGTTCGAGCAACGCCGCCTTCGTCATCCGACGAGACGGAACCCGGAGTGAGGAAACATGGAAACGATCACCACCAAGGACGGGACGACGATCTTCTTCAAGCACTGGGGCGCCGGACAGCCGATCGTCTTCCATCATGGCTGGCCGCTGAGCGCGGACGACTGGGATTCGCAGATGATGTTCTTTCTCGCGCACGGCTACCGCGTGATCGCCCATGATCGTCGGGGCCACGGCCGCTCGAGCCAGACCGCAACCGGCAATGACATGGACACCTATGCCGCCGATGTCGCCGAACTCACCACCGCGCTCGACCTGCGGGAGGCGGTTCACATCGGCCACTCGACCGGCGGCGGCGAGGTCGCCCGCTATGTGGCCCGGCACGGCAAGGGGCGTGTCGCCAAGGCGGTTCTGGTCAGCGCGGTCCCGCCGATCATGGTGAAGAGCGCCACCAATCCCGGCGGCACGCCGATCGAGGTGTTCGACGACATTCGCAAGAACACGGCCTTCAACCGCGCCCAGTTCTACATCGACATCACCCTGCCCTTTTACGGCTTCAACCGGCCGGGCGCGACGGTCGTCGAGGGCGTGCGGCGGAACTGGTGGCGCCAGGGCATGATGGGCGGGGCCAAGGCGCACTACGACTGCATCAAGGCCTTCTCGGAGACAGACTTCACTGAGGACCTGAAGGCGATCGACGTCCCGACCCTGGTCATGCATGGCGAGGACGACCAGATCGTACCGTTCGCCGACGCGGGTCCGCTGTCCGCCAAGCTGGTGAAGAACAGCACGCTGAAGACCTACCCCGGCTTCCCACATGGCATGCCGACCGTTCATGCGGACGTGATCAACGCCGATCTGCTGGCTTTCATCCGGGCCTGACGGGTCAATAGGAAGCGCGTCGGCGCCGACGCGTCGCTAGAGCAACCGCGTGAGCATCAAGACCAACCCGGCCAGCGAAACTCCGTATGCAACCGACCGAAGCCAGGGGACGCCGAGCAGGTAGAGCGGCAGATAGACGACGCGGGCGCCAAACCACATCCAGGCGCCGAGCGTCCCGTTCCCGCCGGTCCTGGCGGTGACCGCGAGGGCCAGGGCGAGCGCGATGAACGCCGGGTAGGTTTCCTTGAAGTTCTCCAACGCCCGCTGAGCGCGGCCGGGATACTTCCCCAAGGGCGGCTGGCCTTCATCGCGCGGGCCGGCGTTCCACGCCGCCCCCCTGAGCGGCGCCACGAAAGCGCCCTGCACGGCGATGTAGACGATCAGCAGGACCACCGACCAGGCGAGCAGTCGCAACTCTAGGTTCATCGAAACGCTCCTCTTGAGCGGCCAGGAAGATCATTGCCAATGACTTCTAGGGGTCGAACCTGCCCGTTGGAAGCCGGCCCCAAAGCCGACGTCCGCGCCGGGTCCGCCAGTCTGAAGCCGCTTTCGTTCTCCGGCCGCTCTCCCCTTGCCGCGAGCGACGCTCTATGTAGCGGCCTCATGACCGCCCTTCCGACCCTTTCGCGCCGTCTCGCCCTGATGTTGACGCTCTCCGTGGCGGTCTCGCCGGCGCTGGCCGCAACCTTGCCCGCCGACGACCAGGCCCTGGTCGAGCACGCGCGCGACTATCTGCGCGGCATTTCCAGCGCCATGGGCCGTTTCACCCAAACGGACGCCGCCGGCCGCGTCACCACCGGCACATTCTACCTGCGTCGGCCGGGGCGGGCCCGCTTCGAATACGACCCGCCGTCGGGGCTGGTGGTGGCGTCGAACGGCTTCCGCGTGGCGGTGCTGAACCGGCGGCTCGGGACGCTCGACGCCTATCCGCTCGGGGCGACGCCGCTCGGTGTGCTGCTGTCGCGCGACATCCGCATCGACAAGGCCGTGGAGGTCGGCGCGGTGAAGCGTCGGCCGGGCGGCTTTTCGATCCTCGCCCGGCCGGCGTCGAAGAAGAACGAGGGCGAGATTTCGCTGGATTTTCGCGACGCCCCCGTCGCCCTCACCGGCTGGACGATCACCAATCCGCAGGGCGGCGCGACCAAGGTGGTGCTCGGCGACTTCGGGCCCTCGAAGAGCCTGCCCCATGCGTTCTTCGAGCTCTCGCCCACGACCGCCCCTGCGCCGAAGCCGTCCGGGGACTGACATGCTTCTCAGGATCGCCACCTGGAACGTCAATTCCGTGCGCCTGCGCGCCGAGCAGGCGGCGCGGTTCATCGCCGAACAGGCCCCGGACGTTCTCTGCATGCAGGAGATCAAGTGTCAGGCGGGCGAGTTCCCGGCCAGCGCCTTCGCCGGCGCCGGCCTGCCGCATCTGGCGATCAGCGGCCAGAAGGGCTGGCACGGGGTCGCCATCGCCTCGCGCCTGCCGATCGAGGCCGTGCGGCCGCTCGCGGTTTGCCGCGAAGGCCACGCGCGCAGCGTTTCCGCCCGCGTCGCCGGGGTGGAGATCCATAACCTGTACATTCCGGCCGGGGGCGACATCCCAGACCGGGCGGTGAATCCGAAATTCGACCACAAGCTCGATTTCTACGCCCGGCTCACCGCCGACATGGCCGCGCGCCGCCCGGCGGATCCCCTGGTCCTGACCGGCGATCTCAATGTCGCGCCGGGCGAATTTGACGTGTGGAATCACAAGTTCATGCTCAAGGTGGTGAGTCACACGCCGCCGGAGACCGAGGCCATGACGGCCCTCCAGGCGAGCCTCGGCTTCCTCGACCCGGTGCGCGCGGCCCATCCGGAGCCGGCCAAGCTGGCGTCGTGGTGGAGCTATCGCGCCGCCGACTTCCGCGTTTCCAACCGCGGGCTGCGCCTCGACCACATCTGGCTGACGCCGGCGCTTGGCGCGGCCACGAATGCGCGCATCCACGACGACGTGCGCGCCTGGGAACGGCCCAGCGACCACGCCCCAGTGAGCGTCGACCTGGGGCTGTAGCGGCCCAGGGCGCGCTGAAGGCGCCTCGCCAAAGGCAGAGCCTGATGCGACTTTATGCGACAGATACAAACGCTGATTCAGGCTCTACACTATTGAATCCAGAACAAATGCCTTTAAGAGAATTCCGCCTGAACGGGGTTTGCTTTAACGCAGAGTCAATGCGTTAAGGTCTATTGAGGTTATCTCCCGATCCGCACGGGAACCGTGCGGCAGTTCGAACGACGAATTCGACGCCGCCCCCTCGTTCGGGGTGGCGCAAGAGACGTGGGGCGAATGGTGGATTTGTTAGCGGACAAAGGCGTGTTGACAGCCGATGAAGTCGGCCGCGCGCGCGAGCGGCGGCTGCTCGTGGCCGCGCTCCGCAGATGCGCGCCGCGCGCCAACACGGCCGACATCGAGGCCCAGGCTTTCCGTATACAATCGCTGGCTCACTTCGCGACCCTGATCACACCGCCGGCCGAAGCGCAGCGGCAGCTCCAGCGGCTGTTGCGGGCGGCGGACGCATTTCATCAGGCTTGCCTGGACATCGCGCCCGACGCGCTGAACGCCGTCGACGGCGCCGGCAAGCTCAGGATCCTCCAGGCGCAATCGATTTCGGGGTTCGTGCTCGGCGCCATCGAGAGCGAATCGCGCCGGGCGGGGTTCGTCAGGTCGGACAAGACCCGGGCCGCGGTTGTTTCGGACGCCGTGGCGGTGGCCTTTCGGGCGTTGGCCGGGAAGGAGGCCACCATCGCGCGCTTGCATGGCGATGGGTCCGGATCGGGGCCGGCCCTGCTGCTCGCCAAGGAAGTCTTCCGGCATTTCGGCCTGGACGACGATCCCGAGATCGAATTGGAAGGCGCGATCGAGCGGAGGACGCCCGCGGCTTAGCGCCGGACGATTTCGCCGGCCAGGTTGTCGACCACCACTGGGGTCTCAAGCCAGGTGACCTCCGGTTCGGCGCCGTAGTGCGCCGTCACCCGCGCCCGCCACGCCGCGTCGTAGAGGCACTCGCCGGCGGCGCGAGACCGCCATTCATAGATCGCCCCCACCAGATCTCCGGCGTCGGAGCGGAAATAGGACTTCCGATCGAGATCCGCCGCGCCGAGGTAGCGGGGCGCGGTGGCCTCGAACAGCGCCGTGGCGCCCTCCGGCGACAACGGCCGCTTCAGGCGGAACTGCACAAGCGCGAGCACCACGGGGGCCTCCTATCGATGAGCTGGTCATTCTGTCTGGCCCGGCCTCCGGAACATCCGCCGGAGACCGCCGAGCAGGCGCCAGCCGATGATCAACGCGGCGACCACCGCCATCAGGAGCACCGCCGCCACGGCGATCGCCACGCTCGGATGAGACAGCACCAGCAGCAGGCCGCCGGTGCTGACGACGTCCTCGGTGGAGCTGACCAGCAGATTGCTGACCGGCTCGGGGCTGGCGTTGACCAACGCGCGCGTGCCGGCTTTGGCGCCGTGGCTGAGGAGCGCCGCGCCGCCGCCCAGGAGCAGCACCACAACCTGCCAGGTGGGATTGGACGGATCGACCACCGCCAGGGCCAGTAGGGCGCCGCCCACCGGCCGCACGATGGTGTGGATTGCGTCCCACAGGCTGTCGAGCCACGGGACCTTGTCGGCGAAGAACTCCGCCGCCGCGCCCAGCGCCGCCACCCCGATCACCCAGGGATTGGCCAGCACCGCCAGGGCGTGGACCTGCTGCGGCGGGTGCAGCCAGCCGAAGTGCATGGCCAGCCCGACGGCGAACACGCAGGCGTAGAGCCGCCATCCCGCCAACAGGCTGAGGCTGGCCGCCACGCCGATAAGCTGAACCGCGGTCATCGATGGCCCACTCCGGCTGTCGCGGGGAGGCTAGCCGAATTCCCCGCGGCCGGGAAACGCTACGCCCGGTTGGGCGCGAGCCAAACTGACAGGCCTGAGCCGCTCCAGGTCCGCTCCGGCCGGAAGCCCGAGGGCGGCGAACATCTCCAGGCGCCCCGGGCCGGCCTTGGGCGCGTAGAAGCGGACGTTGGCCTTGCGGCCCCGCGCGAGCGCGATGAAGACCTTGATCATGGCCGAGGGCGTGCCGAGCCAGGCCCGGGGCGGCTCCAACATGTGGAAAGCCCGCATGGCGGCGCGGAAGAGCTCCGGATGCTCGCGGACAGCTACGCTAACCCCGTCCTCGACGAAGCGTCGCATCAGCCGGGCGCGCAGGGTCGGGCGATAGTTTGGATCCAATCCATGCTCGGCGCGGCGGGCGGCCCCGCGGTCTTGGGTCAGCATGTCCTCGTAGAACGGCCGCAGGGTCGCGCGCACGCGCTCGCTGTAGATCCGCGCCCGGTCCGTCGGGTCGACGGTCTCGGTCAGCACGTCGCGCAGCAGATGCGCCTCGACGGCGGCAAAGGAACACCCCCGGCCATACAGCGGATTGGTGCGCACCAGGCTGTCGCCGACGCTGAAGTAGTTGAGGATCACGGGCCGCCCGTTCGGCGCCATCTCGCGCCAGCGGCTCTTGAGATCGCCCATGCCGTAGACCTTGCTTACCGGCCGGGCGCGCACCGGGTCGGTCCAGGCGGCGAGGCCCGGCAGGCGGACGCAGATGGCGTCGAACACCTGGGGATCGACCACCGCTGCGCGCAGAGCTTCCTCCACCTCTGGCGCCGCCATGGTGACCGAGAAGGTGCTGTTGTCGGCCGGGAAGACAGCGAACTTCAAATAACCCAGGTCGCCGGTGGCCGCGTACCGGCTCCGGGGCGGATCGCTCTGGCCGGGCTCGAACGCGTAAAAGCGCGTGTAGTAGAGGATCTTGCAGTCCTCGCCGGTCTCTGGGACCACCGCCCCGGCGTCCGCCAGCCAGTCCTCCGCCGGCGAGCGGCGGCCGCCGGCGTCGATCACCAGATCGGCCAGCACCGTCTCGCCTCCCTCCACTCGGAACCCTCGCGCCGTCAAGACGCCCCCGACGTCGCGCTCACTCACCAGCGCCTGGACGAAGACTTCGGATCGGATGGCGACGTTGGGCGAGGCCTCTACGTAGCGGCGGATGACCATCTCCATCGTCGTCCGCCGGCTGACGATAATCGTCATCTCCGCGTCCGCGGGATCCGGCCTGTAGCGCGCCTTGATCGTCTCCGGCAGGCCGTCGGCGAAGCGCAAATCGCGCGCGCCCGCCGCCCCGAGGGCCTGCAGCAGAGCCGGGTGTTCGGCGGCGATCACCTGGCGCATCTTGGCCAGGAAGGCGTGGCTGTGACGCAGCTGGCTGGCGCCGCGCCTCCGCCAGCCGTCGAACACCGCCTCGGCGTCGTCGGCGGGCGGCGGCGCATCTCGCTCCAGCAAGGTGATCCGCCGACCGGTCGGGGCGAGCGCCAGCGCGACACACAAACCAGCGATGCCGGCCCCCAGCACCACCACGCTTTCCGACCGGTCGCCCGTCATCGCCCTCTCCGAAGCCGTCGAAGGGGCGACAGACGCACGCCGCCTTAAGGGAAATCAAGCTGACGGCTCCACTCAGCGTTCGGCGCCGTTCGGCTCCTTAGGCATCCAGGACCTTGCGCAACGAGGCCTCGATCTGGCCGCCGCAATAGGCGTCGCCAAAGTCTTGCTTCGCCTTGGCGGCCAGCTTGGCCAGCGGCGGCAGGCCCGCGACCCGCCGCGTCAGGGCCGCCGTCATGGGCGCGGCTTCCTCGAGGATCGCCCCGATTTTGTCGAAACGGTCTGTCATGGTCGACCACAGGGTGGCCGTCACGATATCGGCGATCCCTGGCGCCTCGCCACCCAGCAGAAGGCCGGAGTCCGCCTCCAGGCCGTGGCGGGCTCCAGTCTCCTCCCAAAACGACATCCACTTCTTCAGCCGAGGGACGAAGTCCCGCCAGCGTTCTTCCGTCCACATCTCGCGGCCGCCATTCAGGGTGATCTCGTCGATCACGTCGTTGGCGTCGTTGACAATCTTCATGGTCAGGGCCCGCAGAGCGGGGGTGGCGGGGATGAGATCCAGCGTCTCGCCGAGGTAGAGGACAATGGCCGGCATCTGGGCGATGGCGAGACCGGCCCTCTTGTCGATCAGCATGGGCGGACCCATGAACGGGACCGGCATGTCGCTCACCGCGCCGCCCATCAGCTTTGAGATCGCGGCGTCGCCGCCCTCTGTCCAGGTCTTGCCGGCATAGGCCAGGACGGCGCGAACGAATTGACCGCGGAATGGCACGGACCAGTAGTAGAGGTCATATTCGGACATTTCAGGGGCTCCAGGTCACGTGACCAGGCCGCCAATAACGCCGTCGGACCCTCTCGGTTCAAGCGATCGGATGAGCGCCTGGACGGCCCGTCGCGTCATGGAGTGGGGTGAGTTTCAGGCCCGGCCCCAACCTTGGAGAGGTTGCGCCCTCCCCTGAGCTGCGCCCGCGCCGCGGCGGGGCCTCCCACCTCACTGATTGATGATCATCGGCTCGACCGTCTGCAGGGCGCCGGTCGAGTCGAGGTATTGCAGACGGTAATGATAGTTGTGGCCCTTCTCATAGGGCACGGTGAATATCAGGATCGTGCCGCCTCCGGCCACGGCCGGCGCCGGGTTCCACGAGTTGACCGAAGGCGCCGTGAACGGGCCGGCGGCCGTCTCGGAGATCTGGATGGCCTGGGTGGCGTCGGCGGGCCACGTCGCCTGGCCGGCCAGGTGGGGCGCAAAGCTCAGAGTGAATTGGGCGCCGGCGGCCTTGTCGCCGTAAAGATGGATATCGCCCGTCTTGCCGTCGACACAGACGCCGAGGCCGGCCGCGTATTGCAGCTTGAGGCTGATGGGCTGGCCATCCGCCGCGGAGTTGACAATCTGGTCAGCGACCGCGGTTTGGGCTGGCGGCCCGAAAGCCTGACCTGGCCCCGCGTCAGGACAGTCCGTCGCGGCGACGTTCGAGGCGGCCGGCGCGGGAGCAGGGGCGCCGCAACCGGCGACGCCGATCGCCAGCAGGCAGGCAGACGCCAGCATTACGGTCTTCATATCATCCCCCCGACGTCGATCGTCCGGAGGAATGTCGCCCGATGAGCGGCAAACGCAAGCGATAGAGCGCGGCAACGGCTGCGCCGCATTGTCGCGGAAAACCTGCGTCTCGAACACCAACGGCGACCGATAGAGAGGTCGGCACAGCCAAGACGCTCAGGCTATCTGAACAGATAGACTTTACAGTTTACCTGTCTGTCCTATATACAACCTGGCATGGACGTCGCACCGGCCAATCATTCAGCCCTGCGCGCCTCAGGCTTGGCCCAGGATCTCCACGCCCTGATCGGTAGGCTGAAGCGCCGGCTGCGAGACCAAGCGCATGTTGGAGACCTGACGCCCTCACAGGTGTCCGTGTTGCGTAGTCTGGAGAACGACGGCCCCTCCACCGCGTCGAGCCTCGCCAGAGCCGAGGCAATGCGGCCGCAATCGATGAGCGCGATCATCGCCGCGCTGGAGCGCGCCGGCCTGGTGAGTGGCGGGCCGGACCCGACGGACGGACGGCAGACCCTGCTCTCGCTCACGGACGCCTGTCGCAAATGGCTCGAGGAAGGGCGGGCGGCGCGCCAGGACTGGCTGACCCTCATACTCCAGGCGCGCCTCTCGCCGGAGGAACAGGACAAACTCGCGGAAGCCGTCGAGCTGCTCAAGCGGCTCGTCGACGATTGACCGACGTTCGTGGGGCTCTCGCCCGATCGAACCCATTCTGAATATTCGAGAGGAGACTCCATGGCGCTGACCACGCTCGATCCCAAGACCGCCCTGATCATCGTCGACCTGCAGAAGGGCATTGTCGCCATGGCCGGCTCCAAGCCCATTGGCGATGTCATCGAGCGATCTAGCGCTCTGGCCGACGCCTTCCGCGAGCGTGGCCTGCCGGTGGTGCTCGTCAAAGTCGCTGGCGGCGCGCCAGGCCGGACGGAGCAGCCACGTCAAACGGGATCATTTCCGGAAGGATGGACCGACCTCATCCCGGAGCTCAATCAACAACCGAGCGACATCGTCGTGACGAAGATGACCTGGGGCGCGTTCGCCAGCACCGATCTCGACGCCCTGTTGAAAGCAGGCGGCGTCACCCAGGTGGTGATCGCGGGCGTCGCCACCGGAACCGGCGTCGAGGCGACGGCGCGCCAAGCCTATGAAGCGGGTTTCAATGTCACCCTCGCCATCGACGCCATGACCGACATGCGTCCCGAGGCTCATGACTACAGCATCAGGAGCGTCTTCCCTCGCCTCGGCGAGACCGGCGCGACGCAGGAGATCGTCGATCTGCTGCCAAGAAGGAGCGCGTAAGATGCCTTGGCTTCCTCTCCTGTCCTATTTCTTTGGCGGCGCGTTCTTCGCGAACGCCGTCCCGCATTTTGTCAGCGGCGTGATGGGCCGGCCGTTTCAGAGCCCGTTCGCCAAGCCGCCGGGACAGGGACTCTCCTCGTCGACCGTCAATGTGCTCTGGGGCTTTTTCAATCTCGTCGTCGGTTACTGGCTTGTCTGCCGCGTCGGCGATTTCGAACTGAAAAATAATGGCGACATCATCGCGCTTGGCGCCGGCGCCGTCTTGATCGCGCTGCTTTCGGCGCGGCAGTTCGGCCGCTTCAACGGCGGCAATCGGCCGGAGCATCAATGAAGGCTCCCCTTACGGGTGTCTTTCGGTCCCTGCGAGGGTTCAACTATCGAGTCTGGGTCGCCGGCGCCTCGGGCTCCAACGTCGGCACATGGGTGCAGCGGACGGCCCAGGACTGGCTGGTGTTCCCCCAGCTCACTCATCACGACGCCTCCGCCGTCGGCCTGGTCATGGCGCTGCAGTTCGGGCCGCAGCTCTTGTTTCTGCCGTGGACCGGGTTCGCCGCCGATCATTTCAACCAGCATAAGCTCCTGATCGTCACCCAGGCGACGATGGGCGGTCTCGCCCTGGCGCTGGGAATCCCCACCGTCACCGACGTCGTGCGGCTCCGGCACGTCTACATCTTCGCCTTTCTGTTCGGCTGCGCCGCGGCGTTCGACGCGCCGGTGCGCCAGACCTTCGTCGCGGAACTGGTCGGGGACGAAGACCTGCAAGGATCCGCGGTGCGAACACTCCTGCGGAGAGAAACGCGTTCCCAAGCTGCTGGATGGTGCGGCTTCCATATCCCCAGTGTTTGCGACATGATCGACCTAGGTGCTCGCAGTAGATGCTGGGCGATATGGGGCGCCGACTTTGAAAGCGACGTCGAAACCGCGTTCTGACCTAGCGTTCCTCGCTGGAGGCGGCGATATGGGCGCTCTCATGCGGACCCACGACTGGGCGGCGACCCCGCTCGGTCGTCCAGAAGGGTGGCCACAGTCGCTTCGTGCAGCGGTCAGCATCATGCTGAACTCACGGTATCCTATTGCGCTCTACTGGGGTCCTAATCTGGCGCTGCTCTACAACGATGACTGGAGCCCTATTCCCGGGGGCAAACACCCGTGGGCGCTCGGGCGCGCCGGCCAAGAAGTCTGGCCCGAGATTTGGGACACGATCGGTCCTCTTTTCGAGGGCGTCCTTTCGACAGGCGAAGGCGTTTGGCAGGAGGACGAGCTTCTGCCCATGCTCCGCCATGGATATGTCGAGGAGTGCTACTTCAACTTCACCTTCTCGCCTGTGCGGGGCGAAGACGGCCAGATCGACGGCATATTCAACGCCGTGGTCGAGACGACAGATCGGGTCTTGTCCGAGCGCCGACTGCGCACGCTGAGCCGCATGGGCGAACGGGCCGACACCACCCTCTCAGTCGAGGCCGCCTGCACCTCGGCTGTCGGAATTCTCGTCGAAAACGCCGCTGATGCGCCCTTCGCCCTGGTCTATGTCCGCCACGCGAGTGAAGCCCGACTCACCGCAGCCGCCGGACCGAACCTCGCCCTGGCCTCTCTCCTTCCCATCATACCGCTTGGGATCGATACGTCCGCGGCGTGGCCCCTTGGCGAGGTTGATCGAAGCGGCGCGGCGACCGCGGCGCCAACAGGATTCGACATCACAGGGCCCGTTTGGCCAGAACCTGTCGCGCAGGTGAGCGTAACGCCGATCAATCTGCCAGGCGAAGCGCGCTCGGCGGCCTACTTAATTGTCGGCGTCAATCCACGCCGTGCGCTGGACCCCAGCTACCGGTCATTTCTCGAAGTGGCGGCAGGTCACATCAGCAACGGCATCGCCGCGGCGCGCGCCTACGAGGAGGAGCGCCGCCGCGCCGAGGCGCTTGCGGAGATCGATCGCGCCAAGACGGCGTTCTTCTCGAATGTCAGTCACGAGTTCAGGACTCCGCTGACCTTGATGCTCGGGCCGCTTGAAGAGGTGA
>Ga0302314_10010277_pt1 | contig 16401 bp, 9 predicted proteins | sample III_Palsa_N2_3_FD_200533 | JGI IMG/M metagenome (GOLD analysis project Ga0302314, IMG submission 200533) | Peat permafrost microbial communities from Stordalen Mire near Abisko, Sweden - III_Palsa_N2_3 | ecosystem: Environmental > Terrestrial > Soil > Palsa > Peat permafrost | place: Sweden... | reverse complement strand
TGAGGCGGCCGCACGGCGCAACGTGCACGAGGGGCTCAAACGACTGCGAGAGGAGCACGGGCATGAGTGGACCGCCTGACCTCACTGAGGAATTCGAACGTTCGGGGCTGATCGACGTTTCCTACGTCGTCGAGGATTCGCCCGTCGGCAGGCTGCTGCTCGCAGCCACCGGCGAGGGCCTCGTCTGCCTGCATTACGTCAATCTCGAGAGCGAGCTCGAGCAGTCGCTGGAGCAACTGGCGGCGCGACTGTCGCCGCGCGTGCTGCGCGCCCCGCGCCGGCTCGACGCGCCGCGGCGTGAGCTCGACGAGTTCTTCAACGGCGGCCGGCGGGACTTCGACATCCCGCTCGACTACTCGATGGTCAAGCCGGGCTTCACGCGCCGCGTACTCGAGCAGACCGCGCAGATCCCGTTCGGGGAGACGGTCAGCTACAAGGGCATCGCCGGTCGCGCGGGCAACGAGCGCGCCTTCCGTGCGGCCGGCACGGCGTTGGGATCGAACCCCCTGCCGATCGTCGTGCCCTGCCACCGCGTGCTACATGCGGGTGGCGGCCTCGGCGGCTACACCGGCGGACTCGAGATCAAGCGCAAACTGCTGGCGATCGAGGGCGTGCTGCCCGAGCCCCTCGGAGGCTGAGGCGGCCGGCCTTGACCGCGCAGTCTTGTGGAAAGGCTGGCGCACCCCGGTGCGCGCCAGCCATTCCACCGCCCCCGGTATCTGGCAGTCACCCCACTGCCGAAACACCCGTTGAGACCCGACTGTGTCTGGCAACCCGGTCTCTTGGGGATATGAAGCCACACCCCACTGAGGAGCACATCGGGTGCCCCCCCTTAACTTTTATGTGCCGACGAGCGATCCGTCAGGTTGCAGCCGCTCACCGAGCCGCTCGCGGGCCTGCTGTCCGCTGAGCCCGAGCTTCTGGTAGATGTGCGCCAGGTGCGTGCCGACCGTCTTGGTCGTCACGAACAGCGCCTGCGCGATCTCACGGTTCTGCATGCCCGCCGCCGCCAGTTCGGCGACCCGCCGCTCCGACGGCGTCAGTGCGTCCGGACCGGCGAGCTGGTCGCGACGTGGCCGCGCTCCGGAGACGATCAGCTCCTGGCCGGCAGCTTCGGCGAGCAGTCTCGCTCCGCAGCGTTGCGCCAGCGCGAGCCCCTCCCGCAATGGCTCGCGGGCGGCCGTGCGCCGCCCGGCACGACGCAGCGCCCCGCCCAGCTCGACCAGCGAGTGGGCGAGCTCCAGCCTTGCCGGGGAGTTGCGCAGCAGCTCGACGGACTCGCGCAGCTGCTCGAGTCCCTCGTCGCCGCCCACCACGCGGGCATGGGCTCGCAGGGCTACGCCGATGCCCCGGTTCTGGCCGAGCTCGCGCGCGCGGGCTAGGCCCAGTTCGGCGAGCTCACGCGCCCTGCCCGAATCGGTCGACGCGACGATCGTCGCGAGCGTTGAGCGCCACGGTAGGAAGCTCGGGTTGTTGACGATCACGTTGCCACCTGCCAGCTCCAGGTCGCGGATCGCGCCCTCGCGGTCCCCGAGCGCTGCCCGCAGCCGCCCGCGTGCAAGCAGCGCGTGCAGTGTGGCCGCGGTGCCGAGCGCGTCTTCGAGCGGCACCGACTCGATCAGCCGCGAGGCAGCTTCGAGCTCGTCCTGTTCGCGCAGCGCATCGCACAGGCAGGCGACCATCCAGATCTCGACCCAATTGGCGTCGATCCGGCGCGCCAGCTCGAGCGCCTCACGAGCGTCCTCGGCTGCCGTCGCCAGCTCTCCTCGGCGCAGCCGCAGGAACGCACCCCACGCCAGGTCGACAAGGTGCGAGATGATCGAACCGCGAGCACGCGCATCGGCGCGGATGTCGGCGAGCAGCGCCTCGGCGCGGTCCACCTCGTCGCTGAGCACCAACACGAGCGCGGCATAGATCACGACCGGTGAGCCGCCGGTCTGCTGGGCGACGAAGCGGCCGCCGTCGAGACCCTCCTCCAGCCGGTCCCACCAGCGAACCTCGACCCCCTCGGTCTGCGCAGAAAAGCAGGCGTCGAAGATCTTGAGGCCACGGCCGAACGGCCCTGCTGCGTCGGCCAGCGCCCGCAGCTCCTGCCGCTGCTCGGCCACCTTCGACACCAGGCGCACGTCCACCGAGGCGGTTGCCATCCGCAACGTCTCGAGCGTCGCCCTCAGGCGAGGGTCGAGCTCGGGTCCCGATGCCGCCAGCACGTTGGTGAGCATCTCGTAGGCCTCGAGCGAGCGACCCCCGCCCCAGACCAGCACCTCACCGAGCGCGGTCGCGACGGCGACGCGCGTCGCCGGGTGCTCGGTCACCGCCAGCGCCTCGCTCAGGTGTTCGACGCAGGCGGGGTCGTGCGCCAGTGCCTCCATCTGCCCGAGCTGACCGAGCACGGCGCCGCGGAACGGCCGGTCGGGTGGCTCGGCGAGCGCGCGACGTAGGAGCGCGATCGCGGCGTCGGGGTCTCCGCCCGCGTGCGCCGCGCTCGCCGCGTTCATCAACAGCTCAACGACCTCCTGGTCGCCGCTCGGCGAGGCGCGCAGCAGATGGGAGCCTACGGCCAGCGGCGAGCCCCCAGACGCTGCCACGGACAGCGCCGCGCGGCGGTGATCGTCCGCGCGTCTGGCCGGAGGGATCTGCTCGTAGACCGCCAGCCTCAGCAGCGGGTGCACGAAGGTCAGCGGCTCGGCCGTAAGGATCCCAGCTGACAGCAGTTGGTCGGCGCCGGCAACGGCGGCCTCCTGATCCATGCGCGCGAGCTCTGCGGCCTCGCGCACGCTGGCATGCTCGAGCACCGCAACGGCCTGCGCGAGCGCGCCTGTTTCGGCTCCGAGCCGATCGAGCCTGCCGAGCACCACTCGCCTGACGGACTCGGGGCTGACCTGAGCGACGAGCTCCGGGGTGACTGCGGACGCGGGCAGCTCGCGAGCGACGAGATCCGCGAGAAGCTCGCCGAGCAGAAACGGGTTGCCACCCGTCGCGCGCCCACAGGCATCGCAGAACTCGACCGCTGCCTGGTCGCTCAGCCGATCGCGGACGAGCGCCGCAACACCCTCCTGACTGAGCGGCGCGGGCGAGATGATCGTTGCGCCGGCGGTGCCGCGCAGCGCGTGCAGAAGCTCGTCCGCGGCCGTCGACTCATCGTTTCGGATCGTCAACGCCAGCAGCACCGGCAACTCCTGACAGCGCGCCGCGAGATACACGAGGCACTGCAGCGAGGAACGGTCGGCGAACTGGGCGTCGTCGATTGCCAGCATCAGCGGCTCGCCCTCGGCGAGGTTGGCCGTCAACCAGTAGAGGGCGTGGCTGAGGGTGAAGCCGATGTCCGGCGCAGGACGCGCGGTGCCTTCGGCTCGTTCGTCGACGCGGTCGTCGCGGCGGCGGTCAAGCCCGAGCAGCGGGCGCATGAAGCCCGCGGCGCCTGCCAGCAGCTGCTCCTGCCGCGCCGGCTCGGCGCGCGCGACCAGCACCTCGAACAGCTGCCTGGCCACCCCGAAGGCGAACTCGCGCTCGAGCTCATTGCCGCGCGCGGAGAGCACCTGCAGCCCCGCCTCGGATGCGGCTCCGCGCGCCTGCGCGAGCAGCGCCGTCTTGCCGATTCCGGCCGGCCCTTCGATGATCACGATCCTGCCACTGCCGCTGCGCGCTTCGGCTATCGCAGTCCGCAGCAGCCTCAGCTCTTGTGAGCGTTCAAGCAGCAACAGGTCAGCTCCCGGGGTACCAGACACACCCGAGCATATGAACTCGCGCCCACGATTGGCAGCGAAACGGGGTAGAAACCCCCCTATATGGATGCTCTTGCACCAGTCAGAAGGTTTGATCGCTACCAGCAGAGGCACAAGCCGCTGGCGCTGCTCGTCGCCACGATCAAGAAATTCAGCGACGACCAGGCCGGCAATCAGGCGGTGGTCGTCGCCTTCTACGCGTTCTTCTCATTGTTCCCGCTGCTGCTGGTCTTCGTGACCGTGCTCGGCTACGTGCTGGCGGGCGACACCTCGCTGATGAACTCGGTCAGCAACTCGGTGCTGGGCAGGTTCCCGGTGATCGGTGCGTCGCTCGCGAACGAGCACCTGAAGGGCGACGCGCTGGCCCTGGTCGTCGGCGTCCTGCTCTCGACCTGGTCGGGATCAAATGTCACCAGCGCGATGTCCTCGGCGCTCGAGCGGGTTTGGGAGATCCCGCGCAAGGATCGTGCGAACTTCCTCCAGAAGAAGGTCCGAGGCGTTCTGCTGCTGATGCTGCTCGGAGCGCTGTTCATCGTCGCCTCGGCAGCATCCGGGGTGGTCAGCGGCGGTCTCGGCGGCTGGCCGCTGAAGATCGTCGGGTACCTCGTCGCAATAGTGCTCAACTTCGGGTTGTTTCTGGCCTCCTTCCACTTCCTCTGCGAGGAACCCCCGGATCGAGCGGAGCTGGTGCCTGGCGCGGCGGTCGCCGCAATCCTGTGGACGGTGCTGCAGTCCCTGGGCGGCGTCTACATCAAACACATCGGACAATCCGCCTCAACCTATGGCACCTTCGCGCTGGTGCTCGGCATCCTCACCTGGCTGCATCTGGGCACGCAGATGACGCTCTACTGCGCGGAGTTCAACACGGTGCTCTCCGGCAAGCGCTGGCCGCGCTCGCTGTTCGACGCTCACGACGACCAGCCCGACCAGGCCAGGCCGCTGGGCGGGCTGAAAGTGGGCGAGGTCAGCGAGTAGTGAGCTCGAGCGGGTAGGAGCAGAGCCCACCCTGCGCCGGGCAGCCGTCGCAGCTCCGCCGCCCGGGAGCGTTTGTGACGCGGAAGTCACCGGTCAGCACGCCCGCGACACGCACGGCGAGCTCGGCCTCGAGCGCCGGGATCTCGGCGGCGGCGAACTCGGCGGCCACCACTTCCTCGGGCGCCTCCAGGAACAGGTGCACGACCTCAACTGCGGGCGCGCCCAGCTTGAGCGCCGCAAGCGCGTAGATCAGGCGCTGTGCCAGGTAGCGCTCGGCCACGACCACGGCAGGGTCCGCCCCGGCGAGGCGGTCGCTCTTGTAATCGAGCACGAGCAGATGGCCCGGGCGGTCCTGCGCGATCACGTCGAACACGCCGGTGATGAGCGTCTCGCCGACCGGGAAGGCAAAGCGCTGTTCGCGGCTGACGTCACGCAGGCTCGAGAGTCGCCCGAACGTCGTGCTGCCAACGAGGCCGGCAAGCAGCCCGCGCACCTCCGCGGGCATCGGATCGCGCAGCGACGGCGTGCGCAGGTCCATGCCGGCCAGGACCTGATGGATTAAGGTGCCCCGCTGGGCACCGCTTAGGCCCGCGCGCGACTGCGGCGCCGGCGCGGCAGCGGCTGCGGCTGCGGGCCGCTCCTCGGCGTCACCGGCTGGGACGAACACCGGGTTCGGCAGGTCGGGCAGGCCGAGCACGCGCTGCGCGTAGAAGCGGTACCCGCACTGCTCGTAGGTCGCGAGCGCCGTGTAGGAGAGCGACGCCGGCACCGGCCGCACGTCCGAAACCGCCGGCAGCCCCGGGTCCTGGTCAGGCTGCCCCGGTTCCGGGAAGCGTTTTAGGTCCTGGGGACCCAAAACGCTTCCCACGTCGGGTGCAGCGAGCGATCGCTGCACCGAGTGGGCGCTGACGAAGCGCACCAGCACACCGAGATCGGTGACGAACGGTTCAGGCTCGCCCGCTCCGCCGGTCACGGCAGCGGCACCGGCGTCGGCGCCCGTCAGCACGGCGGCAGCCGCCGCTCGGGTCGCGATGTCCGGGACGAACGCCTTGCCGATCCAACCAACGGGCGCAAAGCGATTCAACTCGTCCCATCGCTCAAGCCGGGCGGCCCCCGAAACGATCAGGCGCTCCTTGGCGCGGGTCATCGCCACGTAGAACAGGCGGCGCTCCTCATCGGACTCGCGCGCGCGCTCCTCGAGCTTCAGCGCCTCGTACTCGAGCACGCTCACGCGCTGGCCGTCACCGGGCTGCTTGAGTCGCAGGCCCAGACTCTCGCCGTCGCGCCCGACCCTGATCAGCGAGCCGGCGCGCGGCAGGACTTGGCGCCCGATGTCAGCGACGCACACGACCGGGAACTCGAGGCCCTTGGAGCGGTGGATCGTCATCAGCCGCACGGCATCGAGCGCTTCGCTCTCGACCGGCGCCTCGCTCTCTCGCGCGCCGTCACCCCCGTCGGCGCGACCAGCGAGCAGGTCGACGAAGCCACGCAGGTCGCTGCCGTGTTCGACCTGCCATTCGCGCGCGAGGCGCATCAGCTTGCGGACGTTGGCAAGGCGCCGGCGGGCGTCCGGCAGGCCGGCGATGTGCAGCTCGTAGCCGTTGCGCGCAAGCGCACGGTCGAGCAGCTGCTCGGGGTCCAGCCAGGCGGCGGCTCGTCGCTCGCTGCGAAACCATGTGTCGAACTCCTGCAGGCGCCGCCGATCGATCTCGGAGAGCTCGCCCTCGGCACCCGCGGCCACCAGCACCAGCCCGTCCAGCGAGAGCCCGCACAACGGCGAGACGAAGACGCCGTAGAGCGCCTCGGTGTCGAGCGGGTTTGCCAGCGCCCGCAGGTAGGCGACCAGCTCGATCACCTGCGGGTGCGACCAGTAACCGCGCCCGCCGATCACGTAGGTCGGCACACCGGCGGCCTCGAGCGCCTGTTCGTAGACCTGCATGTCGGTCGTCGCCCGAAGCAGCACGACCACATCGGCTGCACGTGCCTGGCCCGTACTGATCAGCTCGCCGACACGTGCCGCCAGCGCGCGCGCCTCGGCCACTCGCCATGGCGCCGCCAGCTGTTCCACAGACGGGTCCGGGTCGGGACGGGTGGCGTCACGGTCGGCGATGATCAGCTCCACCAACGGCGCTGACGCAGGCTCGTCATCGCGGCCCGGCGTCAGCGGCCGATACCCCTCCCCCAGCGCCACCGTGAACGCCCCGTTCAAAGCCTTCAGGATCTCTGCGCGCGAGCGGAAGTTGGTGGCAAGCGACGCGCGTGCGCCGATCTTCTCGAGCCGCTGGCCACGCTCCTCGAACAGCTCCACGTTGGCGTGCCGGAACCCGTAGATCGACTGTTGTGCGTCGCCGACCATCACGAGATCGAGCTGCGTCACGAGGTCGATCAGCTCGAGCTGGACGCTGTTGGTGTCCTGCATCTCATCGACCATCACGCGGGTGAAGCGCTCGCGGTAGCGGTTGCCGATCTCCGGCGTACGCAGCAGCTCGCGAGCAAGCAGCTCGAGGTCGGCAAAGTCCAGTGCCGAGCGGCGTCGCTTGAGCTGGGTGTAGCGGACACCGTATTCGCGCAGCAGCGTCTCGAAGGCATCGCGCGCCGTGACCACCGCGGTCTCCCCCGCCATCTGCAGTAGCTCCTCGAGCGCCTCGCGATAGGCGTCACAGGCCTGGCTCTTGAGCGCGTTTGCGGCGTTGCCAAGCCGCAGGCGTTGGAGCTGACCCGGCCACGGGCGGCCCGACTCGAGGATCAGCGGTGCGCGCTGCAGAACGTCGATGGCGTCGAGCACACGGCGTCCCGGGTCCTTGCTCGCGCCCAACTCGCGCTGCACCACTAGCGCCAGGTCCTCGACCAGCAGGCAGGCGCTGCGCACATCAAGTGGATTGGGTGGATCGGGTGCCGGGGGCAATCTGGGCTCGAGCGAGCCACGGGCGCGCAGTTCGGCGTAGGTCGAGGCGATCGTCCCCCGCAACGTCCCGGGGCCGAAGGCGGAGATCAGCTCGGATCCCTCTGCGGTCTGCGCTGCAACCTGCAGCGCTGCGTCGAAGGCGGCGCTACGCAGGGGCGCGGTCTCGCGCTCGTCGAGCACGGTGAACTCCGGGTCGAGACCAGCATCGAGCGCATGCGTGCGCAGGAGCCGCGCGCAGAATGCGTGAATCGTCGAGATCCAGGCGCTCTCGGTCGCGCGGGCCGCCGCATCGTCACCGGCCTCTCGCAGGCGATTGCGAATGCGCTCCCGCAGCTCGGCGGCCGCCTTTTCGGTGAAGGTGATCGTGAGGATCTGCCCGACCCCGATCCCGTCCTCGTGTACGGCGCGAGCGAAGCGTTCGACGAGCACCGAGGTTTTACCGCTGCCGGCACCGGCATCGAGCAACAGCTCACCCCTGCGGCGCTCGATCGCAAGCGTCTGTTCCTCGGTGAACCGCATCACCTCGCCGCCCAACAGATGCCCGGGTAGCGACAGGTTCCGTCGGGCGAGCAGGTGTCCGGGCAGGGCGTGAGCTCGCCCCGGCGAAGCGTCGCCGCGAGCGCAACCACCTGGTCTTCGATCTCCGCGAGCAATTGCTCGAGCTCATCGGCGGGGAGCTGATCCCGACTCACGACGCCCGAGCCAACGTCCACACCCTCGCTGTAGACGCCGCGCGGGCGCAGATCCTCGCCGGCAAGCGGTTGGTAGAAGCCCGCCACGGCACGCACCCCGAGCAGCCGCTGCACTGCGATCATGTACAGCGCGACCTGGACCTGGTTGTCACCGACCCAGCGCGCCGAGGGCCACGTTTCGCGTTTGCTACCGCTCTTGTAGTCGCGCACGATCACCCGTTCGGGGTCGCGCGGGTCGGCGTCGATCCGGTCGACGATGCCGTACAGCAGAGCATGCTCACCGCCGCTCGAGAGCTCGACCGGTGGAACCGCGTCCTCGGACTCACGATCGAGCCCGAAGCGAAATTCGGTTACTGCCGGTAGCCATTCGCAGCCATCTGCCGCCTCGTGACGCAGGTAGCGCAGGAGCTCGGCCTCGATCCCACGCAGGATCGCGGCCCGCACCTCGGTGGCCTGGTCGAGCGCCAGCTTCGATCGGTGCTCAGTAGCCGCGGGGCCGCGCATCTCCTCAGCCAGCAGCTGCTCAGCCGAGCTCAGCGTCTCGGCAGTGAGCGCGGCGCCGAGCCGCCCAAAAACGCGCTCGAGCACGACGTGGATGAACGAACCGCGAACCAGCGGATCGGCCTTGGGCTCGAGCAGGTCGGGATTCAGCTGGCTCTCGACCAGCCAGCGCACCGGACACGATGCGAACTTCTCGATCGCCCCCGCCGACACGACCTCGCGATGGCGCACGTGAGTCAGTGCCTGCTCAGACAGGATCCGCGTCACGGGCGCCCCGCTGGGCACCCGTGCGCCAGCAGCGCTGCTCGTCGTCGCCTGCTCAAACGCCTCGGCCACCGCTCGCTCGCGCTCGGTCGGCGCCTGATCGACGCTCCAGGTGACATCCGCAAGCAGCCGGCGGCTGCGCTGCTCACGCCAGGCCCCCGGGAACAGCTCGGCGATGTCATCCAGGAACGGCGACGGGATCACGACGTTTCCATCCTCGTCGGAGCTGCGATAGCTGAAGCTCACACGCTCGGTCGCCCGCGATACGCAGGCGTACAGCAGGTAGCGCTCACGATCGAGCGGGTCCGTCGACTGGGACAACACCAGCCCGGCTGACAGGGCCAGCTCGCGGCGGCGCTCGTCATCGAGGAACGGATCGGAGCTGGTGGCCTGCGCACTTGGAAACTCGCCCTCGCACAGACCTGTGACCAACACTCGCCGGAAGCGCCGGGCACGGATCGCGAGCGGCTCGGCAATCAGGACGGCCGCGGTCGGCGCCACCCCGTGGACGGGTACCTGCAGGCCGTCCAGCACCTGCACCAGATCGGCCGCGGCCAGCCGGCCCTCGTCGAGCTGCCCGAGCTCCTCGAGCGCCGCGAACACGACGGTCGCGGCCCGCGCATCAAGCGCCTCGGCGGCGCCGAGGATCGGCGCCCGCCCGCGGTGCGGAGCCGCGATCAGGCCCCGCGTGCTCTCAGCCACCGCCGCGAGCCGTTCCGGGGCGAGGCGCAGCCGTTCGATCTCGGCAATGGCCGGTCCCAGCGCCGAACCGCTGACGCGGAGTGCGCCTGCAACGCGGCCGGCCTGCATGCGCACCCGCAGCTCGAAGCGGTCGACGTCGGCGGCGTTCTCCGCCACCCCGGGGTGGCGGAGATAAGCGATCAGATCCTCGACGGTCCGCTGCGAGCCGGGCAGCAGCGCGTAGCGCGTGAGCCCCAGCAGCGCGCGCCCCAGCGCCGTCTGGCCGAGCGCCACCTTGTGGGCGCTCGTGCTGAGCACACCGACGCGCGCGAGCGCACGCTCGAACAGATCGGCGGAGCTCGCGAGCGAGCGGCAGACAACCACGATCTCACCTGGGTCGACGCCGTCCTGCAACGCTGACAGCACCTCGGCGGCGACGAGCTCGGCCTCGGTGCGCTCGCCGCCCGCCTCCATCAGCGTGACGGCGTCGTGCGGTTCGATCGTCGGCGGGTTCGGCTCGAACAGGTGGCGCTCGAGATGATGTAGCGGCGCGCGCGAGTCGGCCGCGTAGTACTCGTCAAGCGCGGGCAGCTGAGTCACCGACTCTGCGAGCGTCCGCAGCTCCTCGACCACGCTGGCGCGCGCGGCCAGCGCCGGCCGGTCGGGCTCGTAGGTGAGCGACACGGTGACCGCCGCGCCGACCTGCCTGGCGAGCGTCTCGACTGCGTCGAGCTCGATCGGCGTCAGATCGTCGAACCCGTAGAGAAAGACCGGAGTCGCCCCCCAGCTCCCGGGCGACTCGCGTAGCGCGTCCAGTGCACCCCAGGCGAACGTTTCGCCGTCGACGCGGTCGAGCTTCTCGAGCTCGTCGACGTAGCGTCGGTAGATCGAAGCGAGCTCACGCGTGTAGGCGACGCGCTCGCGCATGCCGGGCGCCCGGGTCCAGGTCCTCAGCGCCTGCGCAAAGCGGCCCGGATCGACTCGCTGCTGCTCGAGCTCAGCGATCAGCCGGCGCGCCGCGTTTGCGAAGCCGGCGCCCTCGGCCGGTGCCGCCAGCGTCTCGAGCCGCAGCGAACCGATCGTGCGGCGCAGAACCCGGTCGCGCTGCAGCGAAGTGATGCGAATCTGCCGGTAGCCGGCACGCTGTGCGATCTCCTCGAGCAGCCCGGAAAAGGTCAGCGCCCGGCCAAGCGTCACTCCGGGCGCGGCCAGCTCGCGCTCGTAGTGGGCGACGTCGGCGGCGGTCGGTACCACCAGCAGCGCGTCACGGCGCGCGGCCAGCGCGTAGGCACCGAGCACCTCCCCCGCCTTGGCGGCATTGGCGGGTCCCAGAACGAGATTGAGCGGCACGCGTTAGATGGTGCCTTGCGAGCCAGTCAGAGCTTGCCGAGATCCTCGAACAGCGCCTTGACCGTCTCGATGCCCAGCGGGATGTAGCGGGCGGGCATGTTCTCGTTGGGCGCATGGATCTGCGCGTCGGGCAGCGAGAAGCCCGAGATGATCGTCGGGATGTCTCTGTCGGCGAGGGCGGCGACGATCGGCAGCGTGCCGCCGGAGCGGGTCAGCACCGGGCGCACGCCGAGCACACGCTCGAACGCCTCTTGGCCAAGCTGGATCGCGCGTGCGTCGGGCGGCACGATTCCCGGGCGGGCTGATGACCAGCGCTCAACCTTGAGCTCGGCGCCAGCGGGAGCTGCCGCCTCGATCAGCTGCTCGAAGGCCGCCGCGATCGTGTCCGGATCCTGGCCCGGCGCCAGGCGCACCGAGACGTTGGCCACCGCGCGCACCGGCAACACCGTCTTCTCCAGGTGCGGCGAGCCGGTCTCGATGCCGTTGACATCGAGCGCGGGCTCGGCGGTCGTGCGGATGTAGAACTCCTCGGCGGCCGCGGAATCGGCGGGCTGCGCGCCCTGCCCGGCGAGCTCGTCGCCGCCGCCCGGCAGCTGCTTCCAGTCCTCGAGCTCCTGTGCCGACGGCGCGATGATGCCCTGACGCAGCGGCTCGGCCAGTCGCCCGTCGGCGGCGAGCAGGCGCTCGAGCGTGCGGATCAGCGCATGACCGGCGTTGAGCGCGGCTCCGCCGTAGAGCCCTGAGTGCAGGTCGGTCTTGCCGGTCGCGAGCTCGACGTGGAAGTAGACGAGCCCGCGTGTGGCGATGTTGAAGGCGGGGACGTCCTCGCGGATCATGCCCGAGTCGAAAATGACCGCCGCGTCGGCTCCACGCTCGTCGGCCTCGAGGAACTCGACGATCGAATGGCCGCCGGTCTCCTCCTCGCCGTCGCAGGCGAAGCGGACGTTCACCGGCAGCGTTCCCGCCTGGGCCAGCGCCCGCGCACCGGCGAGCAGCATGTAGAGCTGGCCCTTGTCGTCGGCGACACCGCGACCGTAGAGGCGCTCGTCGCGGATCTCGGGCTCGAATGGCTCCGAGTTCCAGAGTGGCAGCGGGTCGGCCGGTTGCACGTCGAAGTGCCCGTAACACAGCACCGTCGGTGCTGATTCTGCCCCCGACGAGGCGCGGATCTCGCCGACCGCAAGCGGCTGGTCATGCCAGTCGACGATCTCACAGGTGCCACCGGCGTTGCGGATCAGGTCGCGGACCCACTCGCCGGCGCGGACCACGTCCGCGGCGTGCTCGGGATCGGCACTGATCGAGGGGATGCGCAGGAACTGCGCCAGTTCGTCAAACCATTCGCTCATGGATAGGAGCCTACCCTGGCTCGCGGCCCGCTGGCCGCGAGCTACCTGGGCTCGCGCACTGAGCTAGTTGAGGTTGATGTGGTACGGGTGGTACGCCAGTCCGGCGGTCCAGGTATGGATGTCGGGCAGGAAGATCAGTGCGAGCACCAACCCGCCCACGAACGCGCTGGCGAGCGCCAGCCCACGGCCACGCGAGCCCGGGAGATCGCGCGTGCGCCCCTCAGCACGCCGCACGGCCACCAGCGAGCGTGGCAACTGGAGCAGATGCAGGAGCACGTGGATCACAACGGCTCCGAGCCATACGAAGAAGGTCACCTTGTGCAGGTAGCGCACCGTGCCCGACGCGCCCGGCCCCTCGATCAGCAGCAGCAGACCGGTGAAGAACACCGCGACGGTCGAGGCGATCACCAGCGGGCCGAGAGCGCGCATCAGCGGATGCGGTGGGCCCTTGCGCCTATAGGCGGGATTCGACGTGTAGTAGCGGACGAAGCGGTAGCCCGTGCTCCCGAGCTTGAGCGCGACCGGCCCGACCAGCGCAACCCCGAGGAACAGGTGCAGCCACAGCAGCTGCCCGATCCAGATGATCGTCACACAGAGCACCACGAACAGCACGAACAGGATCACGCCCGTCACAGCGGTCAGCTGCTCATTGCCGTTGGTTCCACCGCCGAAGATGCGCCGGACGCGCGGACGGGTGGTGGTGGTTGCCGGCTGCGGTGCGAGGGGTTCCGTCAGAGCCATGATCCCAGTCTTATAAGGCTCGGTAAAGACGGCCTGACTCAGTTGTTAGAAAAGTCTCGTAATTGCAGGCCAGAGCCGGCGCAGGCCGCGCTCTGACCTTATGATGGCCGCCATGATCCTGGTGGTTGAGGACGAGCCCGGGATCGTTGACTTCGTCGAGCGAGGTCTGCGGCGCCTCGGGTTCGCGGTGCTGTCCGCCGGCGATGGCGAGACGGGGCTCGAGCGTGCGCTGGAACCTGAGGTCGAGCTCGTCGTGCTCGACCTGATGCTGCCGAGGCTCAGCGGCACGGAGGTGCTGCGGCGCCTGCACGCGCAGCGGCCAGATCTGCCGGTGATCGTGCTCACCGCCCGCGGCGAGGTCGAGGATCGGATCGCCGGACTGGACGGCGGCGCGGTCGACTACCTGGTCAAGCCGTTTGCCGTCGGTGAGTTGGCTGCCCGCATCCGTGCCCAGCTGCGCACGGCATCCCGCGGCACGACCATGATCCGCACGGACACGCTGCGGATCGATCTCGTCTCGCGTCAGGTGACGCTCGAGGGAGCACCGGTGCGGCTGTCGACCACCGAGTTCGAGCTGCTCGTGTACCTCGCTCAGAACCGCCCGCATGTGCTCTCGCGCGATGAGATCCTGCGGGCCGTCTGGGGCTACAACCACGACCCCGGGACCAACGTGCTCGAGGTCTACGTCGGCTACCTGCGGCGCAAGCTGCGCACAGCGGCGCGCCCGGCACCGATCACGACGGTCAGATCGGTCGGCTACCGCTTCGACGAGGAAGCACGCTGAGCCGGCTCGCGCTGAGCCGACTGCCGCTGAAGCGGCTGGCACTCCCGAACAGCCTGCGCGCGCGGCTGATGGCGGGGGTGGCAGCGGTGGTACTCCTGGCGCTGGTCGCGATCTTTGCGATCGTCTACGGCTCCACCAGGTCGCAACTGCACTCACAGCTCGATCGCTCCGTTCGCGGCAGCGCACTCGAGCTCAGGAGCGCGATCTCTGAGCGGCATGCCGACTCTGCTCAGGAGGCGCTCGCCAGCGCCAGGCGCTACGCAGACTCCCAGCCGTACAGCAGATCGAACGTGTTGCTGTTCGTGCTGGTCCCGGGTGTCGGCACGGCCGGCAACCATCCTGAGCTGTTCGGTGCCTCGAAGCCGGACGAGGACGAAACCGAGTCTGTACAGGCACAGGAGAACATCGAGGGACGGAAGATGGAACAGCCGACGCCCGGATACAGCACCAAGGTGGCGCCGGATGCGGGCGCGGTGAGGCTGTTCGAGGTCAGCTTCAAGGTCAGTGGCCGGATCGCATATGCCGGTGCGGGCGAGTCGGCGAACGCGGTCGACCACTCCCAGGAGGTGGTAACACACTCCTTCGAGCTGGCGGGCCTCATCGGTCTGGGCCTGGCACTGCTGGCCGCCTACGTAGTCGGCAGCCGGATCGCGGCTCCGATCCGCCGTTCGGCGGAGGTCGCCGCACGGATCCACGCCGGTGACCTCAGTCCCCGCGTGCAGCTCCCCTCGTCGGCCAGCAGCGAGCTGCAGGTGATGGCCGAGGCGCTCAACCACATGCTCGACCGGCTCGCAACCGCGTTCGCTGCACAGCGCGAGTTCGTCGCCGACGCCTCACACGAGCTGCGCACGCCACTGACCGTGCTGCGAGGCCAGTTCGACGTCATGAGCGGCGGCGACCGCGAGGACGGGTCGCTCTCCCCGCAGGAGCTCGAGCGAGTACAGCGCCTGGTGGAGGCGGAGACCGCCCGCCTGACGCGACTCGTCGATGACCTGCTGGTGCTGGCGCAATCCGACCGCGACGACTTCCTCTACCGCTCAAGTGTGCGACTCGACGAGTTGGTCACCGAGCTCTGGGACGGGCTCAGCCTGATCGCCCAGCGCAACTTCGAGATCGGCCAGCTTGAGCCGGTGACGATCGATGCCGATCCCGATCGGCTCGCCCAGGCACTGCGCAACCTCGCCCGTAATGCGATCACGCACACCAGCGAGCCGCACGGCCTCGTGCGCGTCGACGTCGCACGGCGCGGCGCGGCGATCGTGCGGATCACCGTCAGCGACGACGGGCCGGGCATCCCGCCCGAGCTGCGCGAGCGGGTATTCGAGCGCTTCTACCGCACCGACAAGGCAAGAACCCGGGCCGCGGGCGGCGCCGGGCTCGGGCTCGCGATCGTGCGAGCGATCGCCGAGGCGCACCACGGTTCGGTGACGGTCACCGAGTCAGCGATGGGTGGGGCAGCGTTCGCGCTGGACCTACCGCTCGACTAGCCCGCCTCAAACGCACCGTCGCATGTAGGCCCGCCTCAAACGCACCGTCGGATGTAGGCCCGCCTCAAACGCACCGTCGGATGTAGGCCCGCCTCAAACGCACCTTCGCATGTGTGCCGAGACTGTGACGCACATGTGACAAATCGGTCACATGTGGCCCCTGCTGGGGCGTTTCGTCACAGACTCGGCACACTTCCGGCACAGTTCCGGCACACCCGCGAACCCTTGAGATAGGCGTACCTATCCCGGCGCGCCCGGGGCTCGGGGCGACCTCAGGCTCAGGCCGCCTCGAACTCCGCGTCGGCGGGGAGCTGATGCGACTCGCGCGGCTGGCCGTCTTCGATGATCTCCTGGACCGTCCCGAGCTGCGCCTTGGGTGAGAACACGAGCCAGATCGACAGCACGATCCCGGCCGCAACGGTGATGATGCCGATCAGGAATGCCAGGTGGTACCCGCCCGTCAGCGAGCTTGCCACCGACAAGCCTGCGTGACGCAGCGAGGTTGTGCGGTCGCTGGCGAGTGTCGCCAGTACCGACAGCCCGAGGGCTCCGCCAACCTGCTGACTGGTGTTGACCAGACCGGAGACCAGACCCGAGTCCTCGGGTGTCGCGGTCGACATCGCCAGTGTCATCAGTGACGGGAAGGCGACCCCGGCGCCGACGCCCATCGCGAGCGTCGCCGGCAGCAGCTGCGTCAGGTAGGTGACGTGCGTCCCGGGGATGCGGAACAGCACGATCCCGAGCCCGACCAGCGCCATACTCGGCACCAGCGTGCGGCGCGCACCGACCCGCTCGATCAACCTGGCCGAGACGCCGAGCGACATGACGGCGATGCCAAGCGCCAGCGGCAGGAAGGCGAGACCGATCTGGATCGGGTCATAGCCGAGCACGTGCTCGAGGTACAGCGCGCCCAGGAAGAACACGCCGAACAGCCCTGCCACCAGTGACAT
>Ga0302314_10010276_pt1 | contig 16402 bp, 13 predicted proteins | sample III_Palsa_N2_3_FD_200533 | JGI IMG/M metagenome (GOLD analysis project Ga0302314, IMG submission 200533) | Peat permafrost microbial communities from Stordalen Mire near Abisko, Sweden - III_Palsa_N2_3 | ecosystem: Environmental > Terrestrial > Soil > Palsa > Peat permafrost | place: Sweden... | reverse complement strand
CGGCGACTACCTGGCATTGGATCAGATCCTGTCGGCGCAGCGACCGAGGTCGGGCCAGCACGACGAGATGCTGTTCATCGTCATCCACCAGGCCTCCGAGCTGTGGATGAAGCTCTCGATCCATGAGCTTGTCGCCGCGCGCGACCGCATCGCCGCCGACGACCTGCCCTCGGCGCTGAAGATGATCGCCCGGGTCGGGCGCATCCAGGCGCAGATGATCCAGTCCTGGGACGTGCTGGCGACCCTGACGCCGAGCGAATACGGCCGCATCCGCCCGTCGCTCGGCCAGAGTTCGGGCTTCCAGTCCTACCAGTATCGTGAGCTCGACTTCATTCTGGGTACGAAAAGTCCCGGTGTGCTGCGGGTGCATGAGGCGACGCCGGAGATTCACGCCAGGCTCTCGGCCCTGCTGGGGTCGCCCAGCCTCTACGATGAAGCCTTGCGCCTGCTTGCCCGGCGCGGATTCGCCCTGCCGCCGGACGTCGTGGAGCGCGATTGGGCCGCGCCCTATATCGCCAGCCCGGCGGTGGAGGCGGCCTGGCTGGCGGTCTACCGCGAGCCCGAGCGCTATTGGGATCTCTACGAACTGGCCGAGAAGCTGGTGGACCTGGAGTACCGTTTCCAGCAATGGCGCTTCAGCCACCTCAAGACCGTCGAGCGGATCATCGGCGGCAAGATGGGCACGGGCGGCAGCGCGGGCCTCAACTACCTCGCCCGGGCGCTGGAGACGTCATTCTTCCCCGAACTCCTCAAGGTGCGAACGAGCCTCTGAGCGGGCCCTATTCCACGGCCTTGCCGTTTTCCTTGTAGGTATGGCCGCCTTTCATCACGAAGCTCACGTGCTCGAGGGTGGTGACATCGGCCATCGGATTGCCGTCCACAGCGACGATGTCGGCGTATCGGCCGGCCTGCACCGAACCGATGTCCTCGAGGTCGCCGATCAGGTCGGCGGCGTTGTGGGTCGCGGCCCAGATCGCTTCCGCCGGCGGCATGCCGGCGGCCACCATCAGGGCGAATTCCTGGGCGTTCTCTCCGTGGGCGCTCATGCCGAAGGTGTCGGTGCCGAAAGCGATCTTCACCCCGGCGGCGTAGGCGTCGTGCAGGTTCTTCTGCAGCATGGGCCCGATCACCAGCGCCTTGGCCGCCGTCGACGGATTCAGGTCCTCCGGGTGCGCCTTGGCGTGCTGATAGACCCTCGCCCCCACCAGCATGGTCGGCACCAGATACGTCCCGTGCGCCACGAAGAGCTTGTAGCTGGCGGCGTCGGCGTAGCTGCCGTGCTCGATGGAGTCGACGCCGAGCGCGATCGTGTGGTCGATGGCGAGCTTGCCATGGGCGTGAGCCGCCACCTTCATCCCCAGGGCGTGGGCGGTGTCGATCACCGCCTTGATCTCGTCATCGGCCATGAGCTGCAGCCTGGGGTCGTCGCCGATCGACATCACCCCGCCGGAGGGCAGGATCTTGATCAGGTCCGCGCCCTGACGACGGAGAGTCCGCACCTCGCGCCGCGCGGCTTCCGGGCTGTCGACGATATTGTCGGTCCAGCCGGGGTGGGACAGTTCCGGGTCGAGACCGTTGGCGGAGTCGCCATGGCCGCCGGTCGGGCTGATCGGCGTGCCGGCCACCCACAGTCGGGGACCGGGAATCTCCCCGGCGTTGATCGCCTTTTTCAGCGCGACGACGACCTGGGTGCTTGCGCCGACGTCGCGGGCGCTGGTGAACCCGGCCATCAGATCGGCCCGGGCGTTGTTCACCGCGTCGATCTCGTCGTCGAAGTCGGTGCGTGTCACCGCGTTGCGGATCGGATCGCCCGCGTGGAAGCTCTGGGTGATGTGGACGTGGCAGTCGATCAGGCCGGGCAGCACGGTCTGCCTGGAAAGGTCGATAACCCGCGCGCCGGTCGGTGCGGTGAAACCCGGCTCGACCGAGACGATGCGGTCGTCATGGATGAGGATGGAGACATTCGCGCGCGGCGTCTTGCTGACGCCGTCAAAGAACCGCCCGGCATGGATCACCGCGTCCTCGGCCGCCGCGGTTCCCGCCGCGCCAAGACCCGCCGCGAGCACGGCCGCCGCAGCGACTATTGCGATATGTCTCACGAGACTCCCCCTCGATATCGATACCGCCCATCCCGTTTTCGCCACGATGGGCGGTTTGCCCGTTACCGTCCCGTGAAGACGGCCTGGCGTTTTTCGAGGAACGCTTTGACGCCCTCGGCGAAGTCTTCGCTCTTGCCGGCAATGGTCTGGGTGGCGGCTTCGTCAGCGACCTGGTCGGCGAAGGAGGCGTCGAGGCTGCGCCACATCAGGTTGCGAATCAGGCCGAGGGACTTGGGCCCGCGCGCCAGTTCCCGCGCGACCTTGTCGGCCTCCACCATCAGCTCGAAATCGGGAACGACCCGGTTGATCATGCCCCATTCCAGGGCCTTGGCGGCGGGAACCCGCTCGCCGAGCAGGGCCATCTCCATCGCCCGCGCGCGGCCGATCACGCGCGGCAGCAGGTAGGTCGAGGCGCCGTCCGGCACCAGACCGATGCGCCGGAACGCCTGCATGAAATAGGCGCTCTCGGCGGCGATGATCATGTCGCCCATCAGGGCGAGCGAGCAGCCCACCCCCGCCGCGGCGCCATTGACGGCGGTGACGATCGGCATGGGGAAGTCGCGCATCAGGGTGATGAAGGGATTGTAGTGAGTGACCAACGCGCTGCCGGCGTTGGGCCGGCCGTCATCGTCCGGCGTGCGCGCGGCCGCTCCGCCGCCGGAGAGGTTGGCGCCCGAGCAGAAGCCCCGGCCCTCGCCTGTAAGGACGACCGCGCGCGCGCCGCTCTCGCCCTTGGCCACCCGCCCGAAGGCGTCGGCCAGCTCGGTGATCGTATCAACGCCGGCGGCGTTCATGGTCGCCGGATCGGCCAGCGCGATGGTCGCCAGGTCGTCGGCGAAGGTGAGCTTGATCTTAGCGTAGGTCACGTCGGTCTCCATCCGTGCTCTTGGCAGCTTTCGGCGGAGGTAAAGCCGGGACGCAACGTAAGGCCAGCAAATAAGTTCAGCGCTTGGCGGGGATCGGTATCGGCCGGGCCAGGAAAGCCGGCAGGTCGCTGCCAAATCCGACCACGCGGCGGTCGTCCTCGTCCCGCTCGGCGACGGGTTGGACGCCCCGACGGCGCTCGAGCGCAGGAAAAGGAGCGGGCGCTTGCGTCGGGGTGGGCGCGGGCGTCTCGGCCAGAGCCGCGGGCCTGGGCGGCCGCTCGCCGCGGCGACGCGGACGCGAGCGAGCCTCGTCGCGATCGCCTCTCGGTGGCGCCGTTTCCGGCAGGCTGGCTTCTACAGGCGGAACCGCGGGCTTGCGGCGTGCGGGGGCCTCTTCCGAGACCGTGGGGACCAGGGGCTCCATGGAAGCGACCGAGGTCTCCGACGCCGGGCGCCCGCGCGAGCGGCCTTTCGGATCGGCCCGCTCACGGCCGCGGCCACGCTCGGGCTTGGCGCGCGTCTCGATCTTCACCGCGCTCCAGTCGAGATCGAGGGTCACTTCGCCGGGGGTGGTGCCGATCAGCTTGAGGACCTTGTCGAGGCTGCGGGCGTCGGCGGGGGTGACCAGCATGTAGGTGACGCCGGACTTCCCGGCCCGACCCGTGCGACCGATGCGGTGAACGTAGTCGTCGGCGTGGTGGGGGACGTCGTAGTTGAAGACGTGGCTGACGTCGGGGATGTCGAGCCCGCGCGCGGCGACGTCGGAGGCGACCAGCAACTTCAGATCGCCCTTGCGGAAGGCGTCCAGGGTCTTCGTCCGCATGCTCTGGTCGAGATCGCCGTGGATCGGCGAGGCGTCGAAGCCGTGGCTGCGCAGCGATTTGGCCACCACGTCGACCTCGGTCTTGCGGTTGCAGAAGACGATGCCGTTCTTCACGTCGTCGCGGCCGACCAGGGCGCGCAGGGCCAGGCGCTTGGAGGCCGGATCGCCCTGCGGGATGCGCACCAGGTACTGGGTGATGTTCTCGCCGGCGGTGGCCGGCTTGGAGGCCTCGATCCGCACCGGGTCCTTGAGGAACTGCTTGGTGAGCCGGGTGATCTCCGGCGGCATGGTGGCCGAGAAGAACAGCGTCTGTTTCTTGACCGGCGTCAGCTTGAAGATGCGTTCCAGGTCCGGGATGAAGCCCATGTCGAGCATGCGGTCGGCCTCGTCGACCACCATGATCTGCACGCCGGTGAGCAGGAGCTTGCCGCGTTCGAAATGGTCGAGAAGGCGCCCCGGCGTCGCGATCAGCACATCGACCCCGCGGTCGAGTTTCATTTCCTGGTCGCCGAACGAGACGCCGCCGATCAGCAAGGCCCAGGTAAGTTTCTGGCCCTTCGAATACTTGTCGAAGGCCATGGCCACCTGGTCGGCGAGCTCGCGGGTGGGCGCGATGACCAGGGATCTCGGCATCCGAGCCTTGGACCGGCCGGCGACGAGGTGATCGATCATCGGCAGGGTGAAGGCCGCGGTCTTGCCGGTGCCGGTCTGGGCGATCCCCAGCACGTCCCGGCCGGCCAAGGCGACCGGTATGGCCTGGGCCTGGATAGGCGTGGCGACGGTGTAGCCGGTGTCCGCCACGGCCTGGAGGGTGGGAGCACTGAGGCCCAGTGATGAGAAGTCTGTCATGCCTTGAAGTACAACGAGCGGGAGATCATCCGGTGCGAAGAATGCGCGCTCGGTACCTGGCTCGGGCGCGCGGAACATAGGGGCTCGGCGCGCCCTGTCAATGATGATGGACCAGGGACCGCCACAATTCCGCTCATCCCTGCGAAAGCAGCGGTGAACGGTTGGGGGCTATACGTCCACGTCCGCCGCGGCGAATTCGGCGTTTTCCTGGATGAACCGGAACCGCAGCTCCGGCTTGCGGCCCATCAGGGTCTCGACCAGTTCGTTCACGCTGACCTCACCCTCTGACAAGCCTACCCGGGCGAGGGTGCGGGTCGCCGGGTCCATGGTGGTTTCCTTGAGCTGTGCCGGCATCATCTCGCCCAGACCCTTGAACCGGCCGACCTCGGGCTTTCGGCCCTTAAAAAGGGTGGCGAGGAGTTCGTCCTTGTGGGCCTCGTCGCGGGCGTAGGCGGTCTTGCCGCCGTGGCTAAGGCGGAACAACGGCGGCAGCGCAAGATAGAGCTTCCCGGCTCGCACCAGGTCGGGAATGGTGCGCCAGAAGAAGGTGATCAGCAGCGAGGCGATGTGGGCGCCGTCCACGTCGGCGTCGGTCATGATGATGATGCGTTCGTAGCGCAGGTCGTCCTCACGATAGCGGGCGCCGCCGGCGACGCCGAGCGCCAGCATCAGGTCACTGAGCTCCTTGTTCCCGCCCGTTTTGTCGGCGGTGGCGGAGGCGACATTGAGGATCTTGCCCCGTAGCGGAAGGATCGCCTGAGTGCGTCGGTTGCGGGCCTGCTTGGCCGAGCCGCCGGCGCTGTCGCCTTCGACGATGAAGAGTTCAGCGCCCTCCGAGGCCGCAGACGAGCAGTCGGCGAGCTTGCCCGGCAGGCGCAGCTTGCGGGTCGCCGAGGCACGGGCGACCTCCTTGTCCTTGCGCCGCTTGAGCCGCTCTTCGGCGCGCTCAGCCACGAAGTTGAGAAGGGCGGTCGCCGCCTTGGGCTGGGCCGTCAGCCAATGGTCGAAGGGGTCGCGCAGGGCGGCTTCGACGAGGCGCTGGGCGTCGATGGAGGAGAGGCGCTCCTTGGTCTGGCCCTGGAACTCGGGATTGCGCACGAAGACGCTGATCAGCGCTCCCGCCTGGGCCACCACGTCGTCCGCGGTGATCAGCGCGCCGCGCTTGTCGTTGGTAAGGTCCGCCCAGGCCCGCAGGCCGCGGGTCAGCACCGCCCGCAGGCCGGCCTCGTGCGTGCCGCCCTCCGGGGTAGGGACCGTGTTGCAATAGGATCTCAGGAAGCCGTCGGCGTCTCCGAAACCGGCCGGGGTCCAGGCCACCGCCCACTCCACGGCTCCGGCCTCGCCCTGGCGCTCGATCCGGCCGGCGAAGGGCTCTGGCGTGACCGTCTCAATGCCCTCGAGAGATTCCGCGAGGAAGTCAGCGAGACCGCCCGGGAAGCGGAAGACGGCTTCGGCCGGCGTGTCGTCATGCAGGCGTTCGGAGGCGCAGCGCCAACGAATCTCGACGCCCCGGAACAGGTAGGCTTTCGAGCGGGCCATGCGGTAGAGGCGCGCCGGCCGGAAGGCGACGTCGTCGCCGAAGATCGCCGGGTCGGGACTGAAGGTCAGGGACGTGCCGTGGCGGCGCGTGGCGCCAAGCTGGCGTAGGGGCGACGTAGGCTTGCCGCGCGAATAGGTTTGGCGCCACTCGAACCCGTCCTTCCAGACGGTGATGTCCAGGGCCTCCGAGAGGGCGTTGACCACCGACACCCCCACGCCATGCAGGCCGCCGGAGGTCTCATAGGCTTTGCCGGAGAACTTGCCGCCGGAGTGCAGCACGGTGAGGATCACCTCCATCGCCGACTTGCCGGGGAACTTCGGGTGGGGATCGACCGGCATGCCCCGGCCATCGTCCTTCACCGTCAGGGGGCCGTCCGCGCCCACGCTGACCTCGATGATCTTGGCGTGGCCGGCCACGGCCTCGTCCATGGCGTTGTCCAGCACCTCAGCGAACAGATGGTGCAGGGCGCGCTCGTCCACTCCGCCGATGTACATGCCCGGGCGCTTGCGAACCGGCTCCAGCCCCTCCAACACCTCGATGTCCTTGGCCGAATACGCCGAGACGGGCGCGGCGGGCGCGACGACATGGAGGGGGGCGAGGGCTTCGTCGAACAGGGAGGCCTGAGGTTGGACGGCGCGAGCTTGGGCGACCTTGGGCATCGGGACACTCTGAGACGATTCGGGCGCTCCCTTAGCACCTTTGCGGACCTCGCGAGAAAGGCGACGTCGCGCTGCGACGGGCTTGGGCGGAGCGTCTGCAGAGGTTTCGCATCACCGCCGGGCCGCGCCGGAACGCCTGAAGGCGTCCCGCGTCAGGCCAATCCGCCGGCCCCGTCGGGTTCGACGAAGCTGATGCGCGTCAGGTCAGCCGTCGTGCGGCCATTCTGCTGTGAAACGGTCTCGACGAAACGCATGCCCCAGCGGATGTCGTGGGCGAAATAGGCCTTCATGTCATAGACCACCGCCGCCAGTTGGGGATCCCGGGCCTCGAGGCTGAGGATAACGGCCAGCTCCGAGGCCGTCAGGTCGTGGTCGTCCATTCCCGCCAGCGGGCTGTGCTCGTCGATCTCGTGCGTCAGCGTCATCACCATCGGAAACAGGGGGATGGACGAGCGGGCGAGATGCAGTTCCTGCAGCCGCCGATAGCGCTGGCCCTCCTCTGTCGTCTCGGAGACCAGCACGTTGGCCTCCACACGCAGTCCGGTCATCACCGAGGTGCGGGCGTTGGCGATGCGGAACATCAGGGTCGGACGCCCATTGTGGCGCGTGATTACGGCGACCTCGGCGAAGAGGATCTTGGCCTTCGCCTTGGAGAAACGCACGAAAATCAGGCCGGTCATGATCGCCAGGAAGGCCATACCAACGATGATCTCGGCCGACGACACGAGGTGCCCGTAAAGGTTGGCCGGCGCCATCTCGCCGTAGCCGACGGTGGCCAGGGTCTCGATGCTGAAGAAGAACGCATCGCCGATCGATCCGGCGCGCGCGCCAGCGAGGCAGCCGGGCTCAGCGACGTAGAGCGCGGCGAATGCCGTGGTGATCAGGCCGTAGAAGGCGAAGACCCCCAGGACGAACGTCGGCCAGGGCACCGTGAGGGCGAGGTGATAGGGATCAGAGAAATCGTACCGCTTCACGCCGATCTTCGCGAACTCCAGACCGAAGCTGGTCTTGATCACGCGCGCGGCGGGCGTTCGAGGCGAGTGGGCAGTCATGCCGCGAGCCTAGCGTAGGACGCCCGCCAAAGTCTCTCTTCCTGCTGGTGAAGCGCCGGCCAAGACGGGGAGCGGGCTGCCTGGGCGAAAATCCTCGCCGGTGGTTCCCCTCCTCCAGCGGGGAGGAGAGGCGTCTCAACCTAGCACTTGAAGTACATGTCGAATTCCACCGGGTGGGGGTGCAGCTGCAGGCGCATGACTTCTTCCATCTTCAGCTCGATGTAGCTGTCGATGAAGTCATCGTCCATGACCCCGCCCTTCTTGAGGAAGCCGCGATCTTTGTCGAGGTTGTCCAGGGCTTCCTTTAGGGAGCCGCAGACTTCCGGCACCTTCTTCTGTTCTCGGGGCGGCAGATCGTAGAGGTTCTTGTCAGCGGGGCCGCCGGGATCGATCTTGTTTTCGATGCCATCGAGGCCGGCCATCAGCATGGCGGTGAAGCCGAGGTAGGGATTGCCCATCGGATCCGGGAAGCGGACTTCGATCCGCTTGCCCTTGGGGCTGTCCACGTGTGGGATGCGGATGGAGGCGGAGCGGTTGCGGGCGGAGTACGCCAGCTTCACGGGCGCCTCGTAGCCCGGGACCAACCGCTTGTACGAGTTGGTCGTCGAGTTGGTGAAGGCGTTGATCGCCTTGGCGTGCTTGATGATGCCGCCGATGTACCACAGGCAGAGGTCCGACAGCCCGGCGTACTTGTCGCCCGCGAACAGCGGTTTGCCGGCGTTCCAGATCGACTGGTGGACGTGCATCCCCGACCCGTTGTCGCCGAACATCGGCTTGGCCATGAAGGTCGCCGTCTTGCCGTAGGAAGCGGCGACGTTCTGCACCACGTACTTATAGAGCTGCAGGCGGTCGGCCATGGTGATCAGGTCGGCGAACTTCAGCCCCAGCTCATGCTGGGCCGGCGCCACCTCGTGGTGGTGTTTTTCCGGCTTCATGCCCAGCTCGCCCATCACCGCCAGCATCTCGCCGCGGAGGTCCTGCGCGGAATCCACGGGGTTGACCGGGAAGTAGCCGCCTTTGGGGCCGGGCCGATGGCCCATGTTGCCCTCTTCGTAGACCTTGCCGGTGTTCACCGGCAGCTCGGTGGAGTCGAGCGCATAGGAGGTGTCGTGCGGCGCCGTGGTCCACCGCACGTCGTCGAAGATGAAGAACTCGGCTTCGGGGCCGAAGTATACCGTATCGCCGACACCGGACGCCGCGGTGTAGGTGAGCGCCTTGCGAGCGATCGAACGCGGATCTCGGTTGTACGGCTCGTTGGTGTCGGGGTTGAGCACGTCACAGGTCAGGCACATCGTCGTCTGCTGGTAGAACGGATCGATGTAGGCGCTGGCCAAATCGGGCCGCAGCTTCATGTCGGACTCGTTGATGGCCTTCCAACCGGCGATCGACGAGCCGTCGAACATGGTGCCGTCGTTGAGGAAGTCGTCATCGACGAGATCGATGTCGAAGGTGACGTGCTGGAGCTTGCCCCGAATGTCGGTGAATCGGACGTCGACGTATTTGACTTCCTTTTCCTTGATCTCGGCCAGGATGTCAGCGGATGTCGTCATTGATCTTAAGATCCCCTTTAGACTGATTTAGATGGCGCTGGCGCCAGTTTCGCCGGTACGAATTCGAACCACTTCGATAACTTCCGAGACGAAGATTTTACCATCACCAATGCGGCCGGTGCGCGCCGCGGCCTGGATGGCGTCGACGGCTCTTGAAAGTTGGTCATCGGCGACGACGACCTCAATTTTGATCTTGGGCAGAAAGTCAACGACATACTCTGCACCGCGATAAAGTTCTGTCTGGCCTTTTTGGCGACCGAAACCTTTGGCTTCGAGCACGGTCATGCCCTGCAGACCAAGCTCCTGCAGAGCCTCCTTCACATCATCGAGCTTGAAAGGCTTTATAATTGCTTCGATTTTTTTCATCAACTCCGACCCGATGCGGTGGGGGCCCGATCGCGCCCGAACCAGCATGACCCTCGTTGGGCGCACAAGGGGCCGTCCGGATCGGCTTGTGTCAATCGGCGCCGCGCCTAGCTCCAGCCGAAAAGTGGGGCAGGGGGCGCCCAAAATTTAATCCCCGGTTCCGGGCCTTTGCGGTCGCCGCCCGCGGTCCTAGAACGGTCGGGGCAAGTGCGCCGCGCCAGGCAGCGGGAGATCGCATGCGAGCAGATGCAGGGATCGTGATCAGCCGCGAGGCCGAAGGCCGCCGTTTCGTCGCCGATACGCCTTGGGACCAGGCGACCTTGCGCGACATGGAAGCCGCAGAGCAGATCGGCCGGCCCAACCTGTTCGTCCCGGAGTGAACTTCCAATGGTCCTCTACCTCATCCGTCATGGGAAGCCCGCCGCGGCGTTCGGCGACCACGATGATCCCGGGCTGGACGAGACGGGGCACGCCCAGGCGCGGGCCATCGCTGCGCGACTGATGGCTTTGCCGGAGGCGGTGCGGCCGCGCTCGGTGGTCAGCTCGCCCCTGCGGCGCTGCCGGGAGACGGCCCAGCCGTTGGCCGACGCCCTGCGGGTCGCGGTCGATATAGAGCCGGCGGTGGGCGAGATCCCAAGCCCGGCGGCCTTGAGCCTCGGCGAGCGCCCGGCGTGGCTGCGCGCGGCCTTCACCGGCGCATGGGGCGAGATCGAGGGCGACATCGACTATGAGGTCTGGCGCCGGCAGGTCGCCGAGGCGGTGGCGCGGTGGCCGGAGGCTGCGATCTTCAGCCATTTCGTGGCTATCAACGCCGTGCTGTCAGTGATCACCGGCGATGACGCCGTGATCGGCTTCCGACCCGACCACACCTCGATGACCACCCTCGCCGTCGAAGATGGCGCGCTGACCCTGCTCGCCCAGGGCCACGAAGCCGTTACGGGGGTCCTGTGACGGAGCGGCAGGTGACCAGGGAGCGCGCGCAGTCCAGGGCCGCAGCCTCCCCCCGCGAGATCCTCACTGTCGCCCAGATGGGCGAGGCTGACGGCTCGGCGATCGCCGCCGGCACGCCGAGCCTCGTCCTGATGGAACGCGCCGGCGAGGCCGTGGTCGAGGCTATCGAGACTCGTTTCGCGCCGTGTCCCACGACCGTACTGGTCGGCCCCGGCAACAATGGCGGAGATGGCTACGTCGTCGGGCGCCTGCTGCGTGAGCGGGGTTGGCCTGTCCGGGTCGAGGCGTTGACGCCCGCGCGGTCGGCCGACGCTCAGGCCGCCGCCGCGGCATGGGCCGATCCCATCGAGCCGTTCAGCGCCCGCGCCCCAGGGAGAGCGCCGCCTGTCGGGCTCATCGTAGACGCGCTGTTCGGCGCCGGCCTGGACCGGCCGCTGGGGACCGAGCCGGCGCGCTTGGCGCTGGCGTTGGATCGGGCCGGGATCCCGGTGGTCGCCGTCGACGTTCCCAGCGGCCTGGCGGGCAATACCGGCCAGCCGCTTGGCGGGGTCAGCTTTCGCGCCCAGCTCACCGTCACCTTCCACCGCCGCAAACCTGCCCACGTGCTCCAGCCCGGGCGCGCTCTGTGCGGCGAGGTCGTCGTCGCGGACATCGGCCTTGCCGAGAAGATCGAGGGCGCCTCGCTGTTCGAGAACACGCCGGAGCTTTGGCGAGCGCGGTTTCCCTGGCCGGCGGTGACCGCCCATAAGCACACGCGCGGCCGGCTGATGGTGGTCAGCGGCGAGGCGTGGAGCACGGGCGCAGCGCGGCTGGCGGCTCGCGCCGGCCTGCGGGTCGGGGCAGGCCTCGTCACCCTGCTCTCGCCGCCGGAGGCGCTGATGGTGAACGCCGCCCACCTCGAGGCGGTCATGTTGCGCCCGGTGGACACGGACGAGGAGATGGAAGCAGCGGGGTCGGACGCCGACTGCGCCGTGATCGGGCCGGCGGCCGGCGTGACCGACGTGACCCTCTCCAACGTTCTGGCGCTGGCGCGCACCGGGGCCGCGCTGGTCCTCGACGCCGACGCCCTCAGCGTCTTTCGCGATGATCCGACCGAATTGTTTTCGATCCTCGACCGCGACGATGTCCTCACCCCGCACCCGGGCGAGTTCGAGCGAGTGTTTCCCGGCCTGCTGAAGTCCGAGCCCGACCGCATCAGCGCCGCTCGCGCGGCTGCCGACCGCGCCCAGGCCGTCGTGCTGCTCAAGGGGCCGGATACGGTGATCGCCGCGCCCGACGGGCGCGCCGCGGTAAACCTGAACGGTACGCCCTGGCTGGCCACGGCCGGCTCGGGAGACGTGCTCGCCGGCCTGATCGGCGGATTGATCGCCCAAGGCATGGAGAGCTACGAGGCGGCATGCGCAGCGGCCTGGATCCATGCCGCCTGCGCCGAATCGTTCGGGCCGGGCCTGATCAGCGAGGACTTGCCGGGCCTCGTGCCCATGGTGTTGAAGCAGTTGCGCGCGTGAGTCGCGCCTCGGGAGCCGTGATGCAGGGCATGATCACCACCATCAGGAATGCGCTGGCCGTCGCGGTCGTCTGGATCGCGCTCGGCCTGGGCGCCTCGCCAGCCCAGGCCGCGGTCCACCATCACCATCACCATCGCCATCCCGCGGCCGCGCGCCCGTCGGCCGGCGCCCATCATCGTCGCCATCACCGAACCCATCGCGCGACGCGGGCGTCAGCCGCCAAGGGTGCTCAGCGTCACCACGGGCGGGGCCACCATCGGTTCAGGGGCGGCGGCTCCTCCGCGACGCGCAAGGGCCACCATCATGCGGCTCACGAGCGTTATCACCGACATGCCGCGCGCCGCTCGCGTGGCCATGGTGTGCGCGGCGCGCGTGGCCGGCGTCATGAAACCGTCAGACACACTCACGCGCGCCACGCTGCGCTCTGCCAGAGCGTGATGGTGCATCGCCACTGGGTCCAGCGCTGCCGCGGCTAGCGGTGCGAACCAGGCAGGTGAACCCCTTCCCCTCGGTTCAGCGAGCACCACAAGGTTCGAAATCTTGTGGTGGGTTCTGCCTTTTTCGAGTGGTTCGAAGCGTCTGAATTCGCACCGCGAGGCTGATCTTCGGACCAACGTCCCCTTGCTCTTCGGGGCCGCGGCGGTGCAAAGAGCGCCGGCTCGGGAGTCGGCCTGACCGACGAGAAAGGCAGTCGGCGCCATGAGCGTGCACCCAATCGTCCTGTGCGGAGGCCCGGGGTCCCGGCTTTGGCCCGCATCGACGGGCCGCCAGCCCAAGCCCTTCGTCGATCTCCTCGGCGGACCCTCGCTCTTCCAACGCACGCTGGCGAGAGTCGCCGCGGCGCCGGGAGCGTCGCCGCCGGTGATCGTCATGGGCGCCGACCACGTCGCTCAGGCCCGGGCCCAGATCGAAACGGCCGGCGGCCTCGAAACCTTTCTTGTCGAGCCCGTCGGCCGCGACTCGGGGCCGGCCCTGCTCGCCGCGGCCGTGTGGATCGCCAGGAAAGACCCCACCGGCGTCGCCCTGGCCGTGGCTTCGGACCACCACATTCCCGACGAGGCAGCTTTCGCCGAGGCGGTCGGCGCCGCCCTGCCGGCCGTCTGCGCAGGCCACATCGTCACCTTCGGCGTGAAGCCCACCTACCCGGCCACGGCTTATGGCTACATCCGCGCAGGCGAGGCTTTGGCGGTCGCACCGGCGGTCAGGGCCGTCGCTCGCTTCGTCGAGAAGCCCGACCTGCAGCGGGCGCGGTCGCTGCTGGACGAGGGATGCCTGTGGAACAGCGGTAACTTCATGTTCCGCGTGGATGCGCTGGTGGATGAGGCGGCGCGCCACGCGCCGGAGCTGCTGGAGGCCGTGCGCCGCGCCGTCGAGGAAGGCCGGTCCGAGGAGGGCGTCTTCCGGCTTGGCGCGCCGTTCGCTCACGCTCCGCGGATCTCCATCGACGTGGGGATCATGGAGAAGACCGAGCGGGCCGCCGTCCTGCCGATTGACTACGCCTGGTCGGACCTGGGCGCGTGGGACGCCATCTGGGCGGCGTCGGCGCGGGACGCGGACGGCAACGCCGTTAATGGCGCGGCGGTGGTTCGCGAGAGCGCCGACTGCCTGGTGCGCGCGTCGCATGGCGCGCGCCTTGTCGTCATTGGCGTGCGCAACCTCGCCATCGTGGCGCGGGGAGACGAAGTGCTCGTCGCGGCGTTGGATAAGGCGGCCGACCTGAAGCCGGCGCTGGCCGCGCTTGAGGCGTTGCCGACGAACGCCCGGGAACCTCTCGAGGCGTCGGCGTCGCGTTTCAAGGCGTGGCTGTTTGAGAAAGCCCTTCCGCTTTGGTGGTGCTTCGGCGCCGATCACCGCGGCGGCGGCTTCCACGAAGGCCTCGGCCATGACCTTGTCCCGGCGCCGGTCGATCGCCGGGCGCTCGTTCAGGCGCGGCAGGTCCACGTTTTCGCGACGGCAGGTCTGATGGGGTGGGCCGGGCCTTGGACTGCAGCTGTCGACCACGGCCTGGACTACCTTGCCCGCCGCTACCGTCGCGCCGACGGCCTGTTCCGCCGCGCGGTGGATGTCGCCGGCGAACCTGCCGACGACCTCGCCCGTCTCTATGACCAGGCCTTCGTCCTCCTGGCGCTGGCGACGAGCGCCAGGGCCATGCCGGCCCGGCGCGAAGCGCTCGAAAGCGAGGCGGCCTCGCTCGCCGGCGCTGTCCGGCGAGCGTTCAAATGCGCGGGAGGCGGCTGGCGCGCCGACGAAGTCTCGATGAGATACGAGGCCGACCCGATCATGCACCTGTTCGAAGCGGTCCAGGCGTGGAGTGAAGTTTCCGACGACCCGGCCTGGCTAGGGTGGGCCGGCGAGATCGCCGGACATTTCCTCACGCGCATGGTCGACGCCGAGGGCGGTAGGATCGTTGAGGAGTTCGACGAGCGCTGGGGACCCTTCCCGGGGCGAGAGGGTCATCGCCTGGAGCCGGGGCACCACTTCGAATGGGCCTGGCTCATGGAACGGTGGTCGCGGAGGGTCGGCGAAGCCGGCCCGAGCGATGTCGCCCGCGTTCTCTATGCCTCCGGCGCTCGAGGGGTCGATCCTCGGACCGAGTTGGTGTTCGATGCGCTGGCGGATGATTTCAGCCTGTTGGAGACGACCTCGCGGCTGTGGCCGCAGACCGAACGGGTGAAGGCGGCTTTGCTGCTCGCGCCCGCGGACGATTGGGAGGGATCCAGTCACCGGCGAGCGGTTTCAGCCGCCGCGGCCGCGATGTGGTCGTACTTCGATACGCCGGTGGAAGGCCTCTGGCGCGACGCCCCCCGCGGCGCCGGGACGCCCGAAAGCGAACCGGCGTCAGCGAGCAGTTTTTATCACATCATCGGCGCCGTCGAGGCCCTGCAACACCGTGGCGGCCGATCTCCGGCCGGGGCATAGCTTGCTATCGGCCGGTCTGCAGTTTCGCGAGGGAAGGCTTAAATGCGCGTGGTGATGATCGGCACCGGCTACGTCGGCCTGGTGTCCGGAGTTTGCTTCGCAGAGTTCGGCCACACCGTCACCTGCGTCGACAAGGACGAAGGCAAGATCGCCCGGCTGCAAGCCGGCGTCATGCCGATCTATGAGCCCGGCCTCGAGGCCACCGTGGCGCGCAATGTCGCCCAGGGGCGCCTGTCCTTCACAACCGAACCCGAGGCTGCGTTAGCCGACGCCGACGCCGTGTTCATCGCTGTCGGCACCCCGTCGCGGCGCGGCGATGGTCATGCGGACCTCAGCTACGTCTACGCCGCCGCTGAAGAGGTGGCCGAGCTGGTCAGTGGCTTCACCGTGCTGGTCACCAAGTCGACAGTGCCGGTCGGCACCGGCGACGAGATCGAGGCGATCGTGCGCCGAACGCGCCCCGACGCGGACGTCGCGGTGGTGTCGAATCCGGAGTTCCTGCGCGAGGGCTCGGCGATCGAGGACTTCAAGCGACCGGATCGGGTGGTGGTGGGTCTCACCGACGAGCGGGCGCGGGCGGTGATGGCCGGCCTCTACCGGCCGCTGAACCTCAACGAGACGCCGATCGTATTCACCGACCGGCGCACTTCAGAGCTGATCAAGTACGCCTCCAACGCCTTTCTCGCCATGAAGATCACGTTCATCAACGAAATGGCCGACCTTTGCGAGAAGGTCGGTGGCGACGTGCAGCAGGTGGCCAAAGGCATCGGCCTGGACAAGCGGATCGGCTCAAAGTTCCTGCACGCCGGGCCCGGCTACGGCGGATCCTGTTTCCCGAAGGACACCCTGGCGTTGACGCGGACGGCCGTCGACGCCGGCGCTCCGCTGCGCCTGGTGGAGACCACCGCCCAGGTCAATGACGCTCGCAAGAAAGGCATGGCCGCGCGCGTGGCGGCGGCCCTGGCGGGCGACGTGCGCGGCAAGACGATCGGCATTCTCGGCCTGACATTCAAGCCCAACACCGACGATATGCGCGACTCTCCGGCCCTCGACCTCGTGCCCTCGCTGATCGACATGGGCGCGCGGGTGCAGGCGTTCGATCCGGAAGGACACGAGGCGCGGTCTCTTCTGAGCAGCGTCGACTTCAAGGACGGACCCTATGCGGCGATCGAGGGCGCCGACGCCCTGGTCATTCTGACGGAGTGGGACCAGTTCCGGGC
>Ga0302314_10010275_pt1 | contig 16403 bp, 14 predicted proteins | sample III_Palsa_N2_3_FD_200533 | JGI IMG/M metagenome (GOLD analysis project Ga0302314, IMG submission 200533) | Peat permafrost microbial communities from Stordalen Mire near Abisko, Sweden - III_Palsa_N2_3 | ecosystem: Environmental > Terrestrial > Soil > Palsa > Peat permafrost | place: Sweden... | reverse complement strand
CCGCCTGGCCGGCGCCCTGAAAGCGGAAGCCTACGCCGACGCCGCGGGGGAGCTTGGCGAGCAGCGCTTCGCCGTGGTCCGCCGCAAGGGCGATGCGCCCGAAGCCATGGTGCGCCGGCTGTCCCAGTTGCTGGGTCCGACGCTCGAGCCGTCCGCCCACGCCCTGCCCATCGACGGCGGCGGCTCGGTGGGCCGAGTCATGCGGGCGCTGAAGTTCACCCTTGATGGCTTCCTCGCCGACGGGACGCCGCCGGTCGTCGCCAGTCTGTCCGATGCGCTGAACGCGTCGGTTCGCCAGGCGGTCGCCGACGCCAGCGCCTTCGGCGCCGTCGTGGACGCGCGCCAGTTCAAGCTGGTGTTCCAGCCGGTGGTGTCGCTGTCCACCGGCGAGGTGCGTCACTACGAAACCCTGGTGCGATTCAAGGACGGCCAGAGCCCGTTCGGCATGATCCGCATGGCCGAGGAACTGGACGTGATCGAAGACCTCGACCGCGCCGTCGCCGAGGAAGCGATCAAGCGCTTGCGGGCGGACCGCATCGAGACGCTCAAGCTCGCGGTCAATGTCTCCGGCCGCAGCATTGTCAGTCCGGGATTCATCGAGACCCTGCTGACCATGGAGCCCAGTCCGTGGGTGCGAAAACGTCTGATTCTGGAGATCACCGAGAGCGCCGCCATTACCGACCTGGACCTGGCGCAGCGGCATATCGAGGCGCTCCAGGGCGCCGGCTACACGCTCTGTCTGGACGACTTCGGCGCCGGCGCTGCGTCCTTCGCCTATCTGCGCGCGCTGAAGGTCGACATCGTCAAGATCGACGGCTCCTATGTGCGCGAGCTGACGGCGGAGGGACGCGACGACGCCATGATCCGCCACCTGGTCAATCTGTGCCGGGAATTGAAGGTCGAGACCGTCGCCGAAATGGTCGAGACCAAGGCTGTCGAGGACGTTCTTCACCGGGCGGGCGTGGACTATGCGCAGGGCTGGCTGTACGGCCGGCCGACGGCGGAGCCGAAGCCGCCGGCGAAGGCCGTCTCGGCGCCCAGGTCCAGATCCACCGTCAGGCCGGCGCTGCGGCGGGCGGACGCAACCGAGGAATGGGCCTAGACGTTCCGCATACGGACTTGCGCCGCCCCTTCGGGCATTGACAAACTGAAACAATTTTTGTGCAGTGCGTCATCACGAACAGTTGACGACTCTGCCCCTTGGCCGTAGCGATCAGCGTATCGCCACGCCCTCCCCTATTGGTGGCGGCCAGGAAACGTTTATGTCCATTTCGACGCTTCAACGTACGTTGTCGGGAGCGCTTACCGAGGCTGCGCCCGAAACCGTGGAACTGACCATTCTCATGCCCTGCCTGAACGAGGCGGAGACCATCGAGGTCTGCGTCAAGAAGGCCATGGGCTATCTGGCCCGCAGCGGCGTGTCCGGCGAAGTGCTGATCGCCGACAACGGCTCGACCGATGGCTCGCAAGGCCTGGCCGAAGCCTGCGGCGCGCGCGTGGTCTCGGTTCCTGAAAAGGGCTACGGCGCGGCGCTGATGGGCGGGATCAAGGCCGCGCACGGCCGGTACGTCATCATGGGCGACGCCGACGACAGCTACGATTTCGAGAACCTCGGCGGCATGGTCGAGCATCTGCGCGACGGCGCGGAACTGGTCATGGGCAACCGGTTCAAGGGCGGCATCGAGAAGGGCGCGATGCCGTTCCTGCACCGCTACCTGGGCAATCCGGTGCTGTCGTTCATCGGCCGGCTGTTCTTCCAGATCCCCGTGGGCGACTTCCACTGCGGCCTGCGCGGCTTCTCGCGCGAGTCGATGCTGAGCCTCGGCCTGAAGAGCCCCGGCATGGAGTTCGCCAGCGAGATGGTGGTGAAGGCCTCGCTGAACCGCCTGCGCATCGAAGAGACCCCAACGACGCTGAAGCCCGATGGCCGCTCGCGTCCGCCGCACCTGAAGACCTGGCGCGACGGCTGGCGCCACCTGCGCTTTCTGCTGATCCACAGCCCCAAGTGGCTGTTCATCTACCCCGGCACGGTCCTGATCCTGTTAGGTTTGGCCGGCACGGGCGCCCTGGCCATGGGCGAGGTGCGGATGCCGTCGGGCATCACCCTGGACATCCACTCGCTGGTGGTCTGCTGCTTCGCCATCCTGATCGGCGTGCAGCTGGTCATGTTCGGCGCCCTGGCGCGCCGCTACCAGACGCTCGAGGGCATCCTGCCGCCGTCGGCGCGGTTCCAGAAGTTCCTCATGGGCCTCAGCCTTGAGCCCATCCTGCAAGCCGCGCTGGTGATTTTTTTGGCGGGCGTGGCTGGCGGGACCTGGGCGGTGGCGCATTGGGCCGCTTCCGGCTTCGGACCGATCCTTTATAATGGCGTCATGCGCGTGCTTGTGCTCTCGTTGACTGGCGTCGCGGTGGCCATCCAGATGGCGGCCGCGGGCTTCCTGGCTTCGGTGTTCGCTCTAAGGCGTTGAACGTGACAGGCATTTGGCGTCGTCTTCAGTCGTTCGCGCCGGTTCTGGCGGGAACCCTGATGATCATGGGTGTGATCGCCCTCAACGGCGGTCCGTCCGTATTCACCGACACCGACGACTACTTCGTCGAGGGGCGCACCTTTGCGATCACCATCGCCGAGACGCTGCACCTGAAGGCCCCGCCGCCGGTTCCCACCGATCCTGATGACATCGCCGACGCCAAGGAAGCGGCGGCCGACCTGCATATGTCGCACACCGAGATCGGCGCGCGCTCGCCCTATTACGGGCTTTTGCTCTATTCGACGCACAAGCTGGGCACCCTGTGGCTGACCGCCCTGGTGCAGTCGCTGGTCGGCGCCTGGCTGGCCTTCCTGTTCTGGCGGACGGCTCTGCCGGGTGCGAAGCCATGGACGGCCTATGTGGCCGAGGCCTCGGTCGCTTTCGCCTCGACTCTGCCCTTCTTCGCCGCTTTCGCCATGCCGGACGTGTTCGCCGGCTATGTCGCCATGGCGGTGGTGATGCTGTTGGTGTTCTGGGAGCGGCTGTCCAAAGTCGAGCGCGGCATGCTGGCGACGGCGGCCGGCGTGATGATGACCTTCCACACCTCCCAGGTGCTCAACACCGTGGCGATCGCCGCGCTGGCCGGACTGATAGTGAGGTTCATCAGGTACGACCGCGCGCGCACGCTGGCGTCCTTCATCACGGTGGGCCTTGCCCTGGCCGGGGCGATCCTGGCGACGGGACTCTACAAGGAAGCGGTCAAGCTGAAGACCGGCGATGAGCTGCGCCGGCCGCCGTTCCTGGCCATGCGCGTGCTCGCGGACGGGCCAGGGCGGAAATATCTGAAAGACTCCTGCGATCATGGCGCGACCTGGGCGCTGTGCCCGTTCAAGGCCCTGCCCCTGGATAATTCCCAGGATCTGCTGTGGTCGGACGACCGCAAGAAGGGGATCTTCAACGTCACGACGATCGACAGCCGGCTGGGCATCGAGCGGCAGGAGAACGCCTTCGTTATCCAGGCCGTGGCCGCCCATCCGTTCATGCAGATAGGCGCTTCGCTGAACAACTGGGGTCAGCAGTTGGGGATGTTCTACGTCGACGACCCCATCAAGAACCCGCACTACTATCTGACCAACGACTATTGGAGCACCACCAACCTGCCGCTGCTGATCAACGGCTCCAAGGATTGCGGGCGCGACCACTGGGGCTGCGGGTTCAAGCTCTCCATCGACGGCTCGACCTGGCTGCACGGCGCTCTGCTGTTGCTGGGCCTAGGCGCGATCATGTGGCGCATGCTCCAGTCGGACATCCTCAGGGCGGTCCGATCCGGGAGCCTCGACTGGGATGACGACAAGGTGCGTCTGGGTGTGGCGCTTGTGCTGCTTGTCGCCGTGGTGCTGGTCAACGGCTTTGTCTGCGGCGCCCTGTCCGGTCCGTTCCCGCGCTATCAGGCCAGGATCACCTGGCTGATCAGCGAAGGCGCGGCGGTGGCGCTGATCTCGATGGCGCCCATGCTGGCCAGCATCCGGCTGCGCGATATCGCGGCCTGGTTCGTGGCCACGGCCACAAGACTGAGCCAGACGCCGATCGTCGCGCGGATCATGAGCCGGATCGACGCGCACTTCCTCCGTTTCGGAATGGTCGGCGTGGCCGGCTTCGCGGTCGACTATGCGGGGCTGCACAGCCTGGTGGCGTTCGCGGGGATGAACCCCTATGCGGCGCGGTTCATCTCCTTTCCGATCGCGGTGCTGGCGACCTGGCTGCTCAACCGCAGCTTCACCTTCCGGGGACCATCGGCGCATGGCCCGGTGCGCCAGGCCGTCTACTATGTCGCGGTCCAGTGCTGTGGCGGCGTGGCCAACATCGCGGTCTATTCGGCGGCGCTGATGCTGGCGCCGGTGCTGCAACACTACCTGCCGATCGCCCTGGCGTTCGGGTCGGCGGCGGGCCTGTGCGTGACCTTCGCCGGCTCGAAATACATCGCTTTCCGGCCCGCCGAGATCGTCGAAGTCGAAGCCGCCGAGGCGGGATAGGCCGCGCCGCCGGGTCCGGATTCAGGGTATGAGTCGCGCCAGGTTTTCCGGAGCGCTCCAATGCTTGTCACCACCACCAACGATCTGCCCGGCTATCGCATCGTCGAGCACCTGGGCCTTGTGCGCGGCATCACCGTCCGCTCGCGCAGCGTGATCGGCAACTTCGCCGGCGGCATCCAGTCCATCTTCGGCGGACGGCTGTCCGTCTACGCCAACCTGGCCGAGGCCGCGCGGCAGGAGGCTTATGAGCATCTCTGCCAGCACGCCGCCGAACATGGCGCCAACGCGGTGATCGCCATGCGCTACGACGCCAACGACATCATGGACGGCATCACCGAGGTGCTGGCCTATGGAACGGCGGTGAAGGTGGAGCGGCTTTAGGCGCCGGCGTCAGTCGGGGGCCGACGGCGTCGCCAAGAGCGGCCAGCAGTGGACCCAGGTGGCGCGCATAGGAGCGCCAGCGGCCTATCGAGCCGGTATAGATCGGCCGCCTGACCTGAGCGGAGCTGGCGGTGCGCACCTCGCGCCTGGACTCGTAGAACCGCAGACAGGCGTCATCCCAGGGCAAGCCCAAATGGGCGATCAGCCGCCGCGCCCACTCCTCGACGTTCTCGACCACCGCTTCGTAGGGAACCTCGATCATCCGGCCAGGCGGAAGCACCTTGCGCCAGTGATCCATCAGCCGGTCGTAGGCGCGCCAGTACCGGCCTAGTTCGGTCAGGTCATAGGCGTAGTCCTGACCGCTGGCGAAATGGATGCCGAAACAGGACAGGCAGACGTCGCGCGGATCGCGCCTGCAATGGATGACGACGGCGTTCGGCAGGCAGGCGTGGATCAGGCCCAGGTGTCCGAAGTTATACGGCCATTTGTCGGTCAGCCGGACGCGGCCAGGCTCGGCCGCCGGCAGGCCGTCCAGGTAGGCCTGGCCGATCATGCGGCAGTCATTTCCGTCCATGATCCGTCCCCAGCTCGGATAGGACGAGCCGTCAAGGCTGCGGGTTTTCGCCATCAGGACGTCCAGGTTGGGCAGCTCGCCGCCGCCCTGAACGTGAGGGTGGGCGCTGACGATCTGTTCGACCAGGGTGGTGCCGGACCTGGGCATGCCGACAATGAAGACCGGGCGATCGTCGGCCAGTCCCTGGCCGGCAAGGCGGTCGAGCGTCGGACGATCGAAGGCGGCCGCGATCGAGGCCATGCGCTGTTCCGCCTCGGCGATATCGTAGGTCAGGCCCGCGCGGTGGATGGCGTTGGCCTTGGCCAGGCAGGCGAAGGCGCGGTCGACCTCGCCGGCGTCCTCCAGCGTCTTGCCCAGGGCGAACAGGAACCCGCCGCGCTCCCTGGGCGGGAACCGGTCCAGGTTTTCGACCTGTTGCTCCAGGTGGGCGATCATCGACGCCGCCTCCGGCGAGCCAGGCTTGGCCGACTCGAGCCGGGCCAGGTAGTAGTGCGGTTCGGCAAGGTCCGGGTTCAGGGCGATGGACTGCTGAAAGGCCGCCTCCGCCTCGTCTAGCCGACCGTGGCTTTGCAGCAGGACGCCCAGGTTGCTGTGGGCCTCGGCATAGGTCGGCCGGATGGCGATCGCCCGGCGGTAGCTGGCCTCCGACTTAGCCGGCTCGCCGCGGCTGTTGAAGACAATGCCCAGATTGTTGTGCGCCGCGACATAGTCTGGCCTTAAGCCGATCGCGCGCTCGTAGGACGCCTCCGCCTCGGCCAGCCGGCCTTGGGTGACGAGGGTGTTGCCAAGATTGTTGTGCGCTTCGGCGTAGTCCGGCCGCGCCGCGATCGCCCGGCCGTAGCAGGCCGCGGCCCCATCCAGTTCGCCCTGCTCGCTCAGTAGTTTGCCGAGGTTGGTGTGAGCCTCGGCGAAGTCGGGCTTCAGCCTGATGGCGTCGCGATAAGCCGCCGTTGCGGCGTCGCGCCGCCCCTGCTCCGCCAGCACGGCGCCCAGATTGTACAGGGCCTGGGCATAGCCGGGAACCAGGTCGATCGCCTGACGATAAGAGGCTTCGGCCGCCGCCAGCCGTCCCTGCTGCTTGAAAACGTTGCCGAGGTTGTTGTGGGCGTCCGCGTAGCCCGGCTGCAGCGCGACGGCGATGCGGTAGAGCTCGGCCGCTTCGTCGGACCGGCCCAGCGCGTTCAAGGCGTTGCCGAGATTGTTGTGCGCTTCGGCGTGATCCGGCTTGAGGGTGATCGCCCGCGCGTAGGCCGCCGACGCGTCCGCGGGTCGGCCCTGGCCAAGCAGGACCCCGCCAAGATTGTAGTGGGCGCCGGCGTCGTCGGGCCGCAGCACGACCACCCGGCGGCAGGCCGCTTCGGCCTCGTCCAGCCGGCCCTGGCCCGCAAGGACGATGCCCAGGTTATTGTGGGCGTCGGCGTAATCCGGCCGAAGCGCGATGGCGAGGCGGTAGCACTCGGCGGCCTCATCCGGGCGCCCCTGACCCAGCAGGGTGTTGCCAAGATTGTAGTGGGCTTCCGCGTGATCTGGCCGCAGCGCCGCCGCGCGTCTCAGGGCGATCTCTGCCTCCGGCAACCGGCCAAGACCAGCCAGGACATTGCCGAGATTGTAGTGCGCCAGGGCATAGTCTGGCCGGAGCGCGACAGCCCGTGCATAGGCGTCGATCGCCTCGTCCGGGCGGCCGCGGCCGCCCAGGCTGTTGCCGAGATTATAGTGGGCCTCGGCGAAATGCGGCTTCAGGGCGATGGCCTGGTGGTAGGCCGCGATCGCCTCGTCGGGCTGTCCCAGCCGCTTCAGCAGGTTGCCGAGATTGCCATAGGCCTCGGCGAAGTCCGGCTTCAGCGCGATGGCGGAACGATAGGACGCCGCGGCCGCCTCAAGCCATCCAAGCCCGCGCAGGACGTCGGCCAGGTTGCCATGCGCCAAGGCATGCGCCTGATTCAGCGCCAGGACTTGTCGATAGAGCGTTTCGGCCTCGTCCAGGCGGCCGGCCTTTTGACAAGCGAGCGCGGCGGCGAACAGCCCATCCACATCGGGATCAGCGGAGTCCTTCCTTCGCGCGACGCGTCGTGCCGGCCTGGCCATGGATACGCTCACCGCCTCCGCCGGCTGCTACGCCGCCTGCAGCTGCTGTTTGACCCGCTCGGCCAGGGTCTTGATGTCGAGGGGCTTGGGCAGGAAGGTCACGCCCTTTTCGTCCTCGAGCAGGTCGGAGAATTCCGCCTCGGCGTAGCCGGAGATGAACATCACCGGCGCATCGCCCAGGAAGCCGCGCGCCTTCTTTAAGAGCGTCGGCCCGTCGATGCCCGGCATGATGACGTCGGAGATCAGAAGGTCGATCTGGCCGGCGTGTTCCTCGGCCAGGGCCAGGGCCTCTTCACCGTCAGCCGCTTCGATGACCTCGTAACCCCGCGCGCGCAACAGGCGGGCGGCCACCACGCGCACCGCGTCCTCGTCCTCGACGAACAGGATGCGGCCCACGCCGGAGAGGTCCCTGGCCGGCGGGCGATACCCAGGCGCCGGCGCCGGCGTCGGGGCGACATCGACAGCCGGGTTGGGAATATAGACCGGCAGGAAGATGCGGAAGGCCGCGCCCTTGCCCGGCGCGCTTTCCAGATGGATCCAGCCGTCGGCCTGGCGAACGATGCCATAGACCGTGGCCAGGCCCAGGCCGGTGCCCTCGCCCACCGGCTTGGTGGTGAAGAAGGGATCGAAGATCTTGCCGCGGATTTCCGCCGGAACGCCCGGGCCGTTGTCGGCGACCTCGATCAGCGCGACCTCGCCGGGGCCGGCCTTGTCGTCGCCATAGCCCAGGCTCACCGCCTCGGCGTGGGACAGCCTCGCGGTGCGGATGCGCACCACGCCGCCGCCCTGGGCGTGCACGGCGTCGCGGGCGTTGACCGTAAGATTCATCACCGCCGTCTCGAGCTGGCTCTTGTCGGCGCGGACCAGGGGCAGGTTGCGGCCGTAGTCGGTCTCCAGCTTGACGTCTTCGCGCAGCAGCCGCCGGAGCAGCACCTCGCATTCGCTGATCAGTTCGCCGAGCTCCAGCGTGACCCGCTGCACGGTCTGCTTGCGAGAAAAGGCCAGCAGCTTGCGCACCAAATCGGCGGCGCGCACGCCGGTCTGCCGAATTTCGTTCAGGCCCTCGTAGGAGGGATCACCGACGGGATGGCGCAGCAGCAGCTCGTCCAGGCGCAGCTGCAGGGCGGTCAGCAGGTTGTTGAAGTCGTGCGCGACGCCGCCCGCCAACTGGCCGATGGCCTGGATCTTCTGCGACTGGGCCAGCTCCAGCTCGACCTGCTTCTGTTCGGAAACGTCGAGCAGATAGGCGATGAACCCTTCGTCGACACGGGTGACGTAGAGGTGGGCGATGCGGCCGCCGGGGTGGGCCAGCTGCACCTCCACCGGTCCGTTGCGATGGGCGGCTATGCGGCCGGAGGCCTCGGCCCAGGAGGCCGGCGTGATCAGATCGGCCAGGCGAAGGCCGACCGCTTCGGCGACGCCGGAAACCCCGGTGAAGGCCTCATTGACCCGGTCGATCACCGCTTCCAGGGGATCCTCGCCCCGCAACAAGGCGGCGCCGAACGGCGCGGCGGAAGCAAAAGCGTCGAGCCGGGCGGCGGGCTTGGCGGCCAGGGTGGCGGCCACGGCGTCCGTCACAGGGGGCGTTGCTTCGGCTTGGATCAGCTGGGGTGGCGGGTTGGCGAGGCGGACCAGCATCCGCTTGGCGTCGATGGCCCCGATCTCGGCGCGGCGCACCGATTCCGCCAGCCGCAGCTCGACCACGCCAATGCCGCCTCGGCGGGCGGCGGCGATGGCGGCGAACAGCTCGCCGGAACGGCTGGACTTGGGCAGACGGCGGCCTTCGCCCACCGCGGCGGCCCAGGCGGCGTTGCCGGCCAGGATGCGGCCGTCGATGGCGGCCAGCGCGGCCGGCTCGCCCAGGGCGTCGATCAGCGCCGCGGCGCTGAGATCATCGCCGGCCCGGCCCTCGCTGTTGCCGAACGCCAGGGCCGTGAAGAAAATCACGCCGGCCAGACCCAGCAGCAGCAGCAGGCCGCCCATGCTGGCCGGTCCGCCGCGAAAGGCGGGATAGAGGCCGAACACCAGGGCCAGGGTAAAGAATACCGCCGCAGCCGCCGCCAGCGGGTCGATGCGGCGCGCCTTCAGGGCGTCGAGGGGACTAAGCTGCGCCATCGGCGCACCCTTCGGGTTCGGTCCCGCCTTGCAAGGCCTGGCGAATCATAGGGCGAGGATAGCGCGCCTGGGGCAAATCCGCGCGTGGGCCGTTATGACGGCGGCCGATGGGCTCCTCGGCCGGGGTCATCGACGCGCCCGGCGGCGCTTGGACTGCTGCATCACGAAGCCGATGACCTTGGCCACCGCCTCATAGTGTTCCCGCGGAATGGTCTCGTCGATTTCGGTGGTGGCGAACAGGGCGCGCGCCAGGGGCGGATCCTCGATCACCGGCACACCGTGCGCCTCGGCCATTTCGCGGATCCGCAAGGCGATCAGGTCCAGGCCCTTGGCGACGCAGACCGGCGCCGCCGTCTCGCCGCTCTCGTAGCGCAGGGCGACGGCGTAGTGGGTCGGGTTCATCACCACCACCGTCGCCTTGGGCACGTTCTGCATCATCCGCCCCTTGGCCCGCTGCACCCGCAGCTGCTTGATCCGCGCCTTGATGTGCGGATCGCCTTCGGACTGTTTGAAGTCCTCCTTGACCTCCTGCTTGCTCATCCGCATGCGCTGCATGAAGCGCTGGCGCTGCACGAACCAGTCCAGCCCGGCGGTGATGCCCAGCAGGGTCAGCACGCCATAGATCAGCGCCCTCAGCATGTCCGCGGCCACCGCCAGCATAGCCATCGGATCGAGCTCGGGCAGCTTCTCGAATTCGGTGAAGTGCGGCTTCAGCGCCATGTAGGCGATGACGGTGACGATGACGAACTTGAGCAGCGAGCGGAGAAAGTGGATCAGGCCGTCGATGCCGAACATCCGCTCCAGGCCCTTGGCGGGCGAGATGCGGCTGGGGTCGGGCGCCAGGCGCGAGGGGACGAACATAAAGCCGGTCTGGATCAGGTTGCCGGCCGCCCCGGCCATCACCGAGGCGACCAGAACGGCGATCATGAAGGGCGAGGCCGCATTCAGGGCCTGGCGCAGGACGATGACGCCGCCGCCACCCTCCAGATCAATCTCGCCGGCATGGGCGATGAAGGGAATCAACGCGTTGGCCAGGTTGGCGCTGAGCGTGTTGCCCATGATCATGACCACGGCGGTCACGGCCGCCAGGGACGCCCATGTCGCCACCTCCTGCGACTTGGCGACATTGCCCTCTTTGCGCGCCTCCTCAAGGCGCCGCGGTGTTGCGTCTTCTGTCTGCGAGGATTTGTCTGTGTCTTCAGCCATGCCCCACCCCTAGGTGAAGACCCCGACGAAGCTCTCGAAGGCGCGGACCCAGACCAGGCCGATGGACCCGAGGCTGAGCGCGAAGATCGACAGGCCCAGCAAAAGGTTCAGCGGCGTGGCGACGAAGAACACCTGGAACTGCGGCATCGCCCGGCCGATCAGGCCAGAGGCGATGTTGAACACCAGCGAGAAGACGATCACCGGCGCCGACATCTGCACCGCCAGGGCGAAGGTCTTGCCCACCGTCTGGGTCGCCAGCGCCGCGGCGTCGTTCAGCGGCAGGGCCTTGGCCGGGGCGAACAGGGTGTAGCTGTGGGCGATGGCGGCGATAAACAGCTGGTGCAGGTCTGTGTCGAACACCAGGGTCATGCCGATCAGCGTCAGGAAGGTGCCGATGCTGGCGGTGGGCTGGGCCTCGGTGGGGTTGGTGGTCTGGGCGAAGGACAGGGTGGTCTGCAGCGAGATCAGCTCGCCGGCGGTGGTCAGGACGGCGGTGAACATCTGCAACAGCGCGCCCATCATGCCGCCGATGAGCAGCTCCTTGACGATGTCGCCAGTCATCGCGCCGATGTCCGCCGGCAACGGCGGCAGGCTCGGCGCGGCGATGGGCCAGAGGCACATGGACAGCATCAGCGCCAGGATCAGGCGCATGTTCATCGGCACATAGGTCTCGCCGATGCCGGGGATCAGCATGAACAGCGCGCCCACGCGGGCGAAGACCAGGGCCGCGGCCCAGACGACGGCGGTGGTGGCGTAGGGCCCCACCCCTACATGCCGGCGATGCGGGCGGCGATCTGCTTCATGAAGCCGTTCAGGAGCGCGCCCATGAGCGGCAGGAAGATCAGCAGCGACAGGAAGATCGCCAGGATCTTGGGCGCGGCCACCAGGGTGGCTTCCTGGATCTGGGTCAGGGCCTGCAACAGGCCGATGCTCACCCCCACCACCAGGCCCACGATCAGGAGTGGCGCGGACAGTTGCAGCGTCAGCCAGATGGCGTCGCGGCCGACGTCCAAAACCTCGGCTCCGTTCATGAAATACGCCTCGACTTACTGGGAGATTGGGGGGTGTTTTGCTGGTCCGGACAGTGGCGTTGGTATGGTTAATGGGAGGTTGATTTCGGCGTGGTTCCGCAGCGCCGGCATAGCGGCCAGGCCCCTATCGCCCGATCGCCTTGGCCAGCGCCGCAGCGGCCTGCGCCGGCGTCGCCTTGTCCTGGTCCCGGTCGACGGTGAGGTTGGCTTTGCGCATGGCCGCCACAGGGATGGCGTTCAGCAGCGGCGCGAGCGCCGCGCGAAAACGGGCGTCGGCGCCGCGCTTGGGGCTGAGCAGGATCACCGCGTCGTAGGGCGGGATCGCCTGGCGCGGGTCGGTGAGCACCACCAGGTCGTCGGCGGCGATGCGGCCGTCGGAGGAGAAGGCCGAGATCACGTCCACGTCGCCGCTGAGTAGGGCCTTATACATGAAGGTCGGCTGGTAGCGATGCTCGGCCCTGAACCTCAGGCCGTAGGCCGAGTTCAGCGCCGCCCATTCGGGGCGTGACAGGAACTCCAGGTCCGAACCGAGCGACAGGTTCGGCGCCTGACGGGCCAGGTCGTCTATGGTTTTGATCCCCAGCGCCTGGGCGCGGTCGCGGCGCATGGCCAGGGCGTAGGCGTTCTCGAACCCCAGTGGGCCCAGGACCGTGACGCCGTCGCGCGCCTTCAGCGCGGCGGTGAGCTGGGAAAGCAAGACTTTCCGCGGCGGGTTGTCGGCCCGGTGCAGGACGTTGGTCCACAGGGTGCCGGTGTAGTCGACGTAGGCGTCGACCTCGTTCGCGGCCAGGGCGCGGTAGGCGACCACCGAACCGAGATCGTCCTTCTGAGTCACCGTGAACCCCTGCCCCTTCAGCCGGTCGGCCATCAGGTCGGCGAGGATGTATTGTTCGGAAAAGTTCTTGGCGCCCACTACGACGCGATCAGCCTTGGCGCCGAAACTGACCAGCGGCGCGAGGGCCAGCACTGTGCCGAGGGCAAGGCCGCCGAGGCCGACGATCACCCGCCGCCGGTCGCGCTTGGCGGCGCCGGTCTCGATCAGGCCGAGCAGCTGGTCGACGATGAAGGCCAGGGACGCCGCCGCCGCGCAGCCGAACAGGACCAGCACCCAGTCCTCGGTCTGCAGGCCGGAGAAGATATAGTCGCCCAGGGAGGTCTGCCCGACGGGGGTCGACAGGGTCGCGGTGCCGATGGTCCACACCGCCGCCGTGCGCACGCCGGCCATGATCACCGGGGCGGCCAGGGGAAGCTCCACCTGCAGCAGCCGCTGGCGGTCGGTCATGCCGACGCCCCGCGCCGCCTCCACCACCGCCGGATCGACCCCGAGGATACCGGTGGTCGCGTTCCGCAGGATCGGCAGCATGGAGTAGAGGGTCAGGGCCAACAGAGACGGCAGAAACCCCAGGGCGGAAAAGCCAAAGCCGAAGCTCGCCCTGGTCAGGGCCGAGAGCGCCAGCAGCAGCGGGTAGAACAGGGCCAGCAAGGCCAGGCTCGGGATGGTCTGCACCGTGCCCGCCCCGAGCAGCACCACCCAGCGCAGGCGCGGGCTGCGGCTGGCGGCCACGGCCAGCGGCAGGCTGATGACGAGGCCCAGCGCCAGCGCCGAGGCGCTGAGCAGGACGTGCTGACCAAGATAGCCGGGGAGCAGCCGCCAGGCGGCGGCAATCCGCTCATCCATGCGCCGGCTCCAGCCGCTCGCGCACCCGTATCGCCTGGCGCAAGGGCGTCTCCATCAGGCTGCGCACCTCGGCGTCGTCGGAGGCCAGCAGGTCGGCGGCCTTGCCGTCGGCGCGGACAACGCCACTCCGCATGATGACGATGCGGTCGGCCAGTAGCACCGCCTCGGTGATGTCGTGGGTGACCATGACGGTGGTGAGGCCCAGGCTGTCGTGCAGACGGCGGTATTCGCCGCCGAGGGAGTCGCGGGTGACGGGGTCGAGGGCGCCGAACGGCTCGTCCATCAGCATGATCCTGGGCCGCGCCGCCAGCGCCCGGGCGACCCCCACGCGCTGCCGTTGCCCCCCCGACAGCGCCGCCGGCGCGCGGGCGCCGAAGTCGCGCGGCAGGCTGACCAGATCGAGCAGCTCGTCGACCCTCGCGGCGAGCTCGGCCTTGGCGGCGCCCTGCAGCTTGGGGGTGATGGCGATGTTCTCCGCCACGGTCAGGTGCGGGAACAGGCCCACTTCCTGGAAAACATAGCCGATGCCGCGTCGCAGTTCATGCGGCGGCGTGGAGTCGATGGCGGCGCCGGCGATCCTGATGGTCCCGCCGGTGGGCTGGACCAGGCCGTTGATCATCTTCAGCGTGGTGGTCTTGCCGGAGCCCGACCCACCGACCAGGGCGACGAAGGCGCCCTCGGGGATCGACAGGGTGACGGCGTCGACGGCTGTCGCCGCGCCATAGATCTTTGAAACCCCGGCCAGCTCGATCATCGGCGCGCTCATGGGTGAAGCTTAGGATGGATTGGCGGGGCGGGGGAATGGGGGATGATCGTTGCGACGACGTGGCTCGATCAGCTCAACCCACCCAGTTCCGCTTCAACGGCGGACCGAAGAGTCGGCAGGGCGCCGTGAACCGTTCCCCAGACCAGGCGGTGCAGGACATCTTCGTAGTCGTGGCGATAGACGTTTCCCGACCCGGCAATCTGCCGCCAAGGAATCTCTGGATGCCTTGCCTTTAATTCCTCTGACAGTCGCCTCGACGCTTCCGAGATGATCTCCAGACAGCGGGTCAGCGCATAGAAGGTGCGCATGTCGTCGACGAATCCTTCGTAGTCCAGTCCGGAGACAAAGCGATCAGCCAGATCCAGATTGAACAGGATGTCCGCCAGGTTGGCGCGGTCCCGCTCAGAAGGCATAGACCGCGTCGGCGGTTGCGCTGGACCGAACCGGGGCCTTCAGCCCTTCGCGATTGACCACGTCCACACGCCGGTCGAACAGACCGGCGATGAAGTCCTTGATGCCCACATAGTCGAAGACCGTTGTGACCATGGCTGGGTCGAGATCAACGATGATGTCGATATCGCTGTCCGGACGATCATCACCCCGCGCGACCGAACCGAACAGTGCAGCGTGCTCAACGCCCTGGGCGCGCAAATCCGCCTCAGCGGCTTTCAGCGTCTGGAGGATGTGGTCCCGTTTCATGCGCCAATTGTAGCCGACAAAGGCGTGATTGGCACGCCGGCGCCGCGCGGGGCCCTGAACAGTCCGAACGGGCGCGTTTCCGTCGCACGGCGGAAAGACCTCGGCGGGCTTTAGATCGGTGTCTTCAGGACATCGTTATAGGCGTTGATCACCTGGTCGCGAATGGCCATCACGGTGTCGAGGTTGGACTGGGCGGAGGTGATGGCGGTGACGGTGTCGACCAGGTCGGCCTTGCCCTGAACCTGGTTGATCATGGCCGTTTCGGCGGCCTTGGAGGACTGGACGGTGTCGTTCATGGCGTTCTTCAAGATCTCGCTGAAGGCGTGCGGATCGGGCGCCTGGGCGGCGCCCCCCATCTGCGCGGCGGCGCTGGCGAGGCTGGCGGCCTGGGCCTGGGCGGTGGCGTAGGCCTTGACGGCGATCATGGGTATGGCCACGGCTCAGCTCACTGCTGCTGTTTCAGCATATCGAGAATGCTCGACTGCATCGATCGGGCGGTCTCGATCACCGACAGGTTGGCCTGGTAGGCGCGCTGGGCGTCGCGCATGTCCAGGGCCTCGATCAGCGGATCGACGTTGGGCATCTTCACATAGCCCTTGGCGTCGGCGGAGGGAGAGCCGGGTTCGTACTGGCTCTTGAAGGCCGTCTGGTCCTGCGCAACGCTGGACATCTTCACCCCCTTGGTTCCGTCCGGGAGGATCACCGGGCTGAACACCGGGATCTGCCGGCGGTAGGGGTCGCCGCCGGGGGTGGAGGCCACCGAATCGGCGTTGGCCATGTTCTCGGCGATGACCCGCATGCGGGCCTGCTGCGCCTTGAGGGCGGAGGCGGCGACGCTCATGGCCGGCATGGCGTTGGCGGAGGTGGGGTCTGCCATCGGTTAAGTCCTCAAGAACCCTTGCCCGGCGTACGACCCGCCGTGGTGAGCATGGCGTTCACCTTCTCGTAGAAGCCGATCGCCGCCTCGTAGTTCATCCGCGCGTCGTTCATCTTCATCATCTCTTCCTCCAGCACCACCTGGTTGCCGTCGACCCGGGTCTCGGAGTCGGGCGACGGCTGCGGCGCCCAGGGCGTGGGGGCTGCGGCGGTCGGCGCGGCGATGTGAGCCGGATCGGTCAGGGTGACGCCCACCGGCGCCAGTTGCAGCGTCTGCTGGGTCGTCTGGCTTGACGGGGCGAAGGGCTTCAGATCCTGCGGCGCATAGCCTGGCGTGTCGGAATTGGCGACGTTCTGGGCGATGAGCTTCTGCCGCTGGTTGAGATAACTCATCCGGCCGGTGAGCATGGACAGGATCGGAACGTCGTCAGTCATGGCAAACGAAAGATGAAAGAACAGGGTTAATTGGCCGTTAAGACCCTGGAGGCCAG
>Ga0302314_10010274_pt1 | contig 16404 bp, 13 predicted proteins | sample III_Palsa_N2_3_FD_200533 | JGI IMG/M metagenome (GOLD analysis project Ga0302314, IMG submission 200533) | Peat permafrost microbial communities from Stordalen Mire near Abisko, Sweden - III_Palsa_N2_3 | ecosystem: Environmental > Terrestrial > Soil > Palsa > Peat permafrost | place: Sweden... | reverse complement strand
CGCCGCCCTCATGCTTCTGCTCTTCCTCATGCTCCCCATCATGAGCCTCTCCATCCTCACCCCACTGCCCACCGGCCCCATCCAATCCTGCGCACTCTTCATATTGCTCATCCTCACCGTCCTCACCCCCTGGCCGGAGGCCTCCATCGCCGATGCCTGACTCAACTCACCTCCTCAGCGACGTTACAGCTTCCGCCCTTAACTCACAGCTCGCGACTCGAAACTCGCGACTCGAAGCCTGACTTCTTCGCTCGCACCCCCGCAACATTCCGCCCCACCCGTGTTTACTCCAACAGCACGCAGCGAGTTCAAAACGCTGCCAAAGGAGCACTCCATGAAACGCCTCATCCTTCCCGCAGCCCTCGCCTTCGCTCTCGCCGGCAGCCTGGCCCTCGCCCAGCAACCCGCCCCAACCCCCACTCCCGATGCCACGCCCGCCCCCGCCCACGCCAAACACGGCCACAGCCCCGAGCGCGAAACAGCCAAGCTCACCAAGGAGCTCAACCTCACCCCCGACCAGGCCGCCAAGGTCACCCCCATCCTCGCCGACCGCGAACAAAAAGTCGCCGCCCTCCAGTCCGACACCACCCTCACTCCCGACGCTCGCCAGCAACAGATCAAGGCCATCCACAAGTCGTCGGAGGAGCAGCTCCACAGCATCCTTACCCCTGACCAACTCGCTCAGATGAAGTCCCAGCACCACGAGCACGAAGGCGGCAAAGGCGGGGACCAGACTCAGCCTCTCACCACCCCACCCTCCGCCTAACCTCACCCCGCGACACAGGTCCTCGCAAACATCTTGCGAGGACCTGTATCGCTGCTAGCATAGTCCCGTGCCCTCCACTGAAAGATCGTGGCGCTGGAATCTGCCGGTGCTGTGTCTGGCCTTCACTTGCATGGCCCTGTATATGTACTTCGTCTCGCGCCACCGCATCCTGTGGAGCGACGAACTCTTCGGCTGGATGCTCCTTACCGATCCTGACGTCCACCACATGCTTGCAGGCTGGCGTGCCGGCGCCGATGGCGGCGGCCTCCTCTTCTATCTCCTTGGCCGCCTTTGGCTCCTCTGTTTCGGCAGATCGGACATGGCCTTCCGCGCGTTTTCAGCCGCCGGTTGTTTCGCCGGATTCTCCTTCGCCTGGTTTGCTCTCCGCAGAAACTACCGCGCCGGCCTGGTAGCTGTAACGCTCTTTCTCGTCTGGTTTGGAAGCCGCACCATTCTTTGGCAAATGGTGCAGACACGTTTCTACGGCATGTTGCTCGGCGCCGCCGCCTTCGCGCTCTATGTCGCCATCCGCAGCGCGCAGGAGACCGCCACAGGCGCTCCCGCAAGGCTTCAAACACTCGCGCTCAATCTCCTCGCGCATCTCCTCCTGGTCGGGACACATCCCTTCGGCATCGCATACAGCGCCCTGATTCTTTCCGGCTCAGCGCTCAGCGACATTGCCCACCGCACCTGGCGGCCCGCCTTTTACCTCACCGGCATCCTCCCATGGTCGCTCCTCTGGTTCTCGCGCGAGGCCATGCGCAACTCCGCCCGCATGGGCAAGCCTCACTTCTGGACCACCACGCCCACGCCCGACGACCTCTCCCACATGTACATGCCCGATGCCATCCCCTTCATCGGCTATATTGCCCTCGCGTTCATCGTGCTTACACTCCTCTGGCCCACGCGCCGCCGCACCTTCTGGCGTGCCGCAAAGCAGCGTTCCCACATCCTTCTGCCCGCGCTTCTCCTCAGCCTCACGCCCTTATTCCTGTGGATCATCTCGCAACGCGGCACATCGCTCTTTGTCGACCGTTACATGGTCCCCTTCACCCTCGGAATCGCCGTATTCGGCGTCGAAGCCCTCACCTTGATCTTCCCGCAAGGTCCTCTGGCCGCGCCCTTTTGGCTCAAATTCGTGGGCGCCGGCTGGATAGCCTACATGTTGTTCTGTGTCGCGCAAGACAGCGTCGTCGATTATCCAGCCAAACTCGATTTCCCACCCCTGGACTTCACCCCAAGCCTCGCACAGCAATTGCCCCGTGGGATACCTGTCGTATTCGAGCGCCCCGAAGAGTTCGACGTAATGCTCCATCAACAGAGCGCGCCCAACCTGCCCATGTTCTATCTCTTGGACTGGGACACCGCCATCGCCCCCGAAAGCCCCAGGGGTGTAGTCTCCGGCTACAAAGAAATGGAAACCTGGAGACAAGTCGGCTACTTCTCCGATTCGATCGTGGACTCAGATAAATTCCTCAACACCATAAACGATTTCATCGTCGTGGACGACGCCAATATCCTCTGGTTCGAGCGGCGCATCCTTCACAACCCCCGGTGGGATATCCAGAAGCTCAGTGACTACCGTCACGGCTTCTGGAGCGAAACCATCTGGAAGGTGCATCGTCGCCAACCTTGAGTGCGCCCCAGTCTTACCGCCAGACTTCGAGACCGCTAGGGATGTGTCTGTACGACATACCATCCATCGCCCGGAAAGTACCATCCATCGCCCGGCGCATCGTTCTGCATCGCCACAAGCTTCCATTGCCCTAATCGGATCTTGTCCATGATCAGAGTATCGAGATCGCGTTGCGCCAGCGGTTGCCCGTGGTTGTAGAGTCCTTCTGCGCCTCCGAGTATCAACATCTGCCGCTGGTAGATGATCCAGTCCGGCGGCCTCTGTTTCAGTTCGCCGATCAGCCGTTCCACAACAGAACGCTGCGTCGTATCGAAATACGTCTGAATGTACCCGTGCCAGGGTGGGATCGCGCAAAAATAGTTCGGATACGGGTAAGGCAGCGCCAGCAGCGTGGTCTGCGGCGAACCCCAGTGGCCAGCATTGACAAACGCGCACGAGCTCTCACTAAACGCGAGCACTCGGCGGTCGATGTAGAGCGGCCCACGCACCGGGTGCCGGTACCAGGTTCGGTCCGTATACATCGGTTTGTAGACCCAGTTCTGCCACGAATACGGCACCCACGCTTTGTTGACACACGCAAACACCACAAGACAGATAGCCCAGGCGAAAACTTCTTCGCGCACAGCGACGGGTACTCGCGCAGACGGGACCACGACCGCCAGCAGAAGAACCAGCATCGCAACCGGGCAGTAGTACTGCATGAGCGGATCGCCGGAAGAAGACGCGGACGACGAGGCCCACTGGGCAAGCGGAATCAGCAGCAGTATCTCCAGCGGATTCCACGGGACCCTGGTCCGGCAGAAGCCCGCCAGTCGCAGCAGCACCAGTCCCCCCAGTAGGTAAGTTGCATAGATTCCCACCAGCAGTGCCGTATCCAACAGACGACCGCGGATCGCGCGCTCGCTGAAGTCATCCGTACACAGAAAAATGCAGGGCAGCAAGAGTCCGACTCGGCTGCATACCAGAAACCAGGTTCCCAGGCTCCAACGCCGAGCCGCCCATCGCGTTCCCCATGTGGCAAATACTGCCGACGCGAGGATGCCGAGACGGAAATACATCTGCTCACAGCATCTCCATAGGAGAATGAATGGACTTTTCGCGAAGTTCCCGGTGCCGCCTTTAGTGGCTACCGCATGCACCATGCTGTTGGACATCCACGCCGGGACCGTGTCTCCTGTGAGCGCGACGACGATCAAGGCAGTCGCCGCGGCGGCCCCTAAAAGCACCAGGGCGGCTGGCAGCCGATGGCGTTTCGCCACAACGAGCACGCAGAAAGCGGCTGTGGCAGTCATCGCGGTTCCATCGTTGAGTCGTGTCATCAAGGACAGACCTGAGAAGAAACCGCAGAGCGCCGCGAACCCAAAGATCGCTCGCGTGCTCTCAGCCCGTTGGAGTTCCAGCAGTGTCGCGATCCCCGCCAGGATGCACGTCTCCGAGACCACGTGGTAATCGTCGAAACGGTAGGAATTCCCCACGACAGTGATACAAAACGCGACCGCGTGCAGCGCTGCTCTTGTCCCGCGTGGCCACGGCGAAAACCTCAGCATCCAGCCAAGGGCCATCCAAAGCGCGACAGCATTCAGCAATCCTAGAAGTTCGACCTGCCAGCATTTTGTTCCGAACAACCGCATCCAGGCGCTAGTTTCGAGGATCATCAGCGGCTGCAGAGGCAGATGAAGGTCCGCATAGATGTGCGAGCCGTTACGAAAGAAAGTAGCGTACCAGAACCAGACACCCTCGCCGCCCATTTGCGTGTTCAGGATCATCGATACCGAAAGCAGCAGGCAGAGTGCGGCGGCCGGCCCCTCGAACATCCAACCCCGGCGCTCCGAGGGGCTTACACCTTCTTGTTGGCGGGATTCACCAGAAAGATTGGGAAAAATGGTCGCTCCTGCCTGGATCGCAAATTACAGTCCCGGCACGTTGGATAGGCTGCCCTTCGTATTATAAGTGGGCTGGATGCCCCATCCATCCCGCGTTGTTTACAGGATGGGTCACCCGCCGATGCCCCAACCCCCTAATCCCAAATCTCTTTCGAACCATTCTCGACACTCGCTTCCCCTCGTTACCATTTCGTAAACTAGACCGATGGACAAGTTCGTCATTCGCGGCGGCAACCCGCTGCTCGGCACCATCAAAATCTCCGGAGCCAAAAACTCCGCTCTCCCCTGCATGGCCGCCGCCATCCTCACCGAAGGCGAGCTCATCCTCGAAAACATCCCCCAGGTCCGCGACATCGAAACCGAGCGCAAGCTCCTCGAGTCCATGGGCGCCGAAGTCGAACTCGGCTACGGCCGCGCCCAGCATCGCACCTCCATCAAGTGCGCCGTCCTCTCCGACCCCGTCGCCAAGTACGAGATCGTCAAAACCATGCGCGCCTCCTCGCTGGTCTTAGGCCCGCTCATCGCCCGCACCGGCATGGCCCGAGTAGCCATGCCCGGCGGCTGCGCCATAGGCGGTCGCCCCATCGACCTCCACATCAAGGGCCTCGAAGCCATGGGCGCCACCATCACCTACGACCACGGCTACCTCGAAGCCCGATCTCCCGGTAATGGTTCAGGCCAGCTAAAAGCCGCCCACATCGTCTTCGACAAGATCACCGTCACCGGCACCGAAGACCTCCTCATGGCCGCCGCCCTCGCCGACGGCGAATCCCTCTTCGAAAACTGTGCCCGAGAGCCCGAGGTCACCGACCTCGCCGCCCTCCTCAACGCCATGGGCGCCAAAATCGAAGGCGCCGGCACCTCCACCATCAAGATCAAAGGAGTCGTCAGGCTTCACGGCGCCCGCCATCGCATCAACCCCGACCGCATCGAAGCCGGCACCTTCCTCATCGCCGGCGCCATCACCGGCGGCGACCTCAACGTAGACTGCCTCAACCCCGAACACCTCAGCTCCCTCATCGCCAAACTCGAAGCCTGTGGCGTCAAGCTCACCGTCGGCGCCGACCACATCCGCGTCCGCTCCGAAGGCTCCTCCGCCCTCAAGGCCACCGACATCACCACCGAAGAGTACCCTGGCTTCCCCACCGACATGCAGGCCCAGTTCATGGCCCTCCTCACCCAGTGCGAAGGCGCCTCCAACGTCACTGAAAACATCTTCGAAAACCGTTTCATGCACGTCGGCGAGCTCAACCGCATGGGCGCGAACATCACCGTCCAGGGCCGCACCGCCACGGTCCGCGGAGGCACAGCTCTCCAGTCCGCCGCCGTCATGTGCTCCGACCTCCGAGCGAGCGCCGCTCTCGTCCTCGCAGCCTTAGTCGCCGACGGCGAAAGCATCCTCGACCGCGTCTACCACATGGACCGAGGCTACGAGCGCATGGAAGAAAAGCTCCGCGGAGTAGGCGCCCAAATCCGCCGCATGGGCGAAGTCTTCGGCAAAAAATAACCTCGCTTCCCCTCTTGAATTGTCATCCTTCGCGAAGCGGAGGACCTGCTTCTGCCCTTGCCGTTGCTCTTGCCTTTCTGGTTGTCATTCCGTAGGAACCTGCATCTACCTTGCCGTTGCCTGTTCTTCGCCGTCATCCTGGAGGCGCAGCGGAGGCCCCCGCATTGGCACTTGCAGTTGCCTGTTTCACCGGATTAGAAGTGGGCTTCAGCCCACTGTCCCGGCCACCACAAAGAGGGCTGGTTGCCGGGTGCCCCCGATCTCTCGCATTTGGAGATCGGGGTGGGTGCCTCAACCGGAATCATCGTAGGATGAAGCCATGTCCACCGCCCCTATCTTCGACTACCGAGGCGAGTACGACGAAAACCTGCCGCTCCCAGAGCATCTGACGCTGGCCCAATATCGCCGCGTCTTCTTCCGCCCCAACGCTCACTTCATCGACGGTCAAATCATCGCCCGCAGCCTCGGCGACCGAACCCACAGCCACACCATAGGCTTCCTCATCGGCGAACTCCACTCAGCCTGCGAAGCTCTCGACTTCCACTGCGGCATCTGCCTCCGCCTTCAAGTCTCTTCCACCCGCATTCGCGTCTGCGACTTCGTCATTTTGAGCCCGGACGCACCTTACGAGCCCGTCCCGTGCACTCCGCCACTGCTTTGCATCGAAACCCTCGCCCCAGGCCAAACGCCCGGCCAAGAACTCGACACCCTCGCCGACTACCTCACGATGGGCGTCCAAAACATCTGGCTCATCGATCCAATCCGCCGCAAAGCCCACACCTTCGACGCCGCCGGCCTCCATGACGCAGACCCCACGCATCTGGCCATTCCCGGCACGCCCATCCATCTCGACCTCACCGAAGCCTTCGCCGCCATCGACTAAGTCCGAGCCCCAGCCCCTCTCACGCCGTTCCTAACCCCTAATCCCTAACCCCTAATCCCTAATCCCTGCTTTTCCTGTCAAGCCCCCAACCCCTCCCCAAATCCCTCAACTCCCTCCAAACAAACAAGATAAAACCCAAAAATAGTTTGCACATATATTTCTTCCCACTTGATAAACTGGAACAGTAGACAAAAACAGAGGCCGCAGGCGAACCTGCCCCGGCCTTTTTTGCACTCCAAAACACGAAGCCACACCTAACTCCTTGCGGCTCGAGACTTTGACCCCAAAAGTACGGGGGGTGGGGGGGGTACTTACCACCACCTATAATCTCCACAATGCGGCTTTTTAAAAAAATCCTCGCCTTCACCCTCACTCTCGCGACGATCTTCGCCCCGCATCATCTCCTCGCTCAGGAAGAAAACGGCCGCGTCGTCCTCGTTCTCCCCTTCGACAACCGTTCCGGCAACCCCTCCCTCAACTGGATCGGTGACTCCTTCCCCGACACCCTCAACAAGCGCCTCGACTCCGCCGGCTTCCTCACCATCTCCCACGACGACCGCGCCTTCGCCCTCGACCACCTCGGCCTTCCCGCCGGCTTCAAACCCTCTCGCGCCACCACCATCAAAATCGCCCAGCAACTCGACGCCAACTACGTCATCGTCGGCAGCTTCAACACTATCGGCGGAGCCAACGGAACAAACCCGGACAAGATCACCATCCAGGCGCAAGTCCTCTCCGTAGACGAACTTAAGCTCTCTCCGCCCATCGAAGACGGCGCCGAACTCGCCCGCCTCTACGACGCCGAAAACGCCATCGCCTGGAAGGTCGCCCACGCCATCGACCCTCACTTCAACGTCGCTGAAAGCACCTTCCTCGCCAATCCAGGCGCTGTCACTCTTCCCGCCTTCGAGGACTACATCCGCGGAACAACCGCTCCCACTGAAGACGAACGCATCAAACGTCTCCAGGCCGCGGTCGATCTCGCCCCCAACTACTCAGCCGCCCTGCTCGCCCTCGGCAAAGAGCAGTACACCGCCCGCGACTACACCGCAGCCGACGCTACACTCTCCCGCGTTCCTCCCTCCGATCGCCTCGCCCTCGAAGCCAACTTCTACCTCGGTCTAGCCCGCTTCAACTCCGCCAACTACGCCGCCGCGGAAGCCGCCTTCACCTTCGTCGCCCAGCGTCTCCCGCTCCCCGAAGTCGTCAACGATCAAGCAGTCGCGCTCAGCCGCCAAAGCAAAGATGGCACCGCCTTCTTCCAGCGCGCCTCCATCGCAGACCCCTCCGACGAGGACTATCACTACAACCTCGCCATCGCCCTCTATCGCCGCGGAGACACCGCAACTGCCCTCAAGGAAGCCGACGCCGCCCTCAAGCTCAAGCCCAACGACACCGACGCCGGAAGCCTCCGCGCCCATCTCGCCCTCGCGCCCCCAAACTCCCGCCTCGCCGAAACTCCCACCAGCACCTTCAGCCCCATCGAGCGCATCCGCCGCAACTACGCTGAAGCCGGCTTCCGCCAGGCCGCCTTCCAGCTCGACCAGATGCGCGCCGCCCGCATGGCTACGCTTCCGCCAACCGAGCAGGCAATTCAATACACCGACCTCGGCCGCGACTACTTCAACCAGGGTCTGCTCCCCGAAGCCGAGCAGGAGTTCCAGTCCGCCATCGTCGCCGACTCCGGCAATGCGACCGCCTTCGCCGGCCTCGCCCAGATCCGCGAAGCCAGCGGCAACATCGCCGAAGCCCGCACTGATGCCGCAGCCTCCCTCCGCCTCAAACCCAACGCCCCCGCCTTCCTCGTCATGGCCCGCCTCGCTCTAGCCGACAACGACCTCGTAGCCGCAGCAGGAGATGTCTCTGCGGCCCTCCACCTCGAACCCACCAACTCCGCCGCCCTCGCCATGCGCCAAAACCTCCAGCAGCGCGGCCAGCCAATTCCGTAAAATACTGTCATCTCGACCGGAGCGTAGCGAAGTGGAGAGACCCCTGTATTTCGCCCTTGCCATCGCCGATCTTCAACTCCAGCCCAAACACCTCTTCACTCCAGACATCGCCCTTATCGCGCTAACGATCGGCATATTACTCATCTACGTTGAACTCAATCGCCCAGGCAGAATCCTCCCGGGCGCCTTAGGCTTGCTCCTGGCGCTGCTTGCGATGCCGTCACTGTTCGCCAATGGGATCCACTCCGTAGCCTTGCCGCTCCTGCTCGGAACGTCCGTTATCATCCTCGCTCTTGGCCTTCGCTGCAAGGTCCACATCATCGCCTCCGTCGCCGCGACCATCGGTCTTGCCCTCAGCTTCAACGCAATTGAAGGCGTCCACACAGCATTTGCCATCGCCAGCGGCCTCCTCCTGGGAGTCACTTCTTCGCTTCTCGCCCACATAGCCCGCCGCGCCCGTGCCAACAAGGGTTTAGACTTAGAGAAAGCGCGCTCTTCGCGCCCCGGAGCCACCAAGTCTTGATTCGCAAAGTATCGTTTTTCTTCGCCGCCGCCCTTCTCGCTACGTTCGGCAGCGCCCGTGCCCAGCAGCCACAGCCCAAAACCAAGTTCGAAAAGCAGCTCGACCGTGTCGATCTTGGCGTCAGCGCAGCCGGCTTGTTCAACTCGACAGTCGCCGGCACCGTTGACCCTAAAGGCACCGCTGCCAACATCGGCACCACCGTAAGCGACGAGCCCTCCAATACCGTAGGCGAACTGGTCAACCTTCGCTACATCGCGCGCCCCATGTTCGGACTCGAACTCAACTTCGTCAACGCCCGCTACACCGAGAACTACTCCTACCCACCGCCCACCTTCGGCGTCCAGACCGGCGTCCGCGAGTTCAGCTTCGGCTACCTCGTTACCCCCAAGCAAACCATCTTCAGCCTGCATCCGTTTCTCTCCGCAGGCATGGGTACCACCGAATTCAAACCCACCGCGCACGGCGGCGAAGGTCTCCCCGTCAAGGCCAGGGCTACCTACTATTACTCTCTAGGAGTCCAGGACGACCTCTCGCCTCACTTCGGCCTGCGCGTCGCCTTTCGACAGGCTTTCTTCCTCGCTCCCGACTTCGGCCAGAACTACCTGACCATCTTGCAGCACACCAGCAGCTATGAACCAACTGCCGGTTTCTATCTCCGCTTCTAAGCCTCATCACTGCCTCCAAGGGGTCCGCGATCTTCCATGAGTCACCTTCTCGACGACGATGATGACAACCTCGACGGTCACCAGAATCAGCGCGAACTGACGCTTAGTGCCAGCTCCGTGCTGGGCATCTTCTTCGGCTTTGGCTACAACATGGGCAACAAGTCCAAACAGGCGGCCCAGTCCTCCAACCCGGACACCTCCGCCGACACCACCGCTTCAACCACCAACTTCAACTCCTTCAAGCCGGCCCCCGGCTCAACCACGGGCCAACCGGTCGCCGTTTATCCCACCTCAACCAGCTCCGGGTCCCCATCGATACCTCCACCCAGCATCCCCGCCAACTCCGGCTCAGGCCCTGTCCTCAGCGTTCCTCCTGCCTCTGCATCGCACGCCGATACCGCAGCCGACACAACCCCTGCTAAACCCCCATCGGCCCCGCCGATATCGCTCCAGACTGCTCCGGCAACCCCACCTGCACCGGCCACTGGATACTTCGTCGTTCAGGTCGCCGCCGTCTCCCACCAGGAGGACGCCGATCTGCTCGTAGGCGCACTCCGCGGCAAGGGCTACTCCGTCAACGCGCACGCCGAGCCCCAGGACAAACTCATCCACATCCAGGTCGGTCCCTTCAACAATCGCAAGGACGCCGACGCCATGCGCCAGCGCCTCCTCTCCGACGGCTACAACGCCATCGTCAAGTAGCCAACACCCTCAAACCTCATTCCTCACCAAAACCCGCTCTTGCTCTGCGCTCACTAGCTCTAAGCTCTGAGTTGAATCAGACCTGCTTTACTCCGCCAGCGCCCGCTCCATCGCCGCCCGCACCGCCCCCATCAATGCCTCGCGTGTCGCATAATCCGCGGGCTCGATCACCGGCAGAAACCGCACCACAGCCTCACCCGGAACGATCTTCAAGCTACCCTTCCGCATCATCGTCTGCGTCCCCTGGATCACCACCGGCACCATCGGCGCTCCTGTCTCCGCTGCCAGAAAGAACGCTCCCTTCTTGAAGGGCAGCAGCCTCCCATCGGGCGACCGCGTCCCCTCCGGAAAAACCGTAATATGCAGCCCGGCCCGCAGCGCATCTGCCGCAGCCTCCACGCTCTTCTGCGCCTCCTCGCGCGAGTGCCCACGAGACACCGGCACATACTTGCCCATCCGCATCGCCACACCCAACAATGGAATCTTCATCAGCTCTTTCTTCAGAAACACGCTGGTCATTCCCGGAATCACCGGCAGCAGCACCGGCGGATCGAGGTTCGATACATGGTTGCTCATGAAGATGCATGAACGCCCCGCGGGAATATTTTCCGCACCCACCACTCGCACGCGAATCCCCGCAAACCGCAGCCCCAGCCGGATCGATCCCATACCCATCCGGTACATCGTCCTGAAGTTCCCTCGTAGGGCCGACCACGGAATCCCCACCAGCGCCGCCGGCACTCCCAAAACCACAAACACGAACAGCAGACGCAGCGAAGCAAACATACTCCTTTTAGGATATCCCGCCCGCGGCGCTACGATGGATGAACAGACGATGACATCTGCCGCCAAGTTCTCTATCCGTAACGCCACCGCAGCCGATATCCCCACACTCGAAGTCCTCATCGAGCAATCCGTCCGCGGCCTCCAAACCAACGACCACACCCCGGCCCAGATCGACGGCTCCATCGGCTCCGCCTTCGGTATCGACCGCCAGCTCCTGGCCGACCGGACCTACTTCGTCGCCACACCCATCGACGACCCCACCCAGATCGTCGCCAGCGGCGGCTGGAGCTACCGCGCCACCCTCTGCGGCAGCGACGCTCTTACCAATCGCGACAACACCTCGCTAAACCCCGCCACCGGCTATGCCAAAATCCGCGCCATCTTCGTCCACCCCGACTGGGCCCGCCGCGGTCTTGGCTCACTCCTGCTCGCCCACTGCGAAGCCGCAGCCCAGGCCGCCGGCTTCACCCGCTTCGAGATGGGTTCCACCCTCACCGGCGTCCCGCTCTACACCCTCAAAGGCTACAGGGAGCAAAACCGCTTCACCATGCCACTCCCCAACGGCGAGCAACTCCCCATCGTCCGCATGATCAAGCCATCCTCATAAGACCGCCAGTATGGCATTCATGTTCAACGTGCCCACCTGGTCCGCAACCTGCTTTTCGTTCGCGCCACGCTGCTCGCGCAATGCATCGCGATCCTTTTGCAGTGCAGCCATCTTGTCTTCCTGCACATTCATCTGCTCGGCGTAGCGCTTGGACAAAGCCTGTTCTTCCGGGCTACCCTTCAGCGGCTGAATGTTGTCGCGTATCCGCTTCTCTTCCAGCTTCACCTCATCCATGGCCCGCTGATCGGCCTCCAGCTTCTTGTCCACCTCGGCCATCTGCCGCTTCTCATCCAGCAGAGGCTTCAGCATGGCAACGACCTTCTCATTGTTGTTGCTCTCCGTGATGATCTCAGCCAGATCGTCCGCCTTGATCTTCGCCAGGTCGTAGTGCGTCGGATGCGTATGACTCTCCACCACCTTGAACTTCGTCGTCGCATTCGGAGCAGCCTGCACCACAAACCGGTCCATATCGCCTGTCCGCTCCGCAGCCGGCGTATCTGCAGAGAGCTCCATAGTCTTGTCGGGCGGCCGCTCAATCACCACAGTGCGGGCATTCGCCCCCAGGTTCTGAATCACATAATTGACCGCGATATAGTCCCGCCGGTGCACCGCCATCACACCCTTCAACACCGCAATCCGCCTCACCACCGTAGGAAGGTTCTTGGTATCGACATAGTTCACTGTCATGGCCTCGTCCGCCGCATACGTCACCATCTCGCGTTGGTTCGGGTGCAGCAAACCGATCTGCCCCTGCCCGCCGAACATCCCGTTCTCCACAATCGAGAAGCTCCCCCTGTCCAGCGTCAGGTTGCTCGTGTTCTTCAACCACAGCGCGCGCTTCGGTCGTGTCAGGCCGTCGGCATTCCACACCGTCACGCGGTCCGCCTCCACTTCGGTCTGCAGAATCGGTATCGTCGCCGACTCGCTCCTCCGTATCGAGATCGGCTTCGACAGCTTGTACTCAAACAGATCGTCCATATCCACCGGCGTCGTCTCCGGTGCCAGCGTCTTGTCCGCGGCCCGTTCATAGTTGCTGCCCAGACTCACCGGCTGCAGCTTCGCCTGCTGCGCGGGAGCCGCTTCCATCGCCTGCGTCCGATGTACCTCAACCCCCAGGCCTCCGCCAATCGAACTCGCACTCATCGGCACAGCCACTGCCTCGCTCTCGCCGATCGGGTCCACCATCGCCCCCATCACCCCATACCGTCCCACCCCGCTCGCCACACCCGGCACTGGCATCGCCAACTCCGGCCGAGGCACATTCAGCGGCCGTGATATCTGCTGAATAAAACTCTGCGGCGCACCCGATACCAGCGTCAGCTGCACATTCTCCCAGTCCGCACCTGACGTGTTATCCACCACCGCCCATCCCTCAAGCGTTGCAGTCTCCTTCTCCGCCCCATCCTTCGCCTTCGAAAACAAAATCCGGTAGCTGCTCTTCCATGCCGGCATCGCGCTCAGATAGCTCACATGCAGCTCGCGCAGCCCTGTCCCCGTGTCCTCCAGCGTCAGGTGCCGCACTGCCGGATCGTGGCTCGTCGACAGCAGTTGCAGATACCGCCCAATCTCCTGCCCACCCCCACCCGCCAGCCGGACCTCAACCGAAGGCGTCAGCTCAAACGTCTTCAAACCACCCGCATCGCTGATCACCGAAACATAGCGCCGCTCCACTCGAACCGCACTTCCCTTACCCTCCGGCTCGGTCCTCACCTCAACATTAAGCAGCCGTCCCGCAAATACCGTAGCGCCCGTGTGAACCTCTACCTTCGAGCCCTTCATCGCATGCAGAAAATCCATCACCGTCGGGTCCTGCCCCAACCCCGGCACCAGCGAGTTCAACTGCAGCGCCAGCGGCGCCGCACTCGTATACCCCGCACCCGACACATGCCCATCCCCCAGATCGACAGCCGTCAAAGACTGCAACACATCGTTCAACTGCGCGGTCGTAAAGTCGATCCGCACCAGCTCATCGCCGCTCACCTTCCCGGCCTGCTCCACAAACCCCACACCGTTCTTATAAAGCGACACGCTGCGCACCGGCAGCGCCGTCTCCTTCTCGCCCGGATGACCGATAAATGCGCTCACCGGCGTCTTTACAACCGTCGACGCGGGCCCGGCCTTCGTCGCGCCGCTCTGCGCCATCGCAGGCAATCCAGTAACACTCAACATCACACAAGGAACAAGCAACAGAGAGCTACGCATCGTCGGAATCTCCTCAGTCAAACCGCGGGTACTTATGTATGGAACGCGGGCCCAAAGACATCTTGCAGGAGCAGGATGTTTATTTGACGCTGCCACTTCCCCAATGTTCCTCCACTCCGGCGAAAATCGCCACCAAAATGCACGAATCCCTACCCCGCCAGCGTCTTCCCAATCGCCGCCGGCAGCTTCGTATAAATCCCGCCAAACCCGCCATTCGACAAGATCGCCACCACATCCCCCGCCCTCACTCGCGGCGCCATCTCAGCCACGATCGCATCCGCATCCTCACACATCACCGCCGCCACGCCCTTTGCCCTCAACGCATCGATCACCCGCTGCGGCTCCAGCCGTTCCAGCACTGGAATCTTCCCGCTCTCGAACACCCCCGCCAGCACCACCTCATCCGCCAGCGCCAGGCTCTCCACCAGCTCCCGCTCAAACACATTCCGCCGCAGCGTATTCGACCTTGGCTCCAGCACCGCCCACAACCGCCGCCCCGCATACGCACTCTTCAACGCCCGTAGCGTCTCGCGAATCGCCGTCGGATGGTGCGCAAAATCGTCGATCACGGTCACCCCGCCCACCTCTGCCCTCACCTCCAGCCGCCGCTTCACGCTCTTGAACGTCGCCAGCGCTTCAACGATCGCCTCCACCGGAACGCCCTGCCCCGCCGCCAGCGCCGCCGCCGCCGTCGCATTCAACGCATTGTGTTCCCCGGCCATCGGCAGCGTCAGCTTCGCAAGCTCCACCCCGCCCCGCAGCAGCGTCCACGTCGTCACCACCCCGGCATGACGCATATCCACAGCCTGCCAGTACGAATCCTTCCCAAACCCATACCGCTCCACGCTGCAAAACGCCTTCGCCGCGCACTCGGTCACATTCTCGCTGCCATCGAACGCCACCAGCCTGCCCCGCCGCGGAATCAAATTCACCAGCCGCTTAAACGCCGTCTTCACCGCATCCAGGTCCACATAAATATCCGCATGATCGAACTCCACATGCGTCAGGATCGCCGCGTCCGGAAAGTAATGCAAAAACTTCGGCCCTTTATCGAAGAACGCAGTGTCATACTCATCGCCCTCCAAAATAAACGGCTTCGTCCCTTCCGTCACCCTGAAGCTCGTCCCAAAGTTCTCCGCCACTCCCCCAATCAAGAACGAAGGCTTCCAAGCCGCGCCAGCCGTCTCATAGATCCACGCCAGCATGCTCGTCGTCGTAGTCTTCCCATGCGTCCCGCACACCACCAGCGACTCTCTTCCCCGCAAGAACTCATCATGAATCAACGCCGCCATCGATGTCATCGGAATCCGCTCGTCTAAGACCCTCTCAAGCTCCGGATTCCCCCGAGAGATCGCATTCCCCACCACCACCAAATCCGGAGTCTCATTTAAATTGCTCGCCGCATAAGGCTCCATGATGGCGATCCCCATCTCCCGCAACTGGTCGCTCATCGGCGGATACGCCGCCATATCCGACCCCGTCACCCGATGCCCCTGCGCCCGCAGCATCCCCGCCAGCGACGCCATCGCCGTCCCGCACACTCCAATCAAGTGCACATGCTTCGCCATCAGGCTTCTCTCAACCCCTCGCTGCTCATCTTTACCCGCGCCCCCAGCGGCAGCGACCGGTTCTCCCGCTCCACATGCCCACACTTCAACCCCATCGCCACAGGCCCCGCAAAGTCTCCCAACGCATGAAGACAAGCCGCCTCCAGCAACTCCATCTCCTCCGGCTCGACATTCGCGCTCATGTCGCCAAACACCACCCCACGCACATGCTCCATCTTCCCGGCGAACTTCCAGTGCTGTAGAAAGCGGTCCCACTTGTAAGGCTTCGTCCCAATGTCTTCCACAAACAACACACAAGGCTCCTCGATCCGCAACGCCCACGGCGTTCCCAACGCCTCTGTCAAAATCGACAAACACCCACCCAGCAACCGCCCCTCCGCTTCACCCTCGCGCAACACTCTCATCCCATCGTCAGCGCCAACACTCCAAGCACCATCCCCCTCCACCGCTGCCCGCCACGTCCGCAGCTCCACGCCATCTTCGCGAGACCAATCCGCCGCCACCATCGGCGCATAAAACGTCCGCATCCCGCACTCACTCCAAAACCACGCATGCAGCGACGTGTGGTCGCTATACCCCACAAACACCTTCGCATTCGCCTTGATCAAATCCTTATCCAACAGCGGCAACAACTCCACCGACCCCCACCCGCCCCGCGTACAAAAAATCCCCTCCACCGCTTCATCCGCAAACGCCGCATGTAGATCGGCAACCCGTTCCTCCCCTG
>Ga0302314_10010270_pt1 | contig 16406 bp, 17 predicted proteins | sample III_Palsa_N2_3_FD_200533 | JGI IMG/M metagenome (GOLD analysis project Ga0302314, IMG submission 200533) | Peat permafrost microbial communities from Stordalen Mire near Abisko, Sweden - III_Palsa_N2_3 | ecosystem: Environmental > Terrestrial > Soil > Palsa > Peat permafrost | place: Sweden... | reverse complement strand
GTGCTGTTCGGCCGCGCCGGCCCGATCGGCGCCCTGCTGGCCCACGCGGGGATCGTGCTGGCTTTCCGCTGGACCGGCGCGGCGCTGGCGGCGGCGGTGATGGCCTTCCCGCTGATGGTGCGGCCGATGCGGCTGGCGATGGAGGCGATCGAGCCGGAAGTGGACGAGGCCGCCCTCACCCTCGGCGCGCCGCCGCTGCTGCGCTTCTTCCAGCTGACCCTGCCGCTCGCCGCGCCGGGCCTCGTGGCCGGCGTGGTGCTGGGCTTCGCCAAGGCGCTCGGCGAATTCGGCGCCACCATCACCTTCGTCGGCGCGATCCCCGGCGAGACCCTGACCCTGCCGACCGCGATCTACCAGTCCACCCAGTCGCCCGGCGACGAGGGCCACACCCTGGCGCTCTGCCTGGTCTCGGCGACGATCGCGGTGGGCGCGGTGCTGATGTCCGAACTGGTCGGGCGCAGCATCGCAAGGCGGGCGCGACCCAGCGCTTGACCCTCACCGTCCCGCAGAGCCGCGACGCTCAGTGCTCCAGCGACCGTCCCCGCGTCTCGGGCATGAACAGCAGGCACGCGACGACGCTGATCCCCGTGAAGATCACCGGGTACCAAAGGCCGGCGTAGATATCGCCGGTGGCGACCACGATCGAGAACGACGCCACTGGCTGGAAACCGCCGATCCAGCCGGTGCCGAGGTGGTAGGGGAATGACAGCGCGGTGTAGCGCACCCGCGCCGGAAACAGCTCGGTGAGCGCGGCGGCCATCGGGCCGTAGAGCGCCGTCGCGGCGACGGTGAAGACGGCGAGCACCGCCATAATCAGGCCGACGTTGCGCTGCGCCGGATCGGACTTCGCCGGATAGCCCGCCTTCGTCAGCGCCGCACCGATCGCGTGGGTGACCTTGTCGGTGACCGCCTTCAGCGCCGGCCCGACGAGTCCGCGCGCATTCACCGAAGCGATCGAAACGGACCCGACCTTGACCACGGCGACTTGGCCGGCCGGGGCGGTCGCGCTGGCGTATCTGACGCCGGCATTGGCGAGCGCGGCCTTGGCGATGTCGCAGCTGGTGACGACCTTGGCCTTGCCGGTGAGGTCGAACTGCGAGCCGCAATCGGCCGGGTCGGCGACCACCACCACCGGCGTGGCGTGGCTGGCGCGCACCAGCGCCGGGTTGGCGGCGGAGCTCAGCAGCATGAAGCCGGGGAAGAGCGCGATGGTCCCGAGCGTCATCCCCAGCCACATCACCGGCTTGCGGCCGACCTTGTCCGACAGCCCGGCGAAGAAGACGTAGAGCGGCGCGCTGAGCACCGCCGCGAACAGGATCATCAGGTTGGTGAAGTCCGGATCGACCTTCAGGAAGGTCTGCATGAAGACGCCGGAGTAGAAGAACACCGTGTACCAGAAGGCGCCCTGAGCGCTCATCAGGGCGAAGAAGGCGATCAGCACCAGTTTCATGTTCGGCCATTGGCCGAACGCCTCGGTGAAGGGCGCGCGGCTGGACTCGCCCGCGTCCTTCATGCGCTGAAACGACGGGCTTTCCGACAAGCGCGAGCGCATCCAGAGCGAGATCGCCACCAGGCCGACCGAAACGAAGAACGGAATGCGCCAGCCGCCGGTCCAGCCGGGGGACGAGAATGCGGCCTCGCCGACCGCGCGGCGGGTGAGGAAGATCACCGTCAGCGCCGCGACCAGGCCGAACGAGGCCGAGGTCTGCACCCAGCCGGTCATGAAGCCGCGCCGGCCGGCCGGCGCGTGCTCGGCCACATAGATCGCCGCGCCGCCGTACTGCCCCCCAAGGGCCGTACCCTGCAGAATCCGCAGCAGGATCAGCAGCACCGGCGCGGCCGGTCCGATCTGCTGGTAGCTGGGCAGCAGGCCGATCGCGAAGGTGGCGGCGCCCATCATCGAGACGCAGATCAGGAAGGCGGCCTTGCGGCCCAGCATGTCGCCGACCCGGCCGAAGATCAGCGCGCCCAGCGGGCGGAACGCGAACCCGACCCCGAACAGGGCCAGCGCCGCGATCTGTCCGGCGATCGGGTCCAGCGCCGCGAAGAAGGTCTTGGCGATGATCGCCTGCAGGCTGCCGAAGATGAAGAAGTCGTACCACTCGAACGCGGTGCCGGCGGCCGAAGCGGCCACGACGGTGCGCATGGGCGTCGCCGCCGTCTTCGTCCCCGGCGCGACCTGCGACGCTGTTTGAGTCATAAGCGCTCCCCGTTACGGCGCGGGTCTAGCATCCTGCCCGCGCTTCGCGGAAGCTGAGCCGATGGTCGCCCTCTACATCGACGCCGACGCCTGCCCGGTGAAGGACGAGGTCTACAAGGTCGCGCTTCGTTACCAGGCGCCGGTGTTCGTGGTCTCCAATAGTTGGATCAGAACGCCGACGCTGAAGCTGATCACGCAGATCGTGGTCGATCAGGGTCCGGACATCGCCGACGACTGGATCGCCGAGCGCGCCGATGGGTCGAGCATCGTGATCACCGCCGACATTCCGCTGGCGGACCGGGTGCTGAAGGCCGGCGGCCAGGCGATCCACCCGACCGGCCGTGTGTTCTCCGCCGACAACATCGGCGCGGCGCTATCGTCGCGCGCCGTCGGCGAGCACCTGCGCTCGATGGGCGAGATCACCGGCGGGCCGAAGGCGTTCACGCCGGCGGATCGTTCGAAATTCTTGCAGGCGCTGGACGCGGCGGTGGTGCGGGCGAAGCGCCGCTGAACTTCTCCCCTTCATGGGGAGCGTGGACGTCGCGTAGCGGCGGACGGGTGGGGCTGTGCGGCGCGACAACGAACGATGGTGGGAAGCGTGCGCGCCACCGGACTCCCCCACCCTGATCGCTTCGCGATCTGTCCCTGCCCATGAAGGGGAGGGAGGTTGGGAGCGGAGTTAGAACGCATTCTCGCCCGTGATCGCGCGGCCCAGGATCAGGGCGTGGACGTCGTGGGCGCCCTCGTAGGTGTTGACCGTCTCCAGGTTCGCCGCATGGCGCATCACGTGGTACTCGCCGGAGATGCCGTTGCCGCCGTGCATGTCGCGGGCTTCGCGGGCGATGGCGAGGGCTTTGCCGCAATTGTTGCGCTTCATCAGGCTGATAGCCTCGGGGACCCAGGCCCCTTGGTCGATCAGCCGGCCGAGCGCCAGCGCGCCTTCGTAGCCGAGCGCGATCTCGGTCTGCATGTCGGCCAGCTTCTTCTGCACCAACTGTCGCGCCGAAAGCGGTTTGCCGAACACCTTGCGGCTGCCGACGTAGTCGCGCGCCGCGTGGAAGCAGAACTCCGCCGCCCCGATCGCGCCCCAGGCGATGCCGTAGCGCGCCTTGTTGAGGCATGAGAACGGTCCGCGCAGGCCCTGCACGTTGGGCAGCATCGCGTCTTCCGGCACGAACACGTCGGAGAGCGAGATCTCGCCGGTGACCGAGGCGCGCAAGCTGAGCTTGTTGAGGATCTTCGGCGTCTCGAAGCCCTTCGAGCCGCGCTCGACCAGGAAGCCGCGGATAATGCCGTCGAGCTTGGCCCAGACCAGGGCGACGTCGGCCACCGGCGCGTTGGTGATCCACATCTTGGCGCCGTTGAGGACGAAGCCGCCGTCGACCTCCTTGGCCACCGTGCGCATCGAGGCCGGGTCGGAGCCGCCGTCGGCCTCGGTCAGGCCGAAGCAGCCGATGATCTCGCCGCGCGCCATGCCGGGCAGCCACTTGCGACGCTGCTCCTCGGAGCCGAACTCGTAGATCGGGTACATCACCAGCGACGACTGCACACTCATCGCCGAGCGGTAGCCGCTGTCCACCGCCTCGATCTCGCGGGCGATCAGGCCGTAGGCGACGTGGTTCACCGCGGCGCCGCCGTATTCCTCCGGCAGCGTCGGCCCGAGGAAGCCGAGTTCGCCCATCTCGGTCATGATCTCGCGATCGAACCGCTCCTCGGCGAAGGCGCTGACGACGCGCGGCAGCAGCTTTTCCCGGGCGTAGGCTCGCGCCGCCTCGGCCACCATCCGCTCCTCTTCGGAGAGGCGTGAGGCGAGATCGAGCGGGTCGTCCCACTGGAAGGTCTTGCGGGTCTCGCCGGTATCGAGGGCCATTGGGCTGCTCCTTGTATGCGCGCCTTATGCCGCGAGCGGCGGGGGTCGGAAAGCTCTTCAGTCAAGGTCAGAGCGCTGCCATCAGGCCGTAAGGAATGAACACGAAGCTCACGAAGGGGGCGAAGAACACGAAGGGCGCGCAAGCGCGCCGGAAACCTGGTCGAACCCGTGGGGACTGTCGGGCGCGAAGCGCCCCTTCGTGTCCTTCGTGTTGAAATCCTCTTTCGTGTTCTGCCGCCGGAGGCCATCAGGCCCCCGTATAGACGCCCTTTCGCTTTTCGGCGAAGGCGGCGATCGACTCGCGGGTGTCGGCGGCGGCTTTGCGGGCGTGGCCCAGGGCGACGCTTTCGTAGCGCAGGGCCTCGTCGAGGTCGGCGTCCTGGTTTTTTTGGAGCACGCGCTTGGCCATGCGGATCGCCAGCGGCGGCCATTGCGACATCTCGGTCGCCAGCGCCACGGCCTCGTCGAGCAGGGCTTCGGGGGCGACCAGGCGGTCGAGCAGGCCGATGCGGTAGGCTTCCTCGGCGTTTACGGCGCGGCTGGAGAACACCAGGTCGGCGGCGCGGGAATAGCCGACGATGCGGGGCAGGAAGTAGCTCATGCCCGAATCCGGCGAGAGGTTGCGCTCGACGAACACGGACTTGAACCGCGCGTTGGTGGATCCGACCCGCACGTCGCAGGCCAGCGCCATGCTCATGCCGGCGCCGGCCGCGACGCCGTTGATCGCGCCGATCAGGGGTTTGTCGAAATGGGCGAAGCGCTTGGCCCAGCGGCCGACCCAGCCGTCTTCGTCGAGCCGCTCGCTCTGGGTCGGCGTCGCCACCGCCGCCCCGCCGCCGGCCATCCGGGTGGCGGCGCCGGACAGGTCGGCGCCTGAGCAGAAGCCCTTGCCCGCGCCGGTGATGATCGCGGCGCGGATCGCGTCATCCTGATGCGCGGCCTCGATCGCCGCGTGGACTTCCTCGCGCACCGCCGCGCCGATGGCATTCAGCCGCTCGGGCCGGTTGAGCGTGATGATCGCGACCGGGCCGCGGGTCTCATAGAGAATGGCTTCGTAGCTCATGGCGTGGCTCCCAATGTGTTTTGCTGAAATGGCCGGCCCATTTTCTGGCCTTACCGTCATTCAACCCCCTCGCTAGCGTCGACCGCAAGCGGCGATTGGCTGCCGTTGCGAGAGGGCGCATAGAGCCCTCGTCCAAGGGAGGGTCCGGATGGAGATCAACGGCGTCGCGCACATCTTCGTCACGGCGGGAGACTTCGAGAAGGCCAGGGCCTTCTACATGAAACTGTTGCCGTTCCTCGGCCTCAAGGAAGTGATGAACGCGGCCGGGGTCTACTACGCGGTCGGCGGCCGCACCGGGTTCGCCGTGCGCGCGCCCTCGCCGGACCACGTCGGCGAGCGCTTCGTGCAAAACCGGGTCGGGCTGCACCATGTCTGCTTCCGGGCGCGGGAACGCGACGAGGTGGACGAGGTGCACGCGTTCCTGGTCTCCATCGGCGCCAGGATCGTCCACCCGCCACAGGACGACGGCTATGCGCCGGGCTATTATTCGGTGCTGTTCGAGGATCCGGACGGCGTGCGCCTGGAAGTGAACCATGTACCCGGCCAGGGCCTGCTCACGCCGGGCGGCGCCGGCCACGTAGGACAACCACTGGCATGACCGACACCCTGCAAGCGCCCGCCATCAGCGAGGCCGACGAACAGGCCCTGCTTGACTCCATCGATCGCTGGCTCACCCGCAAGGTCGCGCCGATCGCGGCCAAGTTCGAGCAGGCGGACGAGTATCCGACCGAGCTGGTGCAGGACATGTGCGAGATGGGGCTGTTCGGGGCCCTGATCGAGCCGGAGTATGGCGGCCTCGGCCTGCCGGCGACCGCCTATTCGCGGATCGTGGCGCGAATCTCCGAAGAGTGGATGAGCCTGACCGGCTTCTTCAACAGCCATTTGATGATGGCGCTGATCGTGCAGAAATTCGGCACGCAGGCGCAGAAGGAGCACTGGCTGCCCCGCTTCGCCACCGGCGAGCTGCGCGGCGGCCTGGCGCTCACCGAGCCGGACGCCGGCACCGACCTGCAGGGCATCCGCACCACGGCGCGGCGGGACGGCGATGTCTACCGCATCAACGGCTCCAAGCTCTGGATCACCAACGCGATCGAGGGCGACATCCTGGCGGTGCTGGTGAAGACCAACCCGGACGCCCAGCCGCGCCACGCCGGCATGTCGATGCTGATCGCGCCTACCCGCGACTTGGAGTCTGGCGCGGAGGCGCAAGGGGTCACCCGTGGCCGCAAGCTGCCCAAGCTCGGCTACCGCGGCATCGACACCGGGGAGATCGGGTTCGACGACGCGCCGGTCGACGCCCGGCTCGGTCTGGTCGGCGGCGAGGAGGGCAAGGGCTTCCTGATGGCGACCGGCGGGCTCGAGATCGGCCGGGTCAATGTCGCCGCGCGCGGCGTCGGCATCGCCCGGCGGGCGCTGAAGGAGGCGGTCAGCTACGCCCAGATCCGCACCACCATGGGCAAGCCGATCGCCCAGCACCAGGCGATCCAGCTGAAGCTGGGCGAGATGGCCGCCAAGACTCGCGCGGCCGAGTTGCTGGTCGAGGACGCCGCCAAGGCTTACGACCGCGGCGGCCGGGTCGATTACGAAGCCGGCATGGCCAAGTGGTTCGCCACCGAGACAGCGTTCGAGGTCGCCACCGAGTCGATGCGCATCCACGGCGCCAACGGCTATTCCAAGGAATATCCGATCGAACGGCTGTACCGCGACGCGCCGCTGCTGATGATCGGCGAGGGCACCAACGAGATGCAGCGCATCATCATCGCCCGCCAGCTGATCGCGCGGAACCCGGTCTAGGCGACAGCAACAAGCGCCGCTGGAACGCCGTTAGACGACGGGCGTTCTTCTCTCCGACTCGGACGGCACCGTCCGACCGTTCGGAGAAACATCATGCTGGGTTGGACCCTTGTCTTCGCCATCCTCGCCCTCATCGCCGGCGCGCTCGGCTTCGTGGGCCTAGCCGGCTTCGCCGCCTCGGTGGCCAAGCTGCTTTTCTTTATCTTCCTGATTTTGCTGGTGATCAGTTTCATCATGCGGGCGATCCGAGGAAATTCGGTGGTCTAGGCGAGAAAATCGCCCGCACCCAGGAACCGGAGCGCCCGCTCTTCGTTCTTAACCTGCGGAGGCGGCGACGCCCCCCCGACTTGAGGCTGGCGATAGCCAGCCTGCCGTCTCCGCACCCTATCTCGATGATGCGAACTAGGGCGGTCCAGGGAAAACCCGGACCGCCCTTTCCTTTGCGCGGCGCGCGGGGCGGCAAAAAGTAAATGACCACGAACCTCACGAACTACACGAACGCGCTGAAGCACCGCGCCTACGGACTAGCCGTTCGTGGGGTTCGTGAGGTTCGTGGTGAAACTACTTCTTGCCGCGCCTGGGCGCCTCGCGGCCTTCGACGAAGGCCCGGACCACCGCGCCCAGATAGGCTGGATTGCGGATCGCGAGGATGCCGGCGGCGATCGCGCCGCCGAGGGCGGTGATCGGCTTTTCGCGCACAAAGTTGACCACCCGGTCGACCACGCTCTGGGGCTCGCCGGGCTTGCGCTTCGGCGGCTTGCCGGCGTTGGCCAGCAAAAGGCCGAGGATGCCGATGAACACCGCCGTCGAGGCCGCGAGCACGCCGGCGGCCCCAGCCGAGCCCACGTAGGGCTTGACCAGGGCGAACTCACCATAAGCCAGCGCAATGACGAACACGCCCGCGCTGACGGCGAGCGCCGTCGCTCCGGCGAGGAGGAAGAGCAGCCGGCGAAAGATCACTTTTCGGAGCGGCTGTTGGCCATCAGTAACCCGAGCAGCAGACCGACGCCGATCCCGGCGAGGGTGGCCACCAGCGGCCGCTCCTTGATCCGCTCGACGACGTACTTCTGCGCGTCATCGAACTGCTGGGTCGCGTTTTCACGGTAAGGCTCGGACTGGGAGCGGATGGTGTCCACCCCCTCGCGCACGGCCTTCTCGATCCGCTTGGCGGCGTCGCGGAAACTGCGATCGGCGAGGTCGATCGCCTCGTTCAGCTTTTCCTGGCCGGTCTCGGCGGCGCTGGTGACGGCCGCCTTGGCGGCCTTGCGTACCTTGGCGGTCTTGGCTTCGACCTCGTCGTCGAGCGTACCTAGGGTGTCGGCGGGCATGGGAGAAATCTCCGGACGTTGCGGTGACGGCGCGGGGCTTGATGCGACAACGCCCAAACGCGCGCTGCGTTGTGACGTTCCGGCCGAGCTCCATACCGGCGCAATATAAACGCAAAGTGGCGGCCCGGCGATGGGGCGAGGCGTTTGCCAGTCGCAAGCCGCCCACCGACGGCTTATGGTGGCGAACATGGACGAAGGCGCCCGTGAGACGCGCAACGCCGCCGACCGACTGGCCATCGAGCAGGAACGCGCCAGCGTGGCCCTTGACGCCGCCAAGATGGGCGAATTCGAGTGGGAACTCGCCGAAGATCGCCTGATCGTCAGCGATCGGATGGCGCGAATCACTGGCCTTTCCCCTGGGCCGATGCCCGCAGAGGGCGGCGAGGCTTTCTACAACTTCGTCCATCCGGACGACGCCGAAGCCCTGCGGGCGATCCGGCCCGCGCTGATGCGCGACGGCCGCTACGAGACCGAGTTCCGCCTGATCAGGCCGGACAACGGACGAACCCTGTGGATGTTCAGCGCGGGCTTCGCGCCAAAGGATGCTCACGGAAGAATCCACCGGGTCATCGGCGTCATGCGCGATATCACCGATCGTCGCTCCGAAGATGAGGCCCGAAACGCCCTGGTGGCCGAACTGGACCACCGGGTGAAGAACGTGCTGGCCTCGGTGCAGTCGCTGGCCGCGCAGTCGGCGCGCAAGACCACCTCGCTCGACGCCTTCCTGAAAACCTTCGCCGGGCGGCTGGACGCGATGGCTTCGGCTCACACCCTGCTCACCGCCACGCGCTGGCGCGGCGCCGACATCGGCAATATCGCCGCCGCCGAGCTGGGCGGCCTGGCGCCGGGTCAGGCGCGGTGGTCAGGCCCGGAAGTGCTGCTTAACCCCCGCGCCACCAACGCCCTGACCCTGGCGCTGCACGAGCTGGCGACCAATGCGGTGAAGTTCGGCGCCCTCTCGGCCGAAACCGGCCGGGTGTCGGTGACCTGGACCCTGCGGGCCGGCGGCGGTTTCGAGCTGCATTGGGTCGAGCGCGGCGGGCCGCCGGTGAACGCCCCGGCCCGGCGCGGCTTCGGCGCAACCCTGCTCGAACGGGTCACCGGGCGCGAGCTCGGCGGCGAAGCCAAGATCGAGTTCATGGCCGGCGGCGTGCGCGCCACCATCACCGCAGACGCGACGGCCCTGGCGCTGCGGTCTCCGGAGCAGCCGCCGCCGGTCGCCAAGCCCAAGAGCGAGACGGCGCCCGAGCCTCAGGTCGGCGCGTCGTCGGGCGTGTTCACCGCCGCTTCCGTGCGCGGCCAGCGCATCGTCATCGTCGAGGACGCCCTGCTGCTGGCGCTGGAACTGGAGGCCGGACTGACCGAGGCCGGGGCGAAGGTTGTGGGCATGGCGGCTGACCTCGAGGAGGCGATGAAGCTGGCCGAGACCGAGTTTGACGTCGCCGTGCTCGACGCGAACCTGAACGGGACCCCCGTGACACCGGTCGCCCTGCGGCTGCAGCAGCGCGGCAAGCCTTTCATCTTCGCCACGGGCTATGGCGACGCCGCGCCGGCGCCCGAGGGCTTCGACGCCCCCGTGGTGCGCAAGCCTTACAACGTCGCCCAGATCGCCGCTGCCGTCGCCGAGGCGCTGGGGCGACGTTAAGTGACTGGCCCGCGTGAATATTGACTGGGCGCGACGCCGACCAGGCGCTTGAACATGGTGGCGAAGGCCGCCGGGCTCTCGTAGCCGAGGTCCAGCGCGATCGCCGTCACGGCCACGCCGGCCGCCAACCGCGGCAAGGCGACGGAGATGCAGGCCTGCTGGCGCCATTCGGCGAAGCTCATGCCAGTCTCGTTGCGGAACCGGCGTGTGAAGCGACGGCGGTTCATCGCCAGGGCGTCGGCCCAAAGGTCGATCGTCGCGCTGGCGTCGGGCCGTTCGAGGAAACGGTGGCAGAGCTCGGCCATCGGCCGGCTGTTCGGAAACGGCACCGCGAGCGGCACCAGCGGCGCACGCGCCAGCTCGCTCATCAGCAGCGCCATCACCTGGCCGTCGCGGCCCGCCTCGTCATAGTCGCGCGGCGCATCGACGGCGGCGATCAGCAGCGCGCGCAGCAGCGGCGCGACGTGGATCACCCGGCACGTCGATCCGATCGCCACGCCGAGCGCGGGCTCGATCATCACGCTGCGGGTGGTGACGGCGCCCACCATCCGCACCGCGTGCGAGACGCCGGCCGGTATCCATACGGCGCGCTCGGGTGGCGCGACCCACGATCCTTGCGGCGTGCTGACCGCCACCACGCCGCTCGCCGCATAGAGCAATTGCGAGCGCCGATGCCAGTGCGGGGCCAGCTCGAACGAGGCAGGGTATTCGTTGCCTATCGCCACAACCGGGCGCGGCGCATCGTCGAACTCGGCCAGGTCATTTCGGTACATTGTCCCACTCGCGAAATCGAATGGCCCATACCGGAATGCGGGACAAGCGGCGAGGGCCTAATCAGCGCGCCCGCCCTCGGAGTCCGACATGACATCGTCCACAGTCGACAGCGAAGCCGACGCCGCGCCGGTCCTGGCGCCCATCGTGGCCCCGGTGGTCGGCACGGTGTTCCCGGTGCTTGTGGCGATCAGCGTCTGCCACCTGCTCAACGACATGATGCAGTCGCTTCTGCCGGCGATCTATCCGGGGCTGAAGCTGAGCCTCGACCTGACCTTCGGCCAGATCGGCCTGGTCACGCTCGCCTACCAGATCACTGCGTCGATCCTGCAGCCGCTCGTGGGCTTATACGCCGACCGGCGGCCGACGCCGCTGGCGCTGCCGGGCGGGACCCTGTTCACCCTGGCAGGCCTGGTCGTCCTGTCGATCGCCCACGCCTATCCGGTGCTGCTCGGCGGCGCCTGCCTGCTCGGCATGGGTTCTTCCGTGTTCCATCCGGAAGCGTCGCGTGTCGCCAGGATGGCGTCGGGCGGCCGCCATGGCCTGGCGCAATCGCTGTTCCAGGTCGGCGGCAACGCCGGCTCGGCGCTGGGGCCGCTGGCGGCGGCGCTGGTGGTGGTGCGCTGGGGCCAGTCGAGCCTGGCGTTCTTCGCCCTGCTGGCCCTGCTCTCCTGCGCGATCCTGTGGAACGTCGGGCTTTGGTACAAACATCACGGCCTCGGCCGGCTGAGGGCGGCCGCCGCGGCGCGGGCGCCGACGCCTTCGCTGCCGAAGGGCGACGCGGCGCGCGGCCTGACCGTGCTGCTGGCGCTGATCTTCTCGAAGTACGTCTACCTCGCCAGCCTCACCAGCTACTTTACCTTCTACCTGATCCACCGCTTCCACAGCTCTGTTGAGGCCGCGCAGTTGCACCTGTTCGTGTTCCTGGCGGCCGTGGCGGTGGGCACGGTCGCCGGCGGGCCGATCGGCGACCGGTTCGGGCGCAAGTACGTGATCTGGTTCTCGATCCTTGGGACGCTGCCCTTCACCCTGCTGCTGCCGCACGCCAACCTGTTCTGGACCGGCCCGCTGACGGTGGCGATCGGCCTGATCCTGGCCTCGGCCTTCCCGGCGATCGTGGTGTTCGCCCAGGAGTTGTTCCCCGGCAAGGTGGGTATGATCTCAGGCCTGTTCTTCGGGTTTTCGTTCGGGATGGGCGGCCTTGGCGCGGCGGTGCTGGGGTGGGTGGCCGACGTGACCAGTATCGAGACGGTCTACCAGATCTGCGCGTTCCTGCCGGCGATCGGCCTGCTGGCGGCGCTGTTGCCGAACATGCCGCGCGCCCGCCCCGCCGCCTAACGCTTGCTCGCCGAACCGCGTTCGGCTATTGGCCCCGCCTCAGGCTTAAAGCCGAAGGTTGATTGAAGATGACCCGGACCGGTCGGTCCATGTTTGCGCAGTTCGCCTCGCTCCCATCGAGCGAGATGCCGAATTGCGCCTACGCCGACCCCGCTCCGACCTTCATCCAATCCCGCTTCGAGCCCGAAAATGCCCCCCGCCATCACCGTCAAGGACCTCCGCAAAGCCTACCGCTTCTCTAAGCGGGGCCGCGGCCTGACCGGCGCCCTGGCGGGGCTGCTCCATCCAGAAATCATCGAGTTGCAAGCCGTCGGCGGCGTCTCGTTCGAGATCGCCGCCGGTGAGCGCGTGGCGATCATCGGACCCAACGGCGCAGGCAAGTCGACCACGCTGAAGATGCTCTCCGGCGTGCTGGAGCCCACCAGCGGCGGGGCGCAGGTGCTCGGCTACACGCCGTGGCGGCAGCGAAAGAGCCTCGCCTACGAGATCGGCGTCGTGTTCGGCCAGCGCTCGCAACTGTGGACCGACCTGCCGGTGCGCGACTCGTTCGCCCTGCTGCGCCGGGTCTACGATCAGACCGCCGACATCTTCGCTAAACGCCGCGACGACCTGGTCGAGCGCTTCGGCGTCGGCGGCCTGATGGACCAGCCGGTCGGGCGGTTGTCGCTCGGCCAGCGGATGCGCTGCGAGATTGTGGCCGCGCTGCTGCACGGCCCGCGCCTGTTGTTCCTCGACGAGCCGACCATCGGCCTCGACGTCACCGCCAAGGCGGCGATCCGCGACTTCATCCGCGAGCAGTCGCTGGCCGAGGGCTTGACCGTAGTGCTGACCTCCCACGACACCCGCGACATCGAACTCGTCTGCGAGAGGGTGATCGTGATCAATTCCGGCCGCATCGTGCTCGACCAGCCGACCGACCAGCTGCGCCGGCGCTTCATCGCCCGCAAGCTGGTGACGCTGCAGTCGCAGGCCGCGCGGCTGGAGCTCGACCTGCCCGGCGTTACTCGCCGGCCCAGTGAGCCGCACACCACCGTGCTCGACGTCGACACCCGCCAGACCCGGATCGAGGCGGTGATCGGCGCCGCCCTGGCGCTGGGCGGGATCGAGGACGTGACCGTGGAAGATCCGCCCATGGAGGAGGTGATCCATGAGATCTACGCCGCCCTGGATCACTAGAACCGGCTTCACCCTGGCCGCCATGGCCGCGGCCTACCGCGTCGGCCTCGCCGCGGCGCTGGCCGCATGGCCGGTGCTGCTGGGGCGGGCGATCTTCTATGGCGTCTGCCTGATGGTGCTGATCGCCTTCTGGGACAAGGTCGGCGCGCAACGGCTGGCCGGGACGCTGGCCGTGCGCCTGCCGCCGGGCGGCCTCGGCGTCTACGTCGGCGTGACCGAATGGATCACGCTCTCGGTGCCGGCGATCCAGCTGCGGCTGGAGGACGACATCCGTTCCGGGGCGCTGGAGCCGCATCTGCTGAGGCCCAAGCCTTACCTGACTCAGACCATCGCCGGCGAAGCGGGCGGCATGAGCGCGCGGCTGGCGATGTTGGCGGTGGCGGGGTTGTTGTTGCTGACGATCTCGGGACGGCCCTGGCCCGCCGGCTTCGGCCTGGCCTATGTCACCGTGCTGGGCGTGATCGGCGCGACCATCGGCGTGCTGCTCTACACCCTGGTGGGCCTGACCGCGTTCTGGCTGCGGCGCGTGCTGCCGGCGCTGCTGATCATGCAGAAGCTGATGTTCCTGCTGGGCGGCCTGTTCGCGCCGATCAGCTTCTATCCCGGTTGGCTGCACGACATCGCCGCCGCCTCGCCCTTCGCCGCCCACCTGGCCTTCGCCGGCCAGGCGGTGATCGCGCCGTCCTGGGCCGCGTTCGCCGGCGCCCTGGGCGCCCAGGCGCTGTGGTTTTGCGCGCTTTGCCTCGCCATCGCGCTGATCTGGCGCGCGGGCCTGGCCAAGCTGATGCGGGAGGGTTGATCATGAACGTCCTCACCACCTACGCCGCCCAGTCGCTGGCCGCCGTGCGCACCTCGTTCGCCGACCGCACCAACTTCGCGCTGCAGGTCGCCGGCATGGCGGTGAACAACGGCTTCTGGCTGGTGCTGTGGTTCCTGTTCTTCGCCGGCTTCCGCCAGGTCGGCGGCTGGCGGCTGGGCGACGTCGCCCGCATGCTGGGGATCATTTACACCCTGTTCGGCCTCTCGACCGTGTTCTTCGGCGGCTACCGCGACATGGCCGGCGCGATCCTGCGCGGCGAGGTCGACCCGCTGCTGACTCAGCCGAAGCCGGTGCTGCTGCGGCTGCTGGCGCGGGAGTCAGTCCCGAGCGCCTGGGGCGACCTTGGGACCGGCGTCGCGATCCTGATCTTCGGCGCTCGGCTGGACTTGGGCGGCGCGGGTCTGGTGATCGCGGCGATCGCCATCGGTATGACCGCCTGGATCTCGACCAGTGTGATCTTCGCCAGCCTGGCGTTCTGGTTCGCCGGCGCCCGCAGCCTGTCGCGCGACCTGATGGACTTCACCCTGATGGTCTCCACCTATCCGGCGTCGATCTATTCCGGCTGGGCCAAGATCGTCGCCTTCACCGTGCTGCCAGCCGGCTTCGTCGCCATGGCGCCGGTGGGACTGGTCAGGAACCCGAGCTGGCCCGCCGCGGCGTTCGCGATCGCCGGTGCGGCAGGTTATGGCGCGCTGGCGCTGATGGTGTTTCACCTTGGCTTGCGCCGCTATCGGCGGGGCGCGACGCCGGGGAGCTGAGGCAGGGACTGGAGTGAGTTGGAGCATATTCGCGCTCCCATCCCTCTCTATCGGTCACAGCCGGGCGTCAGTCCCGGCGGCCCAAGCCCACCGTCAGAGCGGTGGCCGCGCCCGGCGCGGCCACCCACCGTTCCGCGCGCTTGGGTCGCCGGGACTTACGCCCGGCGATGACCGGCTTAAGGGTGGTGGAACCCAATTAAAGGGGTGGTGGGACGGGTCAGCGATCCACCCGCCGCCAGCCGCTCAGCCCGCCGCGGCGGCGTCCATCATCTTCGCCAGCTGCACATCCAGCTCGGTCACGCCATCGGCGTCATGCGTCGCCAGCAGCACCTCGACCCGGGAGTAGACGTTGAACCACTCCGGGTGATGGTCGAGCTTCTCGGCGGCGAGGGCGACGCGGGTCATCCAGCCGAAGGCGGCGTTGAAGTCGGCGAACTTGAAAGTCTTGGTGATCGCATCGCGCCCTTCGGCGGCGGACCAGCCGGGCAGCTGCGCCAGCGCGGCCTGGGCGCCGAGCTTGGCCGGGCGGCTCATGCGGCCACCATTTCCGGAAATGTCAGGCCTGTCGCCACGGCGAGGTCGTCCAGCGCCTGGGCTTCGGTCACCACCTTGATCGCCTTCATCCCGAGTTCGAACGCCGGTTTGCAGTTGATCCCGAGGTCGTCGAGGTAGACGCATTTCGCCGGTTCGACGCCGATCTTCTCGCAGGCCATCTGATAGATGCGCGGGTCGGGCTTGCGGACGCCCGCCTTGGAGCTTTCGACGATCACGTCGAACAGCGCCATGATCCCGGCCGAGCGCGAAGCGCCGGCTTCCGACGACGCCATGCTGGGGCCGTGGCCCTGGGCCATGTTGTTGGTGATGCAGCCGACCCTGAAGTGCTGCTTGCAGAGCTTCAGCGCCTCCACCATCCGCGGTCGCACGTCGCCCGCCAGCAGCGGCAGCACGTCGGCCCCGCGCACGGGATGGCCGAGGCTGGTGGATTCCTCCAGAAACTTCATGTCGAAGCCGTCGCGGTTGATCTTTGCCTGCTCGAACAGGGCCCAGGCGTTCTCGAGCGGATTGGTGGCGTTGACGGTGCGGATCAGGTCTTTCGGAAGGCCCTTGGCGGCCTCATAGCGGTTGAACGCCTCGAACGGGGAGGTGGTGAAAACGCCGCCGAAATCCCAAAGCACCGCCTCGATCGCCACGCGCAAAACTCCGTCCGCAAAACTGGCGCGACGCTAGAGACGTGAGGCAGTCTTCGCAAGCATGGCGGCCAGCGAGCGTGGGGCGGCCGACTTCGTGCGAGGGGCGAATGGGAGGGCGGACGACTTCGGAACATGATTAAGCTCGGGTGAACGTCCCTGTGCGCTCACCAGAAGAGAGCCCGAGTCATGCGTCTTAGCCCTGTCGTTCCGACCCTCGCCGGTCTGCTTTTCGCCTGGGCGGTGGCGGCCCAGGCCGACGCGCCGCCGCCGGCCGCGCCGATCTTCTATTGCCCCTCGCCGGGCAAGGCCGCCGCCTCGACTCCGGCCAAGGCGCCCGTGAAGCCAGCCGCGCCGACCGTCGCCCCCATGGTCCACGCCAGCGCGCCCCGCCCGCAGGGCTGCCCGACAATGCGCGTGGCCGCCGAGCACCATCACTGGCGCCGTGAAGAGCGC
>Ga0302314_10010269_pt1 | contig 16407 bp, 13 predicted proteins | sample III_Palsa_N2_3_FD_200533 | JGI IMG/M metagenome (GOLD analysis project Ga0302314, IMG submission 200533) | Peat permafrost microbial communities from Stordalen Mire near Abisko, Sweden - III_Palsa_N2_3 | ecosystem: Environmental > Terrestrial > Soil > Palsa > Peat permafrost | place: Sweden... | reverse complement strand
CGGCCGTAGCCGGAGTTCTTGATCCCGCCGAAGGGAAGCTCGGCGTCGGACCAGTCGATGTTGTTGATGAACATCATGCCGGTCTCGACCTTGGAGGCGACCCGCTTGCCGCGGGCGACATCCTTGGTCCAGACCGAGCCGCCGAGACCGAAGTCGGAGTCATTGGCCAGGGCGATAGCGGCCGCCTCATCCTTGACCCGGAAGAACAGCGCCACCGGACCGAAGAACTCGTCCCGGAAGGCGGGGTTGTCTGGCTTTATATCGGTCAGGATCGACGGCTCCATGTAGGAGCCGGGTCGATCGATGCGCTTACCGCCGATCAGCAGCTTGGCGCCCTTAGCCACCGCGTTGTCGACCTGCTTGAGCAGTTGCACCAGGGCCGCTTCGCTGGACAGCGGGCCGAGCGTCGTCTTCTCGTCCATCGGATCACCGGCCTTGAGCGCCGAGAGCGCCGCCTGGAACCGTTCGATGAACTTGTCGGCGATTGAGTCGACCACGATGAAGCGCTTGGCCGCGCAACAGGTCTGGCCGGTATTGTACATCCGGCCCCAGACCGCCCAGGGAATGGTGTGGTCGAGGTCGGCGTCCTCCAGCACGATGAAGGCGTCGCTGCCGCCCAGCTCCATGGACGAGACCTTCAGGTTCTTGCCGGCGCGCGCGGCGACGGCCTGGCCCGCGGCGACGCTGCCGGTGAGGCAGACGCCCTTGATGCGCGGGTCGTCCACGACCTGCTCGGACTGCTCGTGGGAGATGAACAGGTTGGTGTAGAGGCCCACCGGCGCGCCAGCGTCGAGCAGCAGCTTTTCGAAGGCCAGGGCGCATTGCGGCACGATGCCCGCGTGCTTCACCACCAGCGTATTGCCGGCCATCAGGTGCGGGCCGGCGATGCGGGCCAGTTGATAATAGGGGAAGTTCCAAGGCTCGACGCCGAAGATCACCCCGATCGGGCTCGACTCCATGTGCGCTTCGCCGACCGTCGGGTTGAGCTCGACCGGCGCCAGGAAGCGCTCCGCGTTCTTGGCGTAGTAGGCCAGAATTCTGGAGCTGAACTCGACTTCGCCCCGGGCCTCGCCGATCCGCTTGCCCATTTCCAGGGTCATGGTGTGGGCGAAGGCGTCGGCCTGTTCGTGCAGCAGCTTGGCGGCCTTGGCGATGATCACGGCCCGGTCGGCGTAGCTGACGTGGCGCCAGGTCTCGAAACAGGTCTGCGCGGCGGCCAGCTTGGTCTCGTATTCGGCGCCGTTGATGTCGTCGAAGTCCTTGATCAGCTTGCCGTCGAAGGGGCTAAGGCTCTGGTAGGTCATTGGATTTTCCTGTTCATGATGGTCTTGCCTCCCCCCGGATCGTTCGGTTGAAGCCTGATCAGGCTTCGATCAGCACCTTCAGCGCCTTGGTCTTGGCGGCGTTTCCGAAGGTGTCGTAGGCGTCGATGATCTGGTCGAACTTGAAGCGGTGAGTGATCAGCTGCCTGGGGTCGATCTTGTGGGCCCGAAGAATGTCGAGCAGCATCGGCGTCGAGGCGGTGTCCACCAGGCGCGTGGTGATGCTGATGTTGCGGTCCCAGAGCCGCTCCAGATGCAGCGCGACCGGAACGCCGTGCACGCCGATGTTGGCGATGACCCCGCCGGCGGCGATGATCTGCTCGCAGAGCTCGAAGGTGGCGGGAATGCCCACCGCCTCGATGGCGGTGTCGACGCCCTTGCCCCCGGTCAGCTTCATCAGCGTCTCGACGGCCTTGCCGTCGGTGCTGTTGATGGTCTGGGTGGCGCCGAAGCGTTTGGCGACCTCCAGCCGGCCGTCGTCCAGGTCGATCATGATGATCTCGCCGGGCGAATAGAACTGGGCGGTCAGCAAGGCCGCCAGGCCAACCGGTCCTGAGCCGACGATGGCCACGGTGGCGCCGGGTTGGACCTTGCCGTTGAGCACGCCGCACTCAAAGCCGGTGGGCAGGATGTCGCTCAGCATCACCAGCGCTTCTTCGTCGGCGCCCTCGGGGATGGGGTAGAGGCTGGTGTCGGCATGAGGCGTGCGGACGAACTCCGCCTGGGTGCCGTCGATGGTGTTGCCCAGGATCCAGCCGCCGGTGGTGCAATGGGAGAACATGCCTTTGCGGCAGTATTCGCACTTGCCGCAGGCGCTGACGCAGGAGATCAGCACCCGGTCGCCGGCTTTGAACGCTGTGACGGCGGGGCCGACGCTGTCGATGACGCCGACGCCCTCATGACCGAGGATCCGGCCCGGCGTGCAGGCCGGCAGGTCGCCCTTGAGGATGTGCAGGTCGGTGCCGCAGATGGTGGTTTTGGTGACCCGCACAATGGCGTCGGTGGGATCGATCACGGTCGGCTTAACGTGGTCTTCCCAGGCCTTCTTGCCGGGGCCGTGATACACGAGAGCCTTCATAGTCGTCAGCTTGGTCATGGCGTTCATTTTGAATTCCTTGAGGTTTTAGCTCGGCGCTTGTCGCGCCCGACCGCAGCCCGTCCGGGTGTCACCGGACGAGGCCAGGCCAAGCCGTCTGTCAGTTCATCAGGCGACGACGAGGTCGTTCTCGACCACCGTGGCGCCAGGCGCGGCCCAGGCTGTGTCGCCGGCGACCCGACGGTCGTAGGGCGTGCGCACTGTCCCGCTGAGCTTCACCCTGCCGCCGGTGGCGACCACCGAAATCGCGGGGTCGAAGGCCCATGACCGGTGCAGGGCGTGAATGATGTCATCGCGGACGTGGATAGCGTCGACCCTGGCCCTGATGGTGGTCTGGTTCGACACGCCAACGACGCCGTAAAGGCTGCGAACGTCGTGCTCAGCGGCTTCCTTCTGGTAATGCCACTCGACCTCGCCAGTGAGCGTAACCCAACCCCTCTCGACCAGAACCTTGACGGAATCGTGCGGCACCGAGACGCTCCAGGCCAGCCGATCAAGGGCTGCGGCGGCGATCTGTTCGTCGGAGCGATTGGTGTCAGTCGGCAGGCGCACCTCGATCTCCTCGGCGACGGCCTTGACGCCCTTGACCCGGCCAGCCGCGCGCCCGGCGGCAAATTTCTCCATGTAGTTCTCGACATGGCCGGTCAGGGCCACAACGCCATTTTTGGCGGTGACGCCGATGTGGGCGGCGGTGACGCTGGGCTCCCAGCTCAGTTCTTCAAGAACGGATTTCTGCAGATCGCGGTCGGCGGTCATGACGGTTTCCTTAGCTGTGAATGCCGCGCGCAACTCGACGCGACGATCGGTGGGCGGGTGTCGAAGATCGCCGCGCCGGTCGGCCTGATCCGGGGCCGTCAAAACCATAGGCCTCGCCAGGACCGCGCCGTCAGGGTCGGAAAGTACCTACGGGCAAGCACGGAGGTCGGTCGCCGACAATCTCGTCATTCCGACGCAGGGCAAGCCCGAACGGGCGTCTCAGTAGTTTCCGACAGCAGACGTCCCGCCGCGCGAGGACCAGTTTGAAGGGCGTTCAACGGCCAGGCCTCAACCGCGGGGTCCGCGCGGCCCCATGACTACAAAAAGGCGACCTCCAATGTCCTATCCTTCCATCCACACGTCCGCCGGACCGCGCGCGGGACGCCTGATCACGCTCTCCAGTCTGCTGGGCGCCGCCGCCCTGCTGCTCCCCGCCGCCGCGACGGCCGGCGTCACGTCGATCCGCCATCATGCCCGCCACGAGACCAGCACCGAACGCGCCGAAACCGTCGAGATGCGGATCACCAAGCTGCACACCGAGCTGAAGATCACGCCCGCCGAAGAAGTAAACTGGACCCCGGTGGCCCAGGCGATGCGCGACAACGAAATGAAGATGCAGGCGATGATCACCACCAAGAAGTCCGAGCCGGCGCATGAGGTGAATGCGGTGGAGGATCTGAAAAACTACGAGATGTTCAACCAGGCCCATGTCGATGGCCTGAAGGTGCTGATCTCGTCCTTCCAGGTTCTCTACATGACCATGCCGGACGACCAGAAACATCTGGCCGACGACGTGTTCCGCAAGTTCGGACACCGCGCCGAGAACCACAGCTAGCGGCCCGCCAGTTGACGGCTGACGCCGTTTTTTCTCCGACATGAAGGACTTTGACATGACCAGCGCCTTGCAAGGCAACACCCCGCGATCCGCGCGGCTCTACGCAAGTGTTGCGCTATCCGCCGTGCTCGCGATCGCCGCATTCACCAGCACGGCCGAGGCTGCGCCGCGCGGCGCCGGCGGCGGTCACAGCAGCGCCGGGCGAGGCGGCGGAGGCGGCGGCGCACGAGGGGGCGGCGGGTATCGCGGCGGCGGCGGATATCGCGGCGGCGGCGGATACGGTTGGGGTGGCGGCTACTATCCCGGCCCGGCGCTGATCTATGGCGACCCCTACTACTGCGCCCCGCCGTTGATCTATGGGCCGGCCTACCCCTACGACTACTGCGACTGACTTATGCAGGGCGGAGAGTCGGCCTGGACCGAGGTTGCGGCCTGGGTCGAGGCGCTCGGCGCCATCGCGGCGGTGATCGGCTCAGGCTGGGTCGCCGCCAGCGAGTCCCGCGCCACGCGTCGGCGCGAGGAAAGGGCGGCGGCGGCCGCGATCCACAAGGAAGAGCGGGCGGTGTTGGCCACCAAGACCGCGGCGCTGAATCTCGCCATCCTGGCCTCGACCCAGATTCACGATCTGCATGTGGCGCTGGTGGATGAGGCTTGGCGTGGACGCGTGGCCCGCGTGTCCGCCAGCCGCGCGCTGCTGGCCACCGAACGAATGCTGATCAGCTTCCCGATCCAGTCCCTGGGGGATGCTCCAGCCATGCTGGAGTTCTCCCGGTTTCCCGCGTCTTTGGCCACGGCGGCCGAGATCTATGAAAACCTGGAGACTGCAGTGCGGGCCGCGCCGGAACCTGATCGGGCCGCCCTGTTCGACGCCAGCAATCAGCAAATGGCCCGGCTGGACGCCGCCGCCCAACGCCAGCTGAGCGCGCTCAGGACTGCGTTGGGACTGCACACGGACGGCTAGTTCATCGACCGTCGGCGATGTCGGCGATCATGCGCTCGGCGGGCTGTCCCGCGGCAGTTGGGACGTTGTCGCCCTTCTCCTCGATCCAGCGCAGGGCGGCATCGGCTTTGCTGGGCTCGAACGCCCGGACGTGCGGATGCAGGAAGACCCTCACCGTCCCGACCACCCAATGCTGCCACTCGTGTGGGGCGATGACGGCCACGCGCTCCACCATCCGCTGGTGGATCTTCACGAAGCCCGCGTGCTTTTCGAAGGCGGCGATACTGTCCCAGCCCTCCAACGCCGAGGCGTCGATCAACAGCCGGATGGATCCGAATTCCTTGACGATGGGCTCGACCAGCAGCCGCAGCTCCTCGAGGTCGTCGGCGCTCAAGCGCGGCGGCGCGACCAGTTTCAGGATGTTGGGCGCAAGAAGGGTGGGCTTGATCATGAGGGAATCTCGCTGGGTTGCAGTGCCCGGTCGGCCGCGGGATGCGGCGCGCCGATAGGGACGGACAGAGGCTTGCCTGTCTGAAGCCAATAGCGGGCGCCAGCGACGACCAGGGTCATCGCCGCGCCAGCCTCAAGGATCGCCTCAAGGCTGTGCTTGGTCTGATCGATCACAATTCTCAGCCGCCGGCCTCGCCATTGCAGCGGGAAAGCCAGACGGGTCCAGCCGGGCGGCAGGCGCGGATCGAGGGCGACGCCATCGCTGTGCAGCGACAGGCCCGCGAATCCGAACACCGCCATCATCCACAGGCCGCCCAGGGCGGCGATATGCACGCCGCCAGCGTCGGCGGCCTGGGTGTCGGCAAGATCGATCGCGGCGGTCTTGCGGAAATAGCGCATGGCCATCTCGCCGTCGCCGAATCTGGCGGCCACCAGCCCATGCAGGGCGCCGCTGAGTGAACTGCCCTGCCCGCAACGCGGCTCATAATAGTGGAAGTTGTCTCGGCCCGCCTCGCCGGCAAAGGACTCCGGCAGTAGGGCGAGCAGCGCGACGACATCGGCCTGTTTAATCACCTGGGAGCGCTGGGTGCGCTCGCGGCCGAGCACCACGTCCATAGGTACGGAGCGGCCCGCGTAGGCGGACAGGTCGATCGGCTCCAGGTTGAAATAGCCGGTAAACTGTTCATAGAGGCCGGTCCTGGGATCGAGACCCGTCGCCATCGCATCGGCGGCCTCGCGCCAGGCCTTCAGCTCCGCGTCTTCCAGGCCCAGGCGCGACGACAGACCGGTCCATGGCGCCGGCCAGCGCTCCCGCATCAGCGCCACCACGTCCAGCCCGCGCCGGATGTTCCATTGAGCCATGACGTTGGTGAAGGCGTTGTCGTCGATGTGCTGGTGGTATTCGTCCGGTCCGATGACGCCGCGGATATGGCGAAAGCCGTCCGCGTCCGGCTCGGCGCGGCTGGTCCAGAAGCGGGCGGTCTCCAGCAGGATCTCCGCGCCGGCGGCAAGCAGGAAGTCCTCGTCGCCGGTCGCCTGCCAGTATTGCCAGACGGCATAGGCGATATCGGCGCTGACGTGCTGTTCCTGAACACCATTCAGGATGTCGACGACGTGGCGGTCGGGGGCGATCACCTGATCAGGGCACGCCTCCGCGCCGGTGTCTGCGGACTCCCAGGCATAGAAGGCGCCGCGCCAGCCCAGCCGGACCGCCTTGGCTCGGGCCGCGTCCAGGGTGTTGAACCGGTACATCAACAACGCCCTGGCGGCCTCGGGCCAGGTCAGGGTGTAGAAGGGCAGGAGATAGATCTCGGTGTCCCAGAACACATGCCCGCGATAGTCGTCGCCGGTGAGCGCGCGGGCGCCGATCGAGACATGCTCGTCGTCCGGGTTGGCCGCGCCGTTCAAGTGGTAGAGCGCGAAACGGAGCGCAGTCTGGGCGGCCGGGTCGCCGTCGATCTCGACCTCGCTGGATCGCCATCGATCCGCCCAGGCGCGCTCGTGATCGGCCAGCACCGCGCGCCAGCCGCGGCCCTGCACTGTGGTCAGCGCCGCGCGGACCCTGACGCCGAGGTCCGGGTCCTGGCCGGAACCGCGGGTCAGCGCGACGAGGCGGACGAAGCTGACCACTTGTCCGGGGTGGGAAATCCAGCTCCACGACCAATTGAACGGGCCGAGCGCGACCGGCGGCGCACGCACGCCGTCGATATCGAGGGATATCGCACTGGCCATGGCCAGGCCGATGTCGGAGTGCTGGGTTCGCCAAACGCCGAGGTCCTGCTCCAGTTCGCCCGGCGCGAGGCCGGCGCCCAAACCTTCGCAGTCCGCCTCCAGGGTGACGGGGGTATCGCCCCCCTCCATCTGCAGCTGGATCAGCTGCAGGCCGATCGCGCGATCGCTCAGCGAGACCAGGCGGGCCGTGCGCATGCGCGCGCCGAACGCGTTAGGGTTCGGCGACCGCCATTCGGTCATCAGCGCGCCGCGCTTCATGTCCAGGGTGATGCGGTGGGTCGTGACGTCCCCCGGATGGGGCGCCAACGGCAGACTGCCCAGGAGAAGGCGCGCATTCAGCCAACCGGCGGCAGGAACGAGCCCCGGCACGGCGTCGGGCGCTCCGGCCGCATCAAACAAGCCCGCGACATAGGTGCGGGCGGGCACGATCCAGCGCAAACCTCGCGTCGTCGCCCGCGCGCCGCGCACGCCGAGAAAACCGTTGCTGATCGCAAACCGGGATTCCAGGCTGCTTTCGCGGAGCGGATCATAGCCGTCCTCGACCAGCACCCAGCCTGGGTCGGCGGTGGGTTGCAACGCCTGGTCCATGGTCAGGCCCGGGGCGGGAGGTGTGGTCATGCCTCTGTCCGGCAAAGCCGACCCGCCGCCAGGTCGCGCAGGGCGACGTCATCGAGGCTGGCCACCACCAGATTGGCGTGCGCCGCGCGCAGGAGGTCCGCGTCGCCAAGCCGCGCGACGCCGAGTCCGGTCATGTGGCCGGCCTTGGCCGCCTCGATGCCCGCCGGGGCGTCCTCGGCCACAAAACAGTGCACGGCGGCGATGTGCAGTTCGGACGCCGCGAGCAGGAACAGCTCCGGATCGGGTTTGCCGTGCGCCAGATCGCGGCCGCAGACGTTGACGCTGAAGGCATCCAGCAGGCTGAGGCCCGACTTAAGGCGGATCGGCTTCATCATGGCGTTGGCGTTCTTCGACGACGAAGCGACCGCCATGGGCCACCCCAGGTCATGCACCGCCTGGACGAAACGAAGCGCGTCGGGGAAAGCCTTGACCGCCCCGTGCTCGATCAGCGCCTCCAGCCTGGCCTGTTTGGCCTCCGCGTAGGCAGGCGCCTTGCTGTCGGCGTCCGCCACGCCCATCGCCTCCAGCGCCGCGCGGGCGCCGTCGAGCCGCGGCTTGCCGGCTACATCGGCCTGATAGAGGGCCGTGGTGAAGGCGTCCGGATCGGCATAACCCACCAGCGCCTCGCGCCAGGCCTGCTCGTGCGGCGACGCCAGCAGCACCCCGTCGACATCGAAGATGCCGGCGTACAGGGCGGGCGGTTGGTCCCGCTCGGGTATCGAGGCGTGGTGGATCATGGCGCGTCGGACGTTGGGAAATGGACTGCCGACGACCTATTCAGCCGCGTGTTTGGCCGCATGGCCTGTCGCCGCGACTAGCTTGGGCGACGGGTCGATCGGCTCGGCGCCCTCGATGTGGCCGCCGAAGCCGAACCGCATCGCTGACAGGATCTTCTCGCTGAAGGTTTGTTCGCGGCGCGAGCGGAACCGCGCGAAGAGAGCGGCGGTGATAACGTTCGCCGGCACCGCCTCCTCGATCGCCGCCTCCACCGTCCAGCGGCCCTCGCCGGAGTCCTGGACAAAGCCTGAATAGGTCTCCAGCTGCGGGTCCTTCAGCAGGGCGGCCGCGCCCAGGTCAAGCAGCCAGGAGGAGATGACGCTGCCGCGCCGCCAGACCTCGGCGATTTCCGGCAGGTCCAGGGTGAAGCGCTCGTCCTGCGGCAAGTCGGCGGAGTCCTTATTGCGCAGGATGTCGAAGCCCTCGCCGTAGGCCTGCATCAGGCCGTACTCGATGCCGTTGTGGACCATCTTGACGAAGTGGCCGGCGCCGGACGGGCCGGCGCGGATGTAGCCGCGTTCCGAACGGGACAGGCCGTCCTTGCGACCCGGTGTGCGGGAAATATCGCCTTCGCCCGGCGCCAGCGCCGCGAAGATCGGATCGAGCAAGTCGACCGCGGCCTTGGGGCCGCCGATCATCATGCAATAGCCCCGTTCAATGCCCCAGACGCCGCCGGAGGTGCCGCAGTCGACGTAATGAATGCCTTTGGCGGCCAGCGTCTTAGCCCGGCGGATGTCGTCCTTGTAGAAGGAGTTGCCGCCGTCGATGACGATATCGCCTGGCGCCAGCAACCCGGCCAGCTGTTCAACCGCTTTTTCGGTCACCTCTCCCGCCGGCAGCATCAGCCAAACTGCGCGCGGCTTGGTAAGCCGCTTCACGGCGTCCTCAAGCGAACTCGCGGCGGTCGCGCCGTCCGCCGCCACGGCGTCACGGGACTTGGCGGTGCGGGCATACACCACGCACTCATGACCCGCCTTCATCAGGCGGCGAGCCATATTTCCACCCATCTTGCCCAGGCCGATCATCGCGATTTGCATCTGTTCAAGTCCTTGCAGCGCCCTGGTTTCGCGGGGCCCGGAACCAAGCCTCCGTCCTCAACAGCTCGACGTCAGGCGTGCTCGTCGGCATCCGCGAGTCTAGGGCAATGCGCCGACGAGGCCGTAGGGTCGGAAACTACTGAGAAGTTCGGGAGGGCGTCTGGTTACGTAGATTCCGACGCTATCGGGCGAGCCTTCAAAAGCGGCAGGTGGGCGGGACGTCCGAGCTGCGGGCGGCCGCTTGCCTCAGGAAGTCACCATGTTGATGCTCTTTAACTTCGCCGGACCGCTCGCGGTCATCGTCGTGGTGATGCTGCTGTTCGCGTCGGTGAAGATCCTGCGCCAATACGAACGCGCGGTGGTCTTCACGCTTGGCAAGTTCCAGAACGTCAGGGGACCGGGCCTGGTGCTGCTGGTCCCGTTTATCCAGGAAATGGTCCGCGTCGACCTGCGCATCCAGGTGATCGAGATTCCGACACAGGATGTCATCTCCCGCGACAACGTCTCGATGAAGGTCGACGCGGTGCTGTACTTCAAGGTCAGCGATCCGGAACGAGCCATCATCCAGGTGCAGGACTATCTGCCCGCCACCAACATGCTGGCGCAGACCACCTTGCGCGCCGTGCTGGGCCAGCACGAGCTGGACGAGATGCTGTCAGAGCGGAAGAAGCTCAGCACCGACGTGCAGGACATCCTCGACAGCCAGACCGAGACCTGGGGGATCAAGGTCAGCAATGTCGAAATCAGAACCGTCGAGCTGACGGAAAACATGGTCCGCGCCATCGCCAAGCAGGCCGAGGCGGAACGTGATCGCCGCGCCAAGATCATTCACGCCGAAGCCGAATTCCAGGCCTCGCAGACCCTGGTCAACGCCGCCACCATCCTCGCCAGCATCCCGGCCGCCATGCAGCTGCGCTACCTGCAGACCCTGACCGAGATCGGCGCCGAGCAGAACTCAACCATCATCTTCCCGATGCCCATCGACATCATCAAGCCGTTCCTGGACCTGCAGGCGAAGGCCTCCAAGCCGGCCCAGACCAATGGCGCGGCCGTGGCCCGTCCACCCAAGGAAACGCCGCTGAGCGCCTAGGCGAGGGGGCCGGCCAGAGCCGAAAAGACCATGACCTCCTCCCCGTCCAGCCTCAGCGTAAGCTTCAATGCGTTCCTCTTCGCCACGGTCTGCGAAGGACCGGGCGAGATGCCCGTCAGCGTCATTTCAGCGCTGGCGCGGCTGGACCTTGATCCCTGGACGGAGGCGGCGGAACTAGCGAGCATGCCAGCCGTCGGCGCGGCTGAGCGGCTTTCGTCGCTGCTCGCCGTCGTCGCCTACGGTCCTGCCGCGCTGCTGGATCGCGAAACCACCGCGGCGCGGCTGGTTGGGCTTCTGCCGACGCCGGCGAGGACTGATGTCAAGCCGGGCGCGGGGCCGGCCGATGTACCTGGCTCGCCCTACCTCCACAGCCTGGGGATCATGTGGCTGATCATCCTGGCGTCCATGGCCGCCAGCGCCTGGTTCGCACCGGCTCCAGCCGGCGGCGCGCACGGCTCGGCGCCAACACCGGTCCCCGCAACGACCCCGCCCCACTAAATACGGCGCGGCGCGGCCAAGGCTGTTCGGTTGGGGGACCAGCGGCGCCTGAATTCAAGAAGGACGGCCTCATGAACGCCAGCGCCCCCTCATCGGCCGCCAAGGCGCGGCCGAAGCCCGCGCCGCAGGATGATCTGAAATCCCTCCCGCTCGCCGATGTGGAAAAGAAGCTCGGCTCATCTGCGGACGGCCTGACCCAGGCAGAGGCGGACAAGCGCCTGGCCAAATACGGCCCTAACGAAATCCAGGAGAAGAAGACCAACGAGATCCTCAAATTCCTCAGCTACTTCTGGGGTCCCATTCCGTGGATGATCGAGGCGGCGGTGATCCTGTCGGCGGTCGCCCGGCATTGGCCGGATTTCGGCATCATCCTGCTGCTGCTGGTCGCCAACGCCGTCGTCGGCTTCTGGGAAGAGCATCAGGCAGGCAATGCGATCGCCGCCCTGAAGGCCAGGCTGGCGATCAAGGCCAGGGTGGAGCGGGACGGCAAATGGATCGAGCCGCCCGCCCGCGACCTTGTGCCCGGCGACGTGATCCGCTTGCGCCTGGGCGACATCGTCCCGGCGGACGCCCGCCTGCTTGAGGGCGACCCGATCGAGGTCGACCAATCCGCCCTGACTGGGGAGTCGCTGCCGGCGACGCGCAAGCCGGGCGAAGCCGTCTTCTCGGGATCGATCGTGCGCCAAGGCGAGATCGGGGCCCTGGTCTACGCCACGGGCGCGGGGACCTACTTCGGCAAGACCGCCAAGCTGGTCGAGGAGGCCCACACCGTCAGCCACTTCCAGCGCGCGGTGCTGAAGATCGGCAACTATCTGATCATCCTCGCCGTAGCCCTGGTCGCGGTGATCATCGGCGTGGCGCTCTATCGCGGCGATCCGCTGCTCACCACCCTGCAGTTCGCCCTGGTGCTGACCGTCGCCGCGATCCCGGTGGCGATGCCGACGGTGCTCTCGGTGACCATGGCAGTCGGCGCGCGCCTTCTGGCCAAGAAGCAGGCCATCGTCACCCGCCTGTCGGCGATCGAGGAACTGGCTGGCGTCGACATCTTGTGCTCCGACAAGACCGGCACCCTGACCCAGAACAAGCTGACCCTGGGCGATCCGTTCTGCCTGGGCGACCTGCCCGCCGATCAGTTGATCCTCAACGCCGCGCTGGCGTCACGGGCGGACAACAAGGACGTCATCGACCTGGCCGTCATCGGCGGCCTGAAGAGCGATCAGGCCCTGAAGGGCTATCAGATTGTCCGTTTCCAGCCGTTCGACGCGGTGCAAAAGCGCACCGAGGCCACCGTGAAAGGCGCGGACGGCAAGGCCTTCAAGGTCACCAAAGGCGCGCCGCAGGTGATCCTGGCCCTGGCGACCAACGCCAAGACGGTGAAGGCCGCCGTAGACAAGGCGGTCAAGGATTTCGCGGAGCGCGGCTTTCGCGCGCTGGGGGTGGCGCGGGCCGATGGGGACGGGACGTGGCGCATGCTCGGCGTCCTGCCGCTGTTCGATCCGCCGCGGGACGACGCCAAGGCGACGGTGGCCACCGCCCGGCAGATGGGTATCAGCGTCAAGATGGTGACCGGCGACGCCATCGCCATCGCCCAGGAGACGGCCAAGAAACTGGGAATGGGCGCGAACATCCTCGACGCCAGCGGCTTCGGCGATTCCAAACGCCACGAGACGGCGGCCCTGTCAGCCTCGATCGAGCAGGCGGACGGCTTCGCCCAGGTGTTCCCGGAGCACAAGTTCCACATCGTCGATGTCCTGCAGCAGGCCGGCCACATTGTCGGCATGACCGGCGACGGCGTGAACGATGCTCCGGCGTTGAAAAAGGCCGATTGCGGGATCGCCGTCTCCGGCGCCACCGATGCGGCCCGCGCGGCGGCGGTCATCGTGCTGATGACCCCCGGCCTGTCGGTGATCATCGATGCGATCAAGGAGAGCCGGAAAATCTTCCAGCGGATGAACAGCTACGCCATCTACCGCATCGCCGAGACGCTGCGGGTGCTGCTGTTCATGACCCTGGCCATCCTGGTGTTCAACTTCTATCCGGTGACGGCGGTGATGATTGTCATGCTGGCGCTGCTCAACGACGGCGCCATCCTCTCGATCGCCTATGACAACGTCCATTACCGGAACCAGCCCGAAGCCTGGAACATGCGCGTGGTTCTGGGGGTCTCCACGGTGCTTGGCATATTCGGCGTCGCCGCCGCCTTTGGGCTCTTCTATCTGGCCGATCGGGTGTTTCACCTGGATCGCGCCCACATCCAGACTCTGATGTATCTAAAGCTGTCGGTCGCCGGGCATCTGACGATCTTCCTGACCCGCACGAGGGGGCCTTTCTGGTCGATCCGCCCGGCGCCCATTCTGCTGATCGCGGTATTCGGCACCCAGGTCGTGGCGACGTTGATCGCGGTCTACGGGTTGTTCATGACCCCGCTGGGATGGGGCTGGGCGGCGCTCGTCTGGGGCTATGCGCTGGTTTGGTTCCTCGTCAACGACCGGGTGAAGCTGCTGGCCTATCGGTTGCTTGATCCGGTCCAAAGCAGATCGGTGAAGCCGTCGACCCTGACGCCGCTGGTCGCATAGGAGATCGCATGGGCGTGAAGCCGGCATCAGCTACCCAGGTCATCCTCTACACCTGCCCGATGCACCCGCAGATCCGGCGACCAGCTTCAGGCAATTGTCCGATCTGCGGGATGACGCTGGAGCCGGTGAAGCCGACGGCTGAGATCGGCGAAAACCGCGAGCTGGCCGACATGTCTCGCCGGTTCTGGATCGCGCTCGTGCTGACTCTGCCGGTCTTCGGGCTGGAGATGGGCGGCCACATCTCCGCTCTTGGCCTGGACCGGCTGGTTCCCCCAAGCCTCTCCATCTGGATTCAGTTCGCGCTGTCGACGCCGGTGGTGCTGTGGGGAGGCTGGCCCTTCTTCCAGCGCGGCCTGGCGTCGGTGGCGCATCGCAGCCTGAACATGTTCAGCCTGATCGCCCTGGGGACGGGCGCCGCCTACCTCTACAGCCTGTTCGCGACCTTCGCGCCGAGGCTGTTTCCGGCCGGATTCCACACCATGGGCGGCGCCGTCGGCGTCTATTATGAAGCCGCCGCGGTGATCACCGTCCTGGTGCTGCTAGGCCAGGTGCTGGAGCTGCGCGCCCGCGAGCAGACCGGCGGCGCGATCCGGGCTTTGCTGAAGCTGGCGCCCAAGACCGCCCATCGACTGCGGGCCGATGGCGAGGCGGAAGAGGTCGCCCTGGAACTGGTCCAGGTCGGCGACCGCCTCCGGGTGCGGCCGGGCGATGGCGTGCCGGTCGACGGCGCAGTGCTTGAGGGCAGGAGCGCCGTCGACGAGTCGATGGTCACCGGCGAGTCGATGGCGGTCGCCAAACATCCCGGCGACAGGCTGATCGGGGGAACCGTCAACGGGGTAGGATCCCTGGTCATGCGCGCCGACAAGGTGGGCGCCGACACCATGCTCGCGCGGATCGTGACCATGGTCTCGGAGGCGCAACGCAGCCGGGCGCCGATCCAGCGCCTGGCGGATATCGTGTCGGGATACTTCGTGCCGGCGGTGCTCGGCGTGGCCGCCGTCGCGTTTGTCGCCTGGGCGATCTGGGGGCCGGCGCCGTCCCTGGCCTATGGGGTCATCGCGGCGGTGTCGGTGCTGATCATCGCCTGTCCCTGCGCCCTGGGTTTGGCCACGCCGATGTCGATCGGCGTCGGGATCGGCAAGGGCGCGGGCGCCGGCGTCCTGATCAAGTCCGCCGAAGCGCTCGAGCGGATGGAGAAGGTCGAAACTCTGGTGGTGGACAAGACCGGCACCCTGACCGAGGGCAAACCCAAGGTCGTCGCCGTCGTTCCGGCGGCTGGACTGTCGGAGGCGGAAATCCTGGCCTTGGCCGCCTGCCTCGAGGCGGCCAGCGAACACCCGCTCGCGGCGGCGATCGTCGAGGCGGCCAAGGGCGGCGCCGGCCCGGTCCAGCCGCTCACGGACTTCGTTTCGGTGACCGGCGAAGGCGTGACCGGCAAGGTCAGCGGCCGGTCCGTGGCGCTGGGCAACGCCAAGCTGATGGCGGGCCTCGATATCCCGTTCGGCGACCTCAGCCAGAAGGCCGACCGGTATCGCGCCGACGGCGCCACGGCGCTGTTCCTGGCGGTCGACGGCAAGCCGGGCGGCGTGATCGCAGTCGCCGACCCGATCAAAGCCACAACCCTCGGCGCGTTGGACCAGCTGCGCGGCTTCGGCCTGCGGATCGTCATGCTGACGGGCGACAACCAGACCACCGCCGAGGCCGTGGCGAAACGGCTCGGCATCACCGACGTCGTGGCCGACGTTCTGCCGCAGGACAAACACCGCATCGTCCAGGCCCTCTGCGCCGAAGGCCGCGTGGTGGCGATGGCCGGCGATGGGGTGAACGACGCCCCGGCCCTGGCCGCAGCCTCCGTGGGCATCGCCATGGGAACCGGGACCGAGGTCGCCATGCAGAGCGCCGGAATCACCCTGGTGAAGGGCGACCTCGCCGGGATCGCGCGCGCCATCCTGCTCAGCCGGGCGACCATGCGCAATATCCGGCAAAACCTGGTCTTTGCCTTCGCCTACAACGCCGTCGGAATCCCCATCGCCGCCGGCGTCCTCTACCCGACCTTCGGCCTGCTGCTCAGTCCGGTCATCGCCGCCCTGGCCATGTCCCTCAGTTCGCTGTCGGTGATTGCCAACGCGCTGCGCCTGCGCGCCCTCAAGCTCTAGGCGGCTCTTGAGCTGAATCGGCCGCCGACGCCGGCGGATCGGTAGTTTCCGAGCCTGCAAGTGTGATCGAGCGGGGCCTAGGACTGCAACGCAGTCGCCCGATCAGCCGCCACAGGATCTTCCATGAACGCTCCGTTCGCTCAGCCGGCCCTGGACGCCGAAGCCCTCCGCAAGACCGACGCCTATTGGCGCGCGGCCAACTACATCTCCGTCGGGCAACTCTACCTTTACGCCAATCCTCTGCTGCGCGAGCCGCTGACGCTGGCCCACATCAAGCCGCTGATCGTCGGCCACTGGGGCACCGTGCCGGGACAGAACTTCATCTATGTGCACCTGAACCGGGTCATCAAGGCGCACGACCTGAACATGATCTACATCGCCGGTCCCGGCCATGGCGGCGCGGCCCTGGTGGGAAACACATACCTAGAAGGGACCTGGAGCGAGGTCTATCCGGCCGTCGCCCAGGACGAGGCCGGCCTGAAGACGCTGTTCAAGCAGTTCTCCTTTCCCGGCGGCATCTCCAGC
>Ga0302314_10010268_pt1 | contig 16409 bp, 14 predicted proteins | sample III_Palsa_N2_3_FD_200533 | JGI IMG/M metagenome (GOLD analysis project Ga0302314, IMG submission 200533) | Peat permafrost microbial communities from Stordalen Mire near Abisko, Sweden - III_Palsa_N2_3 | ecosystem: Environmental > Terrestrial > Soil > Palsa > Peat permafrost | place: Sweden... | reverse complement strand
CAAACCTCTCGACAGACCGGCCCCTCACCTATGAACCCTACGCTGACAATCGCGCTTTGGGCGGCTTCGTTCTGATCGACAAGATCACCAATGCGACGGTCGCTGCAGGCATGCTCCACTTCGCACTGCGGCGGGCCGAGAATGTGCACTGGCAGGCGACGGACCTTGGTCGCGAGCATCACGCCAACCTCAAGAATCAGAAGCCCAGGCTGCTGTGGTTCACCGGCCTGTCGGGCGCCGGCAAATCGACGATCGCGAATCTCGTGGAGAAGAAGCTGGCGCGGGCGAACCGCCACACCTTCCTGCTCGACGGGGACAATGTGCGCCACGGTCTCAACAAGGATCTTGGCTTCACCGATGTCGATCGCGTCGAGAACATCCGCCGGGTGGGCGAGGTCGCCAAGCTGATGACGGACGCGGGCCTGATCGTGCTCACCGCCTTTATCTCGCCCTTCCGGTCGGAGCGGTCGATGGTCCGTCAGATGTTCCCGGAAGGCGAGTTCATCGAGGTCCATATCGACACGCCCCTTGCCGATGCCGAAGCGAGAGACGTGAAGGGGCTCTACAAAAAGGCGCGGGCCGGTGAGCTCAAGAACTTCACCGGCATCGACAGCCCCTACGAGCCGCCGGAGATACCCGACATCCACATCGATACTACACAGCATTCGCCGGAGGCTGCGGCCGACCTCATCGTCGAATTCGTGCTGGGGAAGTGGTGATGGACGACAGCGCGCTCGCGCGGAAGATTGCGGAGACGGCCGGGCATCTGCTCGTCCTTCTCCAGGATTCCGCGCTGTTTGAAGGGAAGGATCTCGGTAAGGCCGGTGACCGGGTGGCAAACGCCTTCATCATGGAGGCGCTGAGGGTTCAGCGCCCAGAAGATGCGGTGCTGTCGGAGGAGGAGAAGGACGGTGCCGAACGTCTATCGGCCAGTCGCGTCTGGATCGTCGATCCGCTTGATGGCACCCGCGAATATGGCGAGCGACGGAGCGACTGGGCGGTTCATGTCGCTCTCTCGATAGATGGCGCGCCTTCCATAGGGGCTGTGGCGCTCCCTGGGGTACCACTCACTCTATGTACGGGAGAGCACAATGCGCTGCCGGCGGCGAACGCCGGGCCGCCCCGTATGCTGGTCAGCCGAACGCGGCCGGCAGCGGAAGCCCTGGCGGTCGCCGAGGCCCTCGGCGCCGAGCTGCTCCCGATGGGGTCCGCAGGCGCAAAGGCGATGGCCGTCGTGCGCGGTGAGGCAGAGATCTATCTCCACACCGGTGGGCAATATGAGTGGGACAATTGCGCGCCGGCGGCGGTCGCGCGGGCAGCCGGCCTCCATGTCTCGCGGGCGGACGGGTCGCCAATGGCCTACAATAGAAGCGATCCCTATCTGCCCGACCTGCTGATCTGCCGTCCTGAGTTCGCGCAGATGGTCCTCGACCTGATGCGATGAATGTCGGCGGGCCGGTGCCGGACGCCCGGAATGCGATAAGTAAGAAAAACGGAGCAGGACGATGCTGACAGGCGAAAAAATCCTCATTACCGGCGCCAGCGGGCTCGTTGGAATGGAGCTTGCGGCGGAGCTGGCCAAGACCAACGAAGTCTGGGGCCTCTCGCGCTATCTCGACGCGTCGCAGCGCGCCGGGACGGTGAATGCCTGGGCGGTCAGCCGGCAGGAGGTCGAGGCGATCGGCGTGAAGACGATCGCTGCGGATCTCATGGGTGACCTCTCGCACGTGCCGACAGATTTCACCTACCTGATCCATCTTGCCCACACTCGCCTTGGTATCGACCGACTGGGCGAAGCGGTCGACGTCAACGCCTTGAGCGCGGGCCGGATCATGCACCATTGTCGGAATGCGAAAGCGGCGCTGATGATGTCGTCGACTGCGGTCTATACGCCGCCGAAGGAGGTCACTCACCTGCTCAAGGAAGGCGACGCCCTTGGTGGCGCCTCACCGCCCTTTCACAATCCGACCAGCCCTGCGGCCAAGATCAGCATGGAGGCCGTCGCACAGTTCTGCGCGACCGAGTTCTCGCTTCCCACGATCATCATGCGCTCCAACGTCGTTTATGGCCCCAAGGGTGGCCTACCGATCCGCGACCTGTTCCGGATTGCCAGCGGCGAAACGCTGACGTGGTTTGGCGATCCGTATCCCCATTCGCCCATTCACTTCGCGGATATGGCAGATCAGATCGAGGCATTGGTCGGGGCGGCGCACACGAAGGCCAACATCGTCAATTGGTGTGGGGACGAGGTCATTTCCCAACGAGACTGGTGCGAGCTCGCGGCGGAGCTATCGGGCCAGACGCTTCAGTTCGAGCATATGCAGGGGGCGCCAGGGAACAGCGCCGACCCGACGAAGCGCAGAGCCATCACCGGCCCCTGCAAGCGTGCTTTCCACAAAGGCTATAGCGAGGCCTATCAGGCCTATACGGTCAACAAGGACAATGTCAGCCGCCAGCTCGAGATAAACAAGGGCAATGGTGCGATCCGGGCTACGGGCTGATCAACGCTGTACGGAGATGGGCTGATGACGAAGCTTCTCAGGGATGTGCCGCTGTCGGTGCTCGACTTTGCGTCCTACTCCCAGGGCCAGACCGTCGCCGACGGCCTCGCCTTCAGCCGGGACCTTGCGATTCGGGCCGAGCGGATGGGCTATGCCCGTTACTGGCTCGCCGAGCATCACAATGCCGAGGGCGTGGGAAGCGCCGCGACGGCGGTATTGATCAGCCATCTCGCGGCAGAGACCAGCAGGATCCGTGTGGGCTCGGGGGGCATCATGCTGCCGAATCATAGCCCCTACCTGGTCGCCGAGCAGTTCGGCACGCTCGGCATCCTGTACCCCGACCGGATCGATCTTGGCCTCGGTCGCGCATTGGGTACGGACCAACAAACCGCCCGCGCAGTTCGGGGAGGACGTGCCGGCGTTGGCCAGGACTTTGGCGACATGGTCCAGGAACTGGCGATGTGGATGGCGCCTCCAGCACCTCGTCAGCCGGTGCTTGCTATTCCCGGCGCCGGCGTGGACGTACCGATCTGGATTCTCGGGTCGAGCACCGACAGCGCCGCGCTCGCGGCCCGGCTTGGCCGCCCCTACGCGTTTGCGGGTCATTTTTCGCCGGCCCAGATGCTGCCGGCCTTGGCCCTCTACAGAGAACGGTTCACGCCCTCCGATGCCCATCCCAAGCCCTATGTCATGGTCGCGGCAGGCGTCGTGGCCGCCGAAGACGATGCGCGGGGCGAGTATCTGGCGACCAGCATGTACCAGCGTTTCGCGGGTGTCGTGCAGGGTATCATTGCGCCCTTGCCGGCGCCGGTGGAGACGATGGGCTGGGGGGGGCAGGTCGAGCAGGCGGTTCGGGGGATCACGCGCGAGATGATTATCGGCGGCCCAGACACCGTGGCGCGGGGCCTGCAGGACCTGCTCGACCGCACGGATGCGGACGAGCTGATTATCAGCAGCGATCTTTTCAATCATGAGGACCGCGTGCGTTCCTACGAGATTGTCGCCGAGTTCGCTTTCCAGCCAGCATAGCGTCAAAGGGCGCCAGCCCTGATCCCCGCGCTCGCGGCGTTCGCGCGCGCGGTGGCGTTAGGGCGCGCGTGGCGCGAACGGCGACCGGCCAGTCCACCCCTTGATCGTGCGGCTACTCTCCGCTCCCTCGGGCGGTGCGGACGAAGCCCGGGCGCCTGGGTTCGCATGCGGCCGATGAGCGGCGGCGAGCAGCCTCAAAAAACGGACAGGCGGAGCATTTGAAACTAGATCACGTGGCGATCATCGGTGGTGGCTTCTCGGGTGCCATGCTTGCGATCAATCTCCTCCGGCACGGCGGCCCCCGGGCAACCTTGATCGAGCGTCGAGCCGAAACCGCACGCGGCGTGGCCTACTCGACGGTCCATCCGGAGCATCTTCTCAACGTCCGTGCAACGAATATGAGTGCGTTGCCGGACGAGCCGGATCACTTTGTACGATGGCTTGCCGCTCGCGGCGACGGGCGCCTGGGCTTCGTTCCCCGCCGTTTATATGGGGAGTATCTCGACGAGCTGCTCGCGGATGCCCTCCGTCAAAGCGGCGATCGTCTGCGTGTGATCCGGTCGGAGGCGGTCGATGTCAGGCTCTATGGCGGTGGCGCCGCCGTGGTCCTGAGTGGGGGTGAGACCGTCCCCTGCGATGGCGTGGCGCTGGCGACGGGCAATCTGCCGCCACCGCCGCCGCCCGGTATCGAGACCGAAGGCTTGCCGAACGGACTGTACATCGCCGATCCGTGGTCGGGGTCGATCCTCGACGATCTGCGCACCGATGACACGATGCTCATAATGGGAACGGGATTGACGATGATCGACGTCGTGCTCCTTGCCGATGCGAGGAAATGGTCCGGTCGTATCGTCGCATTGTCGCGCCGCGGGCTAGTACCCAGAACGCACGGCGAGGCGACGGCGCAGAGCAGATCTCCCACCCAGCCCCTTGCGCACTGCCGGTCTCTGGTCGGGGCGATTCGGCTCACTGCCGAGACGAGCGGGTGGCGGTCGGCAGTCGATCAGTATCGTCCCCTTACGCAGGGGATCTGGCGTGCCATGCCGATCGGGGAAAGGCAGCGCTTTCTGCGACATCTGCGCCCTTGGTGGGACGTGCATCGTCACCGGATCGCGCCGCAAATCGCGGACCGAATCCTGACGCTGCGCGGTGAAGGTCGCCTGGACGTCGTGGCCGGACGATTGGACGGTGTCGAGGCGATCGGGGGCGCGGGAGCGGTGGCGCATGTCCGGCGACGAAACGCGATCGGCGCCGAGGCGCTGCGTGTCGGGCGGATCGTCAATGCAATGGGACCGCAGGGCGACCTGACGCGAACCGAAGAACCACTGCTTCGAAGGCTGACCGAACGCGGCATCATTCGACCGGACCCCCTGCACATTGGCATCGATGTCGATCAGAACTCTTACGCGATCGCGGCAGATGGCGAGACCATGTACAGGCTGCTCGTCATAGGCCCGATGACACGCGGCGCTTTCTGGGAGATCGTCGCGGTACCGGACATCCGCCAACAAGCGTGGTCCATCGCCCGGGCGCTTTCCGGCACACGCCAAGCCTGAGCATGGAGCCTGTCCGGGACGGCCTACGCCGAGCGGCGGCGGGTAGCATCAGGTGTGCAAGATCACCCGACCAAAAGCTGCCCGGCTCTCGACATAGGCATGGGCCGCAGCGGTGTCCTCGAGCGAGAAGGTTCGATCGAGAACGACCTCGACTTCCCCCCGTGCGGCTTGCGCGAGAATGGCGGTGACCGCGCCGTGAATGCGGTCGCTCGCGATGTCGAGCCTGAAGCCCGACAGGATGATCCCGCGCGCATAGATTTGCTTGAGGTCGACGAGGACGGGTGCACGGCTCGCCTGCCCGATCGCGACCAGCCGGCCACCCCTCGCCATCGAGTCGATCGAGGCCTGCATGCTGTCTCCGCCGACCGTCTCAAGAAGGACGTCGACACCGCGTCCGCTCGTCAGGCGGGCGACTTCCTCCGCCAGATTGGCTGTCCGGTAGTTGATGCCATGGTCGAGGCCGAATGCACGGAGACGCGCCAGCCTCTCGTCCGATGATCCCGTCGCCAGTATGAGCCCGGCGCCCGCCGTCCGCGCCAGCTGGATCGCCGCGATCCCGACGCCGCTGGCCCCGGCCTGTATCAGGACGGTCTCACCAGCCTGGAGCCGGCCATAATGATGGAGGGCGTCGTGGGCAGTTGCAAAGGCGATCGGCAGGGCCGCCGCCATCTCGGTCGACAGCGCTTGCGGGATCAACCAGGACGTCCGCGCGGGCGCTGCGAAGATTTCGGCATGGCTTCCGTTCGGGCGGACCCCGACGGCCCGCTGCCCGACCTTGAAGCCAGGCGCATCGTCCCCGACCTCAAGGATCACCCCTGCCGCCTGACGTCCGATGATCAACGGCTCGGCCGCGAGTGGCGCGAAGTTGCCGCTCCGGTCGAGCAGGTCGCCCCCCTCGACCGATACGGCCTCGACCCCGATCAGGATCCCCTTGCGGTGACACGTCGGCACCGCAACCTCGTCCCAGGTCATGACCTCGGGCCCACCATGGCGGGCATAGGTGATCGCGCGCATCGCGGCGGTCCTGAGTGTCAGCGCCGGTCGATCTGGAAGCCGGCTGCCTCCCGATCCCAGGTCGCAGGCGTGCATCCCTCGTCGCGCAGCACATATTTCAGGACGCGGCCGACCGGGTTGCGAGGCAGATCGTTGCGGAACTCGATGAAGCGCGGCACCGCGAAATAGGGGAGGCGATCGACCGACCATGCGCACATCTGCTCGGCCGTCACCAACTCGGACTGTGCCTTCAGTACGATCGTGGCCTTGACCTCGTCTTCGAGAGTCTCTGAGAAGACGGCGTGCACCGCGACATCCTCTACCGCGGGATGGTTGCGGAACGTGCTTTCGAGCTCGTAGCTGGAGATGTTCTCGCCCCGTCGGCGCAGATAGTCCTTCATGCGATCGACGAAATAGAAGAAACCTTCCTCGTCGAACATCCCGATGTCGCCGGTATGAAGCCACATATTCTGCATGATCTTGAGCGTGTCCGCAGGCCGTCCCCAATAGCCTTCCATCATGATATGCGGGAACTTCGGGCGCACGATGATCTCACCGGGCTTGCCAGGTGGCAGTTCCTGATCGTCCTCGTCGACGATCCGCACGTCGAAATAATCGTTCCGCTTGCCCGACGACCCGGGCTTTGGAGATTCGCTATCGGGAAGGCTGGTCAGGATGCAGGCCTCGGTCAGTCCATAGACGTTCGAACCCGCAACCTTGACGCCGAAACGCTCCTTCCATTTCGCCTGCATGTTCGCGGGGAAGGGAGAGCCACGCACGGCACGCAGCTGGCCGAAGCACCGTTTGGAGGCTTCGGTCTCGGGCGCCTCGGCGATGAACGGCACCATGGAGCCGAGCAGATTGCAGAGTGTCGCGCCGCTGCGCTCGATCTCGGTCCAGAAATTGCTGACCGAAAAGCGAGGATACAATGCGACGCGGGCGCCCACCATTGCCGCGGCGAGAATGCTGCTGCCGAGCGAGTTCATGTGGAAGAGCGGCAACGGCGTCCAGTTGACGTCGTCCTTCGTCCACTCGCCGTTCAGCACTGTCTGGCGCGCGAGATTGCAGACGAAGTTGTGGCTGACGATACAGCCCTTCGAGGGTCCGGTCGTGCCGCCTGTGTAGATCAGCATCGAGATATCGGAATATTTGTTCTCGTTCACGATCGGCTCGGCGCCGCCAAGCATATCGGAGAGACGCGTGACCTGCGGTCCGCTGACCGGGGTCGGCGTCTCGTGCCCCCGCTGCACGATGACCCGAAGCTGAGGCAGGCCATCCAGAATCTGGGTGATACGGGAGAAATAATGCGGCTCGACGAAGATGACCTCGACGCCGGCATCACTATACTGGTGCCGCAGGTATTCGCCCTTATAGGCTGCGTTGACGGGCACGTAGATCGCCCCGATCCGGTTGGCGGCAAAGAGGATCAGGACGGCGTCGAGGCTGGTGTCGAGCAACGTCCCGACGCGGTCCCCGCGCTTGACGCCCAGGGCAAGCAGACCGTTGGCGAGCTCGAGCGTCCGACGATCGATATCGGCGTAGGTGTAGGTTTCACCGCCGACGTCGAGATAGATGCGCTCGGGTCCGGACCGTACGGCGCGATCGAGAAGCCCTGTCACCGTTTCCTGGCTGAACTGCGGAACCGCCGTCATCCCTATTCCCTTCGCGCAGATTGATTTTGATGGTCGCGCTATACAGGCTTGATTTGCCGGGCTGGACCCTTCTCGCTTGCCTGCGTTGCGATCGTGGCAGCAAATCAGCGTTTGACAGTCTCTCGAAACGGCGTGCCGCATGCAGAGCATCAGAGCCCTGATCGATCCGGTCGACCTTGGTCGGCAGGCGCCACATGTCCGCTGTGGGCGCCGTCAGTCTTTTAGGAGGTAGAGCCAACAACAAGCCCAAACGCGGCCATGACTTAGAAGGCATGTGACGGGAAGGTAGCGCGACGGGCGGCGGCGGACATTTCCGAAGGGGGAATTTGCCGCGCGCCACACCGAGGGCGCCGGTCCAGCGGCGTCGGGGTATCAGGGACGCAAGATTGTTATGGATCTAGTCTACACCAAGGAAGACGAGATTTTTCGTCAGGAAGCGCGCGAGTGGCTGACCACGAATGCACCCAAGTCGGCGCCCCCGCCCGAGCATGACAGCGCCGCCTACAGAGCCTTTGCACTGGATTGGCAGCGCCGCCAATATGAGGGCGGATGGGCAGGCGTCGCGTGGCCGAAAAAATATGGCGGACGCGGCCTCTCTTCCATCCACCAGCTGATTTGGCAGGAGGAGCTGTATCGCGCCAATCCCTTTTCGGGGGACGGACATGATCTCTTGTTCGTGACGATCAGCCACGCCGCTCCGACGATTATCCAGCGTGGGTCGGACGAGCAGAAGGCCTTTCACCTACCAAGGATGCTGCGCGGCGATGTCGTCTGGTGTCAGGGGTTTTCGGAGCCGAATAATGGTTCGGACCTTGCTGGCTTGCGGTGCAAGGCGGAGATTGATGGCGACCACCTCGTCGTCAACGGGTCGAAGATCTGGACGAGCAACGCGCATATCGCGGACTGGCAGGAGTTGCTGGTGCGGACGGATCCGGCCGCACCGAAGCATAAGGGAATAAGCTGGGTTATCTGCGATATGACGGCGCCGGGTATCGAGCTTCGTCCGATCAATATCATGACCGGCCCGCATCATCACCATTTCAACCAGGTCTTTTACAACGACGTCCGCATCCCGCTTTCCAATGTCGTCGGCGGTCTGAACAACGGCTGGGACGTTGCCATGACGACGCTCGGCTTCGAGCGCAGTACCGCGGGTATCTCCCGTCAGCTCGTCCTGTCGGTCGCCGTCGACCGTCTGATCGCGCTTGCTCAGCGACGCTTCGGCAATACGTTGTTCGAGAATGACGAGCTCGGGGCGCGGCTGGCCTATGTCCGCGCGGAGGTCACGGCCGTGCGCGCGATGGCTCTGATGGCGATCTCGCGCAGCGCGACCAGGGCGCCGGGATCCGAGTCCTCGCTGGCACGGGCCTATACGGCGGAATTGCATCAACGGGTCATGGCACTGGCGATCGACATCATCGGGCCGGATGCGATGGAGTTGCGTGAAGAAGATCGTTGGCTCCATCAATATTTGCGATCCTATTCGAACACGCTGGCCGCCGGCACCTCCGAAATTCAGCGCAACATCATCGGCGAGCGTGTGCTCGGCCTTCCGCGATAGGACGACCATGTATCTACTTCCCACCAGCGAACAGGAACAGATTCTCGACGCCGCGAAGTCCTTTCTTACCGGCGAGGCGCCGTTATCGCGTTTGCGCCCCGAGCACGGCGAGATCGGCAACCGCGATCATGAGCTTTGGCCACAGCTCGGCGAACTCGGTTTTTGGGGGCTTGCGCTCGATGAGGCCGAGGGAGGCCTAGGTCTGTCGGTCTGCGAGGAATATCTCCTGTACCGCGAGTTTGGTCGCCACCTGCTGTCGCTTGGCGCGCTGGGCCTTTCGCTGGGTGCGAGGATTGCCGCCAAAGCGGGTGCCGACGTGGCCCTGGCTGGATTGATCAGTGGCCAAACGAACGTTGCGATTGCCAATCCCAGAGGTCCTACTCAGCTCGGGGCGATCAGCTGGGGTGCGTGGCACATTCTGGAGGGCGAGGGCGCCGAATGGATCGTCGCCTGGTCGGCAGACGGGGCGGCGCTGTTTCGCGCAGAGCAGTTCAAGATCCTTGAATCGGTCGTGGCGATGGATAGCCACATGACGCTGCAGCGAGCCGAACTCGAGAATGTCGAGCCCGTCGCGTTCGTATCGAAGGTCCAGGATGACATTCGACTGCGGGCGCTGACGCTGATCGCGGCATATGCCGTGGGCATATCCGAGGCGACCCGCGACGAAGCCGTCGAATATGCCAAGGTTCGCGAGCAGTTCGGACAGCCGATCGGCAAGTTTCAGGCGGTCAAGCATCGCTGCGCGGACATGGCGATCCGTGCCGAGGTCGCCTATTGCCAGGCGACCTATTCCGCCCTCGCGCTCGACAATGCGCTGGAGGACGCGACGCTGCAGGTGATCGCGGCTAAAGTCCTCGCGACCGACACAGCGCTGCGGAACAGTGCCGACAATATCCATACCCACGGCGCGTTTGGGTTCACCGCCGAGGCCGACGCGCACCTCTTCCTAAAACGGTCGCACGTCCTCGACTTTCTGGGCGGATCGCAGCGCGAACAGAAGGCCGAGCTTCTTCGCCAACCGTCACGCAAGGACTATGGCGTTGGTTGAGCGGGCGATCAGAGCGAGGATTCCGGGATGAGCGAAGCGGACGATATTCTGGCGATCCAGCAGCTCGCTGCGGCTTATGCCGATGCCTGCAACCGCATGTCGCCCGTCGACATGGCATCCGTCTATGCCGAGGATGGAGAGCTTATTGCTCTCGCTTTCTCCGAGAAGCCGATGAAAGGACGAGAGAAGCTCGAACGGATCTTCGCGAAGCTCATCTCCGAGCGTGACTTCATCTTCTACATGATCTTCTCGGGCATCGTGAATGTCGACGGCGATAAGGCTACGGCTCGCTGGTGGGTGTCCGAGTTGCGGCAGGTGAAAGGCGCCGACCACATCGTGACGATGCTAGCCTGCTTTCAAGACGAGGTTGTTCGTCTGCCCGAAGGCTGGCGCTTTGCCCGGCGTGTCGTCAAACCAATGTATCACGTCGAAACTCCGCAAAAAGATCTTCATAGTGCAGCGCCGCCCTTCATTCCGCTGAAAACCCTTCCAGATCCCAGGGTTGTTTCGTCCGCGCCGAATGCGAGCACTCCCATGGAATTTTGGCCCGAAGAGCATCACGGCTAAAACGGTATGGCTTCCACCGAAGCCTGGAAGAAATGCGGCTCGCAGCTGCGTTGATCGCCTTTGCGCGCCATTGGCCGCTATGCTGCTCCCAAGTCGGTTAATTTCGCGCCGGAAATTGCCGCGGCTGTCAATAGCGGGCTCGGATGATAGCCACCACGCCGGGCCGTCAGACCGGACAGCGTGGTCAGGATCTTCTGCGGGCCAATGTGATCCCCGTACCACAATGCACCACCGCGATACGGCGGCCAGCCCAGGCCATTCAGCCAAATCATGTCGATATCGCAACCGCGCCGCACGAGACCTTCTGCGATCAGTCTTACGGACTCATCGACGAGAGGGTGCAGGATCTCGGCGAGGATGTCTTCATCGCGTTGCGTATCGATGGTGCGATTGGGCAGGGTGCGCGCAAGCTTGGGTTTCAAAAAGCGGGGGTGCAATCCGAAGCGGTCGAGGAGATGATCGACCCTCTCGACCGATATATGCTCCCTGCAGCATCGTTCGATCTCTGCATGGATCCGCATGAGTAGACGGTGGCTTGGCAGGGGGCCGTCGGCGCCTACCGCGACGGCGGTCGCGTTCAGAAGGCGGCCGAGCGCGAAGGCGGCAGCTAGACTGGTGGGGTGCTGATCGTATCCTCGCCTCACTTCGAGCAGGCGTTTTTCGCCGACGGGCTTATGCAAAAACATGCATATCACAGCTGAGGCGCCGTTCGGGGCGCCATCATTGGACCAGGCTTGAGGCGGCTCCGCCATCTCGAGAATGGCGCCTCCGCGCTGGCCCTGCATCTCGAGCGCATCGGCCTTTTCGCGTTCCGTCGCTCCGGCAAGCAGGATGACATTGGGCGGCTGCTGCGTCTCGCGCGGATCTGAAGCTGAGCGCACGCGAGTCCTGACCAGACACCCCTTTTGCCCGAGGATATGGCGAGCCTCGGCCGCCAGTGGCCCGTCCCCGACGAGCATGACGCGGCTGGGCTCTGCGCTTCCGGGACCGGGCTCGACATCCGCAAAGGTGCGGGAACGCCGCTCGGCCGTGAAGCCGTAGCGCTGTGCGGCCGCCTCGGGCGTCTCGAGCAGCATCGCGAACAGACGGCGCTCAGTCTCGATCGCTGCGTTCCAATCGAGACGAACGGCCGCCTCTACGCTTTGAATGATGGCCTCAGGTGCCTTGTATCCCGCCAGCAACGCGCGATGGTCTTTTCGGAAGCGGGCGAAGAATTGCCCCGGATCCGGCAATGCCAGTTTCGAGGCGTCGTCGCGTACGCGACGCAGCGGGCGGGTACCGTCGGAGATCCTCTGAGCAAAGGCGATGGCTTCTGCCTTCAATTCGGCTTCGACCACGGCGTCGAGCAGGCCCGCATGGAGGGCTTCGACCGCAGTTACATGCCGGCCAGACGTCATCCATTCCAGAGCCGCCGAGACCCCGATCGCACGGGGTAGCCTCTGTGTTCCTCCGGCACCCGGTAGCAGGCCGAGCATCACCTCAGGCAGCCCCAGCTTGGTAGAGGGAGTGGCGAGACGATAGTGGGCGCACAAGGCGAGTTCGAGACCGCCTCCGAGGGCGGCTCCGTGCATTGCGGCGATAATCGGTTTCGGCGCGGTCTCGATCCGGTCCTGGATATCGAGCAGTCGCGGGGGCTGCTTGGGCTTACCAAGCTCCTTTATGTCGGCGCCGGCGATGAAGGTACGCCCTGCGCAAAGGATGACGATCGCTCGCGCCGCGTCGTCTGCCAAAGCCCGGGATAGCGCTTCAAAGAGGCCCTCCCGGACGGCCTGTGATAGCGCGTTGACGGGCGGCGAGTCGATCGTGATGATCGCGATCCCCGCCTCGATGGCAAGATGAACGACGGGGCTGGTGCTCGCCATGATGGCAGTCCGCTCCCGCCTCAGTCCTCGTTCGTTAGGAGGAGGCACCCGCCGAGCGCGCCGCCGCCGACGCCCGTCACGGCAACGCGGGCGTCGGCGATCTGCCGGTCTCCCGCCTCGCCGCGCAATTGCAGCACTGCTTCATGGAGATGGCCGAAACCATGGGTGCGGCCCTCGGAGAGCTGCCCGCCATTGGAGTTGATCGGTAACTCCCCAGTGCGTGCAATGCGGTGCCCGCCTTCGACGAACGCGCCGCTTTCGCCCTCCTTGCAAAAGCCGAGGGCCTCAAGCCAGAACAGCACGAAATAGGTGAAGCCATCATAGAGATGCGCGGTGTCGACATCGGCTGGTTTGAGATCGGTGCGCGACCACATCATTTTCGCAGCGTCGTGCATCATCATGCGCGGGAAGTCGCTGCGGCCGATCCACCGGTCGATGCCCTGCTGGGCGCCGCCGCCGACCGCCTCGAAGCGGACGGGCCGATGCGGCATGTCCTGGGCGAGGTCGCGGCGCGAAATGATCATCGCCGTCGTCGCGTCGCAGGGAATATCACAATCGTAGAGGCAAAAGGGCGTACTGATCATCCGCGCATCCATATAGGCCTCGAAGGTGAGGGGATTGCGGTAGATCGCCTTGGGGTTACGGCTGGCGTTGTCGCGCTGGACAAGCGGGATCGCGGACATCTGCTCGCGCGTGACGCCATATTTCGCCATGTGCGCAGAGGCATGGACGGCCGTGCGGATCGAGGCAGCGCCTGCCCAATAGGGCTCCCACCAGGATTTCCATCCCGACGAGGCCGGCAGGGGCTTCGCCCTGTCCTGGTTGTCATGGCTATAGCTCGGTATCCAACGCTCGCCGAGTGCGCGCCAGACCAGCACATGCTTGCAATATCCCGCGGCGATTGCCGCGATCGCGCTTTGAACGTTGGAGAATTGCGCCGCGTTCTCGCCCGAGCCGTACCAATTGACCTTGAGACCGAGCGACGCCTGGATATCGGCCGGACTGGCGGCCGCAAGTCCTGTCCCGACACCTGTCATGCCGAGCGGAAAACCGGCGATGCCGTCGATGTCATCCACCGTCAGACCGGCGTCGGCGATCGCCAGCTCGCAGGCATCGACTGCGAGCTGGAACGGAAAGACGGTCGGCTTGCGATGGAGGGGCGTCTGTCCGAGTCCGGTGATGCAGACCTGCTTTTCCATGAAACGCGTCATGTGCTACCCCTCAGGCAGGTTCGAAAAGGGGGATGAATATCTCCCCATGCTGCTCGAAGAGGACCTTGACCTCCATGCCGATCGCGACAGCATCGACGGGGCAGTTGGCGATATTGCTGATGAGGAGAATGTCCGGCTGTTCCGCCAGCGCGACAACCGCGACCGTGTAAGGGACAGGGACATGCGGAAACCAGGGCTGGTGATTGGTCGTGAAGCCGACGATCGACCCGAGACCAGAGACTGGATCCGGAGCCATGGCGTCGGCACGGCAGCGGGGGCAGCGGCCGACACAGGGATGGGCATAATGGCCGCACTGCCCGCAGCGCAGGATATGCAGCCGGCCGTCCTTTCCGCCGCACCAGAAATAGCTGTTCATTTCGCTGAGCACAGGCAGGGGACGCGCCAGGGGGATCTCGCTCAACTCTCCATATCCTCCACCGTGGTGCGACCCATGGCTGGCAGTCCCGCTGCTCCCAGCGATGTGCCGGGGCACTTATGGACATCGTAGGGCGCAACACCAGCGGAACGGATATCTAGGAGCGGCCAGTTATGGATTTGAAGCCGGGAGCGGCGCGTCATCGCTCGCCCGGGCGTGGCCATCTTCGTCACTAAGCACCATTATATCGGCATGCTTACCCTACACCGCTTACCGAGCCCGGCACCGATCGCCGCACGTGCGATATGGCCGAAGGCTCGATGACCGGCCCCGATCCCATCGATTATCAGGCGATCACACCCTTTCGCCGGGCGACCGAGATTGTCGGCATCGACCGCCAACTTGCGACCGCCGAAGTCGAGGATGACCATCATCATTTCCGCGTCGAGGTCGAAGCCCGAGACGGCGTCATCGCGCGCGTGTCGGGTACCGCGGTGCGCCGTCCTTGGACAATGTGTGCTCTCGCGGTTGCAGAGCTCCAGAAGCTTGTCGGCGCACCTCTCTCGGAAGATCCGACGGCGGTGCTTGGCTATGCCAATATCCGTCTCCAGTGCACGCACCTGTTCGATCTAGCGGGCTTGGCGGTCGCGGCGCTCGGTCGTGGTCAGGTTGGCCTCCGCCGATACGACATGACAGTCACGCCGCTCAGCGAGGGCCGCTGGCGCGCGGAGATAGATCGCGACGATGGTCTTCGGCACGATTGGACGGTGCTGCTGGGTGAGATCGCCGAGCCGGAGGCACTTGCAGGCAAGAGCCTCAAGGCGCCTTTCTCGGACTGGGCGCGGTCTTGGTTTGACGCAGATGGGTTCGAGGCGGCGCTATTGCTGCGGCGTGCGATCTTCGTCGGCAAGTTCCGGCACCTGTTTGATCTCGACAAGCGCGAATCTGCCGCGGAAGGGCGTTACAATATCGGCGGGTGCTTCGTCCTTCAGCCGGGGCGGGTTGCGGACGCCAAGCGCATCAAAGGGGCCACCACCAGTTTTCCACTCATGGGGCTTGGCCCGCTCGCGCGGGACCACGACTGACCTGTGGATTGCCTGTCTCGGGGCTCATGTCGAGCCGCCCTGGCGTAGCGATCGTCGGAGAGCTGGGCTCCGCCGCTGGCCTGTGCGCCAAACAGGCAAAAAACCGAACTCGAAGGAGATCGAAATCTCCTCTTGACGCCATCGTCATTTACGACGCTGCATCGTCATATACGACGACGTTCAAGAGGAAGGAAGGCACATGGTTGATGATCCCAACGCCAAGCTCGCGGTACTGCGCACGCGTGAGTGGGCGACGCCTGAGGAGTTTGAATCGCTAAACCGAGAGTATGAAGAAGCGCTGTCAGAGCTTGCCCGGTCAATCAGTTTGGGAAGCTCGAGGCAGCTAGCCTCTGTTGCGGGCACGAACTTTCGTGATCGGCAATCGCTCAAGCGCAAAGCCGATCGCTGGAAGAGTACCTTTCAAGCGATGCCGCCAATCGAGCGCGCCGCACTTCTGGCCGCCCTATGCGAGGCTATCACCGAAACGGACGCGGAAAGCTGATCCTGTACGTCTGGCGTAACGACTGTTATTCCCCATTGCCCCCAAGAAAATTAGGCGCGAGCGAAAGATTCCGGCCCACGCCTCACAAGCGATTTTCTGCTCAGCCTGTCGGAAGATCCCACACAATGGGCAGGCGCGTGGTCGCGACAAGACCGGGCTGTGCTGGCAAGCGATCTCCGTCCGCCATGCGAAATGGCGGAACGCGGCGCAGAAACTCGCGAAGTGCTACGCCCATTTCCTTACGAGCAAGATGCGAGCCCAGACAGCGATGCGCGCCTCCGCCAAAGGTGAAGTGGCGATTGGCGCCCCGGTCAAATTTGACATCGCGCGGACATTCGAACTCGGCAGGGTCGAAGTTGCCGGTGAGATTGAGGCCCATGACGCGTTCACCTTCCCGGATCGTCACTCCGTGAATGACATGATCTTGTTTCGCGATACGGCTCGAATTGACGATCGGCTGCACGCG
>Ga0302314_10010267_pt1 | contig 16410 bp, 13 predicted proteins | sample III_Palsa_N2_3_FD_200533 | JGI IMG/M metagenome (GOLD analysis project Ga0302314, IMG submission 200533) | Peat permafrost microbial communities from Stordalen Mire near Abisko, Sweden - III_Palsa_N2_3 | ecosystem: Environmental > Terrestrial > Soil > Palsa > Peat permafrost | place: Sweden... | reverse complement strand
GGGATCGCGCCGGGGCTGGTCGACACCAAGCTCACCAAGATCACCACCGAACACCCGCAGCGCCGCGAAGGCGCGCTCCGGGCCATCCCGCTGGGACGGATGGGCGAGCCGTCCGAGATGGGCGGCGCGGCGCTGTTCCTGGCCTCGCCGCTGGCCAGCTATGTCGTCGGCCAGACCCTGGTAGTCGACGGCGGACTAACCTTGTCCTGACGCTGCGGAAACGTTCTGGGCGACGACATAGATCAGGTTTTGCTTCGCCTATGGACCTGAAGACCTTCACCCGAATGGGTCGTCAATGCTCACTATCGAGATGATGAACCTGTGTCCTCGGTGGGGTGGCGCGTGGAACACGCCCGCAACAACATATTCGCTATGTCGAGAATTAGCATTGACAGCCTAGCGAACGGGCTTCAGCTTTAGGCCATGCGCCCAAGAGCGCTGGCCAAATCCGGCTGGGGAGGGGACTTATGAGAATCCAAGCACTGTGCTTGAGCGCGTCCGCGCTCGCTCTAACCTGGTGCTGCGTCGCGAACGCGCAGACAGCGCCCACGCCGCCGACCAAGTCGGGCACGACGGTTCAGGAAGTGGTGGTCACCGCGGAACGACGTTCGACCAGCCTGCAGAAGACCTCGATCGCCGCGACGGTCATGACCGGCAAGGACCTGATCAAGCAGGGCGTCTTAACGGAGGACCAACTCCAGTTCATCAGCCCGTCGGTGACCGTCGATAACTTTGGTCAGGGCAACGATTTTGATATCCGCGGCATCGGCAAGGGCGAACACAATACCCAGACCGGAACCGGCGTGGTCACTTACCGCGACGGCGTGGCCACCTTCCCGGGCTATTTCGGCGAAGAGCCCTATTTCGACGTGTCCGAACTGGAAGTGCTCCGCGGTCCGCAAGGCACCTTCAGCGGCCAGAACGCGACCGGCGGCGCCGTCATCGTCAATACCGCCAACCCCGTCATCGGCGGCGGCTACGACGGCTATGTGCTGGCGCATTATGGCAACTACAACGACACCGGCGCCCAGGGGGCGGTGAACCTGCCGATCAGCGACACGCTCGCCGCCCGGGTCGCCTTCAACGGCGACTATCGCGACACCTTCTACAAGATCAGTGGTCTGACCGGCGATCCGAACACGATGTGGGGCAGCGGCCGCTTTTCGCTGCTCTGGACGCCTACGCCTTCGCTGAAGGTCCTGTTCAAGACCGACTACGACTACCTCGATAACGGCGGCTACTTCGGCGACTCGCTGCTCCTGCCCAACGGTCAGGTGAACAGCCAGACCAGCAATCTTTTCAAGTTCGGCAACAACTACGAAACTTACGCGACCGACCAATTCAGCCGGACCGTTCTCAAGATCGACTACACCAACCCCGATGGCATCGACTTCCGCTCCATCACGGGCATCCAGCAGGGTCGAACGGGTTGGAAAGGCGACATCGACGGGACGGCGTCGAATCTGCCTGGCGAGCTCAACTACATGATCGCCGAAGGCGTCGACGAGACGCTGCTATCCCAGGAATTCAATATCATTTCGCCCAGCACCGGCCCTCTCACCTGGGTCCTGGGAACCTACTACCAGCACAACGAATACAATTTCCCGGCGGGGCAGTTCGACATCGGCGTGCCGCATGGTCCCGGCGGCTTCGATGAAGACCTTTACGGCACCAATATCACTCAAACCGGGGCGGTGTTTGGTCAGATCAGCTATAATCTACCGGCCGGCTTCCAGATTCAGGTCGGCGCGCGCTACTCCGCCTGGAGTACCTGGAACGGTACGACCTACTACGTGCCGCAGTACGAGCCTTATTATAACTTCCCGCAAAACCAGTATTATGCTGGCAATAACCTGAGCGGCAAGGTGACCCTGAACTGGAACCTAGACGCGCATAACTTCCTCTATGCCTTCGTCGCCAGCGGCGAAAAGCCGGGTGGACTGAATACCGCCACCTACTACGCCACGACGACCCCGGGCGGCGGCACGGTTGGGGCCGGCTACATCCCGGCGCCATTCGAGCAGGAAACGGTGACCGACTACGAAGTCGGCTGGAAGTCCAGCATGTTCGACAATCACCTGCACACCCAGTTGGGCGCCTACTACAATCTGTTCCACAACTTCCAGGTCATCGTTCCGATCCCGAACGACCCGGTGCAGGACACCGAAGCGAACGATCCGAACGCGACCAAGCTCTATGGGGTTGAAGCCTCGGCCCAGGCGGCATTCGGCGATTTCTCCGCCACCGCCGGCATCGGCCTGGAGCACAGCTCGCTCGGGACTTTCTACACCGAGGACAATCGGGTCAGCTCCGGCGGGACCTGTAACCCCATCACGGGCACACCCGGCAACCCCGCCTGCATAAATCTGTCCGGACACCCGCAGACCTATGCGCCGAACACGACCTTCAACGTAAGCGCGCAATATAACTTCAGATTGGGCGACGGCGACGTGGTCACCCCGAGCATTAATTACGCCTACATTTCACAACAATGGGGCACCCTGTTCGATAACGTGTCGCAAGGGGATTACCTGGCGCCGCGTAACATCCTGGGCTCGTCGGTAGCATATACTCACAACGGCTATGTGGTGACCCTGTACGGCTACAACCTGCTCGACGATCATTATGTCAGCGCCGAGTTGCCGCCGATCCGTATCGCCGGTGCTCCGCGTCAGTTCGGCGTCAGCTTGATGAAGACGTTCTAACTCCCCACGTAAAATTAGCCGCCGCGCTGCCATAGGCAGCCGGCGGCCCTTTTTTAATCCATTTAAGTCTACGCAAGCATGCAGTCCTACGCCCTTACGGTAGACAAGTTTCTCGACCATGCGGCCAAGTGGACGGGCGAGCGCGAAGTCGTCACCGCGGACGCTGGCGAGGTTTCGATCCGGATTAGCTATGCGGCGCTCAGAGAGCGCGGTGTCCAGCTGTCAGGCGCGCTTGCCGCCCTCGGCCTGAAACTGGGCGAGCGGGTTGGCACGCTGGCCTGGAACACCCATCATCACCTGGAGATGTACTACGCGGCGATGGGGGCGGGGTTGGTTTGCCATACGCTCAACCCGCGTCTGACCGCCGCTCACCTGGCGGCGATGATCAACGAGGCCGAAGACCGGGTTCTGGCCGTGGCGCACGGTCTGGTCCCGTCCCTCGCCGAGTTGGCGTTGCTTTGTCCTGGCCTCGAACACGTCATCCTGCTGGACGGCGGCGGGCCGCCTCCTGGCGGAATTCCTGGCCTCAAGGCGAAGATGTGGATGTTCGAATCCCTGCTCCAGACCCACGGCGCGCCGGCGGTCTGGGGCGATTTCGATGAGAATGCCCCGGCCGGGCTCTGTTACACCTCCGGGACCACCGGCAGGCCCAAGGGCGTGCTCTACACCCATCGGTCCAACTACCTTCACACCCTGCGCGCCTTGCAGGCCGACGCCTTCGCGCTCAAAGGCAGCGACGTGCTGCTGCTCGCCGTACCCATGTTTCACGCCAACGGCTGGGGCATGCCGTTCGCCGCCCCGGCGGTGGGCGCAAAGCTGGTGCTGCCCGGACGCCACACCGATGGCGCCAGCCTGGCCAAGCTGATGCGCGACGAGGGCGTAACCGTCGCCGCCGGCGTCCAGACGGTCTGGCTCGGCGTGATCGACCACCTCGACGCCGTCGGCGGCGACCTGCCGGCCCTTGAGCGGGTGGTCATCGGCGGCTCCAGCTGCCCCGACGCCCTGATCCGGCGCATGGAGCAGCGTCTCGGCGCGAAGGTGCAGACCAGCTGGGGCATGACTGAACTGTCGCCGCTGGGCACGGTTGCGCCGGTATACGCCACGGACAGCGAAACACGCTCCGCCGGCCGGCCGGTCATGGGCCTCGACCTGAAGCTCACCAACGCCGAGGGAGTCACCCTGCCTCGCCAACGCGGTGTCGTCGGCCATCTCAAGGCCAAGGGCGCCAGCGTACTCGACCGCTATTTCAAGGCCGAGACCGACGCGCTTGATGACGAAGGCTATTTCGACACCGGCGATCTGGCCAGTATCGACGAGGCCGGAAACCTGACCATCTGTGGGCGCTCTAAGGACCTGATCAAATCCGGCGGCGAATGGATCAACCCCGCCGAAATAGAAGACATCATCGGCCGGCATCCGGCGGTGGGGCAGGTGGCTGTTGTGGGCCGTTCGGACCCCAAGTGGGGCGAGCGTCCCGTCCTGATCGTAGAGATGAGGCAAGGCCAATCCATGGATGGGCCGGCCTTGCTTCAGGCGCTTCGCGGCAAGGTCGCCGATTGGTGGCTGCCTGATCAAATCGTACAGATCGGGGCGATGCCACTCGCGGCGACGGGAAAGATTGACAAGAACAGGTTGCGCGCTGACTACGCGAATGGGGAAACGGTCGACGGACGATTCATTGCTTGATGGACGCCGACACGCAGGGTGTCTCCGAGGGCCTGAAGAGGTTGGCTGATGTCCGAGGGTTCGACAGCGAAGCGGGTGCGCCGCAGTAAGGCTGAACAGCGCGCCGAAACGCTCGAACAGATTCTCGACGCCGCCGAATACCTTTTTTCCATGAGCGGCCTTCATGGCGTGACCCTGCGCGACGTGGCCCATCGCGTCGGCGTCCACACCACCCTCTTGCACTATTATTTCGACGACAAGCGCAGCCTGTTCGAAGCGGTGTTCGCGCGGCGTGCGGGCGTGACCAGCGGGCGGCGAATGGAGGCGCTGGATCACTACGAAGCGCAGGCAGGCGACCATCCTACAGTCGAGGGCGCGCTGCATGCGTTTCTGGACACCGACCTTGATCTCTACCTCCAGGGCGGCGAGCCGTGGATGAACTGGGGAGCGTTTTGCGCCCGCGTCAGCAATACCATCGAGGGCGCCGCCCTGATGGACGTCCACTTCGATCCGGTGGTGCTGAAGCTGGTGAGCATTTTGAAGCGGGCGCTGCCGGACACGCCGGAAGAGGACATCTTCTGGGGCTATCACTTCGTGACCGGCTCGCTGATGAACACCTTGGCCCGCACGGGCCGCATCGACCGGCTTTCGGCCGGGGTCTGCAAGTCAGACGACTTCATGGCGGTGAAGCAGCGCATGGCCAAGTTCATGGCCGCGGGCTTCCTTGCGCTGAGCAAGAGCTGATAGCGGGACGGCGGCTGGGCCGACCGCTCGCCGGATCACTGTGGCGCTTAGTGTGGGGACGCCCCAGGCCTGCGGGTTAATATCGTTCGCCGCGCATTAGCCGCAATTTTGCAATCGTTCAAACGGCGCCATGCTTTTAAGTTGTGCCTCTGGTAGACATGCGCTTGGCCACCACAGAATGACTTGGGCGGGCTGCCTTGCCGGCGGAGGAGGGCGAGTTGGGTCGCGATCGCGAGTTTAAGGCGCGGGATTTGTCGCGCGAGACCAAGTCGCCATTCCTGAGAGACGCTGTCCTCGTGCTGATCGGAACAGCCTGTCTCCTGACCGCCGCGCCGGCCCAGGCCGCGTTGGGGGGCGGTTACGACAGCGTCGAAGCCGACCGCGCTCACTTTGCGGCAAGGCTGAGTTCGTCCGGCTCGGGCGTATTTACTGTCCACACCCTGAATTTAAACAACGGCGTGGTTCGGGAATATACGCGCTCGGATGGCATGGTTTTCGCGGTCACTTGGCAGGGCCCGGGTCGGCCAGACCTTCGGCAATTGCTCGGCGGCTATTTTACGACCTTCCAATCCGACAACGTGCTTCAACGGGACCGACGCGCGCGCAGGCCGCTCTCGGCCAATCACAGCGACTTCGTCGTCCGCACGGGCGGTCACTCAGGCGCCTTCTTTGGCGCGGCCATGCTCCCGCGCGTGGCGCCCGCGGGCTTTTCCGCCAGCGAATTGAAATAGGGGCGTGGCGATGATCAGAAAGCTCTGCGCTCTGGGCGCCCTCCTTCTATTGTCGGCTTGTGGCGGCGGCGGTGGCGGCGGCGGCGGGAGCGCATCGTCGACGCCCGCCGCGCCTTTGACCAACTTCGCCACCATAACGGTCGACAACGGTCCGGCCGCGCTTAGCGTTGGTCCCAACGGCTACACTTCGGACGACGCCGCCTTTGTTTCGGTGACGATTTGCGCGCCCGGAACAAGCAACTGCCAGACGATCGACCATGTTCTGGTCGACACCGGATCCGTCGGCTTGCGCCTGCTGGATTCGGTGGTGAATTCCAGCGTCCTGAGTGCTTTGCCCAACGAGACGGACTCGCAATCCAACCCAGTTGGCGAATGCTACGAGTATGTCGACGGCTACGTCATGGGCTCGGTTCGTCAGGCCGACTTCCAGGTTGGCGGCGAGTCGGTCTCGAACATGCCGCTGCAGATCATCGGCGACACGGGAGCGTTCAGCACCGTCCCCTCGTCGTGTTCCTCCGGCGGCGGCCCGGACCTGAACACGGTGCAGGCGCTCGGCGCCAACGGCGTGATCGGGATAGGCGTCACGACGACGGATTGTGGAGTCTTTTGCACCAGCTCGGGAGGCTTCGCGGCGGCGATCTACTACGATTGCCCCAACTCGGGTTGCTCGACCATCATTGCACGGAATGCCGCCACCGCCGCGCCGTTTCAGCAGCTTCCCAACCCCGTCGCCGCCATGAGCGTCGATAACAACGGGACGATCCTCAGCCTGCCGTCATCGCCGGCGGTCGGGGAGGCGAGCATGACCGGCACGCTATTTTTCGGCATCGGAACCCAGACCAATAACGCCCTGGGGTCCGCCACGGTGCTGACCACGACAGGGTCTTCAAGTCCTGGCGGCCCCGGACTGGTGACGGCGGTCTATAAGAACAACACCTTAGCCAACAGCTTTCTTGATAGCGGCAGCAACGCCTACTACTTCATCGACAGCACGATCACAGCCTGCACGGCGACAGGCTTTGTCGGATTTTATTGCCCTGCGTCGCCGATGACTGTGTCTCCGACGATCGTGGGCCAGAACAACGTCCAGGCTTCCGGAGCGTTCACGCTCAACAACGCCCAGACCATTTTCGCAAGCAACTTTGCCGTATCGCCCGGCATCGGCGCCAATCCGGCCGCGATTTCCAGCTTCACGCCCTTCCCGAGCAGCTTCGATTTCGGCCTGACCTTCTTCTATGGCCGTAACGTCTACACCGCGCTGGAGGGGCGAACCGCCGGCTCAGCAACGGGCCCCTATTTCGCCTTCTGAACAGGCGCATGATGGCGCCGGACCGAATTGGCGGCGGTGCAACCGCCCCGGGACCCGGTGCGAGAAGTCTGGTGGGGGAATGCTGTTGGCCCTCAATACGCGGTGTGCGAAGTTTCCACCCTTGTACGGGAGGGCGGGTCGGATCGGGATGCGTTGTGCGACCCTCGCAGAGACGATGGATAGGCGCCATCGAGGGCGCCTCGCGGGTTGCGCCATAGCCCTCAGCGTCGTGTCTTGGATCGTCACCGCTGGCGGAGCGTCGGCGGACGTACTGGACATCGCCCCGGACGGCGTCGTGACGCGCAGCACCGGCCCAGCCGTCTATCTTACCACCGACCTCAAGCCGCAACTCCTGGCGCCGCCCTCATCTTCGTCGCGACGAATAGAGGCCCACGGAACGCCGCACACGGCGCCAAGCTATGAAGTCGCCTCGGCGATCAGCGCGGAGGCGTCGCGATTTGGCCTGAACCCCCTGCTGGTCGAGGCGGTGGCCTGGCGGGAGTCTGGGTTCGACAACAGCGCGCGGTCGCCCAAGGGCGCGCGGGGCGTCATGCAGCTTATGCCGGATACGGCGCGCGCGCTTCGGGTTGATCCCGACGAACCCAGCGCCAACGTTCATGGGGGCGCGGCCTATTTGAGTTGGCTGCTGGGGCGCTATGATGGCGATGTCATCAAGTCGCTCGCCGCCTACAATGCAGGACCGGCCGCCGTCGACCGGTATGGCGGTCTGCCTCCCTATCGGGAGACTCGCGCCTATGTCCAAGCCGTGCTCAATCGGTACTCTCGAATGACCATAAGGCCCCAAGCGGTTCGAAAACTTCAGGAAACGCCCGTGAAATCTCCCGTCGCCCGTGTGCTCGCCGCCGCTGCGCCAGTCATGGCCGCCTCGCCCGCCTTCGCCCAGACCGTCAGCGATCCCGCCGGATCAGGACCGATCCTGGCCGCTCTGCAGTGGGTCCAAGGCACCTTGCTGGGCACCCTGGCGACCACCGCCGCGGTGATCGCTGTCGCGGTGGTGGGCCTGATGATGCTGACCGGACGGATCGATTGGCGGCGCGGAATCACGGTGGTGCTCGGCGCCTTCATCATATTCGGCGCGGTGGCCATCGTCGCCGGCATGCGCAGTATCGCTTCCGGGGCGGGATGAGCATGGCCCGGCTGGATTCCGATCCGATCTTCTCGGCGTTGACGCGCCCGCAGATGGTGGCAGGCGTGACCTACAGCTATGCCGTCTTCAACCTGATCGTGACCATCGAGGCCTTCCTGATCACCAAGTCGTTCTGGGCGCTGCTCGCCGCGGCGGTGATCCATGTCATCGGCTATGCCGGCTGCCTGCATGAGCCGCGCTTCTTCGACCTGTGGATCACGCGCGTGAGCCGCTGTCCGCGCGTCCGGAACTACAGCTTCTGGTCCGCCAACGTCTACCGACCATGAGCACCCCCTATTTCACGACGCGCGCGGCGAAACGCCTCGCCCCCAAGGAAGCGGTGATCGGCGACCGGCTGCCCTATGCGCGCCATGTCGACGAGGCGACGATCCAGACCCGTGACGGGCTTTTGATCCAGGTGCTGCGGCTGGAGGGGTTTCCGTTCGAGACCACCGCCGATGAGGAGCTGAACTATCGCAAGCAGATCCGCGACACGCTGTTTCGGGGCGTGGCGAGTTCCCGGGTGGCGCTTTACCACCACATCGTGCGCCGCCGCGCGACGCCGGACTGGGCGGGGGAGGTTGACCAGTCGTTCTGCGCCAAACTCGACGAGCGGTGGCGCGCCAAGCTGGCCGAACGGCAGTTGTTCACCAATGAGCTGTTCCTGACCCTGGTCAGTCGACCGCTCCAAGGCGCCGCGGGCGTATTCGAGCGGCTGCTCCGATCGCAACCTCGTAACCAAGCCAGTCTTGCCCAGGAACTGCGCGCCTTGCATGCGACGCGCGAGACGCTCGTGGCGGCGTTGGCGCCATATGGCGCGCGTTGTCTTACGACCTTTGACAGCGACCGCGGCCTTTGCTCCGAGCCATGTTCGTTTCTCGCCTCGCTCGCTAACGGCGACCTGCGTCCAATACTCGTTCCGCAAAACGACATCGGCCAGACCTTCCCAGACCGCCGTCTGAGCTTTGGATTCGATGCGATGGAGGTCGCCGCGGCGGCCGGGAGTCCCCGCCGGTTCGGGGCGATGGTTTCGCTGAAGGATTACCCCGCCCGCTCAACGCCGGGCATGCTGGATGCGGTGGTAAGACTGCCGTTCGAGATGGTCCTGACGGAGAGTTTCGCCTTTGTCGATCGCCAAGTTGCGCTGGAGCGCATGAACCTGGCGCTTCGCCGTCTGAGGTCGGCCGCCGACGCCGCCTTCAGCCTCCGCGATGAGCTATCGATCGCCAGGGATCAGCTGGGGTCCGGGCGGGCGGCCTATGGCGAACACCACCTTTCAGTCCTGGTCAAATCCCAAAGTCTGGATGGACTGGACGGCGCGGTGGCGGAGGTCCAGTCGGCGTTGGCCGAAGCCGGAGCGGTCGCCGTGCGCGAAGATGTCAATCTTGAACCGGCCTTCTGGGCGCAGTTCCCGGGCAACTTCAAATACATCGCTCGCAAGGCGCTGATTTCGACAGGCAATTTCGCCAGCTTCGCCTCATTCCATAATCACTCGGCCGGCCAGGCGGACGAGAACCACTGGGGACCGGCGGTCACCGTGCTGGAGACCACGGCCTTCGGACCCTACTATTTCAACTTCCACAACGGCGACCTGGGAAACTTCACCGTGATCGGGCCCAGCGGGTCCGGAAAGACCGTCCTGCTCACCTTCCTGATCGCCCAGGCGCGGAAATTCCGGCCCAAGGTGATCTATTTCGACAAGGATCGTGGCGCGGAAATCTTCATTCGGGCGATCGGCGGCCGCTACGATGTCCTGCGCCCAGGCGAGCCGACGGGCCTCAATCCGCTGCTGTTGCCCGACACCGGCGCCAATCGCGCCTTCCTGATCGAGTGGCTGGACCGGTTGCTCTCGTCCAACGGCGAGCCGCTGAGCGCCGAGGATCGCGCGCTGATTGCCGACGCGGTGGACGCCAACTTCGCCCAGCCGCCGGATCACCGCCGTCTGCGCTATCTTTGCGAACTGTTCCTCGGCGTGCGCAGACCCAGCGCCGGCGATCTGGCCGCGCGTCTGCGCGCTTGGTGCGAGGGCGGCGAGCACGCCTGGCTGTTCGACAACGCCGAGGACCAGATCGATTTCTCGCTGGACGCTTTCGGCTTCGACATGACCCGGATGCTGGATGCGCCGGTCACGCGCACGCCGGCGATGATGTACCTGTTCCACCGAATCGAGCAGCAGCTCGACGGCTCTCCGACCATCATTGTGGTCGACGAGGGGTGGAAGGCGCTGGACGACGAGGTGTTTGTCCGCCGGCTGAAGGACTGGGAAAAGACCATTCGCAAACGCAACGGCGTGATCGGTTTCTGCACCCAGAGCGCCTCCGACGCCCTGGAAAGCCGCATCAGCTCCGCGATCATCGAGCAGGCCGCCACCCAGATATTCCTGCCCAACCCGAAGGCCCGCGCCGAGGACTACATCGCCGGCTTCGGCCTCAGCGAACACGAGTTCGATCTTGTCCGCACCCTGCCGGACACCTCGCGCTGCTTCCTGGTCAAACAAGCGGACCATAGCGTGGTCGCGCGACTGGACCTGTCCGGGCTTTCCGGGGAATTGAAGGTGCTGGCGGCCACGGAGAGATCGGTGCGCCGGCTGGATGCGATCCGCGACCAACTCGGCGACGATCCTTCCGCCTGGCTTCCGACCTTTCTCAAGGACGAACCGCGTCGGGCGGGCGCGCACGCATGAACGGCGCCTGCACAACAAGCCTCGGCGATATCCAGGTGATCCGCGACGTGGTCGGCGTCGTCGACTGCAATGCGCGCTCGCTTTCGGAAGCGGGCTACCATGCCCTGAGCGGCCCGCACTCGGTGTTTCCGATCATCGTGACGGCGCTGATGACGATCTACGTCGCCCTGTTGGGTTATCGCCTGATGTTCGGCGATGGGGTCCGGTTCGCCGACATGCCCGTGGCGGCGCTGAAGATCGGCGTGATCCTGGCGCTTACCTTGAATTGGAGCGTCTTCCAGACCCTGGTGTTCGATGTCGCGTTCAAAGGGCCGCTGGAAGTCGCCCACATGCTGGATCGCCCTGTCGTCCAGAATGGCGTTCAGGTCCCCGCGTCCGACCCGCTCCGTGGCGCCCAGAACGCCTATACGCAGCTCACCCTCGCCGCCGCCGATTTCGGCAAGTCCGCCGGACAGATCGGCGCCACACCGGACAGCCGAGCCGCCGCCGCGGCTCAGACGTTATGGAAAGCAGCGACGGCGTTATTTGCCGGAACCGCGGGAGTTCTCTCCGTCGCCAGCGTGGCGACCGGTGTTCTGACGGCGGTCGGTCCGGTCTTCATTGCGCTGTTTCTGCTCGACGTCACACGGGGACTGTTCGTGGGCTGGGTCCGCGCCCTGGCGACCGCCGCGCTCGCGCCCTCGGTCTGCTGGCTGACCACGAGCGCCATGTTGCTGGCGCTGAAGCCATGGCTGACGACGCTGATGCAGCAGCGCGAGTCTCACCAGCTCAACCCCGACACCGCCACCGCCGTCGCCGCCATGGTGTTTGTGTTCACCGGCGCCCAGCTCGCCCTGGTGGCGGCGAGCGCGATCATCGCCATGGGTTTCAGGCTGGGCGGGCGCGCGCCGGCGTCCGCCGCCGCCGGTGCGGCCCCTGTTGCCGCGGTGGCGCCTGGATCGCCGCTCGCGGATCTGCAGTCCTTGTCGCGCGCACAGCAGCTGACCCAGCATCTTCAGCGGTCCTATCCCACCGAGGGCGCGGGCGACCGCCTCATCGGCGTCGAACAGGCTCTGGCCGGCGGCCGGCGCGGAAGCGAGTGGGGCGCCATCGCCGCCTCGCGATCGGATCGCCTCGGCGAAAACTATCGGCGCAACCGGTTCCGGGATCGCCCTCTCATGCGCGGCGGAGCGTCGGCATGAGGGGCTTGGCGATGCTCTGCGCGACCCTCTGGCTGATCGGACCGGCGAGCAGTCTTGCCGCCGTTTCCCCATCGCCGGGTCCTGGGGATCCACGCATCCGGATCGTGCACTATGATCCGGACCAGGTCGTCACCCTCAACGCAACCTTGAACTATCAGATCACCATCGAGTTCGGTGAAGGCGAACGCATCGAGAATGTCTCGATCGGCAACAGCCTGGGCTGGCAGGTGACGCCCAATCGCAAGGCGAACCTGTTGTTCCTCAAGCCGGTGGCGCGCTCGGCCAACACAAACATGACCGTGATCACCAATCTGCGCCGCTATGCCTTCGACCTCGGCGTCCGCCGCGCCCCCAGGCGGAGCGACAACTCCATCGTCTTCGGACTGCGGTTCGAATACCCGGCGCCGGTTGTGCTGGTCGCTGAACAGCCAGTTGAGCCCAAGCCGGCCCCGCCACGCGACCTCAATCACGCCTACAGCTTCGAGGGTTCGAAGAAGAATCTGCCGACCCGTGTATTCGATGACGGGCATGCGACCTATTTCACATTCGCACCGGACGCTGACTATCCCGCCATCTTCGCGATCGGCGGGGACAAGAAGGAATCCCTGGTCAATGTCGCGACCCGCGATGGATTCGTGGTGGTCGATGAGGTGGCTCGGGGCTTTGTTCTGCGCCAGGGCGGCGAGGTGACGACGCTGATCAATGACGCCTATCATGATGCGGACCCCGGCCCCGCCAGTCCCCAGCCTCATGTTCGCTCGAAGGGGTTTGCCCCATGATTGGCCCGAACGCGCCATCGCATGACGAGCCCCGTTCCGAGGTGTTCAACCACCTTTCGGCCGCGACGCCGGCGGTCGCCGGCCAGGATCGGCCCTGGGGATTTATCGCCGGGCTGGGCGGCGTCGGCGTGCTGGCCCTCATCGTCTTCCTTTCGCTGAGCCATGCGCGCAAGGCCGGCGCTCAGTCGCTGAGCGCCCCGCCGCCCCCTCTATCCGCCAGCCCGACCGCGCCTCCGCCACCCCTGGCTGGGCCGCCGCCTGCCACCGTGGCGCCGCCGCCGTTGGCTGTAGAAGCCCCGGCGGCGGACCCCAGCTTCCAATGGCGAGCGCCGGCCATGGTGGTCGACCTCAGCCAGCCGCAGGCTCCCGCCGCGCAGGTGGCTCAGGTGAGTCCCGGAGCGTCGTCATCGCCGTCGGGCGCGGGCGCCGCGACCATCCAGAACGGCGCCAAGGCCGGATCGGACGAACAGTTCGCCGAACGCGTCGAGGGCGCGGATGTGGAAACAGCCTACGCGACCCATCTTCGCGATACGGCCTTGATCGCGCCGCAAGGCACGCTGATCCCTGCCATCCTTGAGACCGGGATCAATTCGGATCTGCCGGGTTTCGTCCGCGCGGTGGTCAGCCGGGACGTGCGCGGCTTTGATGGCTCGACGGTGCTGATACCACGCGGGTCCAAGCTAATCGGCGAGTATCACAACGGCGTCGCCGCCGGCCAGTCGCGGGCCTTCGTGGTCTGGACCCGGATCCTGACGCCGGAGGGGATATCCATAAACCTGGGCTCCCCGGCGGCCGACCAGCTTGGCCAGGCCGGCCTGGCCGGCGAGACCAATAGCCATTTCCTGCAACGCTTCGGTTCGGCGATCCTGTTTTCCGTGCTGACGGCGGGTCTGCAGGTGGCGGAGAATGACGCCGCCAACGGCAATAGCGCGGCGATCGTCATCGGTAGTTCGCAGCAGGCTTCCAACGTGGCGGGCATCGCGTTGCAGAAGGATATCGACATTCCGGTGACCATCACCGTGCGTCAGGGTGCGGCGTTGCGGGTGTTCGTCGCACGGGACCTGGATTTCTCGGGCGTCGTTCACCGCCAGCGATGAACGCCAACGTCTATCTCACAAGCTATCTCGCGCCCTTCAGCCCCTGGCTCTCCCGCGCGGATGTGACGGACATCCTGGTCAATCGCCCGGGCGAAGCCTGGATCGAAACGGTCGCCGGCGAGATGTCGCGGGTAGAGGCGGCAGAGTTGACCGAGGTCGCGCTCAGCCGTCTGGCGCGCCAGATAGCGGCGTCGACCAGCCAGGGTGTCAATCGCGAACACCCCTTGTTGTCGGCCAGTCTTCCGGACGGCGCGCGAATCCAGATCATCGCCCCGCCGGCGACCCGCCACGGCCTGGCGTTGGCCGTCCGCAAACACACCATTTCAGACTTATCCATCAGCCAGCTGGCCGGCGCCGGATTGTTCAGTCGGGCGGACTTGACCCGGACGGACACCGAGACAAACGCTCACCTCAGCGCCCTGCTGGAGCGGGGATTGATCGACGAATTCCTGATCGAAGCGGTCCAGCAGCGGAAAACCATCGTCCTTTCCGGCGGCACGTCCTCTGGCAAAACGACCTTGCTCAACGCCCTGATCAAGGAAATCGACCAGCGGGAGCGGTTGATCGTGATCGAGGATGCGCCGGAGGTGAAGCTGGGCCACCCCAACGTGGTCGGCCTCATCGCCGTCAGGGGCGACATGGGCGAGGCGCGGGTCGGCGCTGAAGAATTGTTGCAGGCTTCGCTTCGTATGCGCCCAGATCGAATCCTTTTGGGGGAATTGCGCGGCAAGGAGGCGTTCGCCTTCCTACGCGCGGTGAACACCGGTCATCCCGGATCGCTCACGACAGTCCACGCCGACAGCCCCGCCGGCGCCATCGATCAGATCGCGATGATGGCGCTTCTAAGTGGTGTCGACATCGGCTGGGCGTCAATCCGCGCCTATGCCCGCCAGGTCGTCGACATCGTCGTCCAGCTCAAACGCGCCGATGGTCGCCGGTTCATCAGCGAGGTGTCCTTCAACCAAGCCCCCCAGTCGACCGAGGCGCTGTGAGGGTTTGGTGCGACGAGCCGGCCGCGGCCCGTCGCACCAGTCAGGCGCGCTTGCAAGGGGATTAGCCCGCGCGCCTGAAACCTAGTCCGTTTTGCGGAACGTTTTCGTTACCCCGGCTGCGCGGCGGCCAGAACGACCGCTGTGCCTTTGACGTCGGTCTCGAACCGGCAGGGGTTGGGAAAGCCGCTTCCACGAAGATAAGCGGTGGCGCTCATCCGCACCTTGACCTTCAGATCGACCACCGCGGTCGCGCCCTCGGCGACCGCCCGTTGCTTAAGCCGGTCGATGGCTTGAGGCTGCGCATCGGACGTATCCGCCGTCCGGCAGGCGCTTGCCTTTACGGACCCAATCACGCGAGACACCGCGGGGGCCGTCGCGCTTGCACCGAATACAGGCAGGTCCGGCCCCGCCGCCGAGGCGATCACGGGAGCGCAGCTTCCGACCAGAAGCGCGATCGCCAGTATTGGCCGCTTCATCGATTCGGCGGACCGGTTAATCAAGTTGAGCACGGCTGCATCCTCTCAGAATGACATTGCGGCGGGAGCGCGAAGGCGCTCCGCCGTCTGGCATTTGAATCATTGCCCAATATGGGCGTAATCACACTGAACTGAAATATCATGGCGAGCAGAAGTCGAAAATGCTCAGGATATGGGCGATTGAGGTGGTTTGGATAAACGACCTGTAAGGATCGCCGGCGCCGGGCGGCTAAGGTGCCATCGTTAGATGTAAAAGACGAATAATACAATAATTACAATGAACTATACCTATACATTGTCCGACTTGGTCGCCGAGCCGGGCGTCGCGCGACGGGTATTTACGTTCCTTTTATGGAAATTGATCGCCTCGCATATTGTAGCGTTTGTCAGCGTCGATAGCTTGATGCGGACCAAATTTAGCCACTAAATGAACAATTTGGGCAAAATGGGCGACGCAACACGCGAAATGGCCGCGCACGGCTATTTCCGTATTGCCGCAGCCCTGAGCGCACGTGAAGCACGCACTGCGGAGCTCGTCCGGCGACCACGCTGGCGAGGGCCCGAACGGGGCTGGCTGTCCTCCGCGGCGGCAAGAAAACGAGGGGTAGATGTCGATATCTGCATTCGGATTGTCCAACTCCGGCTGGCGCGTGAAATCGCGCCGTCGAGAGAACGCAAATTCAACCGCGCTGGCGACCGCCATCGGCTTGAGCGTCTCGCTCCTGGGCTCGGCCGCGTTGGCCGATCCGGTCGCGGCGCCCAACGCGCCGGCCGCCCAGGACCAAACCGTGGCCACCGCGGCCGGCGCGCCCGCCTCGCCCGAAAGCGCCTTGGCGAAAGCGGCCGTCGCCGCCAAGCCCGCGGCCGCCGCGGGCGTCAACGCTGATGCAACGACCGCTTA
>Ga0302314_10010265_pt1 | contig 16410 bp, 17 predicted proteins | sample III_Palsa_N2_3_FD_200533 | JGI IMG/M metagenome (GOLD analysis project Ga0302314, IMG submission 200533) | Peat permafrost microbial communities from Stordalen Mire near Abisko, Sweden - III_Palsa_N2_3 | ecosystem: Environmental > Terrestrial > Soil > Palsa > Peat permafrost | place: Sweden... | reverse complement strand
CGACGCGGCGGCGGATCTCGGTGAGCACGATCCGGTGCGCCTTGGGATCGAAGCCGTCGTTGCGGCCGGCGTCCTGCACCGGCTGGAAGGTGACGCCGCGCACGCAGCGCCAGTCCAGGGCGAACCGGATCAGGTCGGGGATCTCGGCGTCGTTGACGCCCTTCTTCACCGTGGCCACCAGGGTGGTGGAGACGCCGACGCGCTCCAACGCCTCCAGCGCCTCGATGCGGACCCGCGACAGGTCCGCGCCGCGCAGGTTCATCAACGCCTCTCGCTTCAGCGAGTCGAATTGCAGATAGACCTCCAGCCCCGGCATGAACTCGGCCAGCCGTTCGGCGAAGCCGGGTTCGCGGGCGATGCGCAGGCCGTTGGTGTTGATCATCAGGTGACGGATCGGCCGCGCCTTGGCCGCGCGGAGGATGTCGAAGAACTGGGGATGGATGGTCGGCTCGCCGCCGGAGAGCTGCACCAGGTCCGGCTCGCCTTCGGATGCGACCACCGTGTCGAGCATGGCCTCGATTTCGCTAAGTGGCCGATGGCCTCCGCGCCCCACGGCCGAGTCGGCGAAACACACCGGGCAGGTGAGGTTGCAGGCGTCGTTGATCTCGATGATCGCCAGGCAGGAGTGCTGCTCGTGGTCGGGGCAGAGGCCGCAGTCGTAGGGGCAGCCGTGCTCGGTGCGGCTCTGCAGCGCCAGCGGCCGGTCGCCCGGCTTCACCCAGTCGCGCTGCGATTTCCAGTAGGCGAGATCGTCGGCGATCAGGGTCTTCTGCACCCCGTGCTCGGGGCAGCGCTTCTGGAGGTAGACGCGGCCTTCCTCGGCCAGGATCTTCGCCGGCGCCAGCGCCAGGCAGGTCTCACAGAGGCTGGTGGTCTGGCCGAGGAACAGGTAGGGCGCGACCTTGCGGGCGGCCGGCGCGCTCGTCGGCGAGATCACGGATCCAGTAACCGATCCCATAGAGCCCCAGCCCCGCGCACATCAGGTGGAAGAGGTTAAACGGGCCCGCCAGCGAAGGATAGGGCTTCAGGAACTCCCAGGCGAAGCGCTGCGCGCCGTACCAGATGCAGAGCGCATAGAAGCCGCGCCGCATCGCCCAGGGCGCCCGCGCCGCCAGGCCCGCGATGTAGACGACGAGGAAGACCGCCATCGAGAGGCTTTCGTAGATCTGCACCGGATGACGGCCGATCCCGTCGCCGAGATCGACGCCCCAGGGCAGGGTGGTGGGGATTCCGTAGGTGCGGTCCGGCAGGCCGGCGAAGAGACAGCCCCAGCGGCCGACCACGATGCCGGTGGCCAGCGAGCCGACGAAGACGCCGCCGGTCGAGCCGCGGATGCCGCGCACCGCCTTGTAAAGTTCGACCGCCACGATCGCACCCGCCAGCGCGCCGACGATGCTGTGCGAGAGCGCGGGCGCCTGCTCGCGCAGGGTGTTCAGCGAGCCCGTCGCCCAGGCGCCGGCCGCCGCGCCGAGCGCCAGCGCCACGAAGTAGCCGGGCCCGGTGGCGCGGGCCACGAACCCCACCCGCTCCGACAGTCGCCAGCGGTAGAGCCCATAGCCCACCGCCGCGCCGGACGCCCAGGCGGCGAGGTCGAAGACGGTGTGGGCCCAGGGCGCGGTCGGAACGTGGATCATCGGCGTCCGCGTCGGTAATCGGCGGTTAACCACAAGAGAAGCTTTTCGTTGGGCCTCGCCCGCGCGATGTTCCGGAACACATGACGAACGCGATTCGCATCCTTGGGCTCGATCCGGGCCTTCGCCGCACCGGCTGGGGCGTGGTGACGATCGAGGGCGCGCGGCTGACTCACATCGCCCACGGCGTCGTCGCGCCGCCCGACACCGCGCCGTTGTCCGAGCGGCTGCTGGCCATCCATCGCGGCATCACGGACGTTATCCGCCTGTGGTCGCCGGACGAGTCGGCGATCGAAGAGACCTTCATGACCGCCAACGGGTCGTCCACGCTGAAGCTCGGCCACGCCCGCGCCGCCGCCATGCTGGCGCCCGCCGCCGCCGGCCTGTCGGTGGCCGAATACGCCGCCAAGGTGGTCAAGAAGGCGCTGGTCGGCACCGGCGGGGCGGACAAGACCCAGGTCGCCTTCATGGTCGCCCGGCTGCTGCCGACCTCCGGCGGCCCGGTCGCCGACGCGGCCGACGCCCTCGCCGTCGCCATCTGCCACGCCCACGCCCGCCGGGCGCGGACCTTGGGGGCCGCGGCATGATCGGGCGGTTGCGGGGCGAGGTGGCTGAAGTCGGCGAAGAAGAAGCGCTGATCGACGTCGGGGGCGTCGGCTATCTGGTGCGCTGCGGTGCGCGGACGCTGGGCCGGCTGCCGGGCCTGGGCGAGGCGGCCGTGCTGCAGATCGAGTCGCAGTGGTCCGACCAGCTCGGCCTGCGCCTCTACGGGTTTCTCACCCGCGAGGATCGCCGTGTCTTCGTCGCCTTGCAGGAGATCCAGGGCGTCGGGCCGAAAGCCGCGCTGGGGGTGCTCGACGTGCTGACGCCGGGCGAGCTGATGGGCGCGGCGCAGCGCGGCGACAAGGCGGCGGTGGCGCGGGCAAGCGGCGTCGGGCCGAAGCTCGCCCTGCGCATCGTCACCGAGCTGAAGGACAAGCCGCTGGGCGGCGAGACCGTGGCGGCTTTCCACGCCGGCGTGACAGCTGCGCCGCCGCCGGTCACTTTCGCAGGCGAGGCGGTCGCCGCGCTGATGGGGCTCGGGGTCGCGGAAGCGGCCGCGCGCCGTGTCGTCGAACATGCCGCCACTCGGCTCGGCCCCGAGGCGGAGCAGCCGGCGCTGATCAAGGCGGCGCTGCAGGAGCTGGGACGGTGAGTCCGCTGGGGGCTCGCCCATGACCCGCCTGGTCTCCGGCGAACCCGAGGTGTTCGAGCCGACCGACCGGGCGCTCAGGCCGCAGACGCTGGCCGAGTTCGTCGGCCAGGCGCAGGTCAAGGGCAACCTGAAGATCTTCATCGAGGCGGCGCGCGCTCGGGGAGAGGCGCTGGACCATGTGCTATTGTTCGGACCGCCGGGCCTTGGCAAGACCACCCTGGCCCAGATCGTCGCCCGCGAACTCGGGGTGAACTTCCGCGCCACCTCGGGCCCGGTGCTGGCCAAGGCCGGCGACCTGGCGGCGATCCTGACCAATCTCGAGCCGCGCGACGTGCTCTTCATCGACGAGATCCACCGTCTCCCCGCCAATGTCGAGGAGATCCTCTATCCGGCGATGGAGGACCACGCGCTCGACCTGGTGATCGGCGAGGGGCCGTCGGCGCGCTCGATCCGCATCGACCTCGCGCCCTTCACCCTGGTGGCCGCCACCACCCGCGCCGGCCTGCTGGCGACGCCGCTGCGCGACCGCTTCGGCATCCCGCTGCGGCTCGAATTCTATTCCCCGGCCGAGCTCGAGCAGGTGCTGATGGCTGCCGCCCGCAAGATGGGACTGGCGCTTGGCCAGGACGGCGCGGCCGAGATCGCCGCCCGGGCGAGGGGCACGCCGCGCGTCGCCGGCCGGCTGCTGCGGCGGGTGCGCGACTTCGCGGGCGCCGACGGCTGCGAACTCATCGATCGCAAGGCCGCCGCCAAGGCGCTGGCGCGGCTGGAGGTCGACGAGGCCGGCCTCGACAGCCTCGACCGTCGCTATCTCGTCGCCTTGATCGAGCACTATGGCGGCGGCCCGGCCGGGGTCGAGACCCTGGCCTATGCTATCGCCGAGGCGCGCGACGCGGTGGAAGACGTGATCGAGCCGTTCCTGCTGCAGCAGGGCTTCATCCAGCGCACGCCGCGCGGCCGCCTCGCCTGCGGCAAGGCCTATCTTCATCTGGGTTTAACGCCCCCCGCCGGCCCCGCCCCGCAGCCGGGGCTGTTCGACGAGGGGGCGTGATGACGCCATCGTCTGGGGCTTTCGACGGTCCCGAGCACCTGCTGCCGGTGCGCGTCTATTACGAGGACACCGACTTCACCGGCGTCGTCTACCACGCCAGCTACCTGCGCTTCTTCGAGCGCGGCCGCACCGAGTTCCTGCGGGCAATCGGCGTGGAGCACGCGGCGCTGCTCGAACTGCCCGAGCCGTGCGCGTTCGCGGTCACCCGGCTGTCCATCGTCTATCGCAAAGCCGCGCGGGTGGACGATGCGCTGGAAATCCGCACCCGGTACCGCAAAGGCAAGGGCGTCCGCATCGAAGCCGTGCAACGTGTGACGCGGGGCGAGGCGCTGATCGCCGAGGCGGATGTCGAGGTGGTTTGTATCCGGTTGGATGGCCGCCCGCGCCGCCCGCCGCCCGAGCTTAACCTGCGGCTCGCGCCCTATCTGGCGCAGGCCGCGCCATAGTTTCACCATCCGCCGGCGCCATCGCCGACCCTGTCCGAGACCCCTAGGAGCCCCATGGAGCCCGACGCCGCCGTAACGCCCGAGACGTTCAACGTCGTCCACATGTTCATGTCCGCGGACTGGGCGGTGAAGATCGTCCTCATCGGGCTCGCCCTGGCGTCGCTGTGGTCCTGGGCGGTGATCATCGACAAGTTTTCGCGCTTCACCGCGCTGAACAGCCAGGCGAACCGGTTCGAGGCGGACGTCGGCTCGGGCCGCGCGCTGGAGGACGTCGCCCAGGCCGCCGGCGAGCATCCGCGCCACGCCCTGCCGAGGATGCTGCAGGCCGCCTTGCGCGAATGGCGGGAGGCGCGGGCCAAGGGCCTGCTCTCCAGCGGCCAGTCCGACACCCAGGCCGCCTTCCTGGTGCAGCGGATCGACCGGGTGCTGGGCTCGCTGATCGCCCGCGAGAGCCAGAGGGTCGAGGACGGCCTCGGCAGCCTCGCCATCGTGGCCACCGCCTCGCCGTTCATCGGCCTCTTCGGCACCGTCTGGGGCATCATGCACGCCTTCCAGGCGATCGCGATCCAGAAGAACACCAACCTGTCGGTGGTGGCGCCCGCCATCGCCCAGGCGCTGTTCGCCACCGCCGTTGGCCTCGCCGCGGCGATCCCGGCCTATATCGCCTACAACAAGTTCTCCGCCGACGCCGGCAAGTTCTCCGCCCGGCTGGAAGGCTTCGCCGACGACCTCGTCACTGCGATCCAGCGCCGCCTGGCCGAGCGGAGCGCCTGAGCCGATGGCGCTCTCCGCCAACGATCCGTTCCAGACCGGACGTCGCCGCGGTCGCCGGCCGCGGCGCGGCGCCCTGTCCGAGATCAACGTCACGCCGCTGGTCGACGTCATGCTGGTGCTGCTGATCATCTTCATGATCTCCGCGCCGCTGCTCACCGTGGGGGTGCCGCTGCAGCTGCCGAAGACCGAGGCCGGCGCCATGCAGGATCAGACCGAGCCGCTGACAATCTCGATCCGCGCCGATGGGACCGTGTTCCTCAACAAGACCGAGGTTCCGTTCGGCTCGCTCTCGCCGGCGCTGCGTGACATGGCGGGCTCCGGGATGACGCGTCCGATCTATGTGCGGGCCGACGGCCGCGCGACCTATGCGGTGGTGGCGCAGGTGATGGCGGCGCTGTCGTCGTCCGGCTTCACCAACATCAACCTGATCACCGACAGCGGCGGCCCGTCGTCGGGCGACAAGCCGTCCGACCGCACGAGCCGGGCGGCGACGGACGCGGCGCCGTGAGCGGATTCGCCATCGGCGGCCCCCCGCGGGGGACCAACCGGCTGCCGGCGCTGCTGGCGGCGGTCGCCCTACACCTGGGCCTGTTCGCGTTTGTGATGTTCGGCCCGCATCCCGCGCAGCCGCCGGTTGGCTCGTCGGTGCCGATCAACATCGTCTCCACCGCGCCCGCCACCGACAGCCGTCCCGCCGAGCAGGCGCCGCAAACCGTCGCCGCCGCCGCGCCGGAGCCGGTCCCGCAGGCGCCGCCGCAGCCGCCGGCGCCGAAGGTCGAGCCGCTGCCGGCGTTCAGCCGGGCGCCGCCGTCGCCGCCGCAGGTCGTCAAGCAGGCGCCGGCGCCCGCGCCGACGAAGGTGGTCAAAGCGATACCGACGCCGAAGCCGACGCCCCAGCCGGCGCTGCGCGCCGCCGCCGCTCAGCCGGCCAAGCCGTTCGATTTCAACCACCTGCAGCAGATCATCGAGAACGCCAACCGCACCTCCGGCGCGCCGGCCTCCAGCGCCGCCCGCGGCCCGGCGCGGGTCGAGACGGCCCCACAAGCGCGGCCAAACGCCGGCCAGGGTATCTCCCAGAGCGACCTGACGGGTCTCTCGCAACTGCTTGACCGGCTGTGGAACCTGCAATGCGACGTCGGCGGCGTCAGCGCCATCCGGCCTTTCAAGGTGACGTTCACGGTCACCATGACCGGCCACCTGCTCGGCCCGCCCACCGCGGGCGGCCTTGAACACTCTTCGGATCCGGTCACCGCCAGCGTCGTCCGCCGCGCGCTCGACGCCGTTCACGCGGTGGAGCCCTACGACCCGAAATACTACGGTCAGACCATCAGCCCCATCTTCGATCCCAGCCACGCGTGCAACAACCGATGAAGAACACTCTCCCACCCTGGCTTGCCGCCGTCGTCGTCGGTCTGGCCGCCCTCATCGGCGCGCCGACGGCGCGGGCCGACATCGTGGTCAACGTCGACCAGGCGGCGACGCAGCCGTTGCCGATCGCCATTACCGCCTTCGGCGGCGCGTCGGTGGGGGCGCAGATTTCCAGCGTGGTCACGGCCGACCTCGCCCGCTCCGGGCTCTTTCGTCCGCTCGATCCGGCGCTCTTCCACGAGCAGCCCGACGTCGGCGTCACGCCCAGCTTCGACGCCTGGAAGTCGATCAGCGCCCAGGCGCTGCTGGTGGGCTCGGTCACCAGCGGCGCGGACGGCCGCCTGAGCGTCGATTTCCGCCTCTGGGACGTCTATGCGGGCGACCAGCTGGTCGGCACCCGCCTCACCGCAACGCCCGACTCCTGGCGCACCATCGCCCACCAGATCGCCGACGCGGTCTATGAAAAGCTGACCGGCGAGAAGGGTTATTTCGACACCCGTGTGGTGTTCGTCGCCGAGAGCGGGTCCAAGACCAAGAAGGTGACGCGCCTGGCGATCATGGACCAGGACGGCGCCAACCCGAGCTACCTCACCGACGGTTCGGCCCTGGTGTTCGCCCCGCGCTTCTCCACCCGGCGCCAGGAGATCACCTACATGGTGCTGCGGCCCACCGGCGCGAGCATCTATCTGAAGAACCTCGACACCGGCCGCGAGGAGGTGCTCGGCCGCTTCCCGAACATGACCATGACCATGGCGCCGCGCTTCTCGCCCGACGACAGCCGGGTCGCCTTCGCCGCCGAGGCTTCCGGCGCCAGCAACATCTATGTCATGGACCTGGCCAGCCATGCGCTGCATCGCCTGACTTCCGGCCTTACTGTCGACACCTCGCCATCGTTCTCTCCGGACGGCGGCCAGATCGTGTTCAACTCCGACCGCGGCGGCGAGCCGGAGCTCTATGTGATGAGCGCCGGCGGCGGTGACGTTCACCGCATTTCCTTCGGCGCCGGGCGCTATACGGCGCCGGTCTGGAGTCCCGACGGCAAGCTGATCGCCTTCGTGAAGCAGCAGGGCCAGGAGTTCTCGATCGGCGTGATGGGCTCGGACGGGTCCGGCGAGCGCATCCTCACCACCAGCTACTTCGCCGACGAGCCCACCTGGGCGCCGAACGGGCGGGTGATCATGTTCGAGCGCAAGCTGGGCAACGGCGCTTCGCGGCTGTGGACGGTGGACGTCACCGGTCACATCCAGAAGGAGGCGCCCTATCCGGTATCCGGCTCCGACCCTGCGTGGTCGCCGCTGCTGCACTGACCAACACAGGCGCCACGCGAAGCGGCAGGGAACAGAACAGGCGTCAGACTAGTCTTGATCTTCGGGCCATGGGGGCCTTTGTAACGAACGACGTTAGAGACCCAGTGCCTGCGATCGAGGAGATACCTTCATGAAGTTCGGTCCGAAATTCCTGGCTCATCTGGCGCTCGCCGGATTGGCGGCCGCGACGCTCGCGGCCTGCGCTTCGCATCCGCCGCCGCCGCCGGCCGCGCCGGTCCCGCCGCCGTCGTCGCAGGAAGGGCCGCCGCCGCCGCCGTACGAAGGGGCGCCCCCGTCTCAATCCAGCGGACCCATCCCGGGCTCGGAGCGAGACTTCGTCGTCAATGTCGGCGACCGCGTCTACTTCGACTTCAACGCCGCCGAGATTCGCGCCGACGCGGGTCCGATCCTGGATGGCCAGTCCGCCTGGCTGCGCCGCTATCCGGCGGTGCGGGTTCGCATCGAAGGCAATTGCGACGAGCGCGGCACGCGGGAATACAACTTCGCGCTCGGCGCCCGGCGCGCCGACTCGGTCCGCGCCTACCTGGTGGCCCATGGCGTGGCCCCTGGCCGGATCACGACGATCTCCTACGGCAAGGAGCAGCCGGTCGATCCGGGCAACGACGATGCGGCCTGGGCGAAGGACCGCAACGCCCACACGGCGATCACCGAGGGCTCGCGTTGAGGCGAGCCGGCGCCGCAATTCCGCCGCGTGGAGCTAGAGGATGCGGGTGATGAACAGGTTTCGTTGCCTCGTCTTCGTGGCCGTGCTCGGCATCGCGGCGCCGGCCTTCGCCCAGACCCCGCTCGACCCGCTTGATGATCACTCGGCCAAGCGCCTCGATCGGATGGAGCAAGCGCTCAAGGAGCTGCGCGCCATCGTTTTCCAAGGCCGGGAAACCGGCAAGCCGGTGGTCGTCGAGCCCGCCGACACCGACGCCCAGATGTCGGCCTTGTCGCAGAAGATCGACGACCTCCAGCAGGCCATCACGCGCCTGACTGGGGAGTTGGAGTCGGCCAACCACGATGTCGACCAGGCGCGGCACGAGGCCGACGCCTTGCGCGAGGAGAACGGCGCCTTGACGGCCCGGGTGGCCGCCCTGGAGCAGAAGGTGACACAGACCGGGCCCGCGCCGCCGCAGTCGACGCTGCAGGCGGTGCCGTCGGCGCAGGCGCCGCCCCCGCCGCCGCAACTGGAGGCGCCCGCCGCCCTCGCCGCGGCGCGCCAAGCCTACAACGCCGGCGACTACGCCGCCGCCGAGACCGGTTTTCACGATGTCATCGACCGCTTCGGCGACACGCCGCGCGGGCTGGAGGCGCGCTACTTCCTCGCCAAGATCATGCTGCGACGCGAGGCGTTCTCGGACGCGGCCGCCACCGATCTGGCGGTCGTGCGCCAATGGCCCGACACGCCGTGGGCGCCCGACGCGGCGCTCGACCTGGCCCGCGCGATGGTCGGCATGAAGGAGGCGCGCGAGGCCTGCGGCGTGCTTACCGAGATCGACAGCCACTACCCCAAGGCCAGCGCCCAGGTTCACACCGGCGCCGACCAGGTGCGAAGCGAGGCGGGTTGCGCCGCGGGCTAGCCGCCGCGCCGACGACGCCGGCGCCGCCTCCGGCGTTCGATCGCTGGCTGAACGGTCCCGCCGGCGCGCCGCTCGCCGTGGCGCTGTCGGGCGGCGGCGACTCGCTGGCGCTGCTGCATCTGGCCAAGGCCTGGGCCGACCGCGCCGGGCGACGGCTGATCGCCCTGACGGTCGACCACGGCTTGCAGGCGGCAAGCCGGGACTGGAGCCGCTTCACCGCCGCGCGCGCCGCGCGTCTCGGCGTCGCCCACCAAGTCCTGCCTTGGCTCGGCGAAAAGCCGGCGCTTGGCCTTCCCGCCGCCGCGCGGGCCGCACGTCATGCGCTGCTGGCCGACGCGGCGCGATTCGCCGGCGCCCACCTCGTCCTGATGGGCCACACCGCCGACGACTTGATGGAGGCCGAGACGATGCGCGCCGCGGGCGCCAGCGCCCCGTCGCCGCGCGTCTGGTCGCCGTCGCCGGCCTGGCCCGAGGGGCGCGGGGTCTTCCTGCTGCGTCCGCTGCTCAGCCACCGCCGCGCCGAGTTGCGGGCGCTGCTCGTCGACGCCGGCGAGACCTGGATCGAGGACCCCGCCAACGACGATCCGCGCTTCGCCCGGACGCTGGCCCGGCGCCGCCTGACCCGCAGCATCGCCCCCGCGCCGTTGGCGGTGGAAGCGCGCACCCGCTGGCCCGGCCTCGATGCCATCCGCGAGGGGATCGGTGGGGAACTCACCGCGCCGAGGGCGGCGCTTCTAGAGACCGATCCCGCCGAGGCGCGGGCCGTCATCGGCGCGATGGCGCTCTGCGCGGCCGGGACCACACGTCCGCCGGCCGCCGCGTCGCTGGACCGGATCGCTGAGCGGCTGCGCCGAGGCGAGCTCTTCACCTCCAGCCTGGCCGGCGCCCGGATCGAGGCGGCGGGCGAGGACGTACTTTTCTGCCGCGAAGCCGGCGAGCGGGCTCGGTGGGGCCTTCAGCCCGCGCCGCTGCCGGCCGGCGAGTGCGTCTTCGACGGCCGGTTCGAACTGTGCGCGGCGGGTGACGGCTATCTGGTCGACGGCCTCCGCGGCCGGGCGGCGCGGCTTGCGCCGAAGGTTCGCGCTCGGCTGCCAGGCGTTCCACCCGCGGCGCGCGGCGCCCTGCCGGCGGTCATCGCGCCGGACGGTGAGGTGACCTGTCCAGCGCTGGATGGCGCCGGTCCAGCGACCGCTCGGGCGCTGACTCGGCAGCGACTTTGCGCCACACTCGGCGATGTTAAGAGCGAGGCGGCGTTGTGGCGCGTAGCGGAAACGCGGTTGGGCGCCTAAATTGGAAGACCGAGCGTACTTGAGGCCGATGGCATGAACCTCCGTAATCTGGCGATCTGGGGCGCGGTCCTCGTCGCTATCGTTCTGATCTACAGCGTGATGCAAGGGCAGACGCGCGGCGGCGCCGCACCCGCCGACATCCCCTATTCGGGCCTGATCGCCAAGATCGATCAGGGCGATGCGGCCAGCGTGAACGTCAGCGGCTCGACCATCGACCTCAAGGACAAGACCGGCCACGACTTCCGCGCCATCGGTCCCAGCGACACCGATCCGGTGCTGCAGCAGCAGCTTGAAGCGCACAAGGACGTGATCCTCACCTATCAGAAGCCCGGCCCGAACCTGTTGGTGCAGTTGCTGTTCAACATGGCCCCGCTGCTGCTGCTGTTCGGCGTGACCCTGCTGTTCATGCGCCAGATGCAGGGCGGCGCGCGCGGCGCCATGGGCTTCGGCAAGTCTAAGGCGCGGCTGCTCACCGAGAACAAGAACCGCGTCACCTTCGAGGACGTCGCCGGCGTCGATGAAGCCAAGGAAGACCTCACCGAGATCGTCGACTTCCTGAAGGACCCGGCTAAGTTTCAGCGGCTCGGCGGCAAGATCCCCAAGGGCGCCCTAATGGTCGGCCCGCCGGGCACCGGCAAGACCCTGCTCGGCCGCGCCGTCGCGGGCGAGGCGGGCGTGCCCTTCTTTTTCATCTCGGGTTCCGACTTCGTCGAGATGTTCGTCGGCGTCGGCGCCAGCCGCGTGCGCGACATGTTCGAGCAGGCGAAGAAGAACAGCCCCTGCATCATCTTCATCGACGAGATTGACGCCGTCGGTCGTCACCGCGGCGCGGGCCTCGGCGGTGGCAACGACGAGCGCGAGCAGACGCTGAATCAGCTGCTGGTCGAGATGGACGGTTTCGATCCCAACGAGGGCATCATCGTCATCGCCTCGACCAACCGCCCCGACGTGCTCGACCCGGCGCTGCTGCGGCCCGGCCGCTTCGACCGCCAGGTGGTGGTGCCCAATCCCGACATCGTCGGCCGCGAACGGATTCTGCGCGTCCACATGCGCAATGTGCCGCTCGCCGCCGACGTCGACGTGAAAGTGATCGCGCGCGGCACCCCGGGCTTCTCGGGCGCCGATCTCGCCAACCTGGTCAACGAGGCCGCCCTGATGGCCGCGCGGAAGAACCGCCGCATGGTCACCCACGCCGACTTCGAGGACGCCAAGGACAAGGTGATGATGGGCGCCGAGCGCAAGTCCATGGTCATGACCGATGACGAGAGGCGCATGACCGCCTATCACGAAGGCGGCCACGCCCTGGTGGCGCTGACCGTCCCGTCCACCGATCCGCTGCACAAGGTGACGATCATCCCGCGGGGCCGGGCGCTCGGCCTGACCATGCAGCTGCCGGAGCGCGACCGCTATTCGATGTCCTTCGGGCAGATGACCTCGCGGCTCGCCGTGCTCTATGGCGGGCGCGTGGCCGAGGAACTGATCTTCGGCCATGACAACGTCACCTCCGGCGCCAGCAACGACATCAGCCAGGCCACCAAGCTCGCGCGGGCCATGGTGACCAAGTGGGGCTATTCGGAAGCGCTCGGCATTGTCGAATACGGCGAGAACCAGGAAGAGGTGTTCCTCGGCCACTCCGTGGCGCGCAACCAGAACGTCTCGGAAGATACGGCCAAGGTCATCGACGCCGAGGTGAAGCGCCTGACCCTGGCCGGCTACAGCGAGGCCAAGCGCATCCTCACCGAGAAGCTGGCCGACCTGCACACCCTGGCCAAGTCCCTGCTCGAGTACGAGACCCTGAGCGGCGACGAGATCATCGCGGTGCTGAAAGGCATTCCGCCGCGCCGCGACGAGCCGGAAGCGATGGCCCCGCCGGGACCGCGCTCTTCGGTCCCGTTGGCGCCACGCCCAGCCGCCGTCCCCATCGGCCTGCCGCCCGGCGCCGCGCCGGAGCCGGCTTGACGCACACCCTCCCCTCGGAGGGGAGGGTGGAGGCGAAGCGGCCGGGTAGGGGGCGCGTCCTCATCATGGGGATCGTCAACGTCACGCCGGACAGCTTCTCCGACGGCGGCTATTTCTGCGACCCCGAAGCCGCGATCGGCCAAGCGCGCCGGCTGATCGCCGAGGGCGCGGACATCCTCGACGTCGGCGGCGAGTCGACACGACCGGGCGCGGGGCCCGTGGCCGAGGCGGACGAGATCGCCCGCGTCGTTCCGGTGATTGAGGCGATCCGCCGCGAGAGCGCCGTCCCGATATCGATCGACACCATGAAGGCCGCCGTCGCGCGCGCCGCCGTCGCCGCCGGCGCCACGATGTGGAACGACGTCACCGCGCTCACCTGGTCCCGCGACAGCCTCGTTACCGCCGCCGCGCTCGGCTGCAATGTTGTGCTGATGCACATGCAAGGTGAGCCGCGCACCATGCAGACCGCGCCACGCTATGACGACGTGGTCGCCGAGGTCAGCGCCTTCCTCGCAGCCCGCGCGTCGGCCGCAATGGCCGTCGGCGTCGCCCGCGAGCGGATTTGGCTCGATCCCGGCATCGGCTTCGGCAAGCGGCCGGAACACAACGTCGCCTTGGTTAGACACCTCGATCAAATCGCCGCCCTCGGCTTCCCGGTGTTGTTCGGCGCCAGCCGCAAGAACTCGATCGCCCGCATCGCGGGGGACAACTCGGACGCCGACCATCGGCTGGGCGGCTCGATCGCCCTGGCCCTGGAGGCCGCCCGTCGCGGTGCGGCGGCGGTGCGCGTCCACGACGTCGCCGAGACCGTGCAGGCGCTTGCCGTGGCCCGCGCGATCGGCGAGACCGCGCCGGCATGAGCGAGTTCAAGGGCCGGGTGCTGGCCATCGCCGGCTCGGATTCCGGCGGCGGCGCGGGCGTGCAGGCGGATATCAAGGCGGTCACCGTTCTCGGCGGCTACGCGGCCAGCGCCATCACGGCGGTGACCGTGCAGAACACGCTGGGCGTCGAGGCCATCCACCCGATCCCGCCCGCGATTATCGCCGCCCAGATCCGGGTGGTGCTGGACGACATCGGCACGGACGCCATCAAGACCGGCATGCTGGGCGACGCGGCCGCCATCGAGGCCGTGATCGAGGCCCTGGCCGATCACGCCGACATTCCGTTGGTGGTCGACCCGGTCATGGTGGCCAAGGGCGGCGCCGCGCTGCTCGCCGACGGCGCCCTGGCCCCGCTGCGCCGGCTGATCGCCCGCGCCAGCCTGGTCACGCCCAATGCGCCGGAGGCCGAGGCGCTCACTGGCCTCACCATCGCCACCACCGACGACCTGCGCCGCGCCGGCGAGCGGCTGCTGACAGGCGGTGTCAGGGCCGTGCTGATGAAGGGTGCCCACTTGCCCGGCGAATCAGTCATCGACCTCCTGATGACCTCGGACGGCGAAACCATGCTCGAAGGCCCGCGCATCGATACGCGCCACACCCACGGCACCGGCTGCACCCTGGCCAGCGCTTGCGCCGTCGGCCTCGCCCAGGGGCTGACGCTTCGAGACGCGGTCGCGAGAGCCTGGGCCTACACCGCCGAAGCGATCCGCCGCGCCCCCGGCTTCGGCGCCGGCGCCGGACCCCTCGATCACGCCTGGCCGCTGAGGGATCGGTGACCGCGCTGGAGGCGAGGCTGGAGGCCATCCTCCGCGCGGCGCCGACGTTGATGCGGGTGCTGGAAACGGCCCGCGCGCTGGACCTGCCCGACTGGCTGATCGTCTCCGGCGCCGTCTACCAGCGGGTGTTCAACCACCTGACCGGCCGCGAGCCGGACTATGGGATCAAGGACTACGACCTCGTCTATTTCGACGCCTCGGACATTTCCTACGAGGCCGAGGACGTGGTGATCCGGCGCGTCGCCGCCGCGTTCGAACCGCCGCTGCGCGACCTCGTCGAGGTGCGCAACCAGGCGCGGGTGCATCTGTGGTTCGAAGGCAAGTTCGGCGAGCCCTATGCGCCGCTGAGATCAAGCGCCGAGGCGCTAGAACGGTTCGTCAGTCCGATCTTCGCCGTCGGCGCGCGGCTGGAGGCTGACCACCACCTGACCCTGGTGGCGCCGTTCGGTCTCGAAGACCTCTTCGCGATGCGCATGCGGCCCAATCCGCGTCGCAAGACGGGCGGCTTCGCGCGGACGGCCGACAATCTCACGGCTCGGTGGCCGGAGGCGAGGGTCGAGCCCGGCTAGCGTCGATGGACGTCCGGGTCGCGAATCTCCATCCACTTCTCCGCGCCGGTCAGCGCCCCGAATCCGAACTGCGCGTAGAGACCATGCGCATCGCGTGTCGCCAGGTGCAGGCGGCGCAGCCCCTGCAGATTCGGGTGGGCGCGAATGTAGGTCACCAGCGCCTTCCCGAGTCCCTTTCCGCGGAAGCCTGCGTCGACGAAGACGTCGCAAATCCAGCCAAACGTCGCCCGGTCAGTCACCACCCGCGCCATCGCCGCCATCTCGCCTGAGGGAGCATATGCGCCGATGGTCAGGCTGTTTTTCACCGCACGTTCGAAGACGCCGAACGGAATCCCGGCCGCCCAATAGCTCTCGCCGCTGATCCAACCATGCGCCCGACGTAGGTCGAAGCGGTCTTCGGCGTCCGTGACGATGAACTCGTCGCTGCGGGTTTCGAAGGCCATCGTCAGACCACGTTCTCGGGAAGGTCGTGCCCCTGTGTCAGCACGTCTCTCAGCGTCTCCAGGCCCTGCCGCAGCAAGGTCAGATCTGCCGCCGCGCCCAGGCAGATCCGCAGGCCGCCGACCGGCGCGCCAGTCACGAAGGGTGCGCGCGGCGACGTCACCCGGACGCCCGCGCGCAGGGCCTGGCCGGCGACCCGCTCGGCGTCCAGTTCGTCCAGCGGCGCCCAGAGGTGCGGGCTCGACCCTTGCCGCACCGGCTCGACCAGAGGCCCCAGCAGCGCCGTCGCCACTACCATCCGCTCGGCCAGCTGGCGCCGCACCGCGTCCAGGATATCGAAGGCGGTCCCGCGCTCGATCCAGTGCGTCCCGACCGCGGCGCCGAGGGTCGGCGGCCCAAAGGCCACCGCCCGCAGCGCCTCCAGGCTCGCGGCGCGCAACCGGTCCGGCGCGATCAGGTAGCCGGTGCGCAGGCCAGGCGCGAGGCTCTTGCCGAGGCCCGACACATAGGCGACCTGGTCCGGCGCGAGTTCGGCCAGCGGTGGCAGGCCAAGGTCGGCGACCATTGGCCCGTAGAGATCGTCCTCGATCAGTACGATGCCGCGGCGCGCGGCGACCTCGACGATCGCCTCGCGGCGGCCAAGGCTCATCACCCGCGCGGTCGGGTTCTGGAACGGCTGCACATAGGCCGCCCGCGCGCCACTCTCGGACGCCGCCCGGTCGAGGGCGTCCGGGGTCAGGCCCTCAGCGTCCATGCTGGCCGGAACGAGCCTTAGACCGAGGTGGTCCGCCGCGAGCCTGATCCCGTTGAAGGTCGCTTCCTCGACGATCAGGGCGTCGCCGGGCCGGCACATCGAAGCGAGCGCCGCCACGACCGCCTGCTGCGCGCCGGCGGTGACGATCAGTCGGCGGGCGTCCGCGCTCGGAAAGGTCGCCGTCTGCCGCAGCCACGTGGCGCCGGCCGCACGATCCGCCTCGAAACCGGCCGCCGGCGCATAATCGAGCCGCTGGTCCAGATCGGCTCGGCGGGCGAGGGCGGCTACGGCGCTCCGGAAGGCGGCCGCCGCGGGGCCGAATGGCGGGACGTTGCGGCTCAGGTCTGCCACGCCGTCGCTCGCGCGCCGCGGCTCCGCGCTGG
>Ga0302314_10010261_pt1 | contig 16413 bp, 16 predicted proteins | sample III_Palsa_N2_3_FD_200533 | JGI IMG/M metagenome (GOLD analysis project Ga0302314, IMG submission 200533) | Peat permafrost microbial communities from Stordalen Mire near Abisko, Sweden - III_Palsa_N2_3 | ecosystem: Environmental > Terrestrial > Soil > Palsa > Peat permafrost | place: Sweden... | reverse complement strand
CCCGGCCCCCCCCGCGACACTGCTCACGTGAAGGACATGTCCGCGACGCATCACAGCAGGCCAGCAATCTGACCACTTCGCGAACCCCCGATAATCAACGACAAGGTCTACGAGTTGATCAACTCGCGTCGACTGGCGTCGGTGCGGGTCGGGCGGTGCCGGAGGATCCCGGCTGTCGCGGTGGACGAGCTTGTCAGTGATCTGATGGAACGGGGTGGTTGTTGATGTCCAGGATGCGCGGCAACGGCGAGGGCACGGTGTATCAGCGCTCGGACGGCCGGTGGGAGGCTGCCGGATACGCGGACCTGCCGATGGGTGTGCGCAAGCGGATCCGGGTGTACGCCCCGACTCGGGCGCTGGCGGTCTCGCGCCTGGCCGAGAAGATCCAGGAGGCGCAGCGCGGAGCCTACACCCCGAACAGCGCCGGGGAGTCGGTGGAGGAGTTCATCACCGACTGGTTGGAGCGCACGGCCAAGCCCCGCCTGCGGGTTTCGACGATGTGCACGTATTCGGAGTACACGCGCCGGTTCATCATCCCCTACCTCGGGCGCAAGTCGCTGACCGGCCTGTCTCCGAAGGACCTGCGTTCGTGGCTGGAGCGGCTGCGCTCCGAGTGCCAGTGCTGCCGGCAGGGCTTCGATGAGAAGAGGCCGGTATCTCAGCGGCGCTGCTGCGCTCTCGGGCAGTGCTGCCGCAAGGTCCTGTCATCGGCCACGATCCGCTACGCGCACGGGATCTTGCGCACAGCGCTGTCGGACGCGGTGCGCGAGGAACGGCTCGGGCGCAACGTCGCGAAGCTGGTGACCCCGCCGGCCGCGGACTCGAAGCGCGCCGAGCCGTGGACGGCGGCGGAGGCCGCCGCGTTCCTCGCCTACGTGCGCGGGCGCGAGCGGTACGCGGAGGCGTTCGAGCTCGCGTTGCGTACCGGGTTGCGGATCGGCGAACTGCTCGCCTTGTCCTGGGACGACATCGACCTTAAGGCGGGCACGATCCGGGTGCGTCGCTCGGTGCGCCGTCACCTCGGGATTGGCGCGGGCCTGGTGCTCTCGGAGCCGAAGACCGCCGCTTCCCGGCGGCGCATCCCGCTTCCGCCGGGCTGTACCGAACTGCTCGGGCGGCAGCGTGAGCGGCTGGAGCGGCACAAGGCCGCCGCGGGGGACGGGTGGAGCGAGACTGGGTTGGTGTTCACCACGCTCACTGGTACGACCTTGGATCCGGTGCACGTCTCGAAGGCGTTCCATGCCGCCTGCGAGCGCTCCGGGGTGCGGCGCATCCGTTTTCATGATCTGAGGCACACGTGCGCGACGCTGATGCTCGAATCAGGGGCCGATCTCATCACGGTGAAGGACCTGCTCGGCCACTCGAAGATCCAGATCACCGCTGACGTGTACGCGCACGTCCGGCTGAAGGTCACCCGTTCCGCGCTGGAGGCGATGGCCGACATGCTCGGCGAGGAGGACCCCGATGAGGGCGACCCCGAAGAGCAGGACGACGAGAGCTGACGTGCCCTTGTCGTTCTTCGGGCCGTGCCCGCCGCCGTTGACATAGGCCGGCGGACCGAAGGGAGTCCAGGTGGAGCCCCGCAGCGCAGCAAGGGGACGACCTGGACGCCCGAGAGGGCGTCGGCCATCCTCGTCACGGCGGACACGAGACCCATCATCTTCGGCCCCGCTCGGCTTGTCACCGGGCGGGGCTTTCGCCTTCCCGGTTACGCCCGTGGCCTGCTGGGTATACACTCGATGGTATGTCGGGTCTCTATGACATCGAGCTGGAGCCAGAGGTGCGGGCCTACCTCGAATCGCTCTCGGAGCGTGAGTACGCGAAGGTTGAGGCGGCGTGCGACCTGTTGGCCGAGTTCCCCGAGACCCTGGGCGAGCCCTACACCCGGCACCTGTCCGGGAAGGTTCGCGAGCTGCGCTTCCACCTGGACCGGATCCAGGCCCGGATCACCTACTGGCTCGCCCCCAGGCAGCGGATCGTGCCGTGCTGCTCACAGTGTTCCGCAAGACGCGCATGGCCGAGCGTCGCGAGGTCGAGCGGGCCGTGCGCGCCTGGCAGGTGTGCGCCTCCGGGCACCCCGATCACGGCCCCGCGCACCTGGTCTACGAGCGCAAGTGGGAAGACGAGTAGGTCGATCGGCACGGATGTGAAGATGGGAAACGAGACGAGGAAGGGATCGAGAGCGATGAGCGAGCACACCACCTGGCGGCGCACCGGCGCCCAGCGGCACTCCGCCGCCTACGCCGAGGCCCGCGCCGCCCTGCTGCTGGGGAAGATGGTCCACGACCGGCGCACTGAGCTCGGCATGACCCAAGCCGAACTGGCCGAGCGCGCCGGGATGACCCAGCCCCAGCTCTCCCGGCTCGAAGGCGGAGGGGCCACCCCGACCGTTCCGCTGCTGGCCCGGCTGGCCGACGCCCTGGACGCGGACCTGGACATCGCCTTCCGCGCTCACCCCGCAGCAGCCTGACCAGCACGAACATCACGAGCGCGCAAGCCGCACAAGATCGAGCCCTGACTATTGACGCCACGTCAGAGCTGATGTCCGCCCCTGTTGCCGTCAGCGTTGCCGTCAAAAGGGGAACAACAAATGCATTCCTCGCCTGACGACCCGTAACCCCGCAGGTCACCGGCCCCCACGGCGCTGCTGTGAGAAATGGACACCATTGATCACAACAGACGTTCTACGTCGTAGCAGGCGACACGCCGGTCCTGGTGCACAATTCAAACGGCTGCGGTGGGATCGCTCTTGGTCTTAGTGAAGTCGATGGTGACCCGATGGCTTTGCAGGACTTTGCTGACTCGGTTGGCGCTAAGTCGTACCACGACTGGCCTTCCGGTGGTGATAACTGGGTTAGCGAATTTAAGGATTACGTGAAGGATGGCGATACGCCGATTGCATTCAACCTTGACGGGATCGATGACCCTGGCGCTGCTGCTCGAGCGGGTCAAGGGCTCGACCCGGTCTTTGATGGGCACGCAACTGCCTGGGAGCTAAGCTACATCCGAGACAACCCAGCGTCATGGTCGCGCGTCACCTTCTACCGGAATGGAGAGGCCGTTGCGAACCCCTTCGCCCCCGCACCCTGATCTACCGGGGAGCCCAGCTGAGCTGCCTGTTTCTTTCGATCGGAAGTTTCGGCCTTGGAAGTACAGCGTCAGCCACTCGGAGCTCAAGTTGCGCAGCATCGGCTCTTCGGCGGAAGGCGATTTTATCGAAGCTACTTTTTATGGAGTTGTGGCGATGAAGCTGGCAACTGTGTATGAGCCACTGACAATAGATTTCGCAGCACCGGACCAGGTTGAAGAGATGGCAAGGCTTGCGGGCCTGAAGGGAAGTCAGTCTTCCCGGCTGAAAGTGCTAGCTTTGAAGTCGACCGGAGGCGATGGGCTCGTTGCCTGTCTCAGCTATTCGATTTGGTCGCTCCCTGAAGAGCTGAATCATGATTCATCCGGACTGGTGGATGCAGATTCGGTCCTAATCATTAAGGGTTAGAAGTGGCCCCGTCGGACGAAAATCCGACGGGGCCACTTGGACTTTCTTTGGTGCCTGACGGCTAAATTGACGGCTACCGCTGACGGTCACGATACGTGGTTGGTGCCAGGGCTTCGCGTAAAGTCGTCTTAGCTGGTCGTGGTGGGTTTCTTGGGTCTCGAGGGGGCCTTGGCATCGCAGTGGGCTGTGTTCGGGGGCGGGTGCCCGTGTGGGTGGCCGGTAGCGGCTGGCTGTCACCGTCAGTAGTCGGCGGCGGGGGCGGTTGATCGGGGCTCCGGGGTGACTGTCGGTGAGCGGGATCGCCTGGTGGTCCGGGGATCTGTCGGTGCGTCACAGGTCGGTCGCGAACGGCGTGCGGGGTGGATCAAGCAACGCAAGTCCCTGTAGGACTGTGGTTGCTGAAGACACACGATCCGCCAGGAGACTTGCGTTGTTCGTTCATTCTGGCATGCCCGCCCCCGCCGGGGTGGACCTGGTGCGGGCCGGGGCCGAGCGCTCGGTTGCGGCGCTGGTGGGCCTGGGCCCGGCGGGCGGGGCGGGGTTGCTCGAATGCTTCGCCCGGGTTCGCGATCCGCGCGATCGGCGCGGGATCCGCCATCGGTTGCCGAGCGTGCTGGGCCTGTGTCAGGGCGCGGTGCTGTCCGGGTGCGTGTCGCTGGAGGAGATCACCGACTGGATCAGTCGTGCCGGCCAGGAGGTTTTGAGCGCGATGGGCGTTCGGCGCAATGCGGCCGGGCTGTGCGTGGCGCCGCATCCGGACACGGTCGAGCGGCTGCTTGCCGCCCTGGACGCGCAGCAGTTGGCCGATGCCGCCGGCGCCGTGTTGGCCGAGGGGGCCCGGTTCGGCCAGGTGTCCTACCCGCTTACCTGTGGGTGCCGAAAACCTATGCGACGTGCCGGTATTCGTGCAGTAGGCCTCCGGCGCGGTCGCGTCTGCTCACGCGGAAGGCATCGAGGTCGACCACGTTCTGCGGCAGCGGTCGCAGTTGTCCTTGCCGAAAACCTCGTCCGTGCAGGTTAGGCGGCTTGTCGGTATTCGTGGATGATGCCGCTGGCGCGGTCGTGTCGTCGGGTCCTAAATGCCTGGAGGTCGGCGACTTCGGGCGGGAGCGGCCGGTCCGGTGCAGCGCCGGCCAGTGCCATGTGCGGGCGGTGGCGGTTGTGGTGGGCTTCGTACTCGCGCAGGATGTGGCGCAAGTGCGGCAGGTTCCAGATCAGGGTGCGGTCGAGTAGTTCGCGGCGGCAGCTTCCGATCCAGCGTTCCATGATCGAGTTCATTCGCGGTGCCCGCACGGCGCTGCGCACAGTTGTAATGCCTGCGTCGGCAAGGGTCTGGTCGAAGCCGGGCGGGTAGAGGATGTCGCGGTCGCGGATCAGGAATTTGACCCTTCCGGGGCCCTCTTCGAGGTCCATCAGCATGTTGCGTGCCTGCTGGGTGACCCACTCGGCGGTCGGATGCGCGGTGGCGCCGAGGATGTGGATGCGCCGGGTGGCGTGCTCGATCACCGCCAGGATGTACGCCTTGGTGCCGTCGAGCAGGTCGACGGTGGAGAAGTCGCAGGCGATGATCGCCTCAGCCTGGGAGCGCAGGAACTGCGCCCAGCTCGGGACGCTTCGCTGCGGCGCGGGGTCGATGCCGTGGCGCTTGAGGATCTCCCAGACGGTGGAGGGCGCGACGGTGATGCCCGGCCCGGCCAGTTCCCCGGTGATCCGCCGGTAGCCCCAGGGGTTCTCGCGGGCCATGCGCAACACGAGCCGGGTGATCTGTGGGTGCTTGCGGGGCCGCCCCGGCTGTTTGTGCCTGGACTTCGCCGCCCACCGGCGTTTGACCAGGTCGCGGTGCCAGCGCAGGATCGTCGCGGGGGTGACCGGAAGATGCATGGCGCCGTGGCGGCGCCGGGGTATCACCGCCAGCAGCGTCGCGAACAGGGCGCGATCGGCCCAGGTGAGCCTCGGTCGAGCCGTGCTCTGCCGTTGCAGGACTGTGACCTGGTGGCGCAGCAGCAGGATTTCCGCGTCTTTCCAGACCGAGGGGCGGCGCGAGAGCCGTAGCCACGCCGGAATCCGCAGGGCGAGGAGGAACACGAAGCGTAGACACACGAGAGACGATCATCGCGGAAACGCCGAACCGGACGCAACCTCGATCGACAGCTGACCTGCGGGGACGAGGTTTTCGGCAAGGACAGGTCCAGGGTCTCTGTGATCGTGATCATCATGGCTGGGCCGGTGATCCGGATCGCTCTTGGCAGGCGTCACAGGTTCAGGCCGCTGGATGGGCTGCCAGGCGGCGCAGGCGTCCGGCGAAGGTGGGCACGCCGGCGTGTTCGATTTTCGCGATCAGGTCGAGGGTTGTCATCGGGGGTCGCTTCTTCTCTGAGGCCATGCGTGTGACGGTGTGTAGGATTTGGTCGGGGTAGCGTTCGAGCAAGGTGCACAGGTAGGGGTCGGGCGGGGTGACGGCGATGCCGTGCGGGGCGAGTGTGGTGGCGGGGAAGTCGGCGATGTTCCAGGTGATCACTGTGTCGGCGCGGGCGTGGATGGCGGCGGCCATGTGGTGTACGTCGTCGGGGTCGGGTCCGTCGAGTCCGGTCATCTCTTGCTGGTAGGCGTACTCCGGGACGAGGGAGGTGGCGAAGCCGGTGCGGATCAGGTCGGCGATCTTCTTGGCGGCTTCGGGGGTGCGGTGGTGTTCGCGGACGATGACGCGTTCCCATTCGCCAAGGAGCCGGTCGGTCAGGACCAAGTCGATGAGGGAGTCCTCGGCCAGGGCCAAGAGCAGGTCCATGAGGGAGAAGGGGAACAGGACGTTGGTGTCCGGCAGGACGCGCGGCATGGTGCTGGCCTTCGTGACGGGTCAGTAGGGCAGGTTCTCGTCTTCGACGATTTGCATGATGGCGCGTCGGGCTGCGCCGCGCCGTTCCCGCTCGGCCTGGAAGGCCAGCACGTCGGCGAGGCGTAGGAGGCGGTGGCGCGAGTCGGGCAGGGGTTCGGCGGGGATGCGGCCGGCGGCGATCAGTTCGAGGAGGAAGGGGCGGGAGATGCCGAGCAGTTCGGCCGCCTCGTTGGGAGTGAGCCGGGTCTCCAGGGGTAGGGCCAGGACCGTGTTGCCGTCGAGCAGATCGTGGGCGGCGGCACGTAGCATGCGGGCGAGCGCTTCGGGCAGTTCGATCTCACGCCCGTCGCTGGTGCGCGCGATCAGCCGCATGGGGTGCTCGTCATCGTCGAGGGCGGTGAGGAATGCGCGGTCGGTTTCCTCGGGGCCGACGCGCGTGGCGTGGGTGAGGACGGCGTTGCGGGGCATGGCGACCTCCTGGCTACATTTTATCTGTAGCAAGTGTAGGTCATGCCCGGTGGTCCGCGCCAGCACCGTAGGCCTCCCGCGCGCCCGATGGTTCGGGGCGGGCCGGAACCGGTCAAGGCCCTTCGGCCGCTGCGCGGTCGGCCTGCGGCCGAGCCTGGACCGAACCCGGCCCTACGGCCCCGGACCCGAGGCGACTGCGCGCGCGGCCGCACAAGAATGGCCAATTCCGGTATCGTTCCCGCAGGTCAGCGAATTGCGAATTCCAATTAACGGTCTAGACCAATCGGGTGCCTTGACGGTTGATGGTGCCGAAAACCTGTGCGACGTGGGAAGATCGGCGCTCGTGGCCTTGAAGTTGATCTACCTCGTCGTCCGGAATCTGGTCGGCTGGGCGCGACTGTCGCGCCGGGACGCGGTGGCCAAGGATGTGGAGATATTGATTCTTCGCCACCAGTTGGCCATCGCCCAACGCCGGGCACCGGCACGCGAACTGCAACGGAAACTGACGTGGGCGGACCGCGCGTGGCTGGTCCTGCTGGCCGGGCTGATGCCGAAACATCACCTCGAGCGCCTGCGGTTGATCGTCACCCCCGGCACACTGCTGCGCTGGCACCGTGACCTCGTGCGACGGTCCTGGGCGCGCCGCTCACGGCGCAAGCGCCCGGGACGAGCGCCCACCCACCGCCGGATCCAGGCTCTGGTGCTGCGCCTGGCCAACGAGAACAGCTCCTGGGGCTACCGGCGCATTCACGGCGAGCTCGCGACCCTCGGCATCCGCGTCGCGCCCTCGACCGTGTGGGAAATCCTTCAGCGACACAGGGTAGACCCGGCCCCGCGCCGCGATGCCGGCCCGAGCCGGGCCGGGTTCCTACGATCCCAGGCCCACGCGATCCTCGCGGCCGACTTCGTGGTGATCGACCTGCTCGACGGGACCAAAGCCTACGTCCTCGCAGCGATCGAACACGGCAGCCGGCGCGTGCACATCCTCGGCGCCACCACCCACCCGGTAAAGGACTGGGTGGTGCAGCAGGCCCGCAACCTGGTGATGGACCTTGAGGACGCCGGGGTACACGCGAGGTTCCTTATCCACGATCGCGACGCGTCGTTCTGCACCGCGTTCGACCAGGTCCTCGCAGACGCGGGCATCGAGGTGATCCGCAGCGCCGTCCGGACGCCCCGCATGAACTCGATCATGGAGCGCTGGTTCCGATCCTTGCGCGCGGAACTGACCGACCGCACGCTGATCTGGAACATCCCGCACCTGATACGGCTTCTTCGCGAGTACGAGGCCTTCTACAACGACCACCGGCCACATCGGGCCCTGGGCCAGGCCGCGCCACTGCGACCGCTGCCGCAGAACGTGGTCGACCTCGATGCCTTCCGCGTGAGCAGACGCGACCGCGCCGGAGGCCTACTGCACGAATACCGGCACGTCGCATAGGTTTTCGGCACCCACAGGGAACCCGGCTTTCTGGATCGCGCTGCCTGGGGTCGGGCGCGGCGGGGCGGGCGGCCGGTTCGGTGCGGTCAGGGCCTCGGCGAGCGCCGGGCGCGCCGGGTAGAGAATCAGCAGGGCCAGGGCGACGCCGGTACCCGCGCCCGCCCCGCACACCGCAAGGAGAAACAGGCTCATGACACGCCCCCGTCCGCTCCGGTGCGGGTCCACAAGCGCGCGGGTGAGGGGGTGCGGGCCAGGGCGCGCAACCAGCGGAACGCGGCGGCGAAGATCAACGCCACCCACAGCAGCACGACCTGTCCTGTGGCCGAGTCGTACGCGGTCAGGTAGGCGTGGTCGATGAGCGTGAGCAGAATTCCGAGGCCGACCGTCGTTCCGGTGATCATGCGGATGGCGGTTTGGGTGCGGGCCTGGGCGACGGCGACGCGGGTGCGCATCGCGGCCTGCTCCCGGGCGGTGTCGGCGAGGGTGGACAGGAGTGCGGCGAGGTCGCGGGTGGGGTGTTCGGAGGCGGCGGCCAGGGCGAGGGCGACCAGGTCGCAGGTCGCGTCGTCGATCCGGTCGGCGAAGACGCGTAACGCTTCCCGGGTCGAGGTGCTGCGGACGTCGAGGTCCTCGGCCAGTTGCCCGGCGGCGGGCTGCAGCGCGTCGGGGGCGTTGCGGCACGCCGCCGTGAGGGCCTGGTTCAGTCCCGAGGCTGCGGAGAGCGTGTCGCGCAGCATCTCGGTGAACGTCGCCGTAGCCTCGATCACCGCCAGGCGGCGGGCGTGGTCGCGGTCCGGACCGAGCATCACGGGCAGGAAGTAGGCCGCCGCAGCAACGATCGGCAGCGCGGCGATCCACCCGGTCACGGCATAGGCAAGCACGGCGCAGACCGCTGCGATGACGGCGCGGCGCGGGGACAGGTGGATCCTGCGGGCCTGGTTGTCCACAGGCTGTGGAGGGAGTGGGTGGCGGGCGGTGTAGGCGAGCCAGAGCCCGGTGCCGATTCCGGCGCCGCAGAGGGCGAGCAGCAGGGTACGCATAGCCTCTCACTCCTCCCACGTAGCCGGGTCGTATCCGGCGTCGGCGAGTCGTTCCACGGTCTGGGGTTGGAGTTGGATGCCGGGCACGGCCTTGCGGTCGGGTCCGGGGCGCCATACCTCGTTGGTGATCAGTTGGAGGCCGTCGGAGCCGCAGACCTCGCGCACCGAGGTGATCACGCGGGTGCCGTCGCGCTGCCGACCGAGCTGGATGATGAAGTTGACGGCCGAGCCGAGCAGCCGGACGGTGGCCTCAGCGGGCAGGCGCTCCTCGGATTGCAGGCCCAGGTTGATCAGCCGGTCCACGACCTGCGCGGACGAGGAGGCGTGCACCGTGGCCGCCGACCCGTCCAGGCCCTGGTTCATCGCGTTGCACATCGGCACGAACTCGTCGTGCCGTAGCTCGCCCACGATCACCCGGTCCGGGCTCATGCGCAGCGCCCAGCGCACGAGCTCGGCCTGGCTGATCTGCCCGGATCCTTCCGTGTTCGCCTCGCGGGCCTGGTAGGCGACCACGTCGTGGTGCCGTTCGGGCATTTTGTTCAGGCCAAGTTCGTAGGTGTCCTCGATCGTCACGAGCCGTTCGGTCGCGGGGAGGGTGTTCATCACCGCGCGCAGCAGCGTCGTCTTGCCGCCCGATGTCCCGCCGGAGATCAGCACGTTGAATTTCGTGCCGACGATCGCGGTCAGGAACGCGGCCAGGCGCCGGTCGAGCATGCCCTTGTCGACCAAAGCGCCGAGGCTGACGTCTTTGAGCAGGTTCCTGCGGATCGACAGGCACGGCCGGTCACACACCCCGACGGCGGCGAACAGCCTGGATCCGTCCGGCAGCATCGCATTCAACCTCGCCACGCCTCGGTCGAAGCGGCGTTCCTCGCTGCCGGAGAACGCCAGGCGGCGGATCAACTCGACCATGGCCTCGTCGGTCGGGGCGATCGGGGCCTCGATCGTGGTGGTGCCGTCCGCGCGGATCGCGAACACGACGTCGCAGCCGTTGGCGTTGATGGTCTCGATGTCCGGGTCGTCCATCAGGGCCTGCAGGCCGCCCAGGCCCAGGACCCGGGCGAGCACCGCGGCCCGTAGCGCGTTCAAGGTCTGGTCGGAGGGGGCGGGGCGGCCTTTGCCGATCTCGGCGGCGGCGTGGTCCTCGATCAGGTCCGCGGTGAAGGACTCGGCCAGCTCCTCGATCTCGCCCGCGCTGAGGGTTTCGCCGACCTCGCGGGCGGCCTGGGCGAGCGAGGAGGCCACCCGATCGCCCAACTGCCGCGCGAGCAGCGCCAGGCCCACATCTTCGGCGGGGGCGGGGAGGAGGCTTGTGGTGATCGTGATATCGGTGCCGTTGGTCATCGCATGCTCACCTGCACAGGCTCGGGAGCCGTGACCGGCTCGGTGTCGGTTTCGCGCAACTGGTCCCACACCGCGCCGACCGCCCTCGCCCCGCGCCGACCGGACAGGGGCCTGCGACTGAATGGGACGGTTCCGAGGTGGGGCAGAGTGAGGGCGTCGGCGGCCTCGTGCGCGCGATACGGGCCGGTGTCGACCAGGACGAATCCGCTGCTACCCGGCGTCTCGGCGAGCCACGTGGCCTCCCGGGCGTGGCCGAGGGAGGCGAGATCCCCGCGCACCACCAGGCAAAGCACGTCGCAGGACTCGGCCAGCGCGAACCCGGGGCTGCGCGGGTCGATCCGGCCCAGATCCAGGATCAGCGGCCCGTGTCGGCCGGCCGCAGCCAGCGCGCCGTGCGAGGCGGCCAGCGCGCCGAGCGATGCTGCAACGGCTGCGGGCTCGACCGGAGCGGGCACCAGGTCGAAGGCTTCGGAGGCGACCCGGGAGGTAAGTCCGTCGAGGACGTCGCGGCCCGGGGCCGGGTGTCGGGCGCGCGCAGCGAGCTGGGCCAGGCCGGGGTTCTGCCCGATCCCGAACTTCAAGGCCAGATCCCCGCCCGCCGCGTCCGCCTCGATCAGCACCGCCCCCACCTCGTGGCCGTGCGCGGCGAGAGCTGTGGCCAGAGTGGTGACCCCAGGTGCGCCCTTGACGCTGCACACACCGATCACGCTCACGGCACATCACCACGCGCGTCCAGGCCGACCAGCACCACCGCCGAGGCCTGAGCGATCACCGGCGCGGTGTTGTCCGAGACTTCCATATCGATCACCATCTCGCCCGTTCCGTCCGCGGAGTCCGCGACGATCTGCGTGACGGTTCCGGTGGCCGCCGCATGCGCGGTGCTCGCCTGCGTGGTGGTTCCGTTGGATACGGGGAAGACCGCCACGCTCTGGCCGACCTGCAGATCCGCCGGGTACTGGCCGGGTTTGACCGCCACCGGCACGACACTTGCCCCGACCGGCGGGAACGCACCCAGATCGCTTTGAGCGAGCAGCGTACCCGCGGGCACCTCGACCCGGACTGTCTGCCCGATCATTGAGGCCCGGTCGGAGGCCGGGACCAGGGCGGCAGTGGGCCCGGAGGCGTCCACCGCCGTCAGATCGGCCGAAGTGATCACGGTTCCTGGAGTGAGATCCGCGGTGGCGGCCAGCGCCTGGGCGGGCTTCGGGGTGAAGGTGAGGACCAGGACCGGGTAGGCCAGAGCGCAGACCACGACCAGCACGAGCGCCGCCAGCAGCCGGGCCCGGCGCGAGGTGCGCAGCAGCGTCATCACGGACTTGATACCCGACGGCTTGCGCGTGCGCGCCGGTGGCGTGCTCGGGGCCGCGTTCGGGCGCCACCCGGACCCGCTTAGAGCTCGGGTCTCTTCCTTGTACGCGCTCATGCCCCGCCTCCCTGTACGAGTACGGATTGGACCTGTTCCACCGTCCAGTGCACGGTGGTGGTCGTGGTCAGATCCGGGAACGTCCCGGATTGCCCGCCGCCCGCCCACGTCACCTGCCACGCGAGGGTCGCGGTCACCGGGAACTGCTGTCCCGGGGCCGCAGCCGAAGTCACCTGGTAGGTGTGACCGCAGGTAGGCGACGGAGCCGACGGATCCGAGGCCCCGGACACATACGGGGTACCAGAGCCCTGGCACGTGCTACTCGTGCCGTCGCCCCAGGAGAAGGAGAGCGAGACCGGGGTGGCGGTCGCGGTGACCGACTCGCCGGGAACGGCGGCCGTGGCCGACAGCGGCGCCCACTGCGCCTTCGGCATCCACGTCCAGGTGGGAAGCTGCACCACCTGCTTGACGCCCGCGGCCGGCGAGGAATCCACGGTCGGCTTGGCCAGCGTCAGCTTCGACTCGGCCTGCGCCGCGAGCACCACCGGATCAGGCAGCGCGGGCTTCCCGTCCGCCTGCCACTGCAGAGTGGGCTTGAGCCCCCCGATCCCGTTGGCACCGATCTCGCAGACGTCGAGCACCCAGTGGCCCTTGCCGGGCGGCGGGGTCGGCGGGCCGAACGCGGAAAGCTGAGCCTGGGTCGGGGCGATGTCCCAGCACTTGGGTGCCGAGGATGCCGACCCGGATGTCGAGGACGAGGAGCCGGAGTCCGATCCGCCCGTTGCGGTGCCGACCGTTCCGCCTGTGGTGGATCCCCCGGGATCCTGGGCGGTCACGGTGCACCCCGACTGGTTTCCGGAGCAGGAAGCTCCGACACCGCCGATGCCGCCTGCTGATGCGGCGGGTGCGATCACCGCGATGGCAGCGGCTGCGCCGATCGCGATGAATGCTGTGCGTGTTAGCCTGTTGGTGATGAAATGTGGCATGTCCCTTCAGCTCCCGTGTTGAGTTGGGTCACCTTCCAGATGCCGTTCTCGTCGGTGACAGTCGCCGTCGTGCTGCGAAATCCCCCGGGAACGTCGTTGACGAGCGCCCCCGTCGAGGCCCGGACCTCCAACCAGGCCTGGTCACTGAGACAGTCGGTGATCGCGACCGTCGACGCCGTGGCCGAGGTGACCACCGGGTGCAGCACTGGAGCACCCCGGCCGACGATGCCCTGCTTCTTGTCGGCCGCCATGTTGTCGGTGATGGTCACCAGAGCCTGCCTCGCCAGGTGGTCGCTCAGGTACGAGGCCTGATAGTCGTCCGTGGTGATCGCCTCGGCGACGTCCTTCCACATCGCCGCGTAGGCCGCGAGCGCTGCGCCGGCCGGACCCGTGGGGCTGTCCGCCGTCGAGGCGACGGGTGCGGCCGTGCGTGCCGGAGAGCTCGTGGCCGAGCTCGGGCTCGATCCCGAACTGCAGGCCGAGACGGTCGCGGCTACGGCGCCGATCAGGAGAGCGGCGGTAAGCGGGCGGCTGATCCGAGTGGGCATCGTTCCTCGTTCCTCGATGGCGGCTGCCGGTGAGGGCGGCGCGCGGGCTTATCCACTGTGCACACGATTTGCGGCCTAGATACGAAGACCGGCTGCATCTCTTCCGGTTACCGAGTGTGACAATCGTGGGGTTGGTCCGGGATCACCCGAATGGGTGAACGGTGGCTGACCTGCGACCGTGCTCAGGTGTAAAGATCAAACTATGTCCGAGATCCTGACCGCCGAGCTGCCCGCGCTGGACGCGGAGGAGTTCCGCATGCACTACCTCACGGACCTGCTGCGCGGCGCCCGAGCCCGCGCCCGGGTGCCGCGGCAGTTCGCCCCCACCGACCAGGACGCGGTGGGCCTGACCCAGGAACAGGCCGCCCGGCTGCTGGCGCTCTCGGAGCGCCACTACCGCGAGTTCGAGCACGGCCGTCTTGCACAGCCGTCCCCCGCGTTCTTGGAGCAAGTCGTCGACGTGCTCCAGATGGGCCCGGCCGAACGCGTCGCCCTGCTCCGGTTGGCCGTCCGGCGCAGCCCGCATCTGCCGAGTCCGCGTCGCGCCGATGTCAGTGAGCTGCGACCTATGCTGAGCGCGCTGGGCGAGGCGCCCGCGTTGATCTCTGATACCGCGTGGAACATGCTGGCCTGGAATCGCGCGTTGGCCGAGCGGGTGCAGGACCCGGCGCTGCTGCCGCAGGAGAGGCGTAACGCGATGTTGTGGATGTTCAGCCCCGCCGCGCGCGCCCGTATTCTCGGTGTGGACGCGGAGTTCGCCTCGCTGGTCGGACAGGCCCGCTTGACCTATCTCGCGGCCGGGGGCCATAGCAGCGTCCTACAGGAGCTGGTGGACCGGCTCCTCACGGTCCCGCAGGCGCTGCGGCACTGGAATGACGGAGCCCTCGCCCTGCAGCCGATCTCCCGGCCGCGCGTGCTCACCAGCTCCCGCAATGCCACCGGCAGGGTACGCACCCTCTACACCGTGATGCCGGACCAGGGCCTGCGGGTCACGGTGTTCGCCCCCGAACCAGCCGCATGACACGACAACGCGGCGGGCGGCTGGCCACCATCGTGGCCAGCCGTCCGCCGCGTTCGGCGTTCGGCGTTCGGGAATCCGGTATCAGGCCAGATCGAAACTCGCCAGCACCGTCTTGCCCCACCCGGGGTGGATCCGCACGGTGGTCGCGAATGCCAGCGCCTTGACGATGTGCAGGCCTCTTCCGTTCTCGCGGCGTCCTTCGGTGTCCGGGCCGATCTCGCGCGGTGCACGGATGCTGGTGTCGCTCACCTCCAGGTGCACCGCACCGGCGCGCACGTTCATGACGAGACGGGCCGGGCCGTCGCTGTAGCGCTGCGCGTTGGTCAGCAGTTCGCAGGCGCTCAGCTCGATGTCCTCGGCCCGCTCCGGGGTGGCTCCCCAGTCCAGGAGGCTGGTCTTGATCAGGCGGCGGATCGGGGCGAGCAGTTCGGGGGCGTCGGCGGGCAGCGTCACGGCGAGGTGGCGCCAGGAGCGCAGCAGGGCGCGGCGGGCGCGCGTGCGGTCGGGCGCGGCCGGGGCGGTGGTTCGGTTCATGTGCGGGACTCCCGTGATGATCGCGGGCGGGCGGGGATCACGCGCAGCGTCGCTCCAACCCAAGCCCGTGACCATGGGCGGATACGAGCATCTTGACGGCGCGCCACCCGCGCCACCCCCGGCCGCCCCGGGGCCCGCGCGGTGGCGCCCGGCCCGGCCCCGTTCCATGATCAATCAATGGGGATCATGCCGATAGCCGACCGGCGCCCGCTCCGGACCGGCCCGGACGGGCGGGGACGACCGTGAGCGCGCTCGGCTGGCTGGTGTTGGCCGTGCCCGGTCTGCTCGTCGGGATCGGGGTGCGCGGCGTGGTCTGGCGACTGGCGGTCGAGGAGCCGCCGCGCACCTGCTGCCCGCAGTGCGCGGCCCGTGCTCGCTCGCTGCTCGTCCCGGTCCAGCCGCTGACCGGCCGCTGCGCGCGGTGCTCAGCGCGAACCACCCCGCCGCCGCTGGTGCCCGAGCTGCTTGGCATGGCGGGGTTTGCTGTGTCCGGATGGATCGGCGGCGGTCCGCTGCGGGTGGCCGCGTTGTGCTTGCTGGCTTCGTTAGGCCTGGCCTCGGTGCTCGTCGACGCCGCGGTTCAGCGCCTGCCCGACGTGCTGACCTGGCCGTGTCTGGCAGGGGTGGCCGCACTGTGCTGCGGCCAGGCGGTCGTGTCCGGGTCCTTGAGCAGCGCGGTGCGCTCGGTCCTGGCCGGCGCCGCGGTCGCAGGGCTCTTCCTGGTTCTCGCCCTGGTCGCGGACGTCGGTTTGGGGGACCTGAAACTCGCAGCCTGCCTCGGCGTCGTCCTCGGCTTCGTCTCGTGGAACATGGCGGTGGCCGGGATCGCCGCAGGGTTCTGTCTAGCCGGGCTCTATGCCGCAGCGGCGCTCGCGACCCGCCGCACGCAGCTTTCCGGGCATCTCGCGCTCGGTCCGCCGCTGCTGTTCGGTGCGTTCCTGGTCCTGGCGTTGGCCGCGTAGTCGCAGGCCGTGCCGGGTGGGCGGGCGCGGCGGGGTGGTCCACGGCGCGCGGGGGGTAGCTGTGCCGACGGGCGATAGTTGGCGGAAACGACGGATCGTAGTTGGCGGAACAGGCGGCCGAAGCCGACGTTGGCATGCGGAGGCGCGGTTGTCGGAACCCAGGCGGGCTCGTTGGCGCCAGTGCATCGGGTCCACCGAAGTTGGCAGACCGGCCCATCCGTTGTCCTTGCTAGGTTTTCGAGTGTTGCTTTGTCATGAAGTCGGCCTCGGCTCAATGCCACGTAGGCTAATTTGATCTTGTGATGTTGCAGGTTGGGCGGGCTTGCCGATGTTAAGTGGCTGCCATTGCGGGTTGGGGTCTATGGTGGCGTTGTGTC
>Ga0302314_10010260_pt1 | contig 16413 bp, 17 predicted proteins | sample III_Palsa_N2_3_FD_200533 | JGI IMG/M metagenome (GOLD analysis project Ga0302314, IMG submission 200533) | Peat permafrost microbial communities from Stordalen Mire near Abisko, Sweden - III_Palsa_N2_3 | ecosystem: Environmental > Terrestrial > Soil > Palsa > Peat permafrost | place: Sweden... | reverse complement strand
CTACCGTGTCGCCTGCCACGTCACCTACCGCGGCATCCGGCGCCAGACCGCCTGCGGAACCATCCGCGCGACGAAGTACGCCGGGCGCAGCAGACCCGGAACCCAGACCCGGATCCGGTTGTCGCGCAGGCCTTTCACGACGGCGTCCGCGACCTGGTCGGGAGTGCTGGGCAGGGGAGCCGGGCTCATCCCCTCGGTCATGCGGCCGACCACGAAGCCGGGGCGCACCAGCAGCAAGTGCACTCCGCTGCCGTGCAGAGCGTCCCCGAGCCCGCTGGCGAATCCGTCAAGCCCCGCCTTCGCCGCGCCGTACACATAGTTGGCCCGGCGAACCCGGATGCCCGCCACCGACGAGAACACCACGATCTGGCCACTGCCCTGCGCACGCAGCAGGCTCGCCAATACGGTCAGAACACTGACCTGCGCCACGAAATCGGTATGCACCACCGCGAGCGCGTGAGCCGAGTCCCGCTCCGCCAGGGCCTGATCGCCGAGGATCCCGAACGCGAGTACCGCGACGCTGATCCGGCCATACTCGGCGGCGATTTTTTCCAGCAGGGCCGGATGGCTCGCCGTATCGTCGGCATCGAACTCCACCACGTGAACCGTAGACGCCCCTGCGGCACGCACGAGAGCGACCTCTTCGGCCAGTTCCTCGCTACGCCGCGCCGCGAGAATCACCTCCCGCCCTGGGGCGAGCCGCTGGGCCACCTTGAGCCCGATCTCACTGCGCCCGCCGAGAATCAGCACCGAACCATCAGCGATTGCCCCTGACCCCATTGCACCCCTCCTATGCGGCCAGTGCCTTGGTGAGCCGCTTGATGGGGCTGGACAGTCCGTAGCGGGTAGCGAGCTGTTCGAGTTCCTCGGGATGAGCCGGCGTGGCGGGTAGGGCGGAGTCGACCTCGATAACGGGCGCGTCGGCACGCACGCGCACGACCTGCGGAGCGACGGCCAGGTAATCGCGGGCGACGTCGAGCTTCTTACGGACGGCCGGCTTGAGCGGGGAGTCCGGGTTGTCGAGCGCGGCGAGCAGGCCAGTGAGCGAGCCGTATTCGGCGATCAACGTGGCGGCGGTCTTCTCGCCGATCCCGGCCACCCCAGGCAGACCGTCGCTCGCATCGCCGCGCAGGGTAGCGAAGTCGGCGTAACCGGCCCCGTTGACCCCGTACTTGCCCTGGAGCGCGGCGTCGTCAAGCACCTCAAGCTTCGACACACCGCGCGCGATGTTCAGGACCCGCACCGCTCGCGCGTCGCTGACCAGCTGGAACATGTCCCTGTCCCCAGTGACCACGTCCACCGGACCGGAGTGCGCGGCCGCATACGCGGCGATGGCGTCGTCGGCCTCGAACTCCTCAGCCCAGCCCCGGGCCAGGCCGAAGGCGTCGAGCACCGCTTCGAGCGCGGGGACCTGCGGGCCGAGCGTGTCCGGGATCTGCTCGACGTTGGGGTCGAGGGCGGCGGCCTCGGCCGGGTCGGCGACCCGGTGCGCCTTGTACGAGGGCAGCAGCGCCACCCGGAAGGCCGGGCGCCAGTCGGCGTCGAAGGTCGCGATCAGGCGGTCCGGGCGGTAGGTCGTGACCAGGTGCGAGATGAAGTCCAGCGTTCCGCGCACCGCGTTGACCGGCATGCCGTCCGGCGCGGTGACCGATTCCGGGATCCCGTAGTACGCCCGGTAGTAGAGCGTCGGCGTGTCGAGCAGCATCAAACGTTCGGCCATGCGCCCAGCGTCTCATGCCGCCGCGGTCTACAGGAACGTATGACCCTCGCCGCGGTACGTCGGAACCGTGGCGGTCACCGCGTCGCCATCGACCAGGTGCAGCTCGGCGAAACGCTCGCAGAGTTCTCCGGCCTTGGCGTGTCGGAACCAGACCCGGTCGCCGATGGCCAGGTCGTCGGCCTTCGGGCCGCGCAGCGGGGTCTGCACCTCGCCGGCGCCTTCCAACGCGTCGTAGCTCAGACCCTTGGGCAGGTAGGGCTGCGGCAGCCGGTCCTGGCCGACCGCGCCGGAGGCCGGATAGCCGCCGCCGAGCACGGTGACCACGCCGGTCCCGGGCCGGCGCACGACCGGGAGCGCGAACAGGGCGGCCGGGCGGCCGTGGATCTTGCGGTAGTTGTCGAACAGGTGCGGCATGAGCAGTGCCGAACCGGCCGCGATCTCGGTGATCGCCTCCTCGGCCGCGGTGCGCTCGACCGAGCCGCTGCCGCCGCCGTTGACGAACTCCAGCTGCGCTATCTCCTTGACCGCCGCGACGATCTGGGCGCGCCGCTCGGCTAGTTCCGCCGCGCTGGCCCGCTGCATCACGCGCACGCCCAGGGCCCGGGCGGGCTTGCGCTTGGGCGCGTCGCCGACCCCGGCGATCTGGGCCTCGTAGGCCATCAGGCCGACCAGACGGAAGGCCGGGCGGTCGGCCGCCTCGCGGGCCACTGCGGCGACCGCGGCGACCGAGTGCAGCGGGGAGCGGCGGGCTCCGACCCGGACCCGTCCGCCGAACGGCCGCCAGGAGGCGTCGATGTCCACGCAGACCCGCACCTGGGCGGCCTCGGGGATGTCCGCGACGGCCTTCTCGATCAGGTCCAGCTGCTCCACGGAGTCGATCATCAGGGTGATCGTGTCGGCGGCGTACTGGTCCGCGGCCAGTCGGTGCAGGGCCGCGCGGTCCACGCTCGGATAGGCCACGACGATGTCGGTGAAACCGGACCCGGCCAGCCACAGGGCCTCCGGCAGGGTGAACGCGAGAATGCCTTGGAAACCGTCCTGGGCGAGCACCTGTCTGAGCAGTTCACGGCAGCGCACGGACTTGGAGGCGACCCGGATCGGCTTGCCCGCTGCGCGGCGGACCAGCTGCGCCGCGTTTTCGTGCAAAGCAGACATATCCACCGCGGCCAGGGGCGGATCGAGGTGCGCGGTCGCGTGGTTGAGCCTTTCCAGGTCGTTCACAATGTAAACGATCGCACAGCAGGGGCGGGTCGATAAGACCGGTTCGGTCCCGGAACGGTCTCGACCTGATGACCTCCCGGCCGATCGGGCCGATCGGGTATCGCGATCTTGTCCGGGTGGATTATTGTGCGACTGGAAATGAATTCAGGGTCATTTCGCGATGGGTACACGCCGGGGTAGCGGCCCGGAGAGGGGATCTGCGCATGACCACTGACGGGACGGGCCCCGGGGACCCGGGTCAGATGCCGTTCGCTCCGCCTGCCGGGGGCCCGGCGCCTGCGGACCGGCCGGCTGCGGACCCGTCGCAGTCCGTGCCCGCGCCTGCGCCTCCCGCCCCGCAGTACCCGGCCGCCCCGTCCAGCGCCCCGCGATACGCTCCTCCGCAGTACCCGGCCCAGCCCTATTCCGCCCCGCAGTACGCCGCTCCGCGGTACGAGTCGCCCCCGCAATATCGGTCAGCGCCGCAGTATCGGGCGGAAGAGCAGTACGGTTCTGCCCCGCAATACAGCTCGGCCTCGCCATACCCCTCGGCCTCGCAGTACGACCAGGCGCAATACGGATCTGCGCAGGCCCAGTACGGTCCCCCCGCGGCCTGGCAGTGGTCCAAGGGCGAGGTCGCGTCGATCCCGCCCCGCCTGCCCGGCCGGGTCAAGGTCGGTGCCGCGGCCCTGGTGCTGATCGCGCTCGCGGCCGGGGCCGGCGGCGTGGCGATCTCCGGTTCCAACTCCACCGCCGCGGCCGCCCACTCCTCCGGCTCCGCCGCCCAGGACGAGCAGGTCCGGGCGCTGTGGCGGACCTCTCCGGCCGACGACCTGCTGCCGCTCTCGCTCAGCCGCGAGGGCACCGAGACCTACCAGCGGATCGCCGTGGACCCGGACGAGCAGTGCTCGGTCCTGCCCGCCCCGATGCTCGCGGCGATGAGCCCGGTCGGCTGCGACAGGGTGGTCCAGGCCACCTACGTCGACCGCACCCAGACGGTGACCGCGACCGTGGGGATAGTCGTGCTCTCCGGGACGCCCGCCCAGCGGGCCGCGCTGTTCAAGGCCTGGACGCCCGACTCCGACGCGACCAACACCGCGATGATGCCCAACGCCTACCCGGTGCCCGGCACCGCGGCGGCCGACTTCCAGGACCCGCAGCGGGTGGCCTGGGAGTCCCAGGTCTCCGCCGATGGCACCTACCTGGTCTACACGGTTGCCGGGTTCACCGACGGCCGGGTCGGCCCCACGGCCGCCCAGCGGGCCGCCGGCTCCGGCACGGCGCTGGAGTCCGACTCGCCGCCGGTCCAGGTGGCCGCCGACCTGCCTGCGGCGATCCAGCAGATCCTCGCGGCCAGGGAGACGGCGATACTGGGAACGAGTGGGTCATAAGTGTCGACGGGGAGTGAGAGCGTGCGCAGGTCGAGGATGACCCGGATCGGGGCCGGCCTGACGGCCCTGGCGGTGGCCGGGTCGTGGACCCTGTTCAGTGCCGACCCGGCCGCCGCCGACCAGATCAGCGCCGGCGAGTGGGGCCGAGGCTTCATCCACGCCGCGCAGGCGAACGAGGTCACCAACGGCACCGGCGTGACCGTCGGCCTGCTGGACTCCGGGGTGATGCCCCAACGGGTCAACTTGATCGGCCAGGTCACCACCGGCCCGGACTACGCCGGCGGGGTCGAGCAGCCGGGTCAGCCCGGCTGGGGCGAGCACGGCACCTGCATGGCCTCGATCATCGCGGGTACCGGCGCGGGCCAGGCGAACATGCTGGGCGTGGCGCCGGGCGCGCACATCCTCTCGATCCGGGTGATCCGCGACGACGACGCCCCCGACGTCGGCCAGCCGGAAACCAGCTCCACTCCGATCTCGGACGGCATCCACTACGCGGTGGACCACGGCGTCCAGGTGATATCGATGTCGATCGGCGGCGACGCGGACGGCACCGACGGCGACGCCTCCGACGAGGCGGACGCGATCCGCTACGCCCTCGACCACAACGTCGCGGTGGTCATCGCCGCAGGCAACACCGGCACCGACGGCAACGCGATCAGCTTCCCCGGCGCCGACCGTGGGGCGATCACGGTGGCTGCGGTGGACCAGGCGGGCAACGTGGCCAACTTCTCCACCACCAGCTGGGACGTGGACGTCGCGGCGCCCGGCGCGAACATTACCTGCGACGCCGCCGACACCGACGACGAGATGGAAGTCGGCGACGGCACCAGCCAGGCCACTGCGTTCACCGCCGGAGTGGTCGCGCTGATCAAGGCGGAGAACAAGAACCTGAGCCCGGCCCAGATCCGCGACATCCTGGAGCAGACCGCCCAGGACAAGCCCGCCGGCGGCCGCAACGACCAGATCGGCTTCGGCATCATCAACGCCCAGGCCGCGCTCGCGCTGGCGGCGAAGACCAAGGCGACTCCGGAGAACCCGGCGACCGGAGTGGAGGTGCCCACCGGGTACTTCGGCTACGGTCCGACCGAGGTGGTGGCCGAGGCGGCGCCGTCCTTCGGGGCGCTGCAACGTGCGGTCAGCGGAGGTGCGGTGTTGCTGTTGGGCGCATGCATCCTGGCCTTCGCCCTGATCCGGAGGGCGAGGCGGGATATGGCTATGGCTGCGGCCGCAGCCTCGGCCGGGAGCGCTCCGATCCCTGGCGCGATGTATGGCGATGCGACGGTGGTTGGTGTCGCGTACGTCGATTCCGCGCTTGTCGATCCCGCTGCGGCTACTGCGGTATTGCCGAATGGGCCGGGATTTCCAGGCGGACCCGGAGCGCCGGGAGGAGTGCCAGGCGCACCTGGACAGGCGGCTGCCGGTCCCGCCGCGCCTGCGCAGTGGACTTTGAATGCTGCTCTGGGACAGCCGCCGCAATCGGCCCAGGCCCCGTACCCGAACCAGCCGCCCCCATCAACCCCGGCGACTCCGCCGGTGCCGCCAGGCACTACGCTCGACGAGTGAGCGAAGCACCTGCCAAGCGGCTCCTGCAATCCACCGGGTTCGACGGCGACGACGGCTCAGCCGACCCCGAACTCGCCGCTGCCCTGATCGACTACCAGCGCGGCGAGCGGGACCGGTACTCGCTCTACTCGGTGCTCGCGGGCAAACGGGTGCTGGCCCCGATCGTGGCGGTGCTCGGCGAGAGCGAACAGGCTGGGGTCTCGGCAGCGGGCGTCGCCCTGAAGCGCGACAAAGACAGCGACATGGCGCTGGTCACCCTCGTGGCCGGAGACGGCGCCAAAGCGGTTCCGGTATTCACCTCGGCCGAGCGGCTGATCGCCTGGGGCGCCGGCGCCGGCTACCCCGAGGCCAGGCCGGTGCCGATCTCGATCGAGCTGGCCGCCGCCGCCAGCCTGCAGGAACAGGCCGACGCCCTGCTACTGGACCTTGGCAGCGTGCAGCAGTTCGAACTCACCGGCAGTGCGCTGCGTGCCTTTGCCGACGGCCGGGTGCCGTTGCCCCCGGACAGCGACCCGGAAGTCGTCTCCGCGCTCACCAGCGCGTTGCGCTCGGTGCCCGAACTGGCCGCCGTACTGACCGAGGCCCGGATCGGCGCGTTCACCGAGGGCGCGGTGTTGGAACTCGGTTTCAAGCCCGGCGTCGATCCGCACTCGCTGACCGAGCCGCTGCGCCGGGCCGCCGAGGCGATCTCGGCCGACCCGATCCTGCGTGACCGACTCGGTGAGGGCCTGTCGATCACCACCACTGCCGCTCAGAGCTGACGCAGCGGCGCAATCCTCAGCCGCACCGCACCACACACCGCACCACAGCCAGCCCACGACCGGCGTCAGTTGAGCATCCGCGCCGCGAGCCGGTCCAGCGCCGCCGCCGGGTCGGCGGTCACGCCCAAATGGACCGGGCCGGGTTGGACGACGGTCGATCGTGGGGCGGTCAGCCAGCGGAAACGTCGGCCGGCCGAGTCGGCGCCGGCCTGGCCCGCCTCCGGTCCGCCCCGGCATACCTCCAGGTACGCGGCGACTGCCAGCTCGATGCCGTCCAGGTCTGCCGCCGGATCGAGCGACAGCACCCGGACCTGGCTGAGGCGCGACCGTGCCTGCAGGAAATCCAGGGCCTGGCAGTACACGATCACTCCGGCGTTGACCGCCTCGCCGCGCTCCACCCTGGGCATGATGCGAATGGCCGCGTACTCGAACGCGTGCCGCAGAGGCGTATCCGTCATCGCGGTCGTTGCTACGTTGGTCATGCCGCCACCTCCGGCAGCCAGGAGCGCGGGCCGGCGATTCGTGCGGCGAACCACTCGCGATAGGCGCTGCGCACCGCGGCCGGTGAGTCGAAGCCGGGCTCGTCGGTCAGCCATTCGTCCGGGACCAGGTCGGTGGCCGCGTCGACCGCTGCGGGAGTGACCAGCGGGGCGAGCGCGGCGTCGGCCGCCGCCAGATCTGGGTGGAACGGGAGCAGCACGTGGTCGTCGAGCTTGGCCGGCCGCCTCGCGGAGGCCTCGGCGCCCGGCCAGTTGTGGTGGAAGATCAGCGAGGCGCCGTGATCGATCAGATAGATCTTGCCGTGCCAGCGCAGCAGGTTGGGATTGCGCCAGGACCGGTCCACGTTGCCGATCAGGGCGTCGAACCAGACGATCCGCCCGGCCAGGTCCGGGTCCACCTCGAAGGCGAGGGGGTCGAAGCCGAGCGAGCCGGGCAGGTAGTCCATCCCGAGGTTGCGGCCGAGGCTGGCCAGCAGCAGTTCCTGGATCTCGGGGTCGGGCTCGCCCTTCGCGATCGCCGCGTCGAGTTCGGCGGTCACCAGTTCCGGCACCGGCAGGCCCAAGGTCCGGCCGAGCTCGCCCGCGATGATCTCGGCGACCAGGACCTTGCGCCCCTGACCTGCGCCACGGAACTTCACCACGTACATGCCGTCGTCGTCGGCCTCGACGATCGCGGGCAGCGATCCGCCTTCCTTCAAGGGCGTGACATAGCGGGTAACAGTCACATCTCTCAACATGCGTTCCAGGCTAACGCCAGAGGCCTGGCGGATCTGGCGAATTCCAGCGGGCCGCTGGGGCAGGCACTGCTCGGCTATGGTTTCGGATATGACCGGATTTAAAGATTGCTATACGTGTGATCGCGAGACTGATCTGGTTGTCCAGGTGCAGTTGCCAGTACGTGAGGACATCGTTCACGACGAGCACTGGCGGCTGGTGCACGCGACCGGGGTCTCGCTGCCCGGCTGGCTGGTCCTCGTGCCCCGGCGGCATGTGACCGCGATCGCCGAATTGACCGACGCCGAGGCCGCGTCGCTGGGGGCCTGGCAGGTACGCGCCTCACGGGCATTGCACGAAGTCACCGGTTGCGCGAAAACGTACATAGCCCAGTTCGCCGAGGCGGAGGGGTACTCGCACGTGCACTTCCACATCGTGCCGCGGAAGGCGAATCTGGCGGAGGAATTCACCGGGCCGCGGATCTTCGGCCTGCTCGGCGCCACCGGTCCCGCTGCTCTGACGGACGAGCGGATGGACGAGATCGCCAACGCAGTCCGCGGCGCGCTAAAGCACTAGTCGAGGTGCTCCGGCACGCCGCGGACACGGGGTCTGCAGTTGTTACCTGCCGGCCCTGCGGTAGTGGGCGACCCGGTGCAGGGCCACACCGGCGATCAACAGGCCTAGTAGTACGAGGAGCCAGGTCAGCACACCGCTGGCGCCGGTCTTCGGCAGGTGGCCGCCGCTGTTCGACCCGGCGGGGGAGGGCGTGGGACTCGGTCCGGGCGCCGTGGTGCTTGGCGCCACGGTTGGCGTCGGCGTCGTGGCTGAGGCCGAGGCCGTCGGAGTCGGGGTTGTCGGGGCTGATGTCGGGGTGGCCATCGGGGTCGCCGTCAGAAGGGCCAACGATCGGCCGGACTGGGGCAGGATTGGGACAGGACTCTGATCAGCCGACCGGTCCGGTGAGCTTCTCGCCGGGTCCGGAACCGGCCGGGTCCGGCAGCGGCGAGGCCTCGCGGAAGGCCAGCTGCAGGGTTCGCAGGCCGTCGCGTAGGGGGAGCGCGTGCTGCGAGCCGATCTCCGGCGCGGCCGAGGTGACCAGGCCGGCCAGCGCGATGATCAGCTTCCGGGCCTCGTCCAGATCGGCCGGCGGGGCGCTGCCGTCCGGGCCCGGTTCGCCCAGGCCGAGTTGCACGGCGGCGGCGGTCATCAGGTGGATCGCGACGGTCGAGATCACCTCGACGGCCGGGACCTCGGCCAGGTCGCGCTCGATCGGAGATACCGCTGTGGCGGCGGAGCCGGGTGGAACGGGGGGGTCGAAAACGGGCGGGATACTGTGCTCAGGCATGATCGAATCTTCGCACGGGTGGATCCCGCCGCCCCAAACAGGTGCTAAGCTAGACGTCATAGCGACCAACTACGCGTGCACACTTCTGTGTAAGCGCAGTTCGCAAGTGGAGGGCCCACCTCCCACCTGATCGACCACGAGGTCGACGGGTACGGTCCCAGCGTCATGGATGCCAGGCTTTGCCTGTGCTTTTGTGCGCGGCCTCGTCATCGCGACGATGCCCCGGTTGGTGGAGCTCTGCAGCTCGTGGCGATAACAGCCACGGACGGCGGAGCTTTTCGCATTATACCGGTGGCCGTTCCCGCTCATCCCCTCCTGGCCGGTCTCGACGGCGGCGCGGGCTCTTATTAAAGAAGCAATCCGCACCGTACGCGGTGGGACGGCGAGCGCCGCCCTTATCAACCGCTTGAACTTAGGAGGCCCCATCAGCGCCGAACCTCGCATCAACGACCGGATCCGCGTGCCGGAGGTCCGACTTGTCGGACCCGACGGCCAGCAGGTCGGGATCGTCGCGATTCAGGACGCGCTACGCCTGGCCGGCGAGGCCGACCTCGACCTGGTCGAGATCGTCCCGACCGCCCGCCCTCCGGTGGCCAAGATCATGGACTACGGCAAGTACAAGTACGAGTCCGCGCTCAAGGCCCGTGAGGCGCGCAAGAACCAGGCGCACACGATCATCAAGGAAATGAAGCTCAGGCCGAAGATCGACCCGCACGACTACGAAACCAAAAAGGGTCACGTGGTGCGGTTCCTCAACGCCGGGGACAAGGTCAAGATCACCATCATGTTCCGCGGCCGGGAGCAGTCCCGTCCGGAACTCGGGCGCCGTCTGCTCGAGCGCCTCGCCGTCGACGTCGAGGAGCTCGGCTTCGTCGAGTTCGCGCCGAAGCAGGACGGCCGGAACATGATCATGGTGCTCGGGCCGAAGAAGAAGAAGGTCGAGGCCATGGCCGAGGCCCGCGCGGCGAAGGCGGCGAAGGCGGACGGCTCCGGCCGCAGCCGCGACGAGGACCACGCCCGCCCCGAGCTTGAGGCCGAGGACTTCGAACGGGTCGACGAGCCGGTCACCGAGGACTCCGCCGAGGCGGTCGCCACGGCGGGCGAGGAGTCGGCCGTCGAGGAGACGACCGGGGCCGAGGCCACGGAAGCGTAGAGGCTTCCACAGTTCCACCACACGCCCACGGCGGTGGCGTCCGCGCCGCCGCCCGGGGGCGGACCGTCAGCACTATTTGAGGAGATTGGCTGCCATGCCGAAGAACAAGACGCACAGCGGTGCCAAGAAGAGATTCCGTCTCACCGGTTCCGGCAAGGTCATGCGCGGCCAGGCTGGCAAGCGCCACCTGCTCGAACACAAGTCGTCCAGGTACACCCGCCGGGTCAGCGGCGAGGTCGAGATGGCTCCGGCCGACGCGAAGAAGATCAAGCGGATGCTCGGTAAGTAGTCCTCCGGCAGGCCCGGAGCACCGCCCGAACAGCTTAGAGATTCTCGTCAGTCAAGCCCCCGAACCGTCTCTCATGAGGAGTTGAACCGACATGGCACGCGTCAAGCGTTCAGTCAACGCGCACAAGAAGCGCCGCGCAGTACTCGACCAGGCCAGCGGCTACCGCGGCCAGCGCTCGCGCCTGTACCGCAAGGCCAAGGAGCAGGTCACCCACTCGCTCGTCTACGCCTACCGGGACCGCAAGAAGCGCAAGGGCGACTTCCGCCGCCTGTGGATCCAGCGGATCAACGCCGCGGCCCGCGCCAACGGCATCACGTACAACCGCTTCATCCAGGGCCTGAAGGCCGCCAACGTCGAGGTGGACCGCAAGATCCTGGCCGACCTCGCCGTGCACGACGCCGCCGCGTTCACCGCCCTGGTCGAGGTCGCCCAGAAGGCGCTTCCGGCCGACGTCAACGCCCCCAAGGTCGCGGCTTAATCCGCGCCTTCGGTAGGCAAGCAGTGTCCCCAGTGGCGAGTCTCGCGATCACGTCCACCCGGTCTCCACGGGTGGTCGCGGCGCGGCGTCTCGCCACTCGTGCGTTCCGGGCCAAGCAAGGGCTCTTCCTCGCCGAGGGCCCGCAGGCGGTGCGCGAGGCGATCGCCTACGCGTCGATCACCGAGCTCTACGTCAACCGGGCCGCCGAGGAGCGTTACGGCGACCTGCTCGCCTCCGCCGCGGCCGCCGGCGCGAGCGTGCTGCCGACCACCGACGAGGTGGTCGCCTCGCTCAGCGACACCGTGCAGCCGCAGGGCATGGTCGCGGTCTGCCGTTTCCTGGACCAGCCGCTTGAGCAAGTGCTCGCGGCCAGGCCCAGGCTGATCGCGCTGCTCGCGCAGATCCGGGACCCGGGCAACGTCGGCTCGGTGATCCGCGCCGCCGACGCCGCCGGGGCGGACGCGGTCCTGGTCAGCGACGAATCAGTGGACGTCTACAACCCCAAGGCGGTCCGCGCCACGGCCGGCTCGCTCTTCCACCTGCCGATCGTTGTGGGCGTGCCGACCGCGACGGCCGTCGAGCAGGCCAAGGCGGCCGGACTGCGAGTGCTCGCGGCCGACGGGATCGGCCCGCTCGACCTCGACGAGGAGCTCGACTCCGGCGCCCTCACCGCCGCGACCTGCTGGCTCTTCGGCAACGAGGCCCGCGGCCTGCCGGAGGAACTGCGCGCGGCCGCGGACGCGGTGGTCCGGGTGCCGATCCACGGCAAGGCCGAAAGCCTGAACCTGTCCACGGCGGCCGCGGTGTGCCTCTACGCCTCCGCGCGCGCCCAGCGCAACACCCGCCCGGCACCGCCCCTATAACGGTTCGAAAACCCGTACGGGAAAACCGTGGCGTATGGCAGCGCAATCAAGTTGGAACGGCGCTGACCCTGGCGCGTCAGGTGCCTGACCATAAAGAATGGTTAAGTGGATTTCGACGATTTACCCGACGGTCTGGTCATTGCCGACGAACACGGTCTGGTGACGGTGTTCAACCGGACCGCCGCACGGGTGACCGGGATCGACCCGGCCCAGGTCCTGGGCAAGCCCCTAGCAGAGGCGCTCCCGCTGGAGGATCTCGAGGGCCGCGGCTGGTGGGGCTGCGTCGACCCCTACGGCGGACTGGCCATCCGGACCGGACACCCGGAGATCCGGCTGCTGCTGCCCGGCGGGCGCGACGTCCTGGTCACCGCCCGGTTCCAGCGGGCCGGCGGCGGGGCCACCGAGACGACCCAGGTCCTGGTGGGACTGCGCGACACCTCGGCCCGGGCCCGGCTGGACCGCCGGCACGCCGACCTGATCGCGACCGTGGCCCACGAACTGCGCTCCCCGCTCACCAGCGTCAAGGGCTTCACCGCGACCCTGCTGGCCAAATGGGAGCGGTTCAGCGACGATCAACGCAAACTGATGCTCGAATCAGTGAACACCGACGCCGACCGGGTGACCCGGCTGATCTCCGAACTGCTCGACATCGCCCGGATCGACTCCGGCCGGCTGCAGCTGGCCCGCTACCCCGTGGACCTGCTCGAACTGATCGGCCACCAGCTCGCCGGAATGGCCGCCGCGGGAGTGGCCGAAGAACAGTTCGAACTCGACCTGAGCCCGGTGCCGTTGGTATACGCGGACGCGGACAAACTGCGCCAGGTCCTGGCGAACCTGCTGGAGAACGCGGTCCGGCACGGCGGCGGCCAGATCCGCCTGACCGTGGCGCAGATGCAGGACCCGCAGGACCCGATCGAGCCCGACGCGGACCCGTCGGCGCCCGTCCTGGTCACTGCCCCGATCACCGGCCCGGCCACCGCCTCGGCCGGTCTGGTCGAGGTCACCATCGCGGACGAGGGCCCGGGCATCCCCGAGGAGATGATGGACCGCGTCTTCACCCGGTTCTGGCGCGGCAACCGGCGCGGCGGCACCGGACTGGGCCTCTACATCGTCAAGGGCATCGTCGAGGCGCACGGCGGGACCATCACCGTCGGCCGGGCCCCCGGCGGCGGCGCCAGCTTCCGCTTCACCCTGCCCCCGGCCGACGAGTACATGCTGCCGGAGCACCGGTAACACCCCAGGTAGAAGGCCACCCGCAGTCGTGGCGCGGCTGTGGTACCACGCCGGGGATCGGAAAAACCAAGCAAGTGCGGGATTGGCGCTGCACTAGACTGTGCAACGCGCAATCAACCATGACGAAAAGCGGAAAGTGGATTATCCGGATGTCGGCACCGAATAAAACCTTTGACCCGGTCGAGGTCGAGGCGCTCAGCCCCGAAGCGGTGGAAGCGGCCCGGGACGCGGCCTTCGCGGCCTTCGCCGCCGCCGCCGACCTCGCCGAGCTCCAGGCGGCCAAGATCGCCCACAGCGGCGACCGCTCGCCCCTGGCCCTGGCCAACCGCGAGATCGGCGCGCTGCCCCCGGCCGCGAAGGCCGAGGCCGGCAAGCGGGTCGGCCAGGCCCGCACCGCGGTGAACACGGCCCTGGCCGGCCGCCAGGCCGAGCTTGAGGCCGACCGCGACGCCAGGGTCCTGGCGGAGGAGGGCGTCGACGTCACCCTGCCCTGGGACCGGACTCCGCGCGGCGCCCGGCACCCGCTGACCACCTTGCAGGAACGGATCGCGGACGTCTTCACTGCCCTGGGCTGGGAGATCGCCGAGGGGCCCGAGGTCGAGACCGAGTGGATGAACTTCGACGCCCTGAACATGGACCGGGACCACCCGGCCCGCACCACCCAGGACACCATCTTCATCGACACCCCGCAGGCCGCCGCCACCGAGGACGGAACCGGCCAGGACGGGGAAGAGGGCTTGCTGCTGCTTCGCACCCAGACCTCCCCGGTCCAGATCCGCTCCCTGCTCACCCGCGACCTGCCGGTGTACATCATCTGCCCCGGCCGGGTCTTCCGCTCCGACGCCTTGGACGCCACGCACACCCCGGTCTTCGGCCAGATCGAGGGCCTCGCCGTGGACAAGGGCATCACCTTCGCCCACCTCAAGGGCACCCTGGACCACTTCGCCGCGTCCATGTTCGGCGACGGCATCGACACCCGGCTGCGCCCGAACTACTTCCCGTTCACCGAGCCGAGCGCCGAGATGGACCTGCGCTGCTTCGTCTGCCGCGGCGAGTCGGTGGGCAACCCGGACCGGCCCTGCCGCACCTGCAACTCCGAGGGCTGGATCGAGTGGGGCGGCTGCGGGATCGTCAACCCGCGGGTCCTGCGCGCCGTCGGGGTCGACCCCAACGTCTACAGCGGCTTCGCCTTCGGCATGGGCCTGGAGCGGACCCTGATGTTCCGCCACGGCGTCGCCGACATGCACGACATTGTCGAGGGTGACCTGCGGTTCACCCTCCCCTTCGGAATGGAGATCTGATGCGCGTCCCGCTCTCCTGGTTGCGGGAGTACGTCGACCTGCCGGACGGCGTGACCGGCCGCGAGGTGGCCGAGGCCCTGGTCCGGATCGGCTTCGAGGTCGAGGCCGTGCACGAGTCGGGGCAAGGCCTGAGCGGCCCGGTCCTGGTCGGCCAGGTGCTGGAGATCGACGAGCTGACCGGGTTCAAGAAGCCGATCCGGTTCTGCCAGGTGCAGGTCGGCCCGGAGGAGGTGCGCGGCATCGTCTGCGGCGCCCGCAACTTCGCCACCGGCGACAAGATCGTGGCCGCGCTGCCCGGCGCGGTCCTGCCCGGCGACTTCAAGATCGCCGCGCGGACCACCTACGGGCACGTCTCCGACGGCATGATCTGCTCGGCCCGGGAACTGGGCCTGGGCGACGAGCACGACGGCATCATCGTGCTGCCCGACGACTGCGAGATCGGCGCGGACGCCGTCGCCCTGCTCGGCATCCGCGACGAGGTGCTCGACATCGCGGTGACCGCGGACCGCGGCTACTGCCTGTCCATGCGCGGCATCGCCCGCGAGGCCGCGATCGCCTACCACCGCTCGCTGCGCGACCCCGCCCTGCTCGACATCCCCGCCCCCTCGCAGGTCGGCTACCCGGTCCGGCTCAACGACACCACCGGCTGCGACCTGTTCGCCGCCCGGGTCGTGCGCGGCATCGACCCGCTGGCCCCGTCCCCGCTGTGGATGCAGCGCCGGATCCAGCTGGCCGGCATGCGCCCGATCTCGCTGATCGTGGACATCACCAACTACGTGATGCTGGAGATCGGCCAGCCGCTGCACGCGTACGCGGTGGAGAAGCTCACTGGCCCGCTGACCGTGCGCCGTGCCGCGCCCGGCGAGGGCATGGAAACCCTCGACGGCAAGTACCGCAAGCTCGACCCGGCGGACCTCGTGGTCACCGACCTGTCCGGCCCGATCGGCCTGGCCGGGGTGATGGGCGGCGCGTCCACCGAGGTCGGCCCGATGACCACGGACGTCCTGATCGAGGCCGCGCACTGGGACCCGGTCACCGTCGCCCGCACCGCGCGCCGGCACAAGCTGCCCTCCGAGGCGGCCAAGCGCTTCGAGCGCGGGGTGGACCCGAAGGCCGCCGCGGCCGCCGTGCAGCGCACCGTCGACCTGCTCGCCCTGCTCGGCGGCGGCACGGCCGACCCGGCCGTCACCGTCGAGTCGACCGGGCCGATCCAGCGCCGCCAGATCACCATCGACGTCACCCTGCCGGGCCGGGTCGCCGGACTCGACTACCCGCGCGAGACTGTGATCGGCCGACTGCAGGACGTCGGCTGCGCGGTCGAGGGCAGCGCCGGACTGCTGGTCACCACACCGAGCTGGCGCCCAGATCTGACCGACCCGAACGACCTGGCCGAGGAGGTCATCCGGCTGGAGGGCTACGACCAGGTCCCGTCGGTCATGCCGCCGGTCCCGCCGGGCCGCGGCCTCACGGTCAAGCAGCGCTTCCGCCGCCGGGTCGGCCAGGCCCTGGCCAACGCCGGCTACGTGGAGGTGCTCTGCCACCCCTTCGTCGGCCAAGCGGACTTCGACGCGCTGAACCTGTCCGCCGACGACGCGCGCCGCACCACACTGCGCCTGCTCAACCCGCTCTCCGAAGAGCAGCCGGAACTGCGCACCACCCTGCTGCCCGGACTGCTGACCACCCTGCGCCGCAACCTCGGCCGGGGCCTGGTCGACGTGTCGCTCTTCGAGACCGGCTTGGTGTTCCACCCGCGGCCCGGCTCACCCGCCCCGCCGCGCCTGTCGGCCGAATCCCGGCCCACCGACGAGCAGCTCGCCCAGCTGGAAGCCGCCCTGCCGGACCAGCCCAGGCACGCCGCCGTGGTGCTGACCGGGATCCGCGAGCCCGGCGGCTGGTGGGGCC
>Ga0302314_10010259_pt1 | contig 16414 bp, 17 predicted proteins | sample III_Palsa_N2_3_FD_200533 | JGI IMG/M metagenome (GOLD analysis project Ga0302314, IMG submission 200533) | Peat permafrost microbial communities from Stordalen Mire near Abisko, Sweden - III_Palsa_N2_3 | ecosystem: Environmental > Terrestrial > Soil > Palsa > Peat permafrost | place: Sweden... | reverse complement strand
CAGATCGCGCCCGTGGGACTGCTGCCGCATCTGCAGATGCCGGCGCATCACGAGGTACGGGCATCGGACGTGGTGCTCAGGCGTCTGCACGCCGCGCTCGGTGCCGCGGCTGAGCGCGGACCGACGGATTTCAGCGAACTGCTGCTGACGCCGGGTGTGGGCGCGCGTACCGTGGCTGCGCTGGCGCTGGTGGCTGAAGTGATCCACGGGGCGCCGTCGCGCTTCTCGGACCCGGCGCGATTCTCGATGGCGCACGGCGGCAAGGACGGGCATCCGTTCCCGGTGCCGCTCAAGGTCTACGATCAGACGATTCGCGTGCTCAAGCAGGCGGTCGCTCGCGCCCGACTTGGCAATGACGACAAGCTGGCGGCGATAGTGCGTCTCGATGCGCGGGCGCGCTGGCTCGAACGTGCCGCGGCTGACGGGCCCAGCTTCGACGCCTTTACCGGCGCGGAGCGCCGGCACTCGCCGCAGTACGGCGGACGCTCAGTCGCCGGGGCGGCGCGCGGCCCGCGGCCGGGCTGAGCGAATCGGCACCGCTAGCCGAGGGCGGCCTGCAGCGTCTCCATCTCGGTCTGCGACTCGAGCATGATGCGCACGATAGCCGAGTCGGTCAGTCCCATGGCCGCCGCCGCCGGCATCCTGGCCAGCGCCGCATCGTCGGCGGCGTTACTGGCCATCTGCGCCGCCAGGCACACCGCCACGGTCAACAAGTCCTGCAGGTCCGCCGGCCCTGCGTGGCAGCGCTCGACATCGAGCTGGCCGCCCACGGCCACGGCAATCTCTTCCGGCAGCTTCCAGTTCTCGATCAAAGCCTGGCCGATACCCGGGTGCCAGTCGCGCAATACGGCGTCATCGACGTGGACGTTGGTTTCGCCCCTGGGTGCGCGCGCGATGATATAAACCTTGCCGATATTGTGCAGCAGCCCGGCCAGCAGCGCCTCATCCGGGCGCATGAGTTGCGACTCCTTGGCCATGGCATGCGTCAAGGCGGCTACACGGATGCCCTCCTGCCAGAATCTCTCGAGATCGCTGCGAATATGCGCCAGACTGGCGGCGTGACGCACCTGCGCGGTCGCGTACGCGAGCGCGGCGGCGCGGATGCTGTCGTGACCAATACGGGTGATTGCAATCTTCAGATCGGTGACCCGCGAGCTGCCGCGGTGTAGCAGCGTCGAATTGGCCATCGTCAGGATGCGCGCTGCCAGGCCGGCGTCGGAACTGACGACGCGCGCAATCCGCTCGCTGGTGATGCTATCGTCGCTCAGCACGTGCTGGACGCGCGCGACGGCATCCGGAAACGAGGGCAAATCAACCCGACCCGCCGACAGTTCCCTGGCCAGGTCGCTCAGAAACTGGAACGGCGATCCGCTGGTTTCAGCCTCCGCAGGCTGCGATCTGGTCGTCGCTGACACGATGGGCTTCTCCGAAAATCTACCGTCGCCTGTAATATCGGCACCGCGCCGCGATTCTTGAGGCTTACCTACTTCAATTGACGAATTCGTTCGGCCGGGCTGATGACGTCCGTCAGACGGATGCCAAATTTGTCATTGACCACGACCACTTCGCCATGGGCAATCAGGGTGCCGTTAACATAGACGTCCAGCGGCTCGCCAGTTGTCCGGTCGAGCTCGACCACTGAGCCCTGGTTGAGCTGCAGCAGATTGCGGATGCTGATGCGGCTGCGTCCGACCTCCATCGACAGGGTGACCGGGATATCCAACACCACATCGAGGTTCAGTTCACGGTTTGCACCGGCTTCCGGCACATCGGGCTTCAGATTGCCCAGTGGCGCCGGCTGCGGTTCGGTCGCATTGGCTGTCCCTGTACTCATAGCTTTCCACCTATCACGACATTACTTAATACCGGCGGCTTGTGCCGCGAGATTCTTTGGGTGACCTTGACGGCCTGCTGCCCGCGCGAGGCGCCGTAGCTGCCGCGCAGCACCGGAACACCTTCCGCGTAAAGCGTCACGTTGCCGTCGAAATCGCAGGGAATGACGTCGCCGGGTTTGAGGTCCACGAGCCGTCCGACCGACAGCGAGGTTCGGCCCAGCACCGGCACGATATCGATCTCGGCTTCCTCGATTTCCTCGCGCAGCGCGTGGGTCCAGCTGTCGTCGCGAACCATGCGATCGCTCTGCACTCCGGAATCGAGCTGGTCGCGTATCGGTTCGATCATCGCGTACGGAATGGTCACGTGCAGCTCGCCGCCTCCGCCTTCGAGCTCGATCTTGAATGCGGTCACTACCACGATTTCGGACGGGCTGACGATAGTGGCAAAGTGCGGATTGATCTCCGAATTCAGGTACTCGAGCTTGACCTCGGCGACGATGTTCCAGGCTTCTGTGAGATCGGCAAAGGCCTGGCGCAGCACCGTCTGGATGATGCGCTCCTCGGTCATGGTAAATTCGCGGCCCTCGATCTTGGCGTAGCGGCCGTTGCCGCCAAAGAAATTGTCGACGATGGCAAATACCAGTGTGGCATCGAGCACCATCAGCGCCGTTCCACGCAGCGGGTTGAGCCGGATCAGATTCAGGCTGGAGGGCACGTGCAGGTTCTGCGTGTATTCACTGAACTTCTGCACTCGTACCGGCGCGACGCTGATCTCCGGCGTGCGGCGGATCATATTAAAGAGTCCGATGCGGAACTGGCGTGCGAAGCGATCATTGATCATCTCGAGCGTCGGCATGCGGCCGCGCACCAGTCGCACCTGCGTCGCAATGTCGTACGGTCGTACCTCGCCGGGATTCTCCGGCGGTGGGGCCGTCGGAACCGCACCATCGTCAACGCCCCGGAGCAGGGCGTCGATCTCATCCTGATTAAGGATTTCGGCGCCCATATTCACTGGATCACGAAGCTGGTGAAGTACACCGCTTCGATGAGCTTGCCATTGCCGCCTTCGCTGTCGATCACCTTGCGAATGCTCGCGAGCGTCGCGGCACGCAGCTTCTCCTTGCCTTCCACCGTCATGAGCGTGGCGTTTTCCTGGCCGGAGAACAGCATCACGAGGTCGTTGCGCACGGCAGGTTCGAAATTCTTCAGTCCTTCAATGGCCGGCGCGTCGCGCGACATCGCCTCGACCGTGACCTGCAGATAGCGTGCGCTGCCCTCGCCGCCAAAATTGACCACGAAAGCGGGATCAAACTTGAAGTAAATCGGAGCCGCGTGCGGTGCCGCCGGTTTTTCGGTGGCGGTCGCGGTCGCGTTTGCGGGCTGGGCACCGGGCTTGAAGGCAAACCAGGCGCCTGCGCCGCCGCCGGCCACGACCACGGCGATGATGATCCAGAGCAGTTTGCCCTTCTTTTTGGGAGTGATCGGCTGCACCTTCGGTGCAGGCTCTTTCTTGGCGGGTTCGGAAGCCATGTTCAGTGATGCTCGCTGCGTTGCTGACGATCAGTTCCGGGTCTCTTCACCAGAGCAAGCGTTGTGCCAGCGCGACTTTGCTGATAACGACGGAAATCTGTCGCTGCCGCAGTGCACATTCAGGCGTACTCATCGACCAATCCGAGCGCATGTCCGGCCGCGACTGCGACCGGTTCGACAGTTTGCGCATGGGCCAGAGCTGCCCGCAGCGGGTTCACGCCGGTTTGCGAACCCGGTCGCGGATCCTGCTGCACATTGGCCTGGCCCAGGCTCAGGCCGCCGCTGGCAAAGATCTCCCGCAGGCGTGGCACGGTCTGCTCGAGGGCGGCGCGTGTTTCCGGGTGTGCCGCGGTGAAACTCACGTTGACCTGCGATTCGCGCACGTCGAGGTGTACCTCGACCGGACCCAGATGTTCGGGTGAGAGTCGCAGCGTCGCGCTCTGCACGTCGTTGTTGACGAACCAATGCACCTGCGCGGCCACCGCTTGCGGCCAGCCGCCATTGGAGAGCGGCACGGAAATCGTGGCTTCGGCCGCCGGAGACTGTGTGCCGCTGTTGGCCAGGGTGCGCACCAGCTCGGGCAGGCCCGTGGCATCCGTCACGATCGACGCCGGCGCGCCCTGCGAGCCCGGATTCGCGCCTTTTGCCTGCAGGCCCGCCGCCTGGTCGGCAGATGAGCTGGCCGCACCGAGCAGCGGCGGCGGCGCTACGACCGCCGAGGTGTCGACCGCAGCCCCCGCGGCATCGGAATTGGCAGCGCCCAGTGCGGTGGCAGCCGTGTCAGCCGCGGGCACACCGATGCCGAATTTCGTTGCTGCAGCGCTCGGCGCCAGGGCCGCGTCGCTGGCATCGCCCGCATTCGCCGGCGCGCCGCCGGTGCCGGAAGTTGCCGTGCTCGCGCCTGGATCGCCGCCGAGCTGCAGGCCGCTGGCGGCCAGCAGCATCGCCAGCGCCACCGGGTCGTTCGGCGTCGTGGACGCATTGACGGTCCCGCCCTTGCCGGCGTCGGCGCCGGTCCTGGCGGCAAGCCTGCCGGCGCCGGCTTTGCCCGTGCCAGTCGCGGCCGTCTTCAGGTTCGCCGCTGCCTGGCTCAGCACCGGCGCCGCGGTCGCGTCGATGTCCGGCGTACCGGTGGTGCCGGCAGCGCTCGCATCACCAGTCCCGTCGGCCGCCGATGCGCTGCGGCTGACCGCGCCGCTACCGGTGTCTGCACCGCGAGCGCCTTCGGTCGCACCATCGGCGCCGGCCTGGCCGCCGCCGTCCCTGACGTCTGCCGGAGTGGCCGAGTCACCCGAATGCGCGGCGTCGGCCATGGCCGAGGAGAAATGAGCCGTGGAGCCGCAAGCCCCACCGCGCGCGCCCGGCGCTGCGCCGGCGCCGTCCGGGCCGACATTGCCGGCGGCGCCACTCGCAGCCGCTGCCGCAGGCGTCCTGCCGCCGGCGATGCTCGCGCCGCTGCCGGCGGACGCCGCTGTTGACACTTTGGCCGACATCACCGTGCACCGCCCAGTCGCTGGGCATGCTCATCCGATTCTTTCTGGTTGCGCCGCTCCTCGAGCTTCTGATCTTCGGAGCGCACGTTGGCAATGACTTTGCGGACCGCATTCTTGCGTGCCGTAGCCTCGAGCCAGCGGGCGCGGACACGCTCGCAGTCGGCCTGCAGCTGCGCGAGCACGCCTTCCTGCTGCCGCACCGCCTCGCTCAGTCGGGCGATGAAGGTCTGGTAATCGCGCATGCCGGTGACACCCATGCCGGCGGTCGCGCGCCGCTGGAACATGCTTTGATATTCACCCAGATAGCGCTTCAACTCGACGCAGCGACGCTCCGCCTCCGCCAGACGCTTCAGGACACTAGCCACCTCGGCCGCGCATTCGCGCTCCACTTCGTCCGCCAGTGTGCCCACCGGCTCCAACCGTTTCGATCGTTTCACTTACGTCCTCATTTGGTTTTGGCGGCGTCAGGCGTCTCCGCCATCGTCGCTGCCAGTAGGGCGGTGCTGTTGGCCAGGCTCACGCGCTCGCGCATATCCTGGCGCAGGTAGCTCTCGATCTGCGGCCAGCGCGCGATGGCCCCATCGATGCGCGGATCGCTGCCGCGCTGATAGGCACCGATGGTGATCAGATCGCGGTTGTGTTCATACGATGCCGTGATCTGCCGGAAGCGGCGGGCCAGCTCGAGTTGCGTCTCGGGCACGATGTCGTGCATGACACGGCTGACCGAAGCCTCGACATCGATGGCAGGGTAGCGCCCGCCGTCGGCGATGCGTCGCGCCAGTACGATGTGGCCATCGAGCACGGCGCGTGCGGCATCGACGATCGGGTCGTTCGGATCGTCGCCCTCGGCCAGCACGGTGTAGAAGGCGGTGATCGAACCTTCCCCGGCGACGCCGTTACCGGCGCGTTCCACCAGTTGCGGCAGGCGCGCGAATACCGAGGGCGGGTAGCCTTTGGTCGCCGGTGCCTCGCCTATCGCCAGCGCGATCTCGCGCTGCGCCTGCGCGAAGCGCGTCAACGAATCCATGATCAGCAGTACGTTGCGGCCCTGGTCGCGAAAGTACTCCGCGATTGCCGTGGCCAGCCACGCGCCGTGCAACCGCATCAGCGGCGGATAATCGGCGGGGGTCGCCACGACCACCGAGCGCGCCAGGCCTTCGCGGCCAAGAATGCGCTCGATGAATTCCTTCACTTCCCGTCCGCGCTCCCCGATCAACCCGACGACGATGACATCAGCCGCGGTGTAGCGCGCCATCATGCCCAGCAGCACGCTCTTGCCGACGCCGCTGCCGGAGAACAGGCCGACACGCTGGCCGCGGCCAATGGTCAGCAGGCCGTTGATGGCCCGGATGCCGACGTCGAGCGGCTGCGTGATCGGCTGGCGCAGCAGCGGATTGATCGGCGAGCCGGTGAGCCGCACACTGGCCTCCGCTTCGATCGGGCCCTGACCGTCCAGCGGCTTGCAGGCGCCGTCGACGATGCGGCCGAGCAGCTTCGGCCCGACGCGCACGGTGCCGGCGTGCGTACGCGGCACCACCCGTGCGTTGGGTTTGAGTCCGTGGATGTCGCCGGTCGGCATCAGGTACAGCCGCTCGCCGGCAAAGCCGACCACCTCGGCTTCGATATGCGAATCGTCGGCGCTGACGATCTCGCAGCGATCACCCACCGCGGCCTGGCAACCGGACGCCTCGAGTGTCAGTCCGACCATGCGTGTCAGGCACCCCGCCACCACCGGCGGCGGTACGTCGCTCAGGCGCTCCTGGTAGCGCGCCAGCGCGCGCGTCCAGCGCTCGGCTGCCGGCGCGTACATCGCGTTCATCGTGCCACCTCCCCCGTGGCGGCACTGCGCTCGTCGCCGAGCACGGCGGCGATCGCGGCACCGACGCGCTGTTCGACCTGCGCGTCGATGGTCGAATTCTCACTGGTCACGCGGCAGCCACCGCGCGGCAGGATCGGATCCTCGGTGATACTCCAGGCGCGCTCGCTGGTGACCTCGGTCAGGCGCGAGCGCACCAGTTGCGCATCATCCGGATTGAGATGCACCCGCACGTCGCGCGCCGTCACCGGCAGCAGCGACACGGTGTCGCGAATGACGCCGACGATGTCGTCGGGATGGATCTTGAGCTCGCGGCGCACGACCTGACGCGCGATCGCGCCGGCAAGCAGCGCCAGCTGCCGCTGCACCTGAGCGTCGACTTCGGCGAGCGGCCTGGACATGAACTCGAGGATCGAGCCGAGCTGTTGCACCCGGCGATCGATCTCCGCCAGCGCCGCGTGCTGTTCCTCGCGCGCGGCCGCGAGGCCCGCCTCGTGGCCGTCGGCAAAGCCCTTGTCCCAGGCCTCGCGCTCGATGACGTCGAGGTCGGCGCCACGGCGGCGCCGCGCGACCACCGGCCCATCGATCGGCGGCAACTCCCAGACCGCGGCGCCCGCGGCATCAGACATATTGCTCTCCGCCCTTGCCGCCCAGCGCCAGCCGGCCTTCGTCGGACATGCGCTTCGCGGTCATCAGAATTTCCTTTTGCGCCGCCTCGACTTCCGAGAGTCGCACCGGACCCTTGGCTTCGAGGTCGTCCTTCATCATCTGTCCGGCGCGTTCTGACATGTTTTTGAAGATCTTCTGCTTCAGTGTCTCGTCCGCTACTTTGAGTGCAATGATCAGCTTGTCGCCCGGCACTTCGCGCAGCAGTTCCTGCATGCCGCGATCGTCAACGTCGGTCAGGTCCTCGAACACGAACATCAGATCCTGCAGCTTCTGGCTCAACGGTTCGTCCACCTTGGCGATCTGGGCCATGATCTTGCCCTCCTGCGCGGTGCCGACCAGATTGAGAATCTCCGCCGCCGCTTTGGGTCCACCGAAGCCGCTGGCAGTCTTGCCGGCGCCGTTGCCGGAGAACTGCTTCTCCAGCACTTCGTCGAGTTCGTTCAGTGCCGTCGGATGCACACCGTCCAGGGTCGCAATGCGCATGAGGATCTCGCCGCGCATGGCCTCCGGCAATTGCGTCAGAACTTGCGCCGCCTGGTCCGAGTCGAGGTAGGAAAGTACGATCGCGATGATCTGCGGATGCTCATTGCGCAGCAGCTCGCCCACCGCTTTCGGCTCCATCCACTTGAGGGCTTCCAGTCCGCGGCCGCTGCGGCCGCGCAGAATGCGGTTGATGACTCCGCCCGCCTTGTCGGCGCCCAGCGCCGTGTTGAGCACCTTGCGGAGATATTCATCGGTGCCGACACCCAAGGAGGTCTGCTGCTCGACGCTGCTGGAAAACGTTGACAGCACGCTCGACACCTCTTCGCGCGACACGGCAGACAGCTGCGCCATGGCGGCGCCTACGCGCTGCAGGTCCTTGGCTCCGAGGTGCCGCAGCACCTGCGCGGCGTCCTCCTCTCCCAGAGCGAGCAGCAGGATCGCGGCCCGGTCCACCCCGGAACGTGACAGCTGGGCTTCACTCATTGCTCGCCTACCCAGGTCTTCACGACCTGCGCTACGCGTTTGGCATCCTGCGTCACCAGACCGCGCGCCTGCACCAGCTGCTGCTCATAGGCGAGCGGCTGTCCAGGGGCCAACGCCACCGTCGGCCGTTCCTCCTGAGCGTGGCCGCCCGCCGCCAACAGCTCCGGCGCCGCGGCCGACAACGCGGGTGTGGAAAGATTCTTGATCAGCGGCCGCAGTACTCCGAGCGCGAGCGCCACCAGCACCAACGCTCCCAGAACCAGGCGCGCCACGTCGCGTACCCAGGGCCGCTGCCATAGCGGAATCACTTCCGGTTTGAGCGTTTCGGTGAGCTGCGGCAGGAACGGCTGATTGACGACATTGACGCTATCGCCGCGCGCTTCCTGGAAGCCAACCGCGTCCTTCACCAGGCGCGTGATGTCGTCCATCTCCGCCTTGGTCAACGGCCGTTCAGCGGCTTTGCCGTCGGCCCCGACCTGGCGGATGTTGTCCACCAGGACCGCTACCGTCACGCGCTTGACGCGGCCGGCGGGCTGGCGCGAGTAGCTGACGGTACGATCGATTTCATAGTTGCGTGTGCTCTGCTTGGATGTGTTCTCCGGAGTTGCCGGCGCGGCCGCCGCAGCGGTGGCGGCACTGGCAGCGCCGGCACTGGCAGCGCCGGCACTGGCGGCGGCACCTTTGGCGGCGGCCGTCGCCGCGCCGGCGGGCTTGGTGTTGTTGGCCGGGATGGCGGTGCCCCCGGCCGGCGGCTGGTTGGTCAGCGCGCCTGGAATTCCGCCTGCAGCGGCGCTGCCCGAGCGCGAGATCTCCTCCGCGCTCTGCTCGCTGCGCACGATGGCGCTGTCGGGCTTGTACTGCTCATGCGCTTCCTCGATCGCGCCCCCATCCAGGTCCACGGTGACCTGCGCATGCACCCGGCCGTCGCCCACCAGCGGCGCTATCAGCTGCTCGATGTGCGCGATGTAGGTATCTTCGACGCGATGCGCGGCCTCGAACTGCTCGGCGGTGATCGCGGCTTCGGAATTCTTCGGCGACGACAGCAGCCGGCCCTGCTGGTCGACCACGGTGACGTTATCCGAATCGAGCTCGGGGATGCTCGAGGCCACCAAGTGCACGATCGCCGAGACCTGTTCAGCCTGCAGCCGGTTTCCGGGACGCAGCTGCAGGAGCACCGAGGCGCTGGCCGGCCGCCGGTCGCGTACGAAGGCCGACTGCTGCGGCAACGCCAGGTGAATGCGCGCCGCCTCCACGGCCTGCAGCGATGAAATCGTGCGCGCCAGCTCGCCTTCGAGGGCGTACTGGTAGCGGGCGTTCTCCATGAACTGGCTGACACCGAAGCCCGGATCCCTGCTCATCAGATCGAGGCTCGAGTTCTTGCCCTGCGGCAGTCCCTGTCCCGCAAGCTGCAGGCGTGCGTCGTGTACCCGCTCCGCCGGCACCATGATCGCGCCGCTGGCGCTGTCGAGCTTGTATTCGATCGACGCGGTCTGCAGCGCCTGCACCACACTGCTCGCATCAGAGTCGGACAGATTGCCGTACAACAGGCTCCAGTTCGGTCCACGCCACCACAGCACCACCGTGACGCCGGCGGCTACGGCCGCGGCAATGCCCAGCAGCAGCAGCAAGGGCCGCAGATTGAGACCGACACGGCCGGCGAGGGCCGCAGTCTGATTATTCGCCATAACCTGTTTCCATCACCCGATCAGATCGACATGTTCATGATGTCCTGGTACACGCTGACCAGGCGGTTGCGCACTTCAGTCAGGGCGCGAAAGGAAACCGAGGCCTTCTGGCTCTCGATCATCACGTGCGCCAGGTCGACCCCCGAGGAGCCGCGCTCCCAGGCGTCGGCCAGGGCGCCAGCGCTCTGCTGACTGCGATTGACCGCATCGATGCCCTGCTTGATCAGCTCGCCGAAGGCCGGACCGGAAGCCGCGCCGGGAGCCCCTGGGGCGCTGAGGGCGGCGGCTGCGGGCGGCTTCACCCCCGCACCGGCCTGCAGCGACATCGAACGAATCTGTGCCAGCACCTGATCGATGGCGACATTGCTCATGCTGCGCTCCCGGACACCTGGATCTCATTCGACAGATCAACCCCGGCGGCACGCAGTCGGGCGAGCTTGTAGCGCAGGGTGCGCGGGCTGATGCCGAGCTGCTCGGCCGCGCGCTCACGGCTGGCGTGCGCTCGCAATGCCTTGAGAATGATCTGCCGCTCGGCCAGCGCCAGGGAATCGGCGAGCGCCCCGGCGGGCAGGCCGGCCGGCGCGCTGGCGGCGCGCGTCTCCCCGCCCGCAGGTTCGAATGCGATGTGCGCGGCGCGGATCAGATCGCCCTCGCACAGCACCAGTGCCCGCTGCATGACGTTCTCCAGCTCGCGCACATTGCCCGGCCACTCGTAGGTCAGCAGCAGTTGTGCCGCGTCGGGCAATAGCGCCGGAATGCGCGCCCCGGGCTTGCAATGCGAGGCCAGCAGGCGCATCGCCAACGGCAGCACGTCGTCACGCCGGGCGCGCAGCGGCACCGGCGTCAGCGGAAACACGTTCAGGCGGTAGTACAGATCCTCGCGGAAGCGGCCGGCAGCCACATCGGTGCGCAGATGGCGGTTGGTCGTCGCAATGACACGCACGTCCAGTCCGATGGTCTGTCTCGCGCCCAGGCGCTCGACCTCGCGCTCCTGCAGCACCCGCAGCAACTTGGCCTGTAGCGAGGACGGAATCTCGGAAATCTCATCCAGCAGCAGGCTGCCGCCTTGCGCCTGCTCGAACTTGCCGGGATGCGCCGCTTGCGCGCCGGTGAAGGCGCCGCGCTCCCATCCGAACAGCATCGCCTCGAGCATGCTCTCCGGGATCGCGGCGCAATTGACGGCGACGAACGGCTGGGCGGCCCGATGGGAGTGACGATGGATATAGCGCGCCAGCACCTCTTTGCCGGTGCCGGATTCGCCCGCGATCAGCACCGTGCATTCGCTGCGCGCGACGCGGCGCGCCAGGTCCATCAGCCGCATGGAAACTTCGGCGCATGCCACGGGCTCGTGAACGTACGTTGATACTGTCATTGCCTCTTCAACTTCGTCGTGTCGGCGAAGACAGGAGCAATTAACGTGCCGCCTTCAAACTGTGACGTGACTCACAATGACGGGCGATGACCGCCGCCTCAACGTCAAGTTTCCGACGCCGCCGTATCACTGCCGGCAAGCGAATACTTGCGCAGCTTCTCCACCAGGGTCGTGCGCCGCAGACCCAGCAGGCGCGCGGCCTGGGCCACCGTGCCCCCGGCGGCGCGCATCGCCCGCACGATCAGGCGCTGCTCGAGGGCCTCGAGGTAATTGCGCAAGTCGAAATCCATCGGGATCTCATCGAGCAACGCATCGGCGAGCTGCGGGTCCATCGATGGCGGCTCGTCGAGTTCGGTCGCGCCAGCGTCCCCTGCGGCCGCCATAGTCCCGGCAGCATCGAGCGACAGCGCTTCGAGGACCGGTCCGAGCACGCTCATCGCCGGCGCCGAGGCGATCAGTTCCTCCGGGACGGGGGCGTCAGCCGCGTCCGGGTTCCAGTCCGGCGGCCGGTAGCGCGCCGGCAGATCGGCGATCGTCACCGCCCGCGCACCGCACTGGATCGACATGCGCTCGATCAGATTGCCGAGCTCACGAACGTTGCCGGGCCAGCGGTAGGTTTTCAGGGCGTCGATCGTCGCGCTCGCGAACTGCACCGGCGGGCGGCCGGCGGCGCCGATGCGCTGCACCAGATCGGCGATCAGCGACGGCAAATCCTCGGCGCGCTCGCGCAGCGGCGGCATCTCGATCGGCACCACATTGAGCCGGTAGAACAGATCCTCGCGAAACGTGCCGCGGCTTATGCACTCTTCAAGATCGCGATGGGTGGCGGCAATGATGCGCACATCGCAGCGCTGCGAGGCGCAACTGCCGACGCGTTCGAACACGCGCTCCTGCAGCACCCGCAGGAGCTTCACCTGCATGGTGGGATTCATATCGCCGATCTCGTCGAGAAAGATCGTACCGCCCTCGGCGATCTCGAACCGGCCCTTGCGGGCGGCCAGGGCGCCGGTGAAGGCACCCTTCTCGTGCCCGAACAGCTCGCTCTCGAGCAGCTCTGCGGGTATGGCGCCGCAGTTTATCGGTACGAAGGTACGCGCCCGTCGCGGCGAGGACTGGTGAATCGCGCGCGCGACCACCTCCTTGCCGGTACCGGATTCGCCGAGGATCAGCACGTTGCTGTCGAACGCAGCAACCTGGCCGATCAGGCGATTGACGCGGCGGATGAGCGCCGAGCTGCCGGTGGGCAGAATCGCCGCACTCGCGCCGGGCATCTCATGCGGATGGAATGCTTCGGCACTCGCCAATGCGCCTGTCAGGCCGGCCCTGTCAGCCATGGATTGGTTGTTCCCTCAGATGTCGAAGGAACAGACTAGGTTTTGGGTTATGCAAAAAAGAGGGATTAGGTCACACTGATCCTGAGCACGGCGTCGCATTTCTCCGAATATGAGAGTTTCATCCCCGCGCTTTGCGCGTTTCGGCCACGTGCCGCCGGTGGCGCACGAACGCGAGTCGCTGAATCAGCTCGGCCACGCTCTCCGACATGCCGGGAAATTTCACTTTCGCCATGCTGCCTTCGACCGCAGTCACCTGCGCCGGCAGTTCCAGCGGTTGCGGCAGCGAGCTGCGCAGTTGCACGCGCAGTAATCCATGGCCGCCGACCGGAGGCGTCTGGCCGACACAGGTCCAGGATGCCCCGAGACTGTTGAACAGGATCGCGGTCGCGGGCGGCATGCGATCCTTCGCCACCAGCTTGGCGAGCAGCTGCATCACCAGGTTGAGCTTGAAGTCGAGTCGGGCGATCTCGCCGGCGAGCGGTCCCAGGTCCTCGTTCTTGTCGCGGGCCGGATGTTCCTCGACCGCGATGCAGGCCTGCAGCAGCAACAGATTGGCTTCCTCCAGGCCGAGCAGCTCGAAGCGATCCGGCGGCTCCCACAGCGTCATCCACTGCACCGGCAGCATGTCCTGATACGCGAGCTCGTTGTCGAGTACGACGGTATCGACGCCGTCGTCCATAGGGGCTCCTTGGCGTACGGATGCGGACCTGAGGGCCGCGCCGGTCGTATTCTACGCGCTCGGCAGCACCGCCCGCGTCATTTGCCGTACCTCAGGCCCGATGGCTACCCACGCGCCGCGAATCTCCGCCAGCAGGCTCAGGACTTCGGCGATGAAGGCGGGGTTGTTTTCGGCGTTGGCGCGCAGTAGCTGGCGCATCATGTAGTCGTAAAGATCGCGCAGATTCTGCGCTATCGCGCCGCCTCGAGCCATGTCGAGGCAGCCACGCAGTTCCGCGATGAGACTGATGCAGCTGTGCAGCAACTTCGCCTTGCGCACGATATCGCCGCGCTCCATGCAGCCCCGGGCCGTGGTCATGCGCTCCACGGCACCATCCATCAGCATCAGCACCAGTCCGTGCGGATCGGCATTGGCGACACCGCCGTGTACCGATACGCTCTGGTAGGCCGCCAGCTTGGAATTCCGTCCATAGAGGCTCACGCCGCCGTACTCCATCGATCCTCGATGATGGATATAACGGCCGCGGCGCCGCCAACTTGAGTCCACGCGGCCGCGAAGGCGCTTTAAGCTTCGGGTACTCCCTGCACCAGCGGCAGGGTCGCAAATTGCTGCGTCAGATAGGCGGATGTCGTCTGAAGCGAGGACAGCAGCACGTTGAGGGCCGAGTACTGCTGCGTCAGGCTCGCCGACAGTGCGGTCATCTGGGCATTGAGCTGATTGGTCTGGGTGGTCAGCGCGTTTTCCTGCTGCGTGAGCGTGCTGCCCGCCGAGGCGAAATCCCCGCTGGCGCCCAGATCGCTCGTGAGCTGGGTATTGAGCGCTGCGGCAACGCCCTCGGTGCCGCTGAACAGCTGGCTCACGGCGCTGAAATTGGTCGACAGCGCATTCGACAAAGTGGCGCTGTTGAGGCTCAGGCTGCCGTCGGCATTGGTCGTAATGCCGATGCTTGCCAGGCTGTTGTAGGTCGAGGAGCCGGTATTGACGATACTGTAGAGCGCCTGCTGCATCTGATTGGTGGTGCCGGTGTACAGCGCATTGCCGAGCATGGGCCCGGCGGTATTCGTGGCCGCATCATAGCTGCCAAGCGGCGCAATCGCAGTCACCAGCGTGTTATAGGCGGTGACGAAGCTGCTGATGTTGCCTTCGATCGTGGCCGTGTCGTTGGCGATACTCAGCGTGGCGTTGCTGCCGGCGCTGGTGGTGCCGAGCAGATTCAGTGTCACGCCGCCCAGCGCATTGGTCACGGTGTTGCTGGGGCTGGTGTAGGCGACGCCCGATATCGTGAAAGCCGCGTCCTGCGCGCCCGCCTGCTGCGTGTAGTTGCCGGCATTGCCGGCGCCGTAAGTCAGCGCGGCCAGGCCATTGCCACCGTCGGTCTCGGTCACCTGGATCGTATTGGCGGCGCCGGTGAGTGAGGAGGACAGTACCAGGTGAGCGCCGTCGGTGCCCTGCAGCACCGTCGCCGCGATGCCTGGATTGCCGGGCGCCGAATTGATGGCCGCGGCAATGTCGGCGAGGCTGTCGTCGCCGGCGCCCACGGTCACATCGAAGCTCTGGCCGCCGAGTGACAGCGCCAGCGTGCCGGTGCCTACGGTCGCCGAGCCACCGCCCGCGAACGCACTGGAGAGCAGCTGCTGCGCCTGCGCCAGGGCGCTGACCGTCACGTTGTAGGTGCCGGCCACGGCGCCCGAGCCGGCGCTGGCCGTGAACGCCGTCTGATCGCTGCTGTTCGCGGTCTGTACCTGAAACGCACTGGGCGTGTCCAACGTACCGAGCGATGACTGGAACGTCGATAGCGCGCTCTTGAGCGTTCCGAGCGCGGAAATCTGCGTGGTGACCGCCTGCGTCTGCGCGGTGATCACGGCCTGTTGCGGCGCCTGTGTCGCCGCGACCAGCTGCGAGACCAACGAGCTGACGTCGATGACCGAGCCGCCGGCCGCCTGGGCGCTTGAGTTGCTCGCGATCGAGACGACCGGTTGGGCCACGCTGGTATCGGTGCTGCCAGTGCTGCTGGTGGTGGTCATCGCTCGCTATCCGTTCGGGCCTCTATAAAAAAGCCGAGGGTGGGCGCCTTGCGGCGCCCACCCTCCGTGGTCTTGTCGCGCACCCTATTTCCCAGGTGCATGGTCTTCCATTACGGCAGCTTCTGGAGCAGGGTCAATATGTTCTGCGGAATCGTATTGGCCTGCGCCACCATCGCCGTGCTGGCCTGCTGCAGAATCTGCGCTTTCGACAGATTCGACGTGGCCTGCGCGTAGTCGGTGTCCTGGATCGAGCTGCGGGCGCTCGTCAGGTTGGTCGCATCGGTGTTCAGGCCCGTGATGGCGGCCGTGAACCGGTTCTGGTAGGCGCCGAGCTGCGCGCCCGAGGTCGCAAGCTGCTGCAGGGCGGCGTCGATCTGGACCAGTGTCAGGTTCGAGGAGTCCACCGAGGTCACGCCGCTGGCGTTCAGGAAGCCACCATTGGCCAGTGTTACCGCCGCGGTGGTGCCGCCGGCGCCCAGGCCGAAGGTCGTGCCGGTCTCGGCGCCCGCAGCGCCCAGGGCGGTTGTGAACGCCGCAGTCGCGGCACCGATCACCTGGCCCGCCGTGGTGCTGGACAGGTCGATGCCGCCGGTGGTCGCATCCACGGTGGCAATAACGCCGCCGTCTTGCGAGGACAACTGGTTGATCGCCGCTGCAACGGTGGCCGCGTCCGTGGTCGCATTACCCGTGAGCGTAACCGCCGCAGTGGTATAGGTCGTAGCGACCGATCCAACGGTCGGCTGCGTCACGGCGAACGAAATCGTGCCAGTGTCACCCGCCACGATGTTGGCCGGGACCCAGGCGGTGCCGGCGACTGTGGAGAGCTGGCCAAGATTGTCGCTGTTCGCGCTGGCGACCGAGGACACCGTGATGGTCTGGCCGGCATTGGCACCGACCTGGAACGTGGCGCCCTGGAAGCTGCCGTCGAGCAGATTCACGCCGTTGAACTGCGTCTGCGAGGCCACGGCGTTGATGTCGGCCTTGAGCTGCTGGAACTGCGTGTCCAGATCC
>Ga0302314_10010258_pt1 | contig 16415 bp, 11 predicted proteins | sample III_Palsa_N2_3_FD_200533 | JGI IMG/M metagenome (GOLD analysis project Ga0302314, IMG submission 200533) | Peat permafrost microbial communities from Stordalen Mire near Abisko, Sweden - III_Palsa_N2_3 | ecosystem: Environmental > Terrestrial > Soil > Palsa > Peat permafrost | place: Sweden... | reverse complement strand
GCCGGTGAGGCGGATGAATTGGGCTTTGGTCTGGAGCTCTTCGATGGTGGCGCAGCCGAGGTAGCCCATGCCGGAGCGGAGGCCGCCGACTAGCTGGTAGATCATGGCTTCGAGGGGGCCGCGGTGGGGGACTCGGCCTTCGATGCCTTCGGGGACGAACTTGCCGAGGCGGTTGTTGCCACCGTTGCTCTCGCGGGCGGTGAGGGAGACGCGCTCGCTGCCGTCGGCGCGGAGGTCGTCCTTGCCCTGGAAGTAGCGTTCGCCGGAGCCTTGGGCCATAGCGGAGAGCGAGCCCATGCCGCGGTAGGCCTTGAAGCTGCGGCCCTGATAGAGGATGGTCTCGCCGGGGGACTCGTCGACGCCGGCGAAGAGGGATCCCATCATGCAGATGGAGGCGCCGGCGGCGATGGCCTTGGTGATGTCGCCGGAGTACTTGATGCCGCCGTCGGCGATGATGCTGATGCCGCGTTGCGAGGCGGCGCGGTAGGCTTCGGCGATGGCGGTGATCTGGGGCATGCCGGCGCCGGTAACCATGCGGGTGGTGCAGATGGAGCCCGGACCGATGCCGACCTTGACGGCGTCGGCGCCCGCGTCGATGAGGGCCATGCAGCCTTCGTAGGTGGCGACGTTGCCGGCGAGGAGGTCGACATCGGGGAAGGCGCGTTTGCACTCGGCGACGGCTTCGAGGACGCGGGAGGAGTGGCCGTGGGCGGAGTCGATGGCAAGGGCGTCGACGCGATTTTTGACGAGCTCGGCGGCGCGTTCTAAGAAGTCACCTGTTGCTCCGATGGCAGCGGCTACGCGGAGGCGGCCCTGGTCGTCTTTGCTGGCGTTGGGGTACTTCAACTTCTTCTGGATGTCCTTGACGGTGATGAGGCCTTTGAGCTCGTAGGCGTCGTTGACGACCAATAATTTCTCGACGCGGTGTTCGTGGAGTATCTGCTCGGCTTCTTCCAGCGTGGTGCCTACGGGGACGGTGATGAGGTTCTTCTTGGTCATCACGTCGGAGATGGGAATGTCGGTTTGGGAGACGAAGCGGAGGTCGCGGTTGGTGAGGATGCCGACGAGGAGGCCGTTCTTGGTGACGGGGACGCCGGAGATCTTGTAGCGACGCATCACGTCGAGGGCGTCGGCGATGGGGCGCTCGGGGTCGATGGTGACTGGGTCAACGATCATGCCGGATTCAGAGCGTTTGACCTTGTCGACCTCGCCGGCCTGCTGCTCGATGGTGAGGTTGCGGTGGACAACGCCGAGGCCGCCTTGCTGGGCAATGGCGATGGCAAGGCGCGACTCGGTTACGGTGTCCATGGCGGCGGACATGAGGGGGGTGTTGAGGGTGATGTTTTTGGTGAGGCGGGTTTGCGTGCTGACTTGCGAGGGAACGATGTCAGAGTATGCGGGGACGAGCAACACGTCGTCGAACGTGAGGGCTTCGGAGATATTCTTCTCGATCATAATTCTTCATTGTAGCGGGTTAGCAAGATAGCAAGTCAGCGAGTTAGGGCTTGGGTCAGGCGGGTTACGGTGAATTCGGCGCCGGCGACGAAACGGAGCAGAGGGCCGAAGCCGGCGGAGGCGGTGGGGCCGATGAAGTAGAGGCCGGGGAGGGTGGACTCGAAGTTGCGGTTGAGGATGGGGGCGCCGTCTTTGTGGCAGCGGATGCTGGCAAGCAGCGTGGGAGAGAGGAAGCGCAGGCGGGCGAGGTCTATGCGGAAGCCGGTGCCGGCGAGGATGTGGGTGGTGAGGTGTTCGCGGGTTTGGTGTTCGGCGTTGGTGAGGGTGAGGCGGATGAGCGGTTGGGGTTGCTGAACGAGATCGGCGGAGGCGATGGACCAGCCGCGCAGGATTTCGACTTTGCCGAAGATGCGGCCACTTAGGGAAGCACCGCCGGCGGGGCCGAGATGCTTGTAGAAGATCAAGCGGCGGAGTGCGGCGGGCAGGGCGTGGAAGGCGCCGGGTACGGTGCAGGCGAGCCAGGAGCGGAGGCTGGAGCCGAGGGGCGAGGCGGGATGGAGGATGCGTTGGAAGAGCGAGCGAGGCCGGCCTGTGCGTGGCGGCGGGACGTGGACGTTCGGGCTACGGGAGATCAGGGTGACGTTGGCTCCGGCTTCGTGGAGCAGGGCGGCGGCGTCGAGCGAGCTGGCGCCACGGCCAAGGACGGTGATGTCGCGGTCTTTGAACTCGGCGAAGGTGGTGTGATCGGTGGTGTGGGTGAGGAGATTGGCGGGGAGGTGGCGGAGGTTTTCGGGGAGGTGCGGAAAGGCGGTGATGCCGGTGGCGAGGATGACGTGGCGGGCGAGGAGGGTTTCGCCGCCTTCGAGGGTGATTTGGAAGCCTTCAGGTGTTGCGTCGATGGAGACGACCTCGCGTTGCTCGAGTGTAGGGACGAGGCGGCGGGCGAACTCGCGTCCGTAGGCGATGAAGTCTTCGAGCGGCACGGGGAGTTGGGTGGCGTGGTACTCGCGGCCGGTGAGGGTGCAGAAGTCTTCGAGGGTGAAGTGTGCCGCACCCGCCGAGAGGTTGGAGGCGAAGCCGTCGGACTTGAGCTTCATGGCGGCGGGCATTTGAGTCGCCCACGACTGCATGGGCCGTCCAAAGATGCGGAAGGGGACGCCGGCTTGGCGGAGATGCGCGGCGAGCGAGAGCCCATAGGGGCCAGCGCCGACGATGGCAACCTGTACAACCGGCTGTAGCGATGCGTTCACGCGAGTGGGGCTCCGATGTGTTCTCTTACTGTGCCATGAGATGCAGGGGTTTGGGGAGCGTCATGAGGATGGTTTGCTGGAGTTCCAGAAAGAGACATATTCGGCAGATTTCCCGGCCAGGATGAGGGTTACAAGTCTAAGCTGTAGGGGTGAAAGCTGTGAAGGACGAGAGTGAAGTTGCGGGCCAGGGTACGCAGAGGCCGGTTGTGTTGCTGCTGGCGGCCCGGCGCTGGATATCTACGGCGCGTTTGGCGATGGCCCTGGCAGAGCTGGGATGCAGGGTCGAGATGATGGCGCCGGCGGGCCATCCTGCGGTGGTTGGGAGCGGGGTCCATGCGCTGCATCGCTACGATCCGCTGCATCCGGTACGCAGTTTGCGGAGGGCGCTGGTTAAGGCCAAACCGGTGACGGTGATTGCGGCGGACGAGCTGATGGTGCACGCGCTCGAAGAGCTGTGGTGGACTTCGGACTCGAAGAAAGCTGTGGATGCGGCGCGGGACACGGCGGTGCGGGCGCTCATCCTGCACTCTGTCGGAGACAGCCGGACGCTGGCATTGGGGCGGAGCCGGATGGAGCTGCTGCAGATGGCGCAGGACGAGGGGGTTGCGACGCCTGAGACGGTCAAGATCGATCGTGCCAGCGGATTGGACGCCGCGATACAGCAGCTTGGCCTGCCGATGGTGTTGAAGGCCGATGTCAGCTCAGGGGGACACGGGGTGGCGATGATCGACGATGCGGCGCAGGCCCGCAGGGTGTGGAAGGCGCTGCATAGGCCGGTGACCCTGCCGCACGCACTTCTGCGCGGGCTGCGGTACGGAGAGTGGGCACATCTGCGGCGGTCGGCGAAGGGCGAGGTGCGCGACATCACGGCGCAGCGGTTTTTGGCCGGCCGGGAGCGCACCGGCATGGTGGTGTGCCGCCATGGCGAAGTGCTGGCAAGCGAGTGCATGGAGGTGGTGCGGACCTGGGCGGTGCGTGGGCCATCGAGCGTGCTGCGCGTGGTTTGGGATGAAGGGATGGATTCGGCGATGCGACGGATCGTGAGGCGGCTGGGTGTGTCGGGATTTTGCGGGTTCGACTTCATGGTGGAGGAAGGCAACGGGAAGCTGTTGCTGATCGAGATGAATTTGAGGCCGACGCAGATGGCGCATCTGCCGCTAGGCTCGGGGCGCGATCTGGTGGCGGCTTATGTGCGTGAGGTGCTGGGGGTTGAGGGTGTTGCCGATCGAGCGGCCGCGACGAGCCGGAACCTGATTGCGCTGTTTCCTCAGGAGTTGCAGCGCGATCCTGAGAGTGAGTACCTCTTGCAGGCCTATCATGATGTTCCGTGGAACATGCCGGGGTTGATCGAGCTGGCGCTCAAGGGGATGCCGGAGGGTGTGTTGCGGGCGAAGAAGAAGCAACCGCAAAAACTAGAAGCAGATCCCCTACGGGGATGACAACCAAAGGGACAGATTCTTTACGGGGATGACAACCAGAGAATCAAATGCGGTCAGTAGGCGCCATAGCGGCGGAGGACGACGCCGAGGGTGCGGGCGAGGATCTGAATGTCCATGACCATCGACCAGTGGTCGATGTAGCGGAGATCGAGCTTGATGGCGGCGTCGAAGTCTGTATTGGACCGGCCGGAGACCTGCCACAGGCCCGTGATTCCGGGCTTTACCGAGAAGCGGCGCATGAGCCATGCCTGGGAGAAGCGGTCTACATCGCGGGTGGGCAGGGGGCGGGGACCGACCAGGGACATATCGCCGGTGAGGACGTTGATAAGTTGCGGCAGCTCATCGAGGGAGGTCTTGCGCAGGAATGCTCCGAAGGGGGTCATGCGGGGATCGTTGCGGATCTTGAAGGTGGGCCCGGAGTTCTCGTTGAGGTGTTCGAGTTCGGCCTGGCGGGCTTCAGCGTCGACGACCATGGAGCGGAACTTGATCATGCCGAAGTTGCGCTTGCCCAGGCCAAAGCGCTGCTGCACAAAGAAGACGGGGCCTGGGCTGGTGAGCTTGATGAGGAGGGCGATGAGGAGGAAGACGGGTGAGAGGAGCAGAAGGCCGACGGCGGCGGCGATCCAGTCGATGGTGCTTTTCAGGTAGAGGCGGTGGTCCTGGGCGACCATCTGGAGGACGACCCGGTCGCCCTGGGCGGAGTCGACCATGCGGTTCTTGGCGACGTCGGTGGTGAAGATGTCAAGCGAGTACTGGGTCTGGATGCCGGCGCGGCCGCAGATGTCAACGATGTGCTCGATCTCGGTGAATCGGCTTTTGACGGGGAGGGAGATGATGACCTCATCGATGGGCTGGCGCATGAGGATACCTTCAAGTTCGTCGACTGTCCCGAGGACCGGGGCAACGCGGAAGCAATGAGGCTGGGGGTCGGAATCGATGAAGCCGATGAGCTGGTACTTGAAGTTGCGATGGTGGGGAAGGTCCATGGCGAGCGCGCGGGCGCGCAGGCCTGTGCCGCAGATCAGCACGGTGCGGCGGCGTCGGAAGGCGGGGTGAATGTGCTGCTCATAGCTGTAGATGATGCCGCGGCCACCCAGCATGAGGGCTGTGCCGACGGACCAGAAGACGAAGCAGGTGCGGCGCAATTCGTGGTCGGAGTCGCGCAGGATGAAGAAGGGAATGAGGGCGACGGTGCAGGTGAGGACGACGAAGGGGACCTTCCAGAAGAAGGTGGTCATACGCCGGTTCAGATGCGCCTGGTAGAGGCCGCAGACCCAGAAGATGCAGCGCCACAGTGCTAGAACGGCACACTCAAAGAAAAGATTGCGGACTGAGATGCGAAGGCGAAGAAAGCTGGCGAAGCCGCCGTTTCCTTCGCGCAGAAAGTAGCTGACCACGGTAAAGAAGAGGGCCATGGTGAGTGCGGCGAGATCGAAGATGCGCAGGGACGGCGTAGCCATCCGGTGTGTGGCCCGGGAGATGTTTGCATAGCCATGCGGGGGTGGGCCAGAGGTCATGGCCGTGCTATCCGAACGACCTGAGGTGGCAGGAGCGTCCGAAGCGAGCGGGACATTCGCAGTGGCTTCTATTGGCATGGTCAACTGACTCCGGGACGAAGGTCGGCCTCTTTTGAGCCGAAACCTTCGACTTTCGCGCTGCATCTCATGCAATTACCAATGTACTAGGGGGAACGGCATCGATTCTACAGTATTCCTTGGAGATCGTAGCGACGAAGGTACCTTTGGCGCCTCGGGGGATAATCCATTACGTGGAAGTTTGGCGGCACAGAGGGCAGCGGGCGGTGGGATTCGGTACGAGTATTCCACCGGACGGAGGAAGCGCATTGATACACTTGCGGGGAATCCACAGGGTTTTCGCGTGCGCCTGCGGATGGCTGACGCGCCATGAAGAGTTATGCCCCGCCCAAGCTGCGGCAGATCGTGACAGAGGCCGTCTTCCGCAGGAAGCGGGTCTTTCTGTGGACAGTGTGCGCGGTGATGGCGGTGGTGCTTGCGGTGACCATCGCGATGCCGAAGAAGTATGCGGCTGAAGCGAAGCTGATGGTGCAGAACGTGCGCTCGCAGGCGCCGCTGACGACCAGCCCGTCGGACAAGGTGGTGCAGCAGGATGGGGCAGACGCCATCGAGGTGAACGGCGAGGTTGATCTTCTGGAGAGCAACGGGGTGGCGCGGTTGGCGCTGGGGCAGGACCCGAGCACAGCGGAGACAAAGGCGGAAGATCTGGCAATCCGGGACTTTGAGCGGCGGCTGACGGTGGACGCCGTACACCAGACCGACCTGATCAACCTAAAGCTGCTGGCGAGTTCGCCGGCGGAGGCCAGTTACGAGTTGCAGAAGCTGCTCGATGCTTATTTTGAGGCGAGCGCGAATGCTACGCGGTCGAGTGGGGCGGAGGAGTTCTTCACGGGCCAGGTGACGGATGTGGGGAAGCAGCTGGACCAGGAGCAGCAGGACATGGCGGAGTTCGAGGTGGAGCACAAGATCGCGGACCTGGACGACCAGAAGAAGCTGCAGCAGACACGGGTGGCCACGCTGCACGATGAGTTGGCAACGACGAATGGGTCAGTGGCCCGGGAAGAGAGCCAGGTGGGCAGCGACAAGCGCCAGCTTAGCCTGACTCCTGAGCGCACGGCGACGGTGGAGCGGACGATTACGAACCAGTACTCTCAGGAGCGGCTGGGAACGTCGCTGGTCGATCTTGAGAACAAGCGAACGGAGCTGATGAAGCGGTATCAGCCGACGGACCGGCAGATCGTGGAGATCAATGAACAGATTGCGACGACGCGGGCCGCGATCGCAGCGGCCACGACCGTTCCGGCGATGGAGACGGCGACGGACGTGAATCCGGTGTGGTTGCAGTTACGGACGGCAGTGGCCGTGACGACAGGAGAGCTGAGCGGGCTGGAGGCGCAGCGGGCCGAGTTGCAGCAGCAGTTGAAGGACGCGCAGGCGCGGCTGGATGAGCTGGAGCAGGCGACCGAGCCTTTCCAGGCGCTGAAGCGCAAGCTGGAGGAGACGCAGGTGGACTACAACCTGTATGCGCAGCGGCGGGATGAGGCACGGGTTGCGCAGGCGCTGGACAAGGAGAAGATGCTGGATGCGGCGTTGATCCAGCCGCCGCTGGCTTCGCCTGAGGTGGTGCGTCCGAAGCCGGCGTTGTATGGGGCTGCGGGGCTGGCGTTTGCGGTCCTGCTGGGAACGCTGCTGGCGTTGTATGCGGACAGCTCGGCCGAGCAGGTGTATACGCCGGTACAACTGGATGAGCTGACCGGAGTGCGGACGGTCGCAACGTTTGCCGAGGACGATGGCACGGAGGGCAACCGGCTGGAGTACCGAAGGCTGCTGTTCGCGATACGCAGCGCGCTGGGCGATAAGGCAGGCGAAGCCGCGGGGCAGTGCGTTGCGTTTACCTCGGCGCTGTCCGGTGAGGGTGTGACGTACCTGGCCGACAACCTGGCGACGGAGGGGTCGAGGCAGTCGGGCACGAGGATTGCGGTGCTGGACATGCGGGCGCTGCTGAAGAAGTTCGAGTTGGAGAAGAATGTGAGCTTCGGGATGCGGTATGACGAGACCAAGCAGCATTGGGTGCTGGCGCAGGACGGCGCTGGGAGCACCTACGGAACGGCATTGCGGCAGGGCGTGACGCATGGGCAGTTCTCGGCGCGGCTGGCCCCGCTGTTGGGGGAGGCGCGCAAGGAGTTCGATGTGATGCTGCTGGATTGCCCGAGCTTTCAGGAGTCGACGCTGGCGGGAGAATTGGACATCTGCGTGGACGGCTATGTGGTGGCGGTGAGCGCGGGGATGGCGCGGAAACAGAATCTGGAGCAGATGATCGCCGTGCTGCGGGATTCTCGTGCTGCGGTGCTGGGATATGTGCTGAACCGGCGGCGGTATCCTGTGCCGGAGTGGGTCCACCGGTTGATCTGGTGAAGCGAGGGTTTTGAAGGGGGTGTCTGCGCAGGTTCTTGCCAGCGGGATGCGGGTGGGAGATGGTTGAAGCATGAGGAACCAGCTTCTATTGGCGGCCGTCACGGGATTCGCACTTGCGGCCTGCGCCCAGACGGCGGCTGTGGAGCAGGGAACTACAGGTCAGAGTGGTGGGGACAGGCAGCCTCTGAAGACGGTCACGGGCGTTTATACGCTGCACTCAGGGGACACCGTGGACGTGATGTTCCGCTTTACGCCGGAGTTCAACGACGAGGTGACGATCGGTCCCGATGGGCACGCGATGCTGAAGTCCACGGGAGACATTCAGCTTGCGGGGCGGACGCTGGAGGAGGTCCAGCAGGAGGTTGTGCATGATTCGGCGGTGAAGCTGGTGAACCCCGAGGTGACTGTCTCGCTGAAGGACTTTGAGCGCCCGCATATTGTTGTCGGGGGTGAGGTTCAGACGCCGGGCAAGTTTGAACTGCGACGTCCGGTGACGGCGCTACAGGCGGTGATGCTGGCCGGTGGGCCAAAGGAAGACAGCGCAATGGGGAGGGTGGTGTTGTTTCGCAGGTTGAACTCGGAGACGGCGGAGGTGCATGTGTTGAAGCTGAGCCGCTACGATCCAAGGACGCGGGCGAAGAACGATCTGATGCTACAGCCGGACGACATGATCCTGGTGCAACGCGACAACACGGAGAAGTTTACGCGCTATGTGAAGCTGGCCAACGTGGGCGTGTACTTCAATCCCATCGGCAATAATGGAATCTTTTAGGATGCGATAGCGGCCGATCGGCAGGCCGCGGACAGGGAGTGCATCGTGAAGGTGCTGCTGATGGCGTATGAGTGCAGCCCCTATCGCGGCTCGGAGTGGGCGGTGGGGTGGGGACGGCTGCTGCAGGCGGCGCGCGAGTTTGAGACGCACGTGGTGACGAGCGAGAAGAACTTTGCGGCGCTGGAGCGGGCGCGCGGTGAGGGGCTGGTGCCGTCGAATGTGCAGTTCTATACGCCGGAGCCGGATGCGAAGCTGCGCGAATTGGAAGGCAAGCCCGTGCTGTTTGCGTATAACTACACGGCCTACCACCAGTGGCAGAGGCTGGCGTATGTGTTGGTGTGCGAGTTGCACGCGAAAGAACGATTCGATGTCGTACACCAGGTGAATGTGGCGACGTTTCGCGAGCCGGGGTATGCGTGGCAGTTGGGGATTCCATTTCTGTGGGGGCCGGTGGGTGGGTCGCAGAACTTCCCGGTGCGGTTTCTTACGATGCTTCCGGCGGTGGAGGCGTTCAAGGAGTTGCTGCGCGGAGTGAGTAACCGGGTCTCGCTGCGCTGGAAGCGGCGGGTGCGGGATGCGGCGAAGAACGCGGCGATGCTGGTTGCGGCGAACTCGACCAACCGGCGCGATTACGAGAGGGTGTTTGGGCGGCGGGTCGAGTTGCTGCTGGAGACTGGGCTGGCTAAGGTTGAGGCGCCGGATCGGCGGAGGTTCCATGCGCGGGTTGCGGAGAAGGGCGCGCGGCCGCTGCGGATTCTGTGGAGCGGGGAGTTTCAGTCGCGTAAGGCGCTGCCGCTCTTGTTGAAGGCGCTGGCAGCGGTGAAGGCAGAGGTGAACTTTGAGCTGCGCGTGCTTGGCGATGGACCGATGGAGCAGCGGTGGAGGGGTGAGGTTGAGCGGCTTAGGCTTGGAGAGAGGGTTGAGTTCATGGGGCGGCTGCCATTTACAGAGGCTGTCGCACAGATGGAGTGGGCCGAGCTGTTCTGCTTTACCAGCCTGCGCGATACCAGCGGGAATGTGGTGCTGGAGGCGCTGGCGGCCGGGGTCCCGGTGGTGTGCTTCAACCACCAGGGCGCGGGAGACATGGTGAGCGAGACGAGCGGCGTGAAGCTGGCCGTGAGTTCGCCGCGAAGGGCTGTGGAGGATTGGGCGCGGACGATTCGTGAGCTTGCGGGCAATCCTGACAGGTTGTTGCAGTTGAGTGAAGGGACGACGGAGCAGGCGCGCAAGTTTCTTTGGGAGACGAATGGGGATTGGGTGAATGCGGCGTATCTTCAATTAGCTCGTGGATTAGCGCGCGCGGAATGACGCGCGGATGAGACGATAGAGCGCATGAGCGGGTTGCCAGTTGCCGGTATCGGGGAAGAAGACGAGAAGGCGCCATTGGAGTCTCCCGGACTGTGGGCGCGAGCGCGGGTACTCGCCGGGGAGAAGCTCAGTTATGCGCTGGCCGACCAGGTGGCATACAGCTTTGGCAACATGGTGGTAGCCGCGTTGCTGAGCCGGCATTGTGCGCAGCGCGAGTTCGGCATTTACATACTGACGCAACGGGCGCTGGATGTGATTCTGCAACTGTGCAATGTATTTTTGTGGGGACCGTTTGTCTACAATCTTCCGGGCACATCGAAGCCGCGGCAGCCGCTTTATCTGGGCAGCGTGTTAGTGCATCAGCTGGTGTGTTGCGGGTTGGCGGCTGTGGGTCTGTGGGGCGCCGGCAGGTGGGCGAGTACGCCGGCGCGAGGGATGTATTACGGTGTGTTTGCGCCGCTGGTACTGACCAGCATCGGGATCGTGTTTCGAGAGTTCACGCGGAGAATGTACTTTGCGGAGATGCGATTCAAGGAGGCCTTCTGGACGGAGGTGGCGACGGTAGGATTGCAGATCGTTGGGGTGGAGTGGCTGTATCTGCACCATGAGCTGAATGTTCCGAACTCGCTGTGGATGCTTTCGCTGGGTGCGATCGCGGTCTCGTTATGGTGGCTGGTACGGGAGTGGGGGACGTTCAAGGTCGGTGTGAGCGAGTGTTGGCAGGACCTGCGGCTGAATCTTCACCTGGGACGATCGCTGCTGGGGGCGAACATGGTGTACATGATGAGCTCGCAGGCCAACCCGTGGGTGCTTAGCTGGCTGTTGGGCGGCGCGGCCGCGGGTTCGTATGCGATCTGCGAGAGCGTGGTAAATATTCCGCGGGTGGCGTTGACGTCGATGCAGAACATGATGGCGCCGATGATGGCGCGAGCGGTTGCAGATGGGGGCAAACCTGCGCTACGCAAGATGGTACTACGCATGGATAGGCTGCTGGTGGTGGGTGCGGTGGTATTTGGGATTGGCGTCGTTACACTGGGGCCGTGGATAGAGAAGACCATTTTCAAGCGCGTGCCGGAGCAGTCGGTGTTGATATTGATGCTGCTGGCGCTGAACTTCGTGGTGTTTTCGGTGACGCTGGCGCAGAGCTTTGGGTTGACGGCGATCGACCGTGCGGGGCATACGTTCTATGCAAATATCAGCGGACTATTGTTGCAGGTGATGGTGACGGTGTGGCTGATCAAGCGGCTACAGGTTCCGGGCGCGGCGGCGGCGCTGGTGGTGGGCAGCCTGGGCGTGGTGGCGGTGCGCGCCTACTTTTATGCGAGGGAGATGCGCGAGGCATGAGCGTACTGGCGGCAAGACCGATGGACGCGGCCGAGGAGCGGCATACAGCGAGAGAGCTGGGCCGGGCTTCGTTCCGGGTGAAGGTGGTGAAGATCGTGTGTGGAATCGCGCTGGGGGTGTGCTTCTGGTATTCGGTGCCGTATGCGGTGCCGCCTCCGACGACCAATGGCGTTGCCAATGCCGCGTCGGCGTTGGCGGAGAACTATGCGGGCAGCAACAGCCGGCAGGTGGCGATGCCTGTGATCGCGCTGCTTGCGGCGTATATGCTGTGGCGGCTGCCGAAACGCGGCCGCATCGGCGGAAGGCTGGTGGCGGTGGCGCTGCTGTATATCGGGTGGGCGATCGTGAGTTGCGCGTGGAGCACTGTGTTACCGGTGACGGAGAAGCGGCTGATCGTGTTTTTGATGGACTGCCTGTTTGCGTATACGGCGGCACGCACGCTGAGCGTGATGGAGTTGGCGTTGTGGGGGTTTGCGTCGACGGGGGTGGTGGCACTGATCTCGCTGTATGTGGACGTGGCACAACAGCATAGCTTTGCTCCGTTCGATCCTGAGTACCGGTTCCAGGGCGTGATGCAGCCGAACAACCAGGCGATGAACCTGGTGGTGTGCATCGTGTGCGCACTGACGCTGGCGCAACAAAGGCCGAGGCTGACGCGCTGGCTTGCGCCGGTAGTGATATTTGCGTTGGCTTTGTTGGCGCTGTCGCGCTCTCGACTGAGCACGATCCTGTGCATCGGGATGGTGCTGGCTATCGTGATGCCGATCGCAAAGCGGAAGCTGGGCGCACACACGCGGGCGATAGCGCTTCTGGCAGGGTTGGCCGTGGGAGCGCCGCTGCTGATTCTTGTGATTGGCAGCAGTAACGGCAGCGCCGCACAGAGCGTGTTCATGATGGGGCGCAACGATACGGAGAATACGTCGAGCCTTTCGAACCGTATGCCTTTGTGGACGGAGTTGATGGGGAGTGTTGTGCAACATCCGTGGTTTGGGTTTGGGTATGAGGCGTTCTGGACGCCGGAGCGGGTGGAGAGAGTGTCGCTGGACCAGGGCTGGGCGGTGCCGCATGGGCACAACACGTATCTCGACCAGATGCTCTCGCTGGGGGTTGTGGGGATGTTGCTGTATATGGGGGCTGTGGGGGGCGGGTGCGTGGTGGCGTGGCGGCGGTATCGACACCGGCGCAGGGCGGAGAGCTTGCTGCCGGCGTTGCTGATTACATGGATGATGATCGAGAGCCTGGCTGAGTCGACGCCGCTGGACCCCTATCTGCCCACGATTCTGGCCTATATCTGCGTGGTGAAGATGTTCCTGGCTGAGGGCTCCGAGGCGGAGAGCGACCGGGCGCGGGGACCCAGGGAGATTATGACCGGAGTCAGTCCGGTGAAGGCAGGAAGCGCATGGTGAGCCTCATTATCCCGACGTACCGGCGGGTGGCGGAGATGCTGCTGGCGGTGGAGAGCGCGCGGGCGCAGACGTATGACGATGTTGAAGTAATCGTGGTTGCGGATGGTCCGGATGCCGAGGCGCGGGCCGCGGTTGCGGGGTTAAGTGGTGCGGACCCGCGCGTGCGCTATGTGGAGCTGGCGGTGAACAGCGGGCCGGCACAGGCGCGCAATGCCGGGGTGCGGGCAAGCCGGGGCGAGTGGGTCGCGTTTCTGGACGACGATGACACCATGTTGCCGCAGAGGATCGAGCGGCAGATGACGCTAGCGGATAGATCGCGGCCGCAGCGGATGATCGCGTGCCGTTCTATTTATCGTCATGATGGGCGTGACGACGTGTGGCCTGCGCGGCCTATCGGCGAGAACGAAGATATTGCCGATTACCTGCTGTTGAGGCCTTCGTTACTGGGCAGGCCGGGTGTGGTTGCGCTACAGACGCTGCTGATGCATCGCAGCCTGCTGGCGAAGGTGCCTTTCACTTCGCATAACGATCATGAAGACTGGGCGTGGCTGCTGGATGCCTGGCATCTGGGCGACGCACGTATCGAGTTTATCTGGGAGCCGCTGGTGATCTATAACATCGTGACGCAGAGCATCTCGCGCAGCCGGCGCATGAACTGGAAGGATTCGATGGAGTGGGCGGAGCAGTATCGCCGCTGGATGGGGAATGCAGCGTACAGCTCTTTCCTGGCCAGCAAGGTGGCACTGAAGGCCCGGCGCGCGGGAGATTGGCGGGGGGTGAGCACGATTGCCCGTGCGGTGTTGCGCAGCCGGCCGCGAATGCTCGATTTGCTGTTCCTGGCGGGTGTGGCTGGGTTGCCGGGTTTTGTGCTTCATGCTGCGTGGAAGCGTTCGCTGGTGAGCAGCGAGCCAGCAGCTTAGGGTCAGCCGATGGGGCGCTCGATGATTTAGCCGCTGCGCGCGATGATTTAGCCGCTGCGCTCTATGATTTAGCCGCTGCGCTCTATGATTTAGCCGCTGCGCTCGCCATTGCGGGTGCGGAAGTCGAGCGAGCGCATGAAGCGCGACTGGAAGAGGCCGGGGAAGAGGACTGAGGGCAGCGAGCGCAGGAGTCCCTGGGTGTACCAGAGACTGCAAAGGACATCGGTGATGGCCCTGGGAGCGCTTGGGCCGCCGCGGAATTTGGCAAGCAGGAGCTGGGGAAGGTCGCGCACAACGGCGACGATCAGGCGCACGGCGGCGAGTTTCAACGGGGCAAAGAATGGCAGCTCGCGTTGTGCGACACGGGCATCACTGGCACCGAGGCGGAGCGATGTCCAGCGGAGGTTGCCGCGCTGGAGCCGGCTTGCGGGTGTGATGTGCAGGGCCTTCGATGCGGGTTGGAACCATAGTTGGTGGCCTGCGGCGGCGACACGTTTGAAGAAGTCGGTATCTTCAGCACCCTCGACAAAGCTGGTGTCGTAGCCGCCCAGAGCGGTGAAGACGTCGCGGCGAATGAGGACGTTGTTGGTCGCGGGGAGCAGGCCATTGGCGTAACGAATGGGAGCGTCTCCGTGGAGGTGTTCGCCGAGGACGCCGCGGGTGCGTGGGCCGATCGAATCGATGGCGAAGCCATCTGGAAATTGCAGCGCGAGCGCACCGCCGACGCATGCCGCGCCGGTGGCGTCGGCGAGTTCGCGCAGGTTGTGCAGCCAGCCGGGGAGAGCGATCTGGTCGTCATCGAAGCTTGCGAGCCAGGTTCCGGCGGCGCGTTCGCTGCCGAGATTGCGGGCCGCGGCAACGCCTTGCCCGGCGCCTTGGAGCACGGTGAAGGGAACCTGCGAGGAGTGCTGGAACTCGGCCAGGACCGCGGGTGTTTCGTCGGTGGAGAGGTCGTCGACCACAATGATTTCAATGCCAATTTTGATGGGGTGCGAAGGGTCCGAGGCTTGGGAGATAAGGCTTTCCAGGGCGCCGAGGAGCAGGGCAGCGCGGCTACAGGTCGCGAGGACGATGCTGGTGTCTATCGCAGATTGCGAACTTTGCGGAGATTGTTGAGGCTGCGGAGATGGATTTGCGGTGGGCACTGAGAGTAAGCATAGTGGCGGACGGCCCGATCGCGCCAACGTATGATGATGCCTGAGGCCTCAATGAAATTTGCAGTTCGCAGTGCCATGGGGTGCGTTGTCATCCTGATGGTTGGCCTTGAAGGATGCTCCAGCGGGACAGGGACAGGTAGCACAACCGTTCCTTCACCTTCGCTCTATGCGGGTTATACGCAAAGCTACACGGTGCCGTGGGTGGGGTCGCCGAACTTTGCGAACCTGACATCGACGCTTACGGTGCAGGCCGAGGTGAATGGGGGTAAGGCGGCATCGTATACCGTCGATACGGGATCAGTGGGGGTGGTTGTACCGGCCAGCGAGGTGCCGAATATCCCGGCGAACTCGCCCAGCGGGAGCCTGCTGTACACCAGCAGCGGATTGCAGTTGAACGGCGTATGGGCCACGATGCCGGTGAGCTTTCCGCAGGCCGTGAATGCCAGCGGGAGCAATGTTGCCGCGATCTCTACTGTTCCGGTGCTGGCGGTGACCAGTTCGAGCTGTACGGGGTCTGGAGTGAACTCGGGGAGTTGCACGGGAGCGATTCCGCACATGCTGGGCGTGGGTTTTGGGCGTGGCACGGACGTCTACTCTTCGCCGCCGTATAACGCGTTTCTGAATCTTGCGGAGATGACGGCGGGGACGATGGTGCGCGGGTACATCATCCAGCGCACGGGGTTGGTGCTGGGGCTGACGACGGCCAATGTGGGATCGAACTTTATTGAGCAGACGCTGGTGAGCGCGGGGACGCCGGCGTCGGGAACGCACAATGACTGGACGACACCCGTGGGTGGATTCAAGATGGGGCCGAGCGCAGCGGTGATCGGGACGGCGCTGGTCGATACCGGGCTACTGGACATGATCGTGGAGACAGCAGGCGAGCCGAGCAGCGGAAGCGTGGCCTCGGCGACGGCAATGACGATCACGCTGGGGGCGCAGAGCTATAGTTTTGCAGTGAACGATGGTGGTGTGCAGACGCCCACCAGCGTGAACTGGGCGACGGCGTCGCATGGAACCTTTGTGAACACCGGGTTGCGCGCGCTGGGACACTTCGATCTGCTATTCGACGCGAACAATGGGTTGTTTGGGCTGCGGCCGGAGTAGCTGCGCTAGTGCGTTGCTGCTGAGGGGAAGAAGGTAATGGTCAGGTCGACGAGGTGGGTCTGTGGGTCCGCAGAGACTTGAAAGCCGGCCGTGTAGGTGGACAACTGCTTGAGGGAGTCGTTGTCTCCGATAAAGTTGGCGACATAGTCGGCGTTGTAGATGTCTCCGGGCTTCATGAGCCAGCCGCGGTTGAATTCGTCTAGTGCGGCGGGAGAGAGATTGAGCGGCGTGACGGACTTGAGCCGGTATTGGTCGCCGGGGACGGTGTGGAGGGCATAGGCGACGGTGTGGGCGTCGTCGTCGAGGT
>Ga0302314_10010257_pt1 | contig 16416 bp, 9 predicted proteins | sample III_Palsa_N2_3_FD_200533 | JGI IMG/M metagenome (GOLD analysis project Ga0302314, IMG submission 200533) | Peat permafrost microbial communities from Stordalen Mire near Abisko, Sweden - III_Palsa_N2_3 | ecosystem: Environmental > Terrestrial > Soil > Palsa > Peat permafrost | place: Sweden... | reverse complement strand
CTCGTGGCCGAAGTAGGAGTGGGTCGACCCGGTCGCGACGATGAGATAGTCGTACGGAAGTTCCGCGCCGGTTTTCAGATTGACCTTCCTCTGGCCCAGGTCGAAACCCACAGCCTCGTCCATAAGGACTTCGATGTTGGGGTGGTCGCGCAGGATGGAGCGGATGGGTTGCGCGATGTCCGCCGGCGACAACACGGCCAGCGCAACCTGGTAGAGCAGCGGCTGAAAAGTGTGGTAGTTCTTGCGGTCGACCAGGGTCACATCGACCGGCAGTTTCGCCAGCTGCATCGCCGCGTTAATGCCGGCGAAGCCTCCGCCGATCACCACTACGCGTCGCCGCATTCGTTCGGCGCCCAACGCATTCGTATCCGCGTCCGCCATCGAGACTCCCTTCGACCGTCAATCGACCTCACCTGGTCCTTATCTAGCCCGGTCCTTACCTATCAGATGCCTGCGAAGTGTTCTCGATGCGGAGAGAGCAACGCGGGCCGAAATATGCCACTGCGGTTCTGCGATGTGCTTCTAAAGTTGCAATTCGCGGAGCCGATGAACACCGATAATCGGGGAAGACTCGAAGTCTAACCAAGGAAGAAAAATCATGATCCGTCATTCTCTGCCGATCTTCGCACTTTCATTCGCGATGGCGTTTGCGCCTCAGACCACATTTGCCCAGCGCGACATTTCGGGCGCCCCCCAATTCTCCACCAGTTCGCCTGCAACGGTGGAACGCGCCGCACTCGAGGTTCCGGCGGTTTCCAGTTCCAGTTCCAGCGCGCCCGATCTCTTCGCCGCTCCTGCGCAAAGCTCCATCACCACCCAGGCGGCCCCGGTTGCCAAGTCGTCTGAGGGCGGCTACAGCGGGCCATTCTCAGGCATCGCAGTGGGCGTGAAGTTCGGACTGGCCGGCGTGGGCTTCGATGTCGCGACGCCGATTGTGCCGCAGCGGCTGAACCTGCGCGGCGGAGCATCCTTCTTCTCCTACACTCCGGGAACGATCACCGCAGACAACCTCAACATCAATGGCTCCCTGAAGTTTCAGAACGCTTCCGTCATGGCCGATTTCTTCCCTTTCCGCGGGCGAATCCGGTTGAGCGGCGGCATGACCATCTACAACTACACCAACCTCGGTGCGACGCTCTCGGTTCCCATCGGTCAGAGCTTCACGGTGGGTGGCACATCCTATTACAGCGATCCCAGCGCCCCCCTGATGGGCACCGGCGTCTTCAACTTCGGCGGCAAGACAGCCGGACGCGTCTCCATCGGGACCGGCAACATGCTTCCCAAGAAGGGCCGCTTCACCTTCGAGAGCGAGATCGGCGTGCAGTTCTTCACAGAGCCGACCGTGACCTACACCTTCACCGGTGAAGGCTGCACCTCCGACATAGGCGGCGTTTACACCAATTGCGGACCGATTCCTCAGGGAAACATCAGCAGCGAGCAGCAAACGTTGCAGAACGATCTCACCGATCTGAAATACTTCCCCGTCCTATCCGTCGGCCTAAGCTACAAGATCCATTGATGCCTGGCCATATGGCAGGCAGCCGACATAGCACAGCACCCTTCAGATAGGTCCGCCCGCATCGCTCGTCCAGGATGCGGGCTTTCCACAGGTGGCGGATCAATTTTTGATGAGACGGTGAACCGGTTCCACCAGACGAAATGTTGTAAAGAAGCGTTCATATCCCTTTGACCGAAACGTAATGTATAACCTTGTAGGTTCGAGGATATGCGGAAAACTAACTCTCTCCTCAGTTCGCTGCTCCTAGCCGCGTTTGGACTGTTCTCCTTCACCCCATTGCATGCGCAATACGAGAATGGGAGCCTGGTGGGCACGATCCGCGATGCGAGCGGTGCCACGATCCCCGGCGCAGCGGTCAAGATTACGAACAACGACACCGCGGCTGTCTCCGAGACCAAGACCAACGGCGCAGGCGACTATGAATTCCCGTCCCTGCGCGTAGGGATTTACACCGTCTCCGCCAGCGCGCCGAACTTCTCCGACGCGGTAGCGCAGAACATCACCGTCTCGGTCGGCAACCGCCAGCACATCGATCTGACGCTGAAGATCGGCGGCACGCAGGTCACGATCGAAGTCACGGATGTTGCCTTGCAGATTGAGACGGAGACGAGCGAGCGCGGCCAGAACATTACCAACTACCAGAGCGAGGCGTTCCCGCTGGTCAGCCGCAACTACTCCGATCTGCTGGCGCTGATCCCCGGATCGCGTCAGGCGCCCACCGCCGCGCTGACGAGTTCAGTCAGTTCGCTGCTGCGTGCCGGCTCGTTCAACGTCAACGGACAGCGCAGTATGTTCAATAACTTCCTGCTGGACGGCATCGATAACAACGCCTACGGCGAGAGCAACCAGGGCTTCGATAACCAGATCATCGCAGTCCCGCCCGATTCGGTGGCACAGTTCCAGGTGGTCACCAACAACGAGAGTGCAGAGTACGGCCGCGCGTCGGGCGCCACCATCAATGTCGCCTCGCAGAGCGGAACCAATCGCATCCACGCCACGCTGTACGAGTTCATCCGCAATACCGATCTGAACGCCGCCGGCTTCTTCAAGCCGCTGGTCGTGGGCGGCACCGGCATCACCACTCCGTTCAAGAAGCCCACGTTCAACCGCAACCAGTACGGCTTCAACGTGGGCGGCCCGATCGTCAAGGACAAGCTGTTCTTCTTCCTCGATTACGAGGGCTTCCGCCAGGTGCTGAAGCCGCTGAGCGTGCTGACGCTGCCGACGCAGAATGAACTATACGGCGGCCTGAGCGGTTCGATCTCGTCGCCGACTCCGCTGCTGGTGGTCCCCGTGAAGAACGCCAGCACTGGAACTGTGTATCCGGCCAATACGCCGATTCCAACCGGCGCCATCAACCCGCTTTCGTTACAAATTATCAAGGACTTCGCATCGATCTCATCCTCGCTTCCGGTTTCGGGTCTCTCGACGACAGGACTGGCGTCGAACGACTACTCGGTGGAGGTTCCCTTCACCGATAACGCCGACAAGGGCGACCTGCGCTTCGACTACCAGATTGACCCGGCCAGCTCGGCGTTTCTGCGCATCAGCGACCGCAAGGAAGACGGCGTCAACTATCCCTCCATCCCGATTCCACTGGACGGCCAGACCAACGGCAAGATCAGAATCCTCGATCAGCAGATTGCGCTTGGATACACTCACCTCCTGGGCGCGAACAAGGTGCTGGACGTACGCATGGGCCTCGATCGTACCAAGGCCGGCAAGTACAACCTCTCCATCGGGAATACCGCGTTCAACTTCATCCCCGGCCTGCCCACGACCAACGCGGTGGTGGCCGGCGGTCTGCCTTCTCTGGGCATCACGGGCTTCACCGGATTCGGCCGGCAGAGCACAAACCCGCAGTGGCAGGATCCGGCGCTCATCGACCCCAAGGTGGGTTTCACCTGGGTAAGGGGCAGTCATTCGCTCAAGTTTGGTTACGAATACGAGCACATCTGGATGGCCGTGAACGACAACAATCCCCTCTACGGCTCCTGGACTTACGGCGGCGGCTATTCGAATGGCGGCGGATCGACCGTCTCCGATACCTACTGGGCCGATTTCCTCTTCGGCACCACCAACGCGTATTCACTGGCAAATTTTTACGAGGCTCACCTGACGCAGAGCATCCACAGCCTCTACGCGCAGGATGACTGGAAGGTTAGCCCCAGCCTGACGCTGAACCTCGGCCTGCGCTGGGAATACGGCTCGCCCTATGCCGACCTGTATCACCGCATCTCGAACTTCGATCCCGGCACGCAGACCGTGCTCACCACCACGCCCGGAGCGGTGGCCGGCAATGGCATAACGCCTGTCTCGTTGAGTGGAACCTACGGCAAGACCCTAGTCGATCCCGACTATAAGGACTTCGCTCCGCGCGTCGGATTCGCCTATGCGATCGATCCAAAGACCGCGATTCGTGGCGGCTTCGGCATCAGCTACGCGCATTACACCCGGGCCGGCTCCGGCGACATCCTCGGCATCAACGCGCCGCAGGCCCAGTTCGCCTCGGTAACGCAGATCACTCCAACCGTCACCAACCACTGCTCCACGCCGCTTCCGGCGCAGATTATCGCAACGGGAACGACGGTACCCTCGTGCTACGCAACCGCTGACCAGGGCTACCCGAGCGGGCTGGTGACCAGCTTCAATTCCGCAACCGACAACATTACCTACATCCCCAAGAACACGCGCGACAGCTACGTGGAGAGCTACTTCCTGAGCATTCAGCGCAGCCTGTCGAAGAATACGCTGGTCGACATCGCCTACGTGGGCAGCCACGGCGTCAAGCTGCAGGGCTTCCTCAACGCCAACCAGAAGAATCCCGCGCTCGGCTTCGCGCGCCCATATTCAAGCTGGCCTTCGGACATCACCGAAGCGCTGAACGAGTTCTACTCGCACTTCGATTCTCTGCAGGCCAAGTATGAGCAACGCTTCGTGGGCGGCCTTACTCTGCTGAACTCCTTCGCGTGGGAGCACTCGCTGGATAACGCCAGCGCTTCGCTCGAGGGCAACACGCCCTCGCCGCAGGATGGCAACAACATCCGGGCCGACTACGCGCAGTCGGACTACAACCTTCCTATCGCAAACATCACCAGCCTGGTATATGAGTTGCCGTTCGGGCACGGGCACACGTTCCTGGCCGGCGACAACCCGCTGGTGAATGGCGTCATCGGCGGCTGGCAGATCAGCGCGATCAACACCATGCAGGCAGGCACGCCGTTCAACATCACCTACAGCCCGAATGGGTCGCAGGCAGTATCCCCGCAGATCTCCGCAACCTACCGGGGCGCGAATGAGTATCGTCCGGACATCGTGCCGGGCCAGGCCGTCACTCAAGGACGCGGCAACCGCGCGGCCAACACGGGCTACGTCAACTACATCAACTTCAACGCGTTCGTTCTGCCGCCGATCAAGGATGCAGCCGGCAATGTTCTGAGCCCATTCGGTGATGCCAGCCGCAATCCCGGACGGACGCCTGCGTATTATCAGACAGACCTTGCCCTGAATAAAAAGTTCTCGACCCCAATCGAGGGCTTGAAGATCGAGTTCCGCAGCGAGTTCTTCAACATCTTCAACCACACCAATCTCTACCTGCCCGGCACCATCAGCGGAACCCAGGGCACCACCACCCAGACCCTCGCCACCGGCGCGACGGTCCCGCTGGGAAACATCGTCAACGGTCTTCCCAACGGCGGCGGCCAGATTACCAGCACGTTTGAGCCGCGCATCATTCAGTTCGGCCTGAAGATTCTCTACTAAACCCGCAGAGAATCAACGGATAAGCCCGGGATCCAAGGCCGCGGAAGAGCGCGGCGATGGATCCCGGATTTTTTTGCGAAAATGCCGACGCCGTTTCACAACCACATGGCATGTATGAGCATCTAAGGCGCCATTCGCGCCAATCGACGATTCTGGTGAGGAGAGTCGTAAATCCGGCGGGCGTGCATCTTATGCGCGTCCTGTTACGTCTCTCTTACTCGAAGAGGTTTTCAAACAGCATTTTCAAAAAGATTGGCCTGTGGCAACTATTTCCGCCAGCCCGTGTCTGTGATTACCGTGCCTCTGCCTAAGTTGAAGCATTTTGAAGCGTTGCCAATCCGAGCCGTCACACGCCGCTTCGTACGATCAAGCGGCCTTTCAACCGAAGAAAGGCTATCCATGAAGCGACTTGTCTCTTCCTCATTCGCCATCTTTATTACCCTCTGCATGATTGTGGGCAGCGAACGCCGCGCGTGGGGATACGTCGATCCCGGCTCAGGCCTGATTGCACTGCAAACGATAGCCTCCGTTGTGGCGGCGTACGCCTACGTCGTTCGCAAGCGTATTCTGGCTTTTTTCTCGCGCAAGAAAGTAAATAGTGCAGCCGTGTTGCCGGTTTCAAACAAAACAGGTGAGTCGCGCGAAATAGCATGACCTCTGTGTTGCCTGGCGCCACGTTCCGTGATCCTGCCGGCTCCCTCAGCTTCGAAGACGACCGCGTGATTCGCCGGATCGACCTGTCGGCACGCGCGGTCGTGATTGACCTGCTGGAGTCTCCCTTCTGCCGCGCCATGCAAGAGCGCGGCGACCTCATCGACGCGGAAATCGACGACTCGACGGCTACGCTCTGCCTGCACCACCCGAAAATCCCCTTCGCAACTTATCCATGGGAGTGGACGCCCTCGCAGTGGCTTGCTGCGGGCGAACTTACCCTGACGCTTTGCGAGGAAGCGCTCGCTGATGGCTGGATACTGAAGGACGCCACGCCGCTGAACGTCCTGTTCAAGGGAACGCGACCCATCTTCGTCGACATCCTGTCCTTCGAGCGGCGCGACAAGCATTCCTCCATTTGGCTGGCCTATGGACAGTACGTGCGCACGTTCCTGCTGCCGCTGGTGATGAATCGGATACTGAGCTGGCCCCTGCCCCTCACCCTGTTCAAGCGTGACGGATACGAGCCGGTCGACTGCTTTGCGGCACTGAGTTGGCGTCGTCGCCTCTCGCGCGCAGCCTTCTGGCCGATCACCCTGCCCACCTTGCTCGATCGCCGCAAACATGCGGATGCGCCGGCAAAGAAACGCCCAGCCCGCGTCCTGGATCCTGAGGTCACGGCGAACGTACTGAAGCGCACGCTGAGTGATCTGCGTCGGCGCACGCGGCGGGCCTTGCCAGAAAGCGCGGCCTCCGAATGGAGCGAGTATCAGGACACGCTCGCCCATTACACGCCCGAACAAAGCGCACAGAAGCTCGACTGGGTTCGTGGCGCGCTCACGGCGCTGGCCCCCGGACGCGTGCTCGACATCGGCGCAAACACCGGTGAATTCAGCGCTCTCGCCGCCGACATGGGCGCGGATGTGGTTGCCCTCGAACGGGATATGGAGTCCGCCGACCGGCTCTTCCGGATGGCGCGCGACCGCGGCCTATCGATTCAGGTCATCCACGCGGACCTGGCGCGGCCCACGCCGGCAGTCGGGTGGGAGAACGCGGAGTCCGTGGCGCTGCTGCCGCGGCTCGAAGGTGAGTTCGACCTTGTGCTGATGCTCGCGGTCATCCACCACCTTGTGTTGATGGAGCAGATTCCGCTGCCGGCAATCCTTGCGCTGTGCCAGCGTCTCACTCGTCGCTACCTTGTGATTGAATGGGTGCCCGTCGAAGACCCCATGTACCAGAGCCTGATGCGCGGCCGCGATGCGCTGTACGGCGCGCTCGGCGAAGCGGATTTGTTGGCTGCCTGCGCTGGCTGCTTCCAGGTTCGTGACCGCAAACCGCTGGAAAATGGGCGCGTTCTCTTTCTCTTTGAGAAAATCATTTGATGCTTAAGAGAATGTGCCAATGCATCGGGTTGGCATCCCTGATCCTCGTTGGCAACTACGGTGACCTCCTCGGCGGCGGTGCCGATGTCCGCATGCACACGCCGTTTCCGCTGGGCCGCATCTGCGCGGCGCAGATCACCGACATCCTGGTGGTAGCGCTGCTGCTCTTCATCATCCTCAGCGCAGCCGCGCGCACTCGATTCTATCCCTGGGTGCGGCTGCTGGCTGCCATCGTCATTCCGCCTTACCTCATCCAGCGCACACAGTCCTTCTTTCCCTTCGACCTGATCGAAGGCCTCGTCCTGATCCTGTTGGTCGTCTGGGCCGGTGTGCTGTTGCTCTTGCTGCTGCGCTTCTCCAAGTGGTACAGGCGCCTTATGCGTGTGGGCAGCGCCATCGCCGCATCGCTGATCATCTTCGCGTTGAGCAGCATGGCGCAGTTGGTCTGGGTCTCCAGGTGGAAGCCCGCACCCAATCAAATCAGGGCCAACTGGGCCAATCCCCAGCAGCCGCCACGCACGCATCCGCTGCTGGTCTGGATCGTCTTCGATGAGCTCTCGTACGACCAGGTCTTCGAGCACCGCGCGCATGACCTGAACCTGCCTAACTTCGACGCCCTCCGCTCCGAGGGCACCCTGTTCACCGACACCCAGCCCGCCGGCTACCATACCGTGAAGATCATCCCTTCGCTGCTGACCGGAAAGATCGTGGACGGCATACGTTACAACTTCCACAATCGCCTCTGGGTGCACCATGAAGCCGAGACCGGCTGGGAGCCCATCGACGGCAAGCAAACTGTCTTTGCCGACGCCGACCAGGCCGGCTGGCGCACTGCCGCGGTCGGCTGGTACAACCCCTACTGCGCCATCTACGGCGACGCGATCCAGAACTGCTTCTGGACCAACCACGACATGTTCGACGGCCTGATGGCGCAGGGGGCGCCGTTCTGGACCAACGTCTATACGCCGCTGGAGCAGGTCGTCCGTGAACTGAAATCGCCCGCTCGCGCCGACCGCCATCTTTGCTCCTTCGACGTCCGCCACCGCTATCTGACCCAGACCGACCTGCTGCAGCACTCGTTCCAGATCCTGCACACCGACCAGGCCGACTTCGTCTTCCTCCACCTTGCCATCCCGCACAGCCCCAACATCTGGAGCCGCATCAACGGCGACTACACGCAGTCGTGCGACAGCTCCTACCTCGATAATCTCGCCCTAACCGATCGCGTACTCGGCCAACTCGTCGCGACGCTGAAGGCGTCGCCGCGCTGGAGTGCAACCACCCTCATCGTCCAGGGCGACCATGGCTGGCGCATCGACGCATGGAACTGGCTGCCGGCGTGGACGGAGGAGGACGATGCAGCCTCGCGCCAGGTCTTCGATCCGCGCCCCGCCCTGCTCATCCACCAGCCAGGCCAGACTCAGCCGCAGACCGTCGCCAATCCGTGGCCCATCATCCAGGTTCACGGCGTGGTCGAACAGGTTCTGCACGGCCAGCCGCTAAAGTTCTAAGCAACAAACTTCTCGATGCCGCTCCCCGGCCAATCGAAGGAAATACGAATATCATGAGGGGAGCACACCGTGTCTTCCCCAATCCAAATCACGCGGGCTTCGGACGAGCCCATCGATCCTGCGGACGAGCGGGCGCAGGCAGCCGCGCGTAAACTCCCCAGCTTGCACGATTTCTTTTCGCCCGGCGGCGTGCTGTCGCGCTCAGACCTCGCCTACGAGCATCGCAAGGGTCAATACGAGATGGCGCGTGCCATCGAGAAGGCCTTCGCTGACAAGCGCCACCTGATCGTCGAGGCTGGCACAGGGACGGGCAAGACGCTTGCTTATCTTCTGCCCGCTCTGCGCCTGGCGCGCGAACGCCAGCAACGTGTCATCATCTCCACCGGCACGAAGAACCTGCAGGAGCAGCTCTTTTTCAAGGACGTGCCGTTCCTCGAGAGCATTCTCGGTCCGCTCAAAGTTTGTTACATGAAGGGCCGCGGCAACTACCTGTGCAAGCACAAACTCTACGCGCTGCGCGATTCGCCGCTGCTCTCAGGGCTGGAAGAGATCTCGCAATTCCACACCATCGCCGCGTGGGAGAAGACCACTGCGACCGGCGACCGCGCCGAGATCGATTCGCTGCCCGAATCGTCCGCGCTGTGGCCCAAACTCGACGCGCGCGGCGAAGCTTGCCTGGGCCAGAGCTGCCCCGACTGGGAGAACTGCTTCGTCACCGCGATGCGGCGCAAGGCGCTCGAGTCCGACATCATCATCGTCAATCACCACCTCTTCTTCGCCGACATGTCGATCAAGCTGCAGGCCGGCGCGTCGGCGGATGCAGGCGTGCTGCCCGCCGCGGGGGTGGTCATCTTCGACGAGGCGCACGAATTGGAAGAAACCGCCAGCAACTACTTCGGCATCGGCCTCAGCACGCAGAGGTTTGACGAACTGGCCCGCGACGTCGAAACCATGCTGCGCGCGAAGCAGGCGTCGACCGCCACGATCGAGAGCGCCACGGCAACTCTGCGCGACCGCGCTCGGATGTTCTTCGCGGCGCTGCCCGTTGGCTCGGAGCTAAACGCCGGCCTGGGCCGCATGCCTTTCGAGCAGCGGACAGAATTCCTGGAGGAGAGCGGCGACACCTACACCGGCGCGCTCAACGCGTTGACGCGTCTGGAAGGCGAGTTGGAGCGGCTGAAGGATGTGGAAGAAGCACCCGGCCTGCGCAAGCGTACCGCGGACATCGCGACCCATCTGAAGTTTCTGCTCGAGTCGCAGGACCCCAACACCGTCTTCTGGATCGAGCGCAGGGCCGCCGGTGGAGTTCGTAATTTGGCCCGTGGCGTTGGCCACGCCAGCCATCACACGCATCTGCAGGCCACGCCGATCGATGTCTCGCAGCTTCTCTCCGCCGCGCTGTTCGAGCAGTACAGCTCCGTCGTGCTGACCTCTGCAACGCTGACCGTGGCCTCGGGCTCGACCGCGTCCGGTAACAGCGTCTCTGGATTCGAGCACATCTCGAAACGCCTTGGCCTGATGCTGGCGCGCGAGTTAGTCGTCCCGTCGCACTTCAACTATCCGCGCCAGGCGCTGCTGTATCTGCCGCCCAATATGCCCGATCCGCGTGAGCCGGACTTCTTCGTGCAGGCGGCCGAACGCACACGCCGCGTACTCGAAATCACCCGCGGCCGAGCCTTCTGCCTCTTCACCAGCTACGCGCAGATGCGCCTCATGCATCAGCGCCTCTCCGCGGAGCTGCCTTACCCGCTGCTGCTGCAAGGCACCGCCCCGCGCAACATCCTGCTCGAGGAGTTTCGAGATACGCCCGGCGCCGTTCTCTTCGGTACCTCTAGCTTCTGGCAGGGGGTCGATGTGCAGGGCGAGCAACTAAGCTGTGTCATCATCGACCGCCTGCCCTTCGCTGTCCCATCGGACCCCGTGGTGAAGGCGCGCATGGACGCCATCACCGCAGCCGGCGGCAGCGCCTTCTTCGACTATCAGGTGCCGAGCGCGGTCATCACGCTGAAGCAGGGCTTCGGCCGTCTCGTCCGGTCACTGAAAGACCGCGGCGTGCTGATGCTGCTCGACCCGCGCATCCAGCGCCAACGTTACGGCCGCATCTTCCTCGACTCGCTCCCACCCTACCGTCTCACGCAGTCCATCGAAGACGTCGAGGCCTTCTTCGCAACCTAGGCTGCGTCACTTCGACGCCATCAATTTGCCGGTATCGGCACAACGTTCGAGCAATTGCGTTCAGCCTCGGAATCGACCTCGCGCAGGACTCCAGCTTCTGCGTGGAACTCAGGTGCACCCGCCGGAATCGGCGTCTGGGAGACCTGCTCCACCATGCAGCGAATCGTATCCAGAACCAGATCCGGCTCATCCAGGTGGATCCAGTGGCCGCTGCGTTCGGCGATCACCTGCCTGACCTCAGCTCCGATGCGACGCAGCTTCTCACTGCACAGCGGTTCGGCGGTTCCGGGCGTCAGCAGCACGACGGGCATGCCCTCGACCGCCTCGGCGACGTGCATTTCCGACACGGTGGCAGGCACAGCCGACAGGTGCGCGGCCAGGCCCCGGTAGTACTTCGGCGACGCCCAATGCGCTGCCACAATCGGCCACACCTCGCGCGGCATCTTGCCGACCTCGCAGGTGATCCGCTGCATCACGTGGAGCCCACCCTCGCCGGCCGCGCGGCTGAAGGCCCGCGAAGTCCTGCCGGAGCGGCACAGCAGCGACGTCGTCGCCAGCCGCGCCAACCCAAATCTCGCCACCGGAATTCCGAATCCCGCCATGCGTATTCCACGTTCCAGAAGCTTGCGCTGCCTCTCATTCACCGGTGGCCATTCCTCGGTGCGCATGGGGTCCACCAGCACCACTCCGGCCACGTCGCCCGGGTACATCGCCGCATAGCGCCGCACCACCAGCCCGCCGAACGAGTGCCCAACCATCACATACGGTCCCGGTATCCCTGCGCGGTTGAGCATCTCCCGCAACTCCCGCGCGATGTTCGAGGGCGTGCGTTCCGACGCGCAGGCACTGCTCCAGCCCAGGCCGCCGCGATCATAGCTCACTGCCCGCGCATAGCCTGCCACCGATTCCTGGACCCGCAGCCAGTTCTGGCTGGTCGCCGCGATGCCCGACTCGAAGATCACGGTCGGGCCCAACGCCAACCCCTTTCCCATGTCGGAGACGTACACCCGCCGTCCCGCGCCGACATCCACCAGCCTGCCCAACCCGAGGTAGCGCCGCCGGTCGTTCAACGCCCCGATGCATTGATAGATCATGCCCACTACAGGCAGCAACGGAATCAATACGAGCAGCCACAGCAGTCGAGCCATTTATTCCTCTCCCTGAACATCAGGCTGGTTGAGACCGAAATCCTTGTGCCCAAGCTTTGGCTTCTCTGACCCGCTATCGATCGTCGATAGAAAAGAACCTGAGCTGCTCTGCTCTGTGACCTCGAACTGACCCGACTGCCAGCCATTTTTCGACTGACGCAAGCCATAGTACGTGAAATTCCTGTGCGCTTGTATCCCACGATCGAAGCTAATCCGGCTCACCGGAGAGTGGCAGTCTTGGTCGATCCGAATCGTCACAGACCCATAGTATCTTTGGTCGCCCGCGCCGCAAGCGGTCTTCATCAGAAAACAATCCCATGCACCAATTCGGGGGCCACCTCCGCACAGGGGCAGGCATCTGGCTCGGCCGCGCCAGACGTTTTCGCGTGCGAAGTGGGCCAAAGTGAATGTCGTGCTCATTCCGGACCAGGAAGCGTTTGTGGAGGCATTTTCACCTAAGACTAGTCACCGGAAGTCGCCCTGTCCAGATAAGATCGCAATCCCCGCTACCCGACTTGCGCGATTCGTCCACAATGGCGAGAATATGGGCAGACAGCTTGCTCCGGAGGGGCTCCCATGCCAAGCGATCCAAAGCGTCCAGAGAACGTGCCAGCCGCAAACAATCAACCGCTGCCTGACTCCGCAGCCGGCAACCCCGAGGACACGTCAGGGCCACACGGGCTTCTGGATCACCGCCTCAGCCGGCGTTCGTTCCTCTCTCAGGTTGGAGCGGCGGGCGTCGTGGCCACCGCCCCGCCTTTGCTTGCCGCCGCGGTACCTGAGCCGACCGTCACGGCCGCCACCGACGGTCACAGTGGATCGGTACCCACTGCGCCTCTCACACTCAATGTGAACGGCCAGGACCACCATCTGCAACTCGACCCGCGCACCACGCTGCTCGACTGCCTGCGTGAGAACCTCAACCTCCCAGGCACCAAGAAGGGCTGCGACCATGGCCAGTGCGGAGCATGCACCGTCCACGTCAACGGCCGTCGCGTGAACTCCTGCCTGTCGCTCGCCATGATGCACGTAGGCGAACGCATCACCACCATCGAAGGCCTGGGCACGCCCGACAAGCTCCACCCCATGCAGGCTGCGTTTGTCGAGTTCGACGCCTACCAGTGCGGCTACTGCACCTCCGGGCAGATCATGTCTGCCGTAGCCGCCATCAAAGAGACGTGCGGCCCCTCGGACGAAGACGTGCAGCACGCCATGTACGGCAACATCTGTCGCTGCGGCGCGTATCCGAACATCGTCGCCGCTGTGCAGCACGCTCGCAAGCACGTTGAATCGTAAGATTGGCTGCCCTGCATCTCAGCTTTGATGTGAGTTTTCAAGCAACCCAGGCCATCGATCCACCAGCGCACTTCGGAGCCGTACCATGAATGAGTTTTCCTTCCAACGAGCGACTACCCTCGCGCAAGCCGTCCAGGCGGGCGCAAAATCCCCTACCGCGCAGCTCGGCGCAAGCGTGCGCTTCGTCGCCGGAGGCACCAACCTCGTCGACCTGATGAAGCTCAACGTCGAGCGGCCCGCGCAGGTCGTCGACATCAACGGCCTGCCGCTCGACAAGGTGGAGCGCCTGCCCAACGGCGGCTTGCGCATCGGCGCACTGGTCCGCAACTCCGACCTGGCTCACGACGCCAACGTGGTCCGCGACTACGCCGTTCTGTCGCAGGCGCTCCTCTCCGGCGCGTCGCCTCAGCTTCGCAACATGGCCACCACCGGCGGCAATCTGCTGCAGCGCACGCGCTGCGTCTACTTCCGCGATATCGCCCACGAGTGCAACAAACGCAACCCAGGCTCGGGCTGCGCGGCGCTCGAAGGCTACCACCGCACGCTGGCCATCCTGGGCACCAGCGACTCCTGCATCGCCACCAATCCGTCAGATATGAACGTCGCGCTAACGGCCCTCGAGGCGACCATCCAGATCCAGGGCCCCAAAGGCCAGCGCACCGTTCCGATCCACGATTTCTATACGCTTCCAGGTTCAACGCCCAATCGCGAAACCATCCTCGAACCGGGCGACCTCATCACCAGCGTCACCCTCCCCGCTCCAACCACCGGCGCGAAGTCCGTCTACCTCAAGCTGCGCGACCGCGAGGCATACGAGTTCGCGCTCGCGTCTGCCGCCATCGTGGCGACCGTGCAGGGCGGAGCCATGAGGCGCGTGCGCGTAGCGCTGGGAGGTGTCGGCACCAGGCCTTGGCGCTCCACCGAGGCCGAGCAGGCGCTCGAAGGCAAGCCGGTAGGCGCGGCATCGTTCCGCGCCGCCGCCGAGGCCGCTCTGAGGGACGCCAAGCCCCGCCCAGGGAACGTCTTCAAGGTGGAACTATCCAAACGTTGCCTGGTCCGCGCACTGACTCTTGCGACCACACAGGCCTAGGAACTCTCGCTCGCCGCATCACGCATCAGGAGACACCCAATGTCCAGCACCCTGTTCGAGTCCGACGACACCGCCCCGGCAAAGCCGGCAGCCGCACCGTACGCGCCCTCGGCCGTCATCGGCGCCTCACTCCCGCGCATCGACGGCCCGCTGAAGACCACAGGGAAAGCCACCTACGCCGCGGACTATAACTTCCCGCGGATGGTCTACGGAGTCGCAGTCGGAAGCACCGTCGCCAGCGGCACCGTCCGCAGCATCGACACCGCGTCGGCAGAAAAGATGCCCGGCGTGCTGCTTGTCCTGACCCACGAAAACATTGGCGCACCCCCTAGCGGGCGCAGCGGGATCAGCGAGGGACGCCGCATTCTCTCGGACACCACGGTCAGCTACTGGGGTCAGTATGTCGCGCTCGCGGTGGCAGAGACGTTCGAGCAAGCGCAGGCAGCAGCAGCCGCGGTCAAGGTGCATTACGACGCTCAGACGCCCAACGTAGCCGTTGCAATGGACGATGCCAACATCACGCCCAGCGTCGCCAGCAAGCGCGGCGATTCTGAATCGGCCTTCGCATCATCGCCGGTCCAGGTGGACGAGACCTACGCCACCCCGGTTGAGACGCACAACCCCATGGAGATGCACGCCAGCATCGCCGTGTGGGATGGCAAGAACTTTACGCTGTACGAATCGTCGCAAAACGTAGACGGTTTCCTCAACTCCCTGACGCAGGCGCTCGGCGTGCCCAAGGAAAACGTCCGCATCATCTCGCGGTTCATCGGCTCCGGGTTCGGCGGCAAGCTGTCACCTTGGCCGAACTCGGTGCTTGCGGCCACCGCGTCGCGCCAACTCAACCGGCCAGTCAAAGTCACCGTCTCGCGCAAGCAGATGTTCACCTCAACCGGACATCGCCCATCCACGCAGCAGCGAATGCGCATCGGCGCCACAGCCGACGGCAAGCTCGTCTCGCTGCAGCAGGACTACCGCAACCACTCCTCCATCGGCGACAACGTGCGCGAAAACTGCGGCGAGGCAACGCCACTACTCTATAGCGTTCCCAACCTCCAGGTCACATCGGCCATCGTCAAGCGCAACGTCGGCACACCTTGCCCGATGCGCGGCCCGGGCGCCGTTCCCGGCCTGTTCGCGGTCGAATCGGCCATGGACGAACTTGCCATCAAGCTGAAGATGGACCCCGTGGAACTTCGCCTGCGCAACGACACCTTGACCGACGAGAGCAACGGCAAGCCGTTCTCCTCGCGCCACTACAAGGAGTGCCTGCAGGTGGGCGCGGAGAAGTTCGGCTGGTCCAGCCGCACCCCGGCTGTCGGCTCCATGCGCAAGGGCGACCTGATTCTCGGCTGGGGAGTCGCCAGCGCCTCGTGGAGCGCGGGATGCCGCGGCAGCGAGGCGACCGTCGTGCTGAAAGATGACGGCACCGTCCGCGTCAGCAGCGCGACCCAGGATATCGGCACCGGAACCTACACGGTGATGGCCCAGATCGTCAGCGATCGTACCGGCATTCCCGTCGACAAGATCGACGTGGTGCTGGGCGACAGCTCGCTCGTCCCCGGGCCCGGCTCGGGAGGCTCAACCGCGACCGCCAGCATCATTCCCGCGGTTGCCGATGGATCCGATTCTGCGGTCAAGTCGTTGCTCGCGATCGCGACCACCACCAGCGGCTCGCCCTTCTTCCAGAAGGACCCCGCGACGCTCACCGTGTCGGTCGGGCGCGTGCACGAACTCGGCGGATCGGCTACGAGCGGCACACCCTTCCAGGACGTGCTCAAAATGGCAAAAACCGCATCCGCCACTGGAAATGGGCGCTGGAGTGGCCTCGGCCCGGACGCGCGCAATTACTCCATGCATTCGTTCGGGGCGCAGTTCGCCA
>Ga0302314_10010256_pt1 | contig 16416 bp, 11 predicted proteins | sample III_Palsa_N2_3_FD_200533 | JGI IMG/M metagenome (GOLD analysis project Ga0302314, IMG submission 200533) | Peat permafrost microbial communities from Stordalen Mire near Abisko, Sweden - III_Palsa_N2_3 | ecosystem: Environmental > Terrestrial > Soil > Palsa > Peat permafrost | place: Sweden... | reverse complement strand
CCGTGTCCGGTCCGATCGCCCCGGGGGCACCGTCGCCGCAACAGGCCGCCGAGCTGCTGCCATCGGACGCCGAGCTCGAAGCCGCGGGCACGCGTATCGGCGGCATCGAGATCGATACCATCCAGGTATTCGACCTCAACAACCCCGAAGACGACAACTGGCTGTTTCGCACCGCCGATCATCTGCACAAGCGCACCCGGGCCTCGGCCATCGCCGCGCAGCTGCTGTTCCGCCGCGGCGACCTGTATTCCCGCCGCCTGCTCGATGAGACCGTGCGCAACATCCGCCTGCACTCATCGTTCCTGCGCGAACCGGTGATCCGCCCCGTCCGCTACCACGCCCACGACAACGTCGTGGACCTCGTGGTCATCACCCACGACGTGTGGACCCTGCAGCCCGGGGTCACCTTCAGCCGCAGCGGCGGTACCAACACCACCGGCATCGACATCGCCGACGCCAACATCTTCGGCTTCGGCAAGTACCTCGAGATCGGCCACGGCGAGAACGTCGATCGCAGCAGCACTTATCTTGCCTGGTTCGATCCGAACGTGTGGGGCAGCCATTGGAACGATGGGCTGCTGTATTCGCGGAATTCCGACGGCACGGTGTGGGGCGTCGGCGCCGGCCTGCCGTTCTATTCGCTCGAAGCCCGCAACGACGGCGGCGGCGACATCGGCGACAATCACAGCGTGTTCACGCGCTACCGTCTTGGTCAGGCCTATGACGCCTACGACGATGACTGGCGTACCGCGGATCTGTACATCGGCAACGCCCTGAAGGTGACCGACCTGTGGACCGAGCGTCTGCTGCTCGGCTGGCGGGTCGATCGCAGCCGCTTCGGCGTCTCCCCTGAGCAGACCATTCCGCTGCTGGCGCCGCTGCCGCAGGACCGCGATTTATCCTATCCATTCGTGCGCGCGCAGTGGCTTGAAAATAGCTACGCCACGATCCGCGACCTCGACCTGATTGCACGCACCGAGGACGTGCATTTCGGCCTCGATGCCAGTGTCGGTCTCGGTCTGGCCGCCCCAGAGTTCGGCTCCGACCGCCACTCCGTGCTGGCCGATACCGAGATCAACTACGGCTGGCAGTTCGGCGACTCGCAGCTATTGTTTCTCAGCAGTCGCCTGGCGTCGCGTTTCGAGTACGGCGCGCTGCATGACGCGATCATCACCTGGACCTCCAGCTATTACCTCGCCACCACCGAGCACACGCGCTTGCTGCTGCGCTTCTCCGGCGACGCGGGCCACGATCTGGACGGCGATCACACGCTGCAGCTCGGCGGCGATACCGGGCTGCGCGGCTATCCGCTGCGCTATCAGAACGGCAATCAGCGCGCGCTGTTCACGGTCGAGGAGCGGCTGTACACCAACTATTATCTGTTTCGCCTGGTTAATGTGGGCTACGCGGCGTTCTACGACATGGGCCGCACCTGGGGCACGACGCTGGTGCCGACCCCGCAGCTCGGCCTGCTCAAGGACATCGGCGCGGGTCTGCGGCTCGGCAACCAGCGCTCGTCCTTCGGCAGCGTGTTCCACATCGATCTGGCGGTGCCACTGGACCGCACGGCGAGCATCAGTGCACTGCAGTTCCTGGTCAGTACGCAGCAAAGTTTCTAGAACATGCCCGACGGGTCGATCTCGCCGGGCGCGGCGTCCTGCGCTCGCGCCGCGATGTACTCGCCGGTGATCATCGCGTCATACCCCAGGCCCGGACCGACCATCGGATACACACCCGCGTCCGGATCGATGATGACCTCCAGGAACGCAGGTCCCCTGTAGCCCAGGAACTCCGCGACCATCGCCGGCACGTCCTGCTTGCGGTCCAGGCGCCGCGCCCACTGAAAGCCGTCCGCGCCCGCGGCGCGGATGAAGTCCTTCTTGTGCAGCGACTTGTCGCTGCCGGACAGCCGGCCCTTGAAGAACAGCTTCTGCCACTGCTTGACCATGCCGTCGCCGAAATTGTTCAGCACCACGACCTTGATCGGCAGATCGTACGTGGTCGCGGTCTCGAGCTCGCCGATATTCATGCGGATGCTGGCGTCGCCGTCGAAATCGATGACCAGTCGCCCGGGATTGGCGACCTGGGCGCCGATCGCTGCCGGCAAACCAAAGCCCATCGTGCCCATGCTGCCCGAGGTCAGCCACAGCCTGGGCTCGCGGAAATCGAACATCTGCGCCGCCCACATCTGATGCTGGCCGACGCCGGTGGCGATGATGGCCTCGCCGCGCGTGTGGCGGTTGATCTCCTCGATCACGTAATGCGGCTGCACCAGCTCGCTGTCGCGGTCGTAGTTCATCGCGTGCGCTCGCTTGAGCTCGCCGAGTGCGGCGCGCCAGGCGGTGAAATCGGCCTTGAAGCCGATGCGCGCGCCGTACGCCATCAACGCCCGCAGCGCCTCTGGCAGCAAGCCGACGTGGCTCCAGTGCGTGGACTTGACCTTGTTGATCTCGGCCTGATCGACGTCGAGGTGCGCGATGCGGCGCGCGTTGCGTGCGAACTTGCGCGGATCGCCGGCGACCCGATCATCGAAGCGCGCGCCCACCGCGATCAGAAAATCGCAGTCGTCGGCCGCATAGTTGGCAAAAGCGGCCCCGTGCATACCAAGCATGCGCATGGACAACGCATCCGTAGTATCGATCGCACCGATGCCCATCAACGTCGTCACCACCGGAATACCGAACGCGTGCGCGAATTCGGTCAGTGCCGGGGCCGCGCCGCCGTTGATGACCCCGCCGCCGGCATAGATCAACGGCCGCTTGGATTGCGCCAGCAACTGCAGAAAATTCCCCGCCGCGGCCTCGCCCAGCGTGCTCGCGGTCAGCTCGCGCAGCCGCGCGCGGTAACCGGGGATGGCGAGCACGCCCTCGCCCTGGAACACGCCGGCCGTGGTCTGCACGTCCTTGGGCAGGTCCACCACCACTGGACCCGGCCGGCCGGTGCGCGCGATCTCGAACGCGGTGCGCATGGTCGCCTCCAGGCGCGCCGGTTCGGTGACCAGCAGCACATGCTTGGCGACCGAGCCCATCAGGGACGCCACCGGCGCTTCCTGGAACGCATCCGTGCCGATCGCGGCCCGGGCAACCTGGCCGCAGATCACCACGATCGGCACCGAATCGGCCATGCAATCGCGCACCGGCGTGACGGTATTGGTCGCGCCCGGTCCGGAGGTCACCAGGCACACGCCGACCCGGCCGCTGGCCCGCGCGTAGCCGGCCGCCATGAAACCCGCTCCCTGCTCATTGGCCGGGACGATCAGCGGTACCTGGCGGCCGCCGCTGGTCTTCTGTGCCTCGTTGAAGGTGAAAACGGCATCGTAGGTCGGCAGGATGGCCCCGCCGCTGTAGCCAAAGATGGCCTCCACGCCCTCGTCTGCCAGCACCTGGACGACCATGTCCGCCCCGGTCATGGCTTTGCCGGCCAGGGGATGCTTGCCCAGGGGATGTTTGCCCACGGGGTGTTGGCTGTGAAGCGCGATGGCTGTTGGGTCTTTCATAGGCGATATCGCGTCCAGAATAGCCGAGCCGGCCCGCAATTGGCTATTCTCAGATCCACCGCCGCTGCCACCCTATCGGGCCGGCGCCACCCCACCGCAAGGACTCATGCGACACATCATCGGTATTCTGCTGCAGAACGAGGCCGGCGCCCTGACCCGCGTCGCCGGCATGTTCTCCAGCCGCGGCTACAACATCGAGTCGCTGTCGGTGGCGCCGACCGACGATCCCACCGTGTCGCGCCTGACCCTGGTGACCAGCGGCTCGGAAGCCGTGATCCTGCAGATCGCCAATCAGTTGAACAAGCTGATCGACGTCGTCAGAGTCGAGGACATGACGCGCGGCGAGCACATCGAGCGCGAGCTGGTATTGCTGAAGCTGCGCATGGAGCCGTCGCGCCGCGATGCCGTGCGCGGTTACGTCGCCCGCACCGGCGGGCGGGTGCTCGACCCCTCCAGCGAGTGCTTCATCGTCGAGCTGCTGGGCAGCGAGGCCGAGATCAACGGCTTCATGCGCGACCTGGCGACACATGCCGAGCTGTTCGAGGTGGTACGCAGCGGCGCGCTGGGCATCAGCCGCGCTCCACGGGCCCTGCGCGTCGTCGAGTGAGGGCTCTTAGTCACCGCTGAAAGGGACTGTAACGCCGCTCACCAGGGACGTGCTCTGCCGAGTCTGCCGCGCCTGGGACCGGGCGCTAGCGCGGCTCAGCGCTTTCGGCGCGACACCGCTGCAGGCTCGTTGCCCACAACCCCGAAGTCCACGACATTCGCGGCAAAATGCCGCCGCACGCAGCTTCGGAGGCGTGCCAGGTCGCGTTCGACAGCTTCATCGGGAGTGGGCGGCTCAACTTTGTCGAAATGCAGATGCTCGAGCAGCTCGAACCCTGAGGAGCGGAATATATGCGTATCCTGGAGCGTATCCATCGCCTTCCATTCACCGTTGTCGAGCAGCATCGACAATGGCGAACCTGAGAGCGTGATCAGTACGCAACGTTTGCCTTCCATGAGTCCCTTAGTCACACCCTCGCGCGCTTCGTAGGCGAAGCCGCGCGCGAAGACCCGGTCTATATAGCCTTTCATCATCGCCGGCATCGTCGCCCACCAGAGCGGATAGATGACGGTCAGGACGTCGGCGTTGCACACGTCGTGCTGTGCCTGCGCCACGTCCGCATCCGCGGCATGGCCGCTGCTCAGCGGCTCCAGTTCATGTGCGCCCATGACCGGATTGAAGCCCATGCGGTACAAATCATGGGTCCGCTGGCTGTGCCCGAGCTGTTGCAGTTCAAGCGCGTAGGCGCGCGCCAGCTTCATGGTAATGCTGTCTTGGAGTGGATGGGCCACGACAATAAGATGCTGCATATAAACTCGTGGCTTGGTGCCGCGCCCTTCTGCAGCTCGGCGGATCCATTCGTTCAGGTTGCACCGGCCGCCTCGCGCTCCCCGCAGCCACGGAAACAACATAGACCGGCCTGGACGCGCAGTCTGTTGGCCGCCGCACGCAAGTCCAGCGGCGGCGATGCGTCAGTACGTTCGATGCCGCACATACATTGGCGCGAATTAGGTCTAGCGTCGCACTTCGTGCCTCGATTCGATTGCGCCCAATCAGTCTCGGCAACGGGACTGCAATCGAGGTAAATGCATGACCGATCGAAAGCCGCCCGCCAATCGTGTATTGGCGAGCCTCCCAGCAAAGAGTTATCAGCGCCTTCGAGCGCAGCTCGAACCAGTTATCTTGACCTTCGGGCAGATACTCTACGAGCCCGGCGAAACCATCCGGCAGGTTTACTTTCCCATCGACTGCCTCATTTCATTGCTCACGGCGGTCGATAAGCGCCGCACACTCGAAGTGGGCATGGTCGGCAACGAAGGCATGGCAGGGATGCCCATCGTGCTGGGCATCGATGTCTCGGGGGTGCGCGCGCTCGTGCAGGGCGGCGGCCATGCGTTATGCGTGAGTTCGACGCGCTTTCGGACCGAGTTCGAACGAAATCAGCCGTTGCAGCAAGCACTGTTCCGATACACCCATGCATTGATGGCGCAGATTTCGCAGACTGCGGCGTGCAACCGTTTTCACACTGCGGAAGCGCGCCTGGCGCGCTGGCTTTTGATGACCCGCGAACGCGTGGGCTCGGACGAGTTTCCGCTGACGCATGAATTTCTGGCGCATATGCTCGGGTTGCGGCGCGAGGGCGTCACCGAGGCCGCCAGCGCGCTCAAGCGCCGCAAGCTCCTCAGCTATAGCCGCGGAAAAATACAGATCCTGGACGTTCGAGGACTTAAGGCATCAACTTGCTCGTGCTATCAGATTGTCAATACTGTGTACCAGCACGCCGCGTTAGCGGCCTGACTCACACGCGAACTCCGATGTCGGTGGCCTTTGGAACAAGCGGCTAGTTTCGGCGATATACTTACTGACCCGAGGGTGGCAGCAGTCGATCTGTTTCTTTCTTGACCACCTCATAGCATTCGCAACACAGCTGCTCTAGCTTTGGTCGGTCTAAGACCGTTATTTTGCCGCGTCCGTACTCGATGATGCCGAGTTTCTGCAACTTACCGGCCGCTTCGGTGACACCCTCACGCCGCACGCCGAGCATGTTGGCAATGAGTTCCTGGGTCATGATCAACTGGTTCGAAGACAGTCGGTCGAGGGACAGCAGCAGCCAGCGGCACAACTGCTGGTCTACCGAGTGATGTCGGTTGCAGACTGCGGTCTGCGCCATCTGCGTGATCAGGGCCTGTGTGTAACGCAGTAGCAGTATCTGCATCTGACCGTTGCGATGAAACTCGTTCTTCAGCTGCTGGGCGTCAAGGCGGTGGGCGTTGCCGGCGCTCTGTACGATGGCTCTGTTGGTGGTGGTTTCACCCCCCATGAACAGCGCGATGCCGATGAGACCCTCATTTCCCACCACTGCGATTTCTGCCGACGCGCCGTCTTCCATCACGTACAGGAGCGATACGATGGAGTCGGTCGGAAAATACACGTGGCGCAGGACATCGCCAGACTCGTACAAGACCTTGCCAAGCGGCATCGCCACGGGCTCCAGGTGGGGATACAGTCGTTCCCGTCCTGCAGGCGACAGCGCATTCAGTAAGTGATTCTGTATGGGCTCATGGTGCTCTGACATGATCCATTCTCCGCGTGGCCGGCCACAGCGGTAGCACAGTAAAAGTATAGTCCGATCCCGTTCGCTCTGTTTTTAATGGTACAGAGCGTTGTCGATCAATCAGTTGGGCAGCCATCACGGCGTTGCAACACAGCTCACACGATGATCGGCGTGCTGGCCAGAGCAAAAGATTAATGACCGCCGCTTCAGCGCGTGGTTTCGAGGTTGCTCGAGTGATGGCGCAAAATGGGTCGCTCGATTTCTACGACGCCGCGATGGTGCGGTACCGCCCAGACGGCGCTCACCGATTCGACGTTTAATACCACCTCACACGTCAACGGAGAATCAAATGTATATTGGTGGCGGCATTCTCGGGACCCTTCTGCTCGTTCTTCTCATTGTCTACCTCGCGCGCAGGGTATGAATCAGCTTCCCGGCGCACTTACCGCGTAGAAGCATCTGCCTGCATCCCAACTGACACAGGCGCGGGGATGTAGGCAGTGGCGCAGCCCGTCACCAGCGTTCAGCGGTGTGCAGCGTCAGCCGGATCCGCCGGGATGAGCACGCTGGCGCCGATGGTGCGCCGCGTCTCCAGATCGTTGTGCGCCTGGGCGGCATCGGCGAGCGCGTAGCGCTGTCCGATGTGCACCCGCAGTTTTTTGGCGCGCACCAGGGCGAACATGGCGCGCGCGGCGGCCTCGAGCGCCTCGCGCGTGACGATGTAATCAAACAGCGACGGCCGCGTCAGGAACAGCGATCCCCGGCGCGCCAGCTCCAGCGGTGCGATCGCCGGCGGCGGACCCGAGGCATTGCCGAAGCTCACCATCATGCCGCGCGGCCGCAGGCAATCGAGCGATTCGATGAAGGTATCCTTGCCGACCGAGTCGTACACCACGTCGGCCATGCGACCGCGGGTATAGCGGCGCACGCTCTCGACGATGTCGTCGCGGCCGGCCAGAAACACCTGGTGGCAGCCCTGGCGCTTGGCCACCGCGAGCTTTGCTTCGGTGCCGACGATTCCCATGACCCTGGCACCCAGCACCCGGGCCCATTGCGTCACCAGCGAACCGACGCCGCCGGCCGCGGCATGGATCAGCACATGCTCGCCGCGGCGCACCCGATAGGTCCGGCGCAGCAGATACTCGGCCGTCAGGCCCTTGAGCATCAGCGCCGCCGCCTGCTCGTCGGCGATGCCCGCGGGCAATTTTACGACGTGGTTGGCGCCGATGTTGCGCCGCTCGGAATAGGCGCCCGCCGCGGCCACGACGTAGGCCACGCGCTGCCCGGGTTTGAAGCCGCGCACCCCTGGCCCCAGCGCGACGACTACGCCGGCCGCTTCCCGCCCGGGCGTCTCCGGCAGCGGCCGCGGATACAGCCCGCTGCGATCGTAAATGTCGATGAAATTGACGCCGATGGCGGTATGGCGCAGCTGCAGTTCGCCCCGGCCCGGAGGCGGCAGCTCCTTGCGCTCCCACTTGAGCACCTCGGCACTGCCGTGTTCGTGGAAGACGATTGCATTGGTGGATTCGGAGCGCATGCGCTAACTCTGGTAGGTGCGGCTGCCCCACCCCATCTGTTGATAATCGGCCGCGGCCGCTGATGACCGCCCGCCGCCGCGCCGCTATTTTAGCGCGCTTTCAGTGCGCCTTGATTTGCAAACGGCGGCTCTAGAGCGCGGCGTTGTCGGTCTCGCCGGTGCGAATCCGGATCACTCGATTGATATCGGTAATGAAAATCTTGCCGTCGCCGACCTTGCCGGTCTTGGCAGCCTTCATCACCGCTTCCACCACCTGATCCACCAGCTCGGATCGCACCGCGACTTCGACGCGTGTCTTCGGCACGAAATCAACCACGTACTCGGCCCCGCGGTAGAGCTCGGTATGGCCGCGCTGGCGGCCGAATCCCTTGACCTCGGTCACGGTCATGCCCGATACACCGATCTCGGATAAGGCGGCCCTCACGTCGTCGAGCTTGAAGGGCTTGATAATTGCGGTTATCAGTTTCATACGCGAGCTCCCGCCTCCATTCTTGTTGGTTTCGCTGCCACGGCGAAACGAAAGTGCACCTTTCGTGCCACTACCCGGCCGCCCCAATTTTGCCGCTTAAGCCCCAATTCTGCCCCCAGGACCGCCTGTCATGGCACCAATTCGGCGCCGAGCCGGCCAATGTTCGCCCGCCGATAGTGCTTGCCGCAGTCTACGCGAGCCGCGTCATGCCAACACCACCAGCAGATCCTTGGCATCGATCTGGGCGCCGGGTTGGACCAGCACCTCCGCGACCTCCCCCTGGACCTCGGCACGCACGGCCGCCTCCATCTTCATGGCCTCGATCGTCACCACCACGTCGCCGCGCTTGACCTTGTGCCCGACCGCGACACTGACCGTGGCCACGGTCCCCGGCATCGGCGCGCCGATGTGGCGCGGATTGCCGGGATCGATCTTTCGCTGCGGCGGCCGGCTCGGCTTCTGGCTGCGATCCGTCACGCGCACCGACCGCGGCTGGCCGTTGAGTTCGAAGAATACGGTACGCGTACCGTCCTCGTGCGGCTCGCTGCGCGTCACGTAGTGCACGATCAAGGTCTTGCCGCGTTCCAGCTCGACGCTGATCTCCTGCCCCGGCTCCATGCCGTAGAAGAACACCGGGGTCGGCAGGATGGCGACATCGCTGAAGCGCCGGCGGTCCGCGGCGTAGTCAGTGAACACCTTGGGATACATAAGATAAGAGGCGAATTGCCGGTCGGTTACCGGGCGCTCGGCCTTCTCGCTCGCCTCGGCACGCAGCGCTTCGAGGTCGGCGGGCGGCATGTCCAGGCCCGGCCGCCGGGTACGCGGCGCGGCGCCCTGGAGCACCTTGCGCTGCAGCTCGGGCGGGAAGCCGCCATACGGCTGGCCCAGGTCGCCGCGAAACAGCTGCACCACCGACTCGGGAAAGGCGATTTCAGTCGCCGGGTCCAGCACTGCGGCCCGCGTCAGGCCGTTGGCCATCATCAGCAGCGTCATATCGCCGACCACCTTCGAGGTCGGCGTCACCTTGATGATGTCGCCGAACATGTCGTTGACCTCGGCGTAGGTGCGGGCGACCTCCGGCCAGCGCGTGTCATCGATCCCGAGCGCGCGCGCCTGCTCCTTCAGGTTGGTGTACTGGCCGCCGGGCATGCCGTGTACGTAGACCTCGGAGGCGCCGGCCCGGTTGTCGCTCTCGAACGCGACGTAGCCCTTGCGCACCTGTTCCCAGTAGTGCGACAGGGTGCGGATGTGCTCGGTGTCGATTCCGGGATCGCGCGGGCTGTAGCGCAGCGCCTCGGCGATCGAACCGAGGTTCGGCTGCGAGGTCAGCCCGCTCATCGAATCCATGGCGCCGTCCACGGCATCTGCCCCGGCCGCGATCGCCGCGAACACGCTGGCGGCGGCAATGCCGCTGGTATCGTGGGTGTGAAAGTGCACCGGCAGTCCGGTCTCGTCCCTGAGCGCCTTGACCAGCTCGTAGGCGGCACGTGGCTGGCACAGTCCACCCATATCCTTGATGCCCAGCACGTGGGTACCGGCGGCTTTCAGTTCGCGCCCGAGCTTCAGGTAGTAGTCGAGCGTGTACTTGCGCTCGTTCGGATTGCAGATGTTGCCGGTGTAGCAGATCGCCGCCTCGCACAGGCGGCCCGACTCGAGCACCGCGTCGATCGCCACGCGCATGTTCTCCACCCAGTTCAGCGAGTCGAAAATGCGAAACACGTCGATGCCCGCGGCCGCGGCCTGGCGCACGAAGTACTGCACCACGTTGTCGGGGTAATTGGTGTAGCCCACCGCATTAGCGGAACGCAGCAGCATCTGCAGCAGCAGATTCGGCAGCGCCTCGCGCAGACGCTCGAGGCGCTCCCACGGATCCTCCTTCAGAAAGCGCATCGCGACGTCAAAGGTCGCCCCACCCCAGCATTCGACCGAAAACAGCTGCGGCAGCAGGCGTGCATAGGCGGGCGCTATCGCCACCATGTCGATGGTGCGCATGCGTGTGGCCAGCAGCGACTGATGTGCATCGCGCATGGTGGTATCGGTCAGCAGCACGCGCTCCTCGGCGCGCATCCATTGCGCGAAACGCGCAGGTCCGAGCTCATCCAGCCGTTGCTTGCTGCCTGCGGGCGGTGCGGTGCCGCGCGCCAGCGCCGGCGGCAGACGCGGCGGGCGCGTCAAAGTGAGGCGCGCCGGCACGGCACGGTCCTTGATCTCGCGGTTGCCGTTGACCACGGTGTCGGCGAGGAATGTGAGGATGCGCGTGGCGCGGTCGCGCCGCTCGGGCGAGGTAAATAATTCCGGCGTCTCATCGATGAAGCGCGTGGTGTAGTCGCCGCGCTCGAAGCTCGGGTGGGTGATGATCTGGTCGAGGAAGCGCAGGTTGGTGGTGACACCGCGGATGCGAAACTCCCACAGTGCGCGGTGCATGCGCGCGATGGCTTCCTCGGGCGTCGGCGCCCAGGTGGTCGCCTTTACCAGCAGCGAGTCGTACCAGCGGGTGATGATCGCGCCGGTGTAGGCGGTCCCGGCATCCAGCCGCACCCCGAAGCCGGCCGGTGTGCGATAGGCGGTGATGCGGCCGTAGTCGGGAGTGAAGTTGTTCTCGGGATCCTCGGTAGTCACGCGGCATTGCAGCGCGTGTGAATAGATCCGGATCTGATCCTGCGGCGGCACGCCGCTGGCGGGCTCCCCGATGCGCGCGCCGTCGGCGATACGAATCTGCGCCTTGACCAGGTCGATGCCGGTGGCGCATTCGGTCACCGTGTGCTCGACCTGGATGCGCGGGTTGACCTCGATGAAGTAGAACCGGCCGCTGTCGGCATCCTGCAGAAATTCGACGGTGCCGGCATTGCCGTAGTTCGCTGCGCGGCCGATCGCGAGCGCCGCCTCGCACAACGCCGCGCGCTCGGCGTCGGTCAGGAACACCGCCGGCGCCCGCTCGACCACCTTCTGATTGCGCCGCTGCACCGTGCAGTCGCGTTCGTACAGATGCACCAGGTTGCCGTGGCTGTCGCCCAGGATCTGCACCTCGAGGTGACGCGCGCGGCGCACCAGCCGCTCCAGATAAACTTCGTCGTTGCCGAATGCGGCGCGCGCCTCACGCCGCGCGACCGGCAGCAGCTCGGCCAGCTGCGCGTCGCTCTCGATCACACGCATGCCGCGCCCGCCGCCGCCCCAGCTGGCCTTGAGCATCACCGGGTAGCCAACCTCCTGGGCCAGGCGCCGGCATTCATCGGGCTCCGCCGGCAGCGGCGGTGTCGCCGGCATCACCGCCACGCCGGCCGCGACCGCCAGGTGGCGCGCGGCTACCTTGTTGCCGAGCACCCGCATGGTCGCCGGGCTCGGACCGATGAAGATGATGCCCGCGGCGGCGCACTGCGCGGCAAATTCGGGATTTTCCGACAGAAAGCCGTAGCCCGGATGAATCGCATCGACGCGCGCTTCGCGCGCGACGCGCAGGATGTCCGCGATATCGAGGTAGGCGTCGATCGCGCCTTTGCCCTCGCCGACCAGATAGGCTTCATCGGCCTTGGTCCGGTGCAGGCTGAAACGGTCTTCCTGCGAGTAGATCGCCACCGTGGGGATCGCTAGTTCGTTGGCGGCGCGCATGACCCGAACGGCGATCTCGCCGCGATTGGCGACCAGCAGCCGGTGAATCCTCTGCAGCACGCGTGGACCTCCAGTGACGGCGGCGCCGCTCAATTGGCCGCCGCTCAATTGGTCAATTGGCCAGATAGGCGGCCAGATAGTCCTCGAAGCTGCCGCGCTGCGAAGCCTCGATTGCCCGCTGCGCCTCCAGCGACTCCTGGGCTTCGGCTTCGAACTCCTGCCGCCGCGCCGCGTTGCGCGGGAAGTCGTCGAGCATGTACGCCTTATGGGCGCGCGACATGCGCAGCACCAGCGAGGTGAAACTGCCATCGGTCGCGCGCAGCTCGCGCAGCATGCGCGCCGATGGCGTCTGCTCGACATTCTCGAGCTTGCCCTGCTGCTCCTTGAGCGTCGCGCTGTAGGGCCGTTGCGGATGCGTGGCGTCGAGCAGCTCGCAGATGCCCTGCATGGATTCGAGCAGTTCGGCGGCCCAGCCGCGCATCGGTACGGCACGGCCGTCGCGCTCCAGAGTCAGCCCCGGCTGCCGGCCGTTGCGCGCCACATGCAGGTGGTTGCGGTCGATGGCCTCTTCCTCGCCGGTATCGATCGGCGGGCTGGCCTTGAACAGCAGCAGCAGGCAGAAGGCCTCCAGGAAATACAACTTGCGCAGATTCACGCCCACCGGGTCGTAGGCGCTGTTGTCGAGCGTGCGCACCTCCACGTACTCGACGCCGGCGCGGGCCAGGGCATGGATGGTGCGCTCACCGGCACGCAGCGTGCGCTTCGGACGCACGTAGCTGTAGTACTCGTTCTCGATCTGCAGCACGTTGCCCGACAGCTGCTGATATTCCCCGTCCACCTTCACTCCCAGCGCCATGAACGCCGGGCTCGGCTCATTCACCGCACGGCGCAGATCGCGCAGGTACTCCTCCAGTGTGTTGACCGAAACCGCCACCGCCGCCTTGCTGCGATTGCGATAGCCGATATCGCTCATGCGCAGCGAGGTCGCATCGGGCCCGATCAGGGTGTCCGGGCCCAGCGGTTCGAGTCCCGGCTCGTGGCGCCCCTGCAGATACGAACGGCACAGCGCCGGCGAGACGCCGAACAGGTACGACACGATCCAGCCGTGGCGGCGGTAATTGCGCAGCAGGTCGAAATAGCGTGCGGAAACGAAATCCTGGCCGGCGTCGCGCGACTGGCAGATCTCAGCGTACAGCGGCCAGAACTGTTCCGGCACCGAATAGTTGAAATGTACCCCGGAGATGGCCTGCATCATGCCGCCGTAGCGCACCAGCAGTCCGTGCCGGTAGATGTACTTGATACGGCCCTGGTAGGAGTCGCCGAAGCGCGCGATCGGCACCGAGCGCTCGCCGCCGAGGATGCAGGGCATCGACGTCGCCCACAGCAGTTCCTCGCCCAGCTGCCCATAGACGAACTGGTGCAGATCGCCCAGATACTGCAGCAACCCCTCGTTGTCCTGGAAGGTCGGCGTAACCAGCTCGGTGAGCGCTTCGGAATAGTCGGTGGTGATGTGCGGATTGGTCAGCGCCGAGCCGAGCCCGCGCGGGTGCGGCGCCTGCGCGATGTGGCCGTCGGGCGTCACGCGCAGCGATTCGCGCTCGAGGCCGCGTCGGCCACGCGCGATGAGGCGCTGCTCGCGGCTGTTCACCAGCGCAGCCAGCCGGCGCTCGTACACGCGATCGACCACGATGCCCGCCATCACGCCTCCATTGACCACCATCCCGGGCGCGGCGGTGCGCCCGCAGCCCCTGTCCGCACCTTCATCTTGCCTGTCGGGCCTCCGCAGCCGCAATGCACGCCCCGCTGCCCGCCCGGCGGCGCCATAAGTGACCGCGCCTATACGGGCGTGGCATCCTAGGAGGTAAGCCGCGTCGCAGACACGCACAAAGATACACGGAGACGCAATCCATGCAGATCGGAAGCACTAGCAGGCGCGTAGCAATCATCGGGGGGGTCCGTACCCCGTTTGCACGCTCCCATACCGCATATGCCGGCACCGACAATCAGGAGCTGCTCACCGCATCGCTGCGGGCGCTGGTCGAGCGCTTCGAACTGCAGGGTCAGCGGCTCGGCGACGTGATCGGTGGCGCGGTGATCAAGCACTCCAAGGACTACAACCTGACGCGCGAGTCGCTGCTGTCGACCGGCCTCGATCCGCAAACCCCGGGGCTCGATCTGCAGCGCGCCTGCGGTACCAGCCTCGAGGCGGCCATTCTGGTGGCCAACAAGATTGCCCTGGGCCAGATCGACGCCGGCATTGCCGCCGGGGTCGACGACCTGAGCGATCCGCCGGTGGTGTATCCCCGATCGTTCCAGCAGCGGCTGCTGCGCGCCGCCCGCGGCCGCAGCTTCGGCGCGCGCGTGAAACCGTGGCTGGGGCTGCGACCGCGCGACCTCAAGCCGGTACTGCCGGCCGTGGTCGAGCCGCGCACCGGCCTGTCGATGGGCCAGAGCTGCGAGCTCATGGTCAAGACCTGGAACATCACGCGCGAAGAGCAGGACCAGCTGGCCTACGAAAGTCACGTCAAGGCCGCCGCCGCCTGGCATGAGGGGTTCTATGACGACCTGGTAGTCCCCTACCGCGGGCTGAAGACCGACAACAACGTGCGCGCCGATGCGTCGGTGGAAAAACTCTCCAAGCTCAGGCCGGTATTCGACCTGAGCGGCAGCGGCACGCTCACGGCCGGCAACAGCACGCCGCTGACCGATGGCTCGGCCGCCATGCTGCTGTCCTCGGAACAGTGGGCCGCGCAGCACAAGCTGCCGGTGCTGGCGTATCTGCGCGCCGGCAAGACCTGGGCGGTGGATTTTGCCAGCGGCAAGGAAGGCCTGCTGATGGCGCCGGCCTATGCAGTCGCGGCGATACTGCAGGACACGGGGCTGGGCCTGCAGGATTTCGACTATTACGAAATCCACGAGGCCTTCGCCGCCGTGCCGCTGTGCCTGTTCAAGGCCTGGCAGTCCCCCGATTATTGCCGCGAGCGCCTCGGGCTGGCCGAGCCGCTGGGCGCGATCGACAACTCCAGGCTCAACGTCAAAGGCGGCAGCGTCGCGATCGGCCATCCGTTCGCCGCCACCGGTGCCCGGATCCTTGGCGTGCTCGCCAAGCTCCTGGCGCTCGATCCGCAATCCAAACGCGGCATCGCTTCCGCCTGTACCGCCGGGGGCATGGGTGTCACGGCGATCCTGGAACGGGCGTGAGTCAACGCGAGCCGCTCATGGCCCGCGACGGGCATGAGTTCAACGCCTATATCGCCAAACCGGCCGCCCGGGCACGCGGCGCGGTCGTGATCGTGCAGGAGATCTTCGGCCTCACGCCCTGGGTGCTGCGTACCGCCGACAGCTATGCCGCCGCGGGTTACCTGTGCGTCGCGCCGGCGCTGTTCGACCGCATCCGCCGCAACCTGGTTCTCGGCTATTCACCGCCGGAAGTGGAGCAGGCGATGGGCTATCGCCAGCAGATCGATACCGCCAAGGCGGTGCTCGATATCGGCGCCTCGGCCGCGATGGCGCGTCATGCCGGCAAGGTGGCGGTGATCGGTTTTTGCTGGGGCGGCACGCTCGCCTGGGCCGCGGCCAGCGAGCTGCTGCTGGGCGCGGCGGTCTGTTATTACGGGGCCGGCATTCCGAAACTGCTGCCCAAGGTCCCCAACTGCCCGACCATGCTGCACTCCGGCGACAAGGATCAGAGCATCCCGGCGGCCGATGTCGAGCAGATACGCGTGGCATCGCCGCAGGCGGTCTACCACCTCTATCCGACCGGCCACGCCTTCGCCAACGACGACCGCCCCGATCGCTACGATCCGGAGGCCAGCGCGCTGGCGCGCTCGCGGACCGACGCCTTCCTGGCGCAGCACATCGGCTAGGGGCTTACGGCCGCTGCCATGCGCCCGCCCGCGTGAACGATTCGATGCGCATCGGCCGGGCGGTGCTGCTGGTCAACACCGGCACCCCGCAAGCCCCGCGCAGCGGCCCCGTGCGCGCTTTCCTGCGGCGGTTTCTTTCCGACCCGCGCGTCATCGAGCTGCCGCGCGCACTCTGGCTGCCGCTGCTGTATGGCCTGGTGCTGCCGCTGCGTGCCCCGCGCAGCGCGCGCAAATACCGGCTGATCTGGCAGAGCGAGGGCTCGCCGCTGCTGCTCAACACCTCGAAACTGCGCGCGGCGCTCGAACGCGAGCTCACCGCGTTGGCCGGCGCGGTGCGGGTC
>Ga0302314_10010255_pt1 | contig 16417 bp, 15 predicted proteins | sample III_Palsa_N2_3_FD_200533 | JGI IMG/M metagenome (GOLD analysis project Ga0302314, IMG submission 200533) | Peat permafrost microbial communities from Stordalen Mire near Abisko, Sweden - III_Palsa_N2_3 | ecosystem: Environmental > Terrestrial > Soil > Palsa > Peat permafrost | place: Sweden... | reverse complement strand
GTTACTCCGAGCGAGGCCGCGGCGACGGGGGTATCCAATCCGGCGCCCAACTATGAGCAGGCCGCCGGCAGCCCGGCCACTAGCCGGATTACACTCCACGCCAACGCCGACAGCTGGGTGCAGGTGCACGACGGCAGCGGCAACCTGCTGTTCAGCCGGATCCTGCGCATGGGTGAAAGCTGGCAGGTGCCCGCCGGCGCCGGCACACTCTATCTTACCACCGGCAACGCCGGCGGCACCGATGTATTGGTCGATGGCCAGCCGACTGCTTCGCTCGGCGGGTTCGGTGTGGTCCGGCATGATCTTACGCTCGATCCGGATCAGGTGAAGGCGGGCAAACTGGCTATACCGGTTGCAGCACCAGCCACCACGGGCTGACCCGGACCGAGTGTCGCGGTTAATCCCGGTGGCCAAACCGCAGCGCTACACCTCCGTGGCGATGTTCTTCCATTGGACGGTCGGGGCCCTGATCATCCTCAATCTGGGATTGGCGCTGGCGGTGACTTACAGCCTGGTCTTGGACGAGGTGGTGCGGCCGATCCTCAACTTCCACAAATCCACCGGCATGCTGATCCTGGTGCTGATGGTGCTGCGCCTGGCCTGGCGGGCAACACACGCGCCGCCAACATTGCCCGCGTTCTATAAGCCGTGGGAAAAGCAGGCCTCGCACGTCGTGCATATCGCCTTGTACGTTGTGGCGCTGGCCCTGCCGCTGTCGGGATGGGTGCACGAATCGCTATGGAAATCGGTGTTCGTGGCACGATTTCCGTGGAAATGGTACGGATTATTCACCCCGCCGCGGTTCGGCTTCCTGGTCAACCTGCCTCCGGATGTGAAGGAAATGTGGCACGTGCGGCTGGGGTATCTGCACGCTTGGCTGGGGGATATCATGCTGATATTGCTAGCGATTCACGTGCTGGGCGCCCTGAAGCATCAGTGGATCGACAAGGAGCGCGAGTTGCAGCGCATGCTACCCTGGGGCAAGTGAAAGGACCTCTGGCAGGGCTATCGCATCTGTCCAGCCCGGGGGCCCTTTTTTTAGGCGTGCAAGATGTGCAAGATGCAGATGAGAAATGCGGGCCAGCGGGGCTGGTGGATGCCTGCATAGCATAATTTAGGAACAAATGCCAGATACTTGGTTCGTAACAGCCGCCCGAAGCAAATGCGATGGCTCTTGTGAGTCAAATCAATAAGTTGAAGCGAAAGGAAGAATCTTCTTTTTGTGAACAAAGAGAAGCAAAGAAACTTTGTCAATTAGGATCAGGGTTCGCCGTCGACGGGCGTGGTGCTCGGGCCTTATTAAACAAAAGTTTTTTGCTTCTTTTTTTCAAAAAAGATGCCTCCTGCTTCGCTTCAACCTATTGATTTTACTAACGTCGAATCCGGACGGGCCCGGAGACTTGACGAAGCGATCACTCCCAACGGAGATCGCCATAAGAGCAAATGCGATTCCCGTGGGACCTATCGGCTATGGCCCTTCGGTCGAACTGCCGCTAAAACCACCCCAGCGCGAGCCCACTTGGAGACCATCATGAGCTATCGTCCGTATCAAGATATCACCCGCCGCAAGTCGCGGCAGATCCATGTCGGACGCGTGGCGGTCGGCGGCGATGCACCGATCACGGTGCAAACCATGACCAATACCCTGACCCACGACGTCGCCGGCACGATCGCGCAGATCCGCCGGGCTGAGCTCGCAGGCGTTGATATCGTGCGGGTTTCCTGCCCCGACGAGGAAAGCACCGCGGCACTGGCCGAGATCGTGCACGAAGTGAACGTACCGATCGTGGCGGATATTCACTTCCATTACCGCCGAGCGATCGAGGCAGCGAAAGCCGGCGCCGCGTGCCTGCGCATCAACCCCGGCAATATCGGATCAGCCGAGCGCGTGCGCGAAGTGGTGAACGCGGCCAAGGATCACAATTGCTCGATCCGGATCGGGGTGAACGCCGGCTCGCTGGAACGCCACCTGTTGGAGAAATACGGCGAACCCAACCCCGAGGCCCTGGTGGAAAGCGCACTGGAACACGCCAAGATCCTGGAAGATCACGATTTTCACGAGTTCAAGATCAGCGTAAAAGCATCGGACGTGTTCCTCGCGGTGGCGGCCTATCAGCAACTCGCGGACGTCTGCGACCACCCGCTCCACATCGGCATCACCGAAGCCGGCAGCAAACGCGCCGGCACAGTGAAATCCTCGATCGGACTCGGCTCGCTGCTGTGGGCCGGGATCGGCGATACCATGCGAGTGTCGCTGTCCGCGGAACCCGAGGAAGAAGTGCTGGTCGGTTGGGACATCCTGAAATCACTGGGAATTCGCCACCGCGGCGTGAAAATTATCTCCTGCCCGTCGTGCGCGCGCCAGGGGTTCAACGTGATCCAAACCGTGCAGACATTGGAAGAACGATTGGCGCACATCGAAACGCCGCTGACTCTCTCCATCATCGGCTGCGTCGTGAATGGACCAGGCGAGGCACTGATGACGGATATCGGGCTGACCGGTGGTGGGGCAGGGCGGCATATGGTCTACGCGGCGGGCAAACAAGACCACGCGATCGATAGCGGCCGCATGCTGGAACATATCGTCGAATTGGTCGAAGCGAAGGTCGCCGCAATACAGTCGGAAAAAACGAAACAGGCGGCGGAATAGGTTTCGGTAGGGAAGAAGTCTTCTTTTTGTGAACAAAAAGAAGCAAAAAAACTTTGTCAATTTAGGAAGGGCACGGCGAGTAATGCCGCCAGGCCGGGCATTTATAGGGATTTTACTAGGTGGCAGCTTTGCAGCCAGTGCGTGGAACTAAGGACCTGATCGGGGAAGATCAACGCCGCCACGCATACATTATCGCCACCGCACGAAAAATCTCGGCGCTGTACGGATTCGAGGAATGGCAAACACCTATATTTGAGGACACGTCAGTGTTCGCGCGCACGCTCGGGGAAACCTCGGACGTGGTGACGAAGGAAATGTACACGTTCGCCGATCGCGGCGGGGATAGCATTACTCTGCGGCCAGAAGGCACGGCGGGAGTGGCGCGCGCGCTCGTTTCCAACGGACTGACGCAGAACCTGCCGCAGAAGGTGTTTTATGCGGGGCCGATGTTTCGCTACGAGCGGCCGCAACGCGGACGGCAACGGCAGTTTCATCAGATCGGAGCGGAACTCATTGGAGCCGACAGCCCCTTGGCGGATGCCGAAGTGATCGCGTTGGGGCGGCATGTCCTTTCCAAGCTTGGTGTAGCCCACAAGGTGGTGTTGGAAATCAACACGTTGGGTGACTTACAAAGTCGGAACGAATACCGAGCAGCGTTGGTAGAGTATTTCACGGCAAATCGTGATTCGCTTTCGGACGATAGCCAGATGAGGCTCGATCGGAATCCAATGAGGATTTTGGACAGTAAGGATCCGGGCGACAAGAATTTGGTGGCCAATGCGCCAAAAATCGACCCCTACCTTTCGTCCAGTGCTCGCCATTTCTATGATTCGGTTAGGCGTTATCTTGAGCTTTTCAACATTTCATTTCGTGAAAACCCACGCATAGTGCGGGGCCTGGATTACTATAGTCATACCGCATTCGAATTTGTCACGGACAAGCTTGGTGCGCAGGGCACCGTGCTGGCGGGTGGTCGCTACGATGGGCTGGTGACTGAAATGGGCGGCCCGGCTACACCAGCGATTGGGTGGGCGGCAGGAATTGAACGGCTTGCCGAGCTTATCGACGCTCCGCCAACTTCGCGCATCAAAATTGCTATCGTGCCCGCATTCGAATCGGCTGAAGCAGGCGCAATCAAGTTGTTGCAAGATCTGAGAGACAGTAACTACTCAGCCGAAATGGCCTATCGAGGTAACCTTAAGCGCCATATGGAGCGTGCCAACAAGATCGGCGCGGTATGGGCTGTGTTTGTGCCCCCTGATCCCCAGGGGGACACACTATTTCAGATGAAAGACCTGCAAACCGGCGAACAGTTTGAAATTTCGCGCCCCGGTATATTTGAGAAGTTGAAGTGTTCTTTTCCCACGAACTCGTAAGCTTGGCAATTGTAGAGCGGAAAAGCGAGGCGCATTCCGCCTCTTTCCCACTGTTGGTGCGGCCCATGGTGGAAGGCGCTGCGCTTTTCCACCTACGCTCGCTGCTCGTCACAGTTGGGGGTACGAGTAAATCCCAATGAGTTTCGATGACAAGCTTCATCGTATTGTTGCTCGCACCGAGGAGCTTCGCGCCAGTCTCTCTGAAGCGATTTCGGGCGAAGCCTTTGTGCGGGCCTCGAAGGAGCTTGCGGAGCTCGAGCCTGTGGTTGCTCGCATCGAGGAATATCAGGACGCCCAGCGCCACGCCGAAGAGGCTGAGGCGATGCTAACTGATCCCGATATGCGCGAATTGGCGCAGGCGGAATTGGAGGAGTTGAAGCCGCGCCTTCCGGCGCTATTGCAAGAAATCCGGATCGCCTTGCTGCCCAAAGACGAAGCCGATGCGCGCTCCGCGATCGTCGAAATCCGTCCCGCTGCCGGCGGCGATGAGGCCGGACTGTTCGCGGAGGAACTCTTCACCGCGTATCAGAAATACGCTGCCCTGCGCGGCTGGCGCTACGAGGTTCTGGAATATACCGCCTCGGAGCTCGGAGGTTTGAAGGAAGGCATCGCGGAAATCAACGGGCGTGATGTGTTCGCGCGGCTGAAATTCGAGTCCGGGGTGCATCGCGTGCAGCGCGTGCCGACGACCGAGACCCAGGGACGGATTCACACTTCCACCGTTACCGTTGCGGTGTTGCCGGAGGCTGAGGAAGTGGACGTCGAGATCAACGAATCGGATTTGCGCATCGATGTCTATCGGGCATCCGGTGCCGGCGGCCAGCATGTGAACAAGACCGATAGCGCGGTGCGGATTACACATTTGCCGACCGGGATCGTGGTCGCGATGCAGGAGGAGCGCTCGCAGCATAAGAACCGTGCCAAGGCGATGAAGATTTTGCGCGCCCGGATGTACGAGCAGCAACGGCAGCGGCAGCATGATACACGGTCGGCCGACCGCAAGTCGCAGGTCGGCACCGGCGATCGGTCGGAACGGATTCGGACTTATAACTTCCCGCAGGGGCGGGTCTCGGACCATCGCATCAATCTTACCTTGTATAAGATAGACCGGGTGATGCAGGGTGAGTTCGACGACTTCATCGAGGCGTTGATCGCCGAAGATCAGGCGTCGAAACTGGCCGAAAACGAGTAGACTATCGAATTATGCGCGTCCCGTCTGATTTCTAGATTTTCTATTAACTTTAGCGATTTAACGTATCGACATTAGGAGATTTGTAATGGTCAAGAAAATGCTTGGCGACGATAACGGTGCCACGGCGATCGAATATGGTATGATCGCGGCGCTGGTCGCGGTGATGCTGATCGGCTCGCTTACAGCGCTGGGGCACAATCTCAGCGGCGTATTCTCGACGGTCGCGGTGAAACTTTAGGGCTCCCGAACTGAATGGCGGCGGTCAGGATCGATCACCTGCTGCGCGAGGCCTCGATCACGCTGCCCACGCACGAGGCGCGGCAATTGCTTGCGCACGCGCTCGGTATGGGGCTTGCGGATCTGATCCGGGACGGCGCGCGAGAGGTCGATCCGACGGCATTTCGGGCTCTGGTGCGACGGCGGCTGGCGCATGAGCCGCTGCAACTGATCCTCGGCACGGCGGGATTCTGGGATTTCGAGCTTGAGGTCTCGGCGGATACGCTGATCCCGCGCGCGGATAGTGAGACGCTGATCGAGGCGGCACTGGTGGCATGCCCGCAGACGAGCGGCCGGGTGGTTGATTTGGGGACCGGGACCGGTTGTTTGCTGCTGGCGTTCTTGCGCGCGCGGCCTGGGTGGTTCGGGGTTGGGGTTGATCTGTTGCCGGCGGCGGCGGCGCTGGCGACGCGGAATGCTCGCAGGGTGGGAGTTGCTGATCGGGCCGGGTTTGCGGCGGGGAGTTGGGGCGGCGCGTTGGCCGGAGGGTTCGATCTGATGCTGTGCAATCCGCCTTATATTCCGCGAGGTGATATTGCGGATCTCGCGCCCGACGTCCGCGATTGGGAGCCGATGTCCGCGCTCGATGGTGGGGCGGATGGGCTCGGTGCGTATCGGGTGATCCTGGGGGATTTGGCGCGGCTGCTGGCACCGCGCGGTGCGGGGGTATTGGAACTGGGCGTGGGGCAGGCCGCGAGCGTGGCGGGGATTGCGCGCGGGGTTGGGCTGGGTGTTGAAACGGTGCGGGCGGATCTCGGGGGGATCGAACGCGCACTGGTGGTGCGGACAAATCTCGGTGTCTGCCCGGGGTGAAAAAGGTTAAACCGATAGGTTAAGGCACAGGAAGGATCTTCTTTTTGTGAACAAAAAGAAGCAAAAAATTTTGTCAATTAGGAATTGGGATGCGCAAGCCGGCGGCTTGCGCTCCGATCCAATCGAATAGAAGTTTTTTGCTTCTTTTTTTCAAAAAAGATGCTTTTTTCTACTACTGGAAGTTTGCCTTCATATAGTTGTCCGAGAAGTCCTCGCAGATCCATTCCATCGGGTCGTTGCCGGGGGCCCAATAGAGCACGTTCGAGCCGCCGCCGGGGCCTGCTTGAGGCCGGCCGTTGTTTTCGACGGCGTCCGTAATGCTGCCGTCGGGCGCCTTGGTGAAACGCTCGACCATCGTGCCGCCTTGCTTCAGCTTGGTGGTTTCGACGACCAACGTGTTGCCTTCCCAATGGCCGATGCTGTCGCCCATATAGGATGGCTTGGCGTTCGGGTCGTGGTGGTCGGTGATGTAGATGTGCCGGATCACGTGCATTTCCTCACCCACGATGGTGAGTTCGTCCTTGGTCTGCAGCAGATCCACGCCGCCCTCGACCCCGCCGAGCGAGGAAAAGCTGGGCATGCAGTAGCGCCGTGAACGGCCATCGTCATTTCCCCCTGGACCGCCGGCGACTCCTGGCGGCACACCACCCCCCGGTCCGCCTCCGCCAGGTCCACCCCCTCCGCGAGGTCCACCGCCGCCCGGGGCGCCACCACCTGGTCCGCCGCCACCACCACCTGGTCCACCCCCGCCGGGGCCGCCCATCTTGGTATAACTTCCGGCGAAATCACGTGGATCGCTGCTCGGCTTGGGCGCATTGGCCAATCTGGCCGCGCGGAGTCGGGCGCCCCCACCGGGTGGGCCGCGCATGGATTTCTCCTCGGGCGTGAGCGCGCTTACCTGGGCTTGGGCGGGATGGGTGGCGGCGTCCCAAGCGCAGATGAGTCCGAAGCCCATCACCGTGCAAGCCAGTAGCGGGGCCAACCGGGACGGCCGCGGTTTGATTGTTTGCGTCATGATTTGATCCTTTGGATCGATCATTGGGGTTGGCCGCCCGCCGGGGCGCCACCGGGCCCACCGGCGCCTGGCGGTGGGCCGCCGCCGCCGGTTTCACCGAAGGCGAGCCGGGCGAATACCATCGCCTGGGTCTCGTAGGTCTTGGCGTGGGCGCCGGCCCAGTCGCGCAACGCCGGCGTGGCACCGGTCAAACTCTCGTTCAACAGCGTGCGCTCCATATCTTCGAGGTATTCGATCGTGCGCAGCTCATAGATTTCGTCGAACTGGTCGCCGGATAAGCTATTCAGTTCGGCGGTGAATCTGGCGCTGTAGACGCCCGGCCCGGTGCGCGCCATGCCGCCCGGAGGCCCGCCGCCGGGCGGACCACCCGGGCCTCCACCAGGCGGACCACCGGGCGGGCCGCCTGGACCCCCGCGCGGGGGTACGCCGGATATGCCGCTGATCTTGAGACGGAGACCCTCCGCCCTCAGGTCCGCGCTCACCTTGGTCATGGCGTCGATGTAAACCTGTGCCGCGGCCTTCACCCGATCGGTCTGGCTTCGCGCGAGGGCGATATTGGCGAAGCGGATCGACGTGTTGGCGCGCTCGAGCAGGCCGCGCACGACATGCGTTTCGGTGTCGCTCACCAGGGAATTATTGATGTCGCCCGGTTGCTGGGCGCCCGGCGGTGCCCCTTGCGCCCACGCAGCACCGGAAAGCGTCAAGGCGCAGGCCGCGATCAGACCGGTCAGGCCGTTCTTCATGGTGGTTTTCCTCCCAGATCGTTCTTGCTATTCCTTGAACAGGCCCGTGCGTACTTCGCAGACATCTTCTTCGATGTGCCCCGGTTGCCTGGCAAAACTAAGCTCGGTGTCCCAGGGGCGGCTGAAGGTTTCCGGATCCTCGACCCGGATGCGCTCATGCAGGGTGTTGCCATCCGGGCTCAGGCTCAGCCGTTCGGTGAGTTTCAACTGGTCGCTGTGCGGCATCCCGTCACGATCGAGATAGGTCTTGGCGTTATAGCCTTCCGAGTCGATCACCAGCGTGTCGCCATCCCATTTCGCCACTGACGTGCTGAAATAGGTCGGCGCGATCACATTGAGCGGCTTGTCGATGTAGACGAAGCGATCGAGCCGGTTCCATTGGTAGGAATAGAACAGCTTGTCCTTCTGCTGCACGATCTCGAACGGCATCTGTTCCAGCAAAATGCGTGGCTCGCCCGGTGGTTTGCATTTGGTCGAAACGCCGTCCCACGAAAGATCGCCCGCTTCGCGCTTGGCCTTGGTGGCGAGGTAGGCCCGCAATGCGTCGGGCAATAGCGGCGGTATTTGGCCGCTGGTGGTGGTAAGGGCGGCCTGGTCCGAGGTGATTTTCCACACGCCGGTGAAGTCCGGGTGGGCCTGGGCCGCACCCGCGCCGAGCGCCAGGCAAACGCTCAGCGACAGGCGTCCGATGACGTGCCTCTGGAGCTGGCTCATCGTCCCTCCTGCGTGAACGGTTTGCCGTTGACCTGGAGCACCGAGGTGAATTCGCCGCCGATCTTGCCGTCGCGGCGTGGTGACACTTTCAAGCGCACGACCATGCCCGGTTGCAATGTGCTGGGCTTCCATCCGGCGCGCGCCAGGCCGTTGACCGCCGGACCTTCCAGATCCCACTCGTCAGTGCCGCCTTTGCCGTCCGGCACCATGACGTAGATCCAGGTGTGCGGATTGGCCCAAATGAACTGCTTGAGCGTTCCGGTGACCGCGATCGGATTGCTCCGGTCGAAACGGGCTACGGAATGATGCGCAGACGCCGGCAGCGCCAACGCCAACATTGCGCTTGTGATCCACTTTGCCGTGGTTCGCATTGTCTCCCCCCTCTGGCGCGGCGCGTCTTCTGATCGCACTGCCGCAAGCTTTGTAAGCTTATGATTTTATCCGGAGCGTGTCTCGCCCCGTTCGGTGCCGGATTGTAACAGACGCGGCGTAGGCTTAAGCAGAAGCATCTTTTTTGAAAAAAAGAAGCAAAAAACTTTTGGTGAATTAGATCGGAGTGCACCGCCGCAAGACAAAGCACCCCTAATTGACAAAGTTTTTTTGCTTCTTTTTGTTCACAAAAAGAAGATTCTTCCTGCAGCTCAACCTATTGATTTTACTTACCATCTTTCGGGACGGAAGGTACTTCATGAGCGTTACCTCGACGATGACGGAATCGCTGAGGATGGTGCGTAATCAGGAAAACTTTTGTTCCATAGGATGGGAGCTCGGCGTCTGCTGCCTGGTGTCGGGCCCGGTTGCTGGCTTCGCAGGCGCCGGAATTCCAGATACGATTTCCTGCGCGGCCCTAATTGACAAAGTTTTTTTGCTTCTTTTTGTTCACAAAAAGAAGATTCTTCTGTTATTCAAATACTTAACGAAGCTGACTATCCTTGTTACCTCTGCGATTGATGCCCCCGATGACCGGTCTGGCGTCATGGGCCGACTGGCATTCTACGCAGGTGCGGACGCCTGGCACCGCGCGGCGGCGGCCCTCGGGGATCGGCTCGCCGCAGTCCACGCAGTGTGTTTCGCTCTCACCTGCCGGCATTCTGGCGCGCGCGATCTTGACCGCATCGGCGACGGTGTCGTCGATTTGATCCTGAACCGCTCCGTCGGGTGCCCAACCATTTGCCATTCGCGCGCTCCTCAATCGTGGTTCCGAGTGTTGAACCATTTCTGGAGATATGGGGTAAGTTGCGTTGCCGCAGTGTACCTACCGGCTGCGAAGGCGACGTAGCCGTCGGGGCGCACGAGATATACGCTGGATTGGCCCAGTACGGTCTCGTAGCGGGTCCGATCAGGGGGAGACGCGGGCGGGGCGAGGTCGATCGTCGCGATATCCAGGGTGCTCGGAAGCGACGGACCGTGCGTGCCGGCGTCGTCTCCGTGGGCCACCAGGAGCACGAAACGCGACGGGTCCAGCGCGTCGTGGAGGTTGGCATCGGCCCAGCCGCCCGCGGTGGTGCGGCGCCGCACGCGGAGGTCGGGAACGCGGTCGCCGGCGTGCAGGCTGCCGCCATGGATGTGATTGGCCGAAAGCGGACTGTGCCGGTAGCCGAGCGATAGCTGGCTGATTTCCGCGGCACCGGTTTCCTGTACCAGATAATTGCCGCCAACATAGGGGGCGAGATGGTTGAAGACCGAGCGCAGGAGCGGGCTCTCGGCCCCGATCAGCCCGGTCAGGTTTTCCGTCTTGGACAGGACGTTGCGCATGACGGGCAGGCGGTCCTGCTCGTAGGTGTCGAGCAGCGTGGCGGGCGCTTTGCCCTGGATGACCAGCGCCAGCTTCCAGCTCAGGTTGATCATGTCCTGAATGCCGGTGTTCATGCCCTGGCCGCCAGCCGGGCTGTGGATGTGCGCGGCATCGCCGCCCAGCAGCAGCCCGCCGGCCTTGAGCCTTGGGACCATGCGGCTGTTGATGCGGAACCAGGAACTCCAGCTCAGATCGTGGAAGCGGGCCGGGATGGGCGAGCGCTGGTCGTAGATGCGCTGCAATTCGTCGAGCGAGGGGGCGGTTCCTGTCTCCGGCTTGCTGAACGGATTGCTCGCGATCAGCCGGAAGTGGCCGCCGCCCATTGGGAACAGCCCCATGAAACCATGCTCGGACGAGAAGATGTGAAGTTCGCTGTCGGTTAGATCGGACGCGATGTCGAGGTCGCCGAGCGCGTATTGCTGGTCCAGGGTCTTGCCCTCGAAGTGCAGGTCGAGCGTGGCCCGGGTGAGGCTGTGCGCACCCTCGGCGCTGATCAGCCAGGGTGTTTTCATCTGCTCGAGCCGGCCATCCGCGTGGCGCAGGGTCGCTGTCACCGGCGAGGGGTCGTGCGAGAGCGCGTCCTGGGCGAGGCCTGCCAGTGCGACGCCACGCTCGATCGCGACGCCCTGGCGTAGCGCCGCCTCACGCAGGAGGCGCTCGGTCTCGGCCTGGGAGATGAACAGAAGGAAGTTATAGGGGCTGTCCACGTGGGTGAAATCAAGCCGGAACAGGCGCTTGCCGCCGCCGTAAACGCTGGCGCCGCAGGCCGGATTGCCGAGACGCACCATTTCCTCGGCCAGTCCGCGTTGGTGGAGTAACTCCAGGGTCCGCGCCTGCACGCCGATGGCACGCGAGGTTGTCGCCGGTTCGCGCGCCTGCTCGATCAGCCTCACGGCGATGCCAAGGCGTGACAATTCGAGGGCGGCGGTGAGGCCGGTCGGGCCGGCTCCTACGATCAGGACGGGATCGGTCATCGAGTGCTCCGTTTGTGATCAGGGTGGTGATCCAAGGAGAATTGCGGGGGCGTCGCTTACCGCTCCGAACTGGATGTTTGTAAGCAGCCTGGCAGGGTCAAGGCCCGCATTGATTTTCGATCATAACTTGTAGACCTTGTCGGAATAGAGGCCACCCCGCACGATCAGGATCGGAGGGAAGATGGACGCGCTTTTAGTGATCGACGTGCAGTGCGGCATGTTCGCCGATCCGGCGACGCAGCCGCATGACGGCGAGGCAGTGGTTGGGCGGATCACCGGGTTGATCGACGCCGCCAGGGCCGCCGGCGTGCCGGTGATATTTGTTCAGCATGACGGCGGCGAGGGCGATGTGCTGGCGCGCGGGCAGCCTGGCTTCGAGCTCCGTCCGGAGATCGGGCCGCGGGATGGTGAGCCGGTCGTGGTCAAACGCTTTTGTAGTGCGTTTCAGGAAACGACGCTCGCCGATTTGCTGGCAGCGCGGGGGATCCGGCGGTTTGCGGTGTGTGGAATGCAGACCGAGTATTGCGTCGATACGACGTGCCGTTCCGCGTTTGAGCGGGGCTTATCGGTCACGCTGATCGGCGACGCGCATACGACGTTCGACAACGGGGTCTTGGGTGCTGCCGCGATCATCCGGCATCATAATGCAACGTTGGGCAGCGGGTTTGCCGCGGTAAGAGAGGCGGATACGGTCCAGTGGGGAAGCGAGCCTAATTGACAAAGTTTTTCCTGATTCCGCCCTATCCTGAGCCAGTTTCAGCAGTCCATAAGTGTCCGTCTGATCAATAGGTTGAAGCGAAGCAGGAAGCAGCTTTTTGAAAAAAAGAAGCAAAAAACTTTTCTTCAATAAGGTCGGAGTGAACCGAATTTAGACCTGTGGACCCGATCTTAATTGACAAAGTTTTTTTGCTTCTTTTTGTTCACAAAAAGAAGAACTTAACCTGCCACTTGCCTGCGTCGCCCGCGCTGCGGCGCAAAATGACGCAGTTTTGTCGGATTAAGGAATTTCTGTCATCAGTAACTTTCCGCGCGCCTGGCTAGTGGCGATGCGCGGGGAATGGTAATGAGGCACAACTTCATCGGGGGAACGTATCATCATGAGCCGCTATGACATTGTCGCTATGGGTGCGGGGCATAATGGCCTGGTTGCCGCTGCTTATCTCGCCAAGGCGGGTAAGAAGGTGCTGGTGCTCGAACGCAAAGGCTGGCCGGGCGGCGGGGTTGCCACTCGCGAGCTGACGCTGCCGGGGTTCTGGCACGACGAACATTCCAACGTGCATATCATGATCCAGGGTAACCCGCTGATCCGTGAGGATGAGCTTGGGCTGATGTCCAAGTATGGGCTTAAGTATTTCTGGAACGATACGCCGCACTGCTCGCTGTTTATCGATGGGACGGCGCTGTTCACCTATAAGGATCTCGATAAGACCTGTGCCAGTCTGGCGACGGTTTCGGAGAAGGACGCGGAAACCTACCGGGCGTTTGCGATCAAGAGCCAGCAGATGCTGCCGATGATCGTGTCGGGGCTGTATTCGCCGCCGCTGCCGCTGGGCGCGATGATCGCGATGATGGATCAGAGCGACGAAGGTCGCGAGATGTTCGATTATATGTCGCGCAGCGCACTCGATATCTGCAATCAGATGTTCGAGAGCGATAAAGTGAAAATGCACTTCTGGCGGATGATTACCGAGAATTTGCAGGCTCCGGATGATCTCGGGACCGGGATGGGGATGCTGCTGATGCCGGGCATCATCCATAGCTGGGGCGTGTCGGCGCCGATCGGGGGCTCGGGGAAACTTAGCGAGTCGCTGGTCCGCTGCATCGAAGCAAACGGCGGCGAGGTGCGGTGTAACGCGGAAGTGAAGCGGGTGCTGGTCTCGGGCGGCAAGGCTACCGGCGTGGTGATGAGCTCGGGCGAGACCATTCTGGCCAAGGACGCGGTGATCGGGGCGATCCATCCGCACCGGCTGCGCGCGTTCGTGGAAGGGGTGACCGAGCCGGTGCTGGGACGGGCGGAGCGGGTGAATACTTCGCCGTTCTCGATCATGCTCAGCCATTACGCGCTGAGCGAGCAGGTCAAGTATCGCTTTGGCGGGCCGGATGTTTCGAAGGCGGCGATGATCGAATATATCGGGACCACCAAGCAAAGCGAATTGCTGGATGATTTCGATGAAATGAGACGGGGAAGAATGCCGGTGGAACGGCCGCTGTGCGCCGGCGGGGATAGCTCGACCTTCGATCCGACACGGGTGCCGGCAGGTAAAGGGATTTTCTACGGGGTTACGTTCGGGCCGTTTGAACTCGCGGATGGCGGACATGCGCGCTGGGATGAAGTGAAGGAAGAACTCGCCGATCGGAGCCTGGCGCACTATCGCAAGTTCATTTCGAACATGGAGGATGAGAATATCCTGGCGCGTAAGGTGTTCTCGCCGCTCGATATGGAACGGAGCTCGCCGAACTCGATGGTGCGCGGCGATCTGCACGGGGCGGCGCCTTATATGTACCAGGTGATGGGACATCGGCCGACACCGGATCTGGGGCAATACACCGTGCCTGGGATCGATGGGTTCTACCTGGTCGGGCCGTTCATGCACCCCGGCGGGGGAGTCTATGGCGCCGGGCGGGCGACGGCGATCAAGATGTTCGACGACATGGGGATCGATTTCGATAAGGTTGTGAGTAAGTGAGATGAAAATCGTTGATGCTCAAAATAAGGAGCTGATGGCGGTAAGCGCGCTTACCCGCGATGGTAATAACCTGGTGATCAAAGGCAAGATCTTCGGAACCATGCCGATGACGGCGAAATTGTCGCCGGAGGAGGCGCGTAAGGCGCTGAAGTTGCTGGACTGGAAACTGATCTGGTTTTTGATTACGTTTTTGTTTCGGAAGACGCCGCCTAAGGGGGAGAAGAAGTAGGAAGTCTTCTTTTTGTGAACAAAAAGAAGCAAAAAAACTTTGTCAATTGGAGCGCGGCGACCATGGGCGGTGCGCTCCAAGGATCAAAAGTTTTTTGCTTCTTTTTTTCAAAAAAGATGCTTCTTCCCTTCGCTTGATTTGATTTCTCTGAGAGCTGCGCTTGCCTCGGCTATTACGGGGGACCAGTCGCCGGGGCGCTTTTGTGCGAAAATGCGCATGCTTGGATACCATGGGCTGTCGACGTGTCCGCGGAGCCAGCGCCAGTCGGTGTTGAAACGGTTTAGCAGCCAGACCGGGTGGCCGATGGCGCCGGCGAGGTGTGCGAGCGCACTGTCTACCGTGATTACGAGGTCTAGCGCTGCGATTAGGGCCGCGGTTTCGGACAGGTCAGCGAGTTCGGCGGTGGGATCATAGAGATTTAGCGCGGCGCGTTGCTCGGGCGATGGCATTGTCCAGGGTGCGCCGCCGACTTGGAGCGAGACGAACGACACTCCAGGCGTGCCGGCGAATGGTGATAGCAGGTCCGGCGATAGCGAGCGGTGGTGGTCGGCGACATAGGCGGGATTGCCCGCCCACGCCAAGCCGACACGTAGGCCGGGGAGGGGTGCGAGGCGGGCGCGCCAGGAGGCGACGAGATCGGGCTCGGGGTGCAGGTACGGGGCGGTGGGTAGGGTTGCAAGGTCGATGTTCAGGGCCGCGGGGAGACTGAGCAGGGAAATGTGGAGGTCGCACGGCGGCTCCGTTCCGGGCGCGAATGGCGTGTGTGCACCTTTGAGGCTGCGGACCAAGCGTTTAAGCGCCGGGGGGACGCGCAACGATACTTCACAGTGCTCGGCGGCAAGGGGCACGAAACGACAGAATTGGATGTAGTCGCCCAGGCCTTCCTCCTCATGGATTAGTAATCGTTGGTTGTTGAGAGGCTCGGAGTTCCAGGGCTTGCCGGGGAGAGCAGGGTGAGATTTGCCTGGCCGGCGCCAGCGCCATTCCCATTCGCGCCATGCGTTGGCGTAGCGGCCGGTGCCGAAAGCGATGACTGCTTGGTTGTAGTGGGCGACGGCGAGGTCGGGCTCGCGGGCGAGGGCCTGGTCGATGCAGGCGGCGGCTTCCTCGAGCCGGCCCTGGCAGATCAGCGAGTTGCCGATGTCGTTCCAGGCAGTCGCGACATCCGCCCGGTGGGGAAGGGCGGCGCGTAGCATCGCTTCGGCTTCGTCCAGGCGGTTCTGATCGATCAGAGAGCGGGCGAGGCGGTTGATCGCGGTCTCGTTGCCGGGCTGGCGGCGGAGTGTTTCCGCGTAGCTCGCTGCTGACGCGGGTCGGTCGCCGGCGGCGTCGAGCTCTGCGCCGAGACTTAGGTGCAGGCCGGGATCTTCAGGCGCGAGGCGGAGCGCGGCGCGCAAGGCCGCAGCGGCTTCGGGCCACTGGAGTTGGCCGGCGTAGGCGAGGCCGAGATTGCGGTGCACCCGGACGTCGGTGGGGTCGAGCGCACGCGCCAGCCGGTAGGTTTGGGCGGCTTGGTCGAAGCGTTTGGCGGCGAGCAGGGCGTCACCAAGGTTGCGGCGCGCCGTGGGGCTTTTCGGGTCGAGGCGGACGGCGCGTTGTGCGGCCTCGACTGCTTCCGGGTGGCGGCCGAGGGTGGAGAGGATCTGGGCGCGCAGGTCGTGGAGAGGGGCGGTGCGCGGTGCGAGTCTGATGGCGCGATCGATCGTTTCGAGCGCGGCCGGGGAGTTGCCGGATCGTTGAGCCGCGAGCGCCTGTTCGAGGCAGTGCTGGATGTTGATCAGCTGGTGGTCCTGTATGAGCGTGCGTGAAATCAATAAGTTAAGGCAACGGAAGAATCTTCTTTTTGTGACCGAAAAGAAGCAAAAAAACTTTGTCACTTGGAGCGCGCCGGCTGTGGTTGGTGCACTCCAAGTGACAAAAGTTTTTTGTAGTGGGTCCGTTTGAAGTCTGACG
>Ga0302314_10010252_pt1 | contig 16422 bp, 10 predicted proteins | sample III_Palsa_N2_3_FD_200533 | JGI IMG/M metagenome (GOLD analysis project Ga0302314, IMG submission 200533) | Peat permafrost microbial communities from Stordalen Mire near Abisko, Sweden - III_Palsa_N2_3 | ecosystem: Environmental > Terrestrial > Soil > Palsa > Peat permafrost | place: Sweden... | reverse complement strand
GCGCGGCTGCTCGCCGGCGCTGATCCCTGGGCCGCTGCCCTGCCGTCGCCCCAGGCGCTGCCTGAAGACCTCGTCGCGGAGGGCCACACGATCCCGGTCGCCCGCGTACAGGCCATGCACGAGGGCAAGCGCCGGGCCCGCGCCCAGCGCGGCTCGTCTCCGGCTGTCGGCTGAGGCCCGTCCCGGTCGGGCCGGAAACCAGGCGCAGCCGGCCATAAAGATCGGCGGTTGCTTGCGCTGCGGCCTGCCGCCGTCGACCATTCATCAACAGGCTCATGCGGAACTATCGTCTATCAGAACTGGGTCGCCAGGACGTGTGGGCCTTTTGCTGCAGTCCCCCTCGGACACAAATGATCAAGCTTTGACCTGCCGATATGTCATGGATATGAAATCTCAAACCTAATTTCTTGAGGTCAGGGGCATAGGGTTTGTGTCGGGGTCAGGTTACGGCCCGGCCAACTGGAGATGTTAGACGGTGGCTGGGTAGCTGAGGCTGAGGACCACGGGGACCGCGCCGAACGGCTGGCGGAAGCGGGTTCCGGGCCGGTCGGGCGCGCCGGGGGCGTCGATGGGCGGCCAGCGCATCTTCTGGTGCGCGGCGGTAAGGCCAGCCACTGAGTAGGGGAACTCCACCGGGGACACGCCGTGCCGCTTGAGGAGGGCACCCCAGCGGAACGCGGCGAACGCGGCGGCGAGCTCCCGGACGGACAGCGGGCGGCGGACGGTGAGGTCGATGCCGTAGACCGCGGAAGACAGTTCGATGAGGTCGGAGGCGCACTGGGCGAGGGCGGCCGTCCTAGTGGTGTAGGAGGTGCCGTCGGCATTGACCGTCCCGAGTTTCTCGCCCTGGACGGGTGAGTAGCGGGGGTCAGCCCTGCACTGCATCCAGTCCGCGGCCGCCAGCAGCTTCCAGCTGCCGCCTGTGGTCGCGGCCACGTCCCGGTACAGGTGCTCGCCCCGGTCCAGGGGTCCTTTCGCGGTGGCGAACAGAGTGGTCCGCACCGCCTGCGGCAGCTGCGCCCGGTACCGGGCAGCGACGACGGGAGCGCGCCCGCTGACGGCGGGCGCGGGAGTGACGTGCGCCGTCGTGACGGCGCTTGCCGTACGGGTGATGGTGTGGTGCGCCGGTTTGGTAGCGGCGGGCGCGGCCGTCGAGGCCGTGTCGTACTGGTAGAGGTTGTAGAGCTTCATCAGGGCGATGAGGTTGGCGCCGTAGCCGGGGTCGGTGGCGTAGACGCCGGTCAGGTCGTTGGCGAACGCGTCCGGGTGCGCCCGGTCGGCCATCGCACGGGCGTAGTAGCCGCCGGTAGCGAGGAGTTCCGCGTGGTCGGCGATGGACTCGGCGTCGTTGTGGTAGACGGCGAACTGTGCGTCGATGGTGACCCAGCTGCCGTTCTCGTATTCCTGAGTCGGCAGGGCGATGCTTCCGGCGGGTCCGGTCCCCTTGATGCCGAACAGGTTGTGGTACCGAGCCGCAAGGCTGCTCTGGCCCCAGGCGGATTCCTCAATCGCCTGGGCGATCGTCACCGATGCGGGTACGCCGGAGCGCTGTTGGGCGGCGACCGCGCCGGGCGCGACCAGGCTGATGAATGCCTGCTGGTCCCGCGTCCCCGGCGTGGTGTGCTGCCTCGGGGACGAGCTGTCCGACGCCCCCGAAGGGGACGCGGCCGGCACCGGAGTGGCTGGCCGGGACGGCTTGCCGGACGCGGGCTTAACGTTGCCCGGGGCGGACGCGGGCACAGGCTTGGCATCCGGCCCGGGACTCGCGGCGGGCTCGCCGAGGAGCTGACCGGTGGCGAGGACGCCGGGTACTGCCCCCTTCGCCGACTCCCCCGTGCTCTCTCTCCCTGCGCCGGGTCCGGCGCCGGGAATGCCGCCCGTCCCCGCGAGCGCGACGCCGCCGGGCAGGCCTGGGACCTTGATGGCGGCAGCCGCTGGCTTCGCTTTCGAGGGAGCGGTCCTGGCGTCGGCCGGGGCCGTGCTGCCCGGTGGCGGCGGTGTCTTGACGGCTTTTCCGGACGTGTTGCCTGATGCGGGCTGGAGGTTGCCATTGTCGACGAAGCCGGCGATGCCCTGGTCCGCGAGCGGTGCGGCAGAGGAGTGGGCGTTGAGGGTAAGGCCGGGCAGGGAGTCGGCGGCGATGGTGTCGAGGACGCCGCCGGAGTAGCTGCTGACGACCGCGACGTGGCCGTTGTAAACGGCCCAGTCGCCGGGCTGGGGGATGTAGTCGTCGCCAAGCGGGTGCCAGCGTCCGTGCGCCTGTGCGTCGGCCGCCACGGAGGTGACCTGGGGAGAAGCCGGGTTGGTGTCCACCCGCACGTCCGCCCAGGCCGGCAGCGGCCAGGGATAGGTGGTCCCCCCGGTGACCCAGCTGCGCAGCCCGGTCGTCTGCGCGCCGAGTTCGAGGGTGAGGCTGGCGAACGCGGCGCAAGAAGGCCCGTGGTCGGTGCCGTCGCCGCTGACCTCGCCCCAGATCAGCGCCTCTACCTGGGCGGGCGTCTTCGTCTTCGCGAGTCTGAGGTAGTAGCCGGCCACGTTGACGATCGCGGCCCGCAGTTGCGCGTCGCCGGCGGGCGCCTTCCCGGCCGTATCGAGCTGTGCTGTCTGCTCGAGCGCGAGCTGGTGCAGCGGCACGCTGGTTGGCGTGGTCAGCGCCGTGGCCGCCGGGGCGAAGTTGATCCCGGTGATCACGCCGCTGGCGCTCACGGTGACAAGCGCCGTCGCCTGCTGCCACCATGGCTTCCTGGCGGTACTCATGGGTACCCCTCCTTCCCGTCGCCGGGTATGGCCGTTTACTGCTTCTGGGGCAGGCTCCTTTCCGGTCGCCGACCCTTCTTTCTTCCCGCCTACCTGCGGTTCCCGACACTTCGCCGTTACCCGCCGGAGGCGGGCAGGCTGGCGATAACGGCTCTGACCCGTGGGTTGCCTGGGTTGCCGGCGTTCTCGAACAGAACCTCTGCTTCACCCGCGATCCGGGGCGGGGTACCGCCCATCCACTTCTGGAACACGTCGCTGACCAGCGCGGCCTGCCCGGACGCGCTGGCAACGGGCAACGCGCAGGCCGCGGGGTAGCCTCGCCTGGTGGCCAGCTTCCCCGAGCCGGTGTACCGCTGGCAGTTCGACGGCTTGCTCTCCAGGCCCGGCTCGATGAGCGCACTCCCGGTGGAAGAGGTCAGCGTGGCGCCGCTGATGATGTTGTTGATCGCCCGCGCCGCGACGGCGAGGCTGTCGATGGGGTTGGCCGGGTCGTACGGATGGTGCAGGTTGAGGGCCCAGGCAATGTCCCCGCCCTGCTCCGGCTGGACCGGATCCAGTCCCTCGCGGCCGGTTGACTGGTCGACGAAGTTCGGGTTGTCCCCGCTGGTAAGCAGGGCGAATACCCACAGCACCTGGTCGGTGTCCTTGGCGCAGGCGAAATTCAGCCCGCTGGGCTCGGCCGCCACATCCGGGTTCGCGCAGGCTTGCTTGATCTCGGCTTGGACCGTCGCCACGCTCGCCGGCCACTCCGCGCCGGAACCGCGTGTTATGACCAGGGTCGCGACGACCCCAGCGAGCAGCGCGACCGCTCCTGCCACGATCAGCCGCCAGTGCGCGAGCGCCCGCCGACGCCGCGGTCGGCGGTAGCCTGGCCGCCCCCCGTTAATCAGTGCCTCCGTCCGTCCGTTGGCCGGAGGAGCGCCACCCCCGGGACTGCCGCCCCTAAAAGCACCAGCGTCGCCCTCGCCGCCCTCCGGAACGGCGTAGGGCATAGCCCCGTGCGGGTATCCGCTGCCTTCCGGGTGCATGACCGTAAACAGCCGCTGCTCAAACTCAGCGGCCAGGTTTTCTATGATTGCTAGCCTGGTAGCATTAATATCGTTTATATTTTCGAACCTTGACATCATGATCACCCCTCGCCTAATCCAAGCGGCCCGGTCGGCGCGGCCCCGCTCGCCGGCCACGACGACAGGCACCGCACTGCCGCAGGGGCCAACTCCGCATCTATTAGAACATACTTACCAAAAATGTGTCTACTTCTGGAAAGTAACTGGTGCGTTGGACGGCACGGGCTCGTCAGACTGAGCGGCTTCTGGCTCTAGACGCGGTTCGGCGTCACGGTGCCGACCAGCAATCTGCCGGCCAGCAACTCCATGCCGGCCCAGGAAACCGCCCCAGCCCGGTCTCCTGGGCCCTAGAGATCCCGTCCTACAGTCCGGCGCGACGAGAATCGCGCTGAACAGCCTGCCCGTTAGCGCCGAACGCGGCTCACCCGCCAGAGAGTGCAGTCGCCGGCTGGCCTGGCGGCGGCCTTCCGAGATTGCGGGGCCTGCCGGCCCTACGATTGACGCAGGCATCGACGGGAGCGGTTTTCACGGTGGGCACGATCCTCTTGGTCAGGCACGGCCAGGCATCCTTCGGAGCGAACGACTATGACGTTCTCTCCCCACTGGGACGGCACCAGGCTGCCCAGCTGGGCCGCGCCCTGGCCCGGCAGGGCACCCAGCCGACTGCGCTCGCCTCAGGTGCGCTGCGCAGGCAGCGCACCTCGGCCGAGGTTCTCGCCAGCGAGGCCGGGTGGGCCCTCGACGCGTCAGTCGACCCCGGCTGGGACGAGTTCGACCAAAACCGGCTCGCCGTTGGTGCCGCCAGCGGCGGGCAGGCAGCGCCAGCCCGCGAAGAATTCCAGGCGGCGCTTGAAACAGGCATGCGGGCGTGGGCAGGCGCGGGTGATGCGCCCGGCGCCAGCGAGTCGTTCTCGGCGTTCACGACCCGGACCGAGGCGGCGCTGCGAAGCATCGCCACGGGGCAGCCCCCGGGGACAACGGCGGTGATCGTCACCAGCGGCGGTGTCATCAGCTGGCTAACCACAGCCCTGCTGAGCGGCGGCGTTGAACAATGGATCCGGCTTAACCGGGTATGCGTCAACACAGGGGTCACCAAGCTCGTCAACGGCAGACGGGGTATCTCTCTCGTCTCGTTCAACGACCACAGCCACCTGGCCGGACCGGAGCTCACCTACCGGTGAGGCCCAGGCCGGCCAAGGTGCCGGGCCCCCGACAGCAGGCGGGCAGTCCTGGTTTCGAACCAGTCGCCTCGCCGACGGCAGGAGAGTCGTTCCCGGCCACCAGCACCCAGTGCCCGCTTTGCTGACTTTCATGGAATTTGCACATGGTTGTCAGGCGGCCTGGAGGCTGGCTAGATGTCACGGCGCCAGCATCGGTGTCATGACTAGGGACTCGCGGTGCTGGCCAGCTTCCGCGTTACGCGACCGGTTTGGTCGGCCTGATCATGGGGTCCTGATGCCACGCAAGCGGCTCGACCAGGTCGACGCCATGCGGCCGATGAAGCAGGCCGGCGTGATCAGCACCCACGTGCTCACCTACTTCGTTCCCGCGGCGTCCAGCGTGAGCACAGGTGCCGTGATGCTGCTGACGCACTTTTCCCGTGAGGGATTCTTCTTCATCTCCGCGTGCATGCTGACTTACGCCTACATGGATCTCGATAGCGGCGGCCTGCGCCGCTTCTACGGGCGCCGATTCGTCGCGGTCACTGTTCCTTACCTGTGCTGGAGCGTCATCTATTTTCTGTACCTGCTGCCCACCGCGCACTACGCGAGCGCAGCCGCAGCCCTGGAGAATTTCGCCAAGGAGGTAGCCACCGGGTATTACCAGCTTTACTTCCTGCTCATCATCATGCAGTACTACCTGGTGTTCCCGCTCCTCATGGTGTTCTTGCGGCAGACCCGCGCTCACCACGGCGCAATCGTCGTCGTCGCCGCGCTGGGACACGTGGCGCTCATGACCCTGATGCACTGGACGATCGTGCCCGTGCTCCGCACTGGCTGGATACGGGAATTTACGCCCTACGCGTTCTACCTCCTTGCCGGAAGCATCGCGGCGTTCCACCTCGACGAGGTGAATGAATGGCTGGTCCGGCACGTGCGCCTGGTCATAGCGGTGACCGTTGCGGCGGCACTCTTCGCGGAGGCCGTCTACTTTCTGGCCGCAATGGGCGTCACGACCGTCCTGGGCTCAGGTAACGACCCGTTCCAGCCGAGCGTGATCCCGTTCGACGTCGGCGCCATCGCCTGCCTGTACCTGCTGGGCGTCTCCCTGGTGAAGCCCGGGCGCTCGCGGCGGCTGCGTGCCGCGGTGCGCTCGGGATCGGATAACTCCTACGGCGTCTACCTGTCCCAGATGCTGTTCATCAACGCCCTGATCTGGGCAGGCTGGGCCAGGTTGGACTCCCTGGTGTGGTGGCCGCTGCTCTGCGCGACCACCGTCGTCATCGTCTTCGTGGCCGGCGTGGCCTTGACCAGCATCCTGGCCCGAACCCCGCTGGCGGTCCCGCTCACCGGCCGCCAGCAGCAGCCCTGGGCCACCTGGTGGCCCAGGGCGACGGCCGGTCCTGCCAACGACACCGCGGTGAGCGGCAGGCGGCTAGAACCGGTGGCAGCAGAGCACGCCGGAACCTCCGATCGCGTTCCGGACTTCGGCCCCGGTTAGAGGACTGGGCTGCTTGCCCCCGCGGCGCGCCGCGGGGGTAAGCGGGCCTGACTAAAGGCCTGCAACCGCCATGGCGCCCGACTCGATGGCTCGCTCCGGCCCGCCGTCCTCCGGTTGGATGAGCACGACGAGCCGGTGGACGCCCGCCTCTGCGAACCGCTCGGCCAGTTCCCTGGTGACCTCGCCGCGCGGGGTCACGCTGACCTCGAGCTCACCCAGCCCGGCGGGCCGCTGCTCCCGGTCGCTCGCAGCCTTCAGCCCGGCCGCGCACTCGGCGGCCCGCTCCGGGGTCAGCCCGTACCCGTACCAGCCGTGGCCGCGCGCGACCGCCCGGCGGAAGGCGGCCGGCGTGTGGCCGCCGATGACCAGCGGCAGCCGCTGCTGCACGGGGCGCGGGTAGGCGTCGACGCCCGCGAAATTGACGAACCGGCCGTGGTAGGCCGGCTGAGGATCGTCCCACAGGGAGCGCATCGCGTCGATGTACTCGTCGGTGACCGCGCCGCGTTCGGCGTAGTTCGCCCCGATGGCGCGGAACTCCGGCTCCAGATAGCCGACCCCGACGCCGAGCGTCACCCTGTCACCGGACAGCACGTCCAGGCTGGCCACTTCCTTGGCCAGCACAACGGGGTTGCGCTGCGCCAGGATCACAATCCCAGTCACCAGCCGGATCATGGACGTGTGCGCGGCGGCCCAGGTCAGCGCGAACAGCGGGTCTAGCGCCGGCTCCTGCGGGGCCATCGGCGACGGCGGGACCTGCGGGTCAGGCAGGACCACGTGCTCGCCCGCCCACAGCGAGTCGAACCCGGCCGCCTCGGCGGCCCGCGCCGCCGCGGCCAGCGCCGCCGACTGGCACAGCTCTCTCATGTTGACGTGCACCAGACCAAGTCGCATGCCCATCCTCCCGCTTCCTCGCCGCCGACCGGGTTCGCTGGCCAATCGCGGGCGAGCGGCCGCAGGGAAAACTCAAAGCCCCCGAACGATACCGAATGGGAGCCCGCGCGTCCCAGTGGCTGCCGACGGCAGGCCCGGTGCCAGCGTGGGCGCGCTGGTCGCCGCCCGGGTGGCCAGGTCGGCCGCACGAGGGTCGCCTGCAAGGTCGATTCAGCTGTCCGTCTGACGATGGTCCGGCGGACCGGGGTCCCCCGGACGGGGCAAGCTGTCCACTAGGACAGCGATGCCGTCAAGGAATCGGTCAAGCCCGAAGGCGAAGCTCTCATCCCCCGCCAACCGCATCCGGGAGGCAATGCCCTCGTCCGTCATCGGCGCCTCGCCGAGCTGCCCTTCACGGACATCCGTCCGGTCAGCGGCCGGGGTCACGGGCGGCTCGGCCGGGGCCAGCGGCTGCCGCCAGGCAACTTCCCGCTGAAGAAACCCGAAGATGTAGTTGTTGAGCGTCGCCAGCACCTTGATGCCCGTCGTCTCGTCGATCCCCGATTCGGCGAGAATTGCGAGCGTAGCGGCCGCGTAGCGAAGCGTGCCGGGCCCGGGTACCGGCTGAATGCCGATCTGGCTAAACCAGCGGTGGCGCCGTATCGCGGCGAGCGTGACCCAGGCGGGCGTCCATATCACCTCCGCGGTCGTCACCACCGACTTCACCGATCAGCCGCCGACGGCAGCGGAGTGGGCATATCTCGACAACCGCAACGCTTACGACGCCGGCGACCAGGGCTACAGCGAGATCATGTCCACCCGGCCGGACACCATCGCCGCCGCGCTGGCCGATTCCCCGGCCGGGCTGGTCGCCTGGATCATCGACAAGTACCGCGACTGGAGCGACTGCCGGGGCGACCTGGAAACCCGCTGGGACAAGGACACGCTGCTCACGGTAGCGACCTTGTACTGGGCGACCGCCACCATCGGCTCATCGTTTCGGCAGTACTACAACTACCCGCTGAATGAGCCCGTCCCCCAGATCACCGTGCCCGCGGCGGTCACCTTGAGCAACGAGCCTGCCTACGCGACCTACCCCAGGAGCCTGGCCGAACGCGTCTTCGCCGACCTGCGCCACTGGAACACACCGGACCGCGGCGGGCACTTCATGGCGCACGAGGAACCCGGGCAAGTCGCCAGCGAGCTGCGCGCTTTCTTCGGGCCGCTCCGGCCAGGTACTGGCCAGGGCCAGGACGACGTCGGCAGGGTCCCCGGCTGAGCCCTCGACACGTCCGGCGATTCCCGCCTTGCCCCTTTGCTCGCGGTGGGAGACTCACAAACTGACAGAAGCGGTCAAGGTCGAGGCCGGAGCGCCACGCTCCCGGTGTCTGGGGGAGGTCCACGATGAGCGTGAGCGACGGTACTCGCGCAACGCTGCGCGAGCAGGCAGCCGCGGTGCTGCACCGCAACGACGCAGGCGGCTGGACGAGGGCGGCACCGGTGCTTTACCCGCACCAGTGGAGCTGGGACAGTGCGTTCATCGCGATCGGGTGGGCGCACTTGGACGTCTCGCGGGCGATGACCGAGCTCGAGCAGCTGTTCGCGGCGCAGTGGGCGACGGGCATGGTGCCGCACGTCGTGTTCCGGGCGGGCCCGGAACATCCTTACTTCCCCGGACCGGAGTGGTGGGACACCTCCGTCTCGCCGGCGGCGCCCGCGGCCCCGCTACGGACGACCGGGATCTGCCAGCCGCCCGTGCACGCCCTGGCGTTGCAGCGCATCTGGCAGCTGACACCGCAGGAACAGCGGCCGGAGATCCGCGCGCGAGTCCAGGCGCTCTACCCGCGGCTGGTCTACTGGCACCGCTATCTCGCCACCCAGCGTGATCCCGAAGCGTCCGGGCTGGTGACCACCTACCACCCGTGGGAAGGGACGGACAACTCCCCGCGCTGGGACCGCGCTCTCCAGCGCATCACGGTGGCCAGGCCCGGCCCGTATACCCGGCTGGACGGCAATGCGGTTCCAGACGCTTCGCAGCGCCCCACCAACTGGGACTACGACCGGTTCCTGTGGCTGGTCGAGCAGCTGCGGAAATACCACTACGACGACGCGCAGATCTATCGCGAGTACCCGTTCCTGATCAAGGACGTGTTCTTCAGCGCCGTCCTCGTCGCGGCGAACGCCGCGCTGCTCGATCTGGCCGACGTGGCCGGGGCCAGCAGCGAAGCCCGCGAGCAGCTGGCCGGCTGGCTTGACCGTGGCCGTGCGGGGCTGGCAGGCCGCTTCGACGCGCAGGCCGGCCTGTGCGCGGACTACGACGTCCGGACCGGTGAAGACATCCGGCTGCGAACGTTCGCGGGGTTCGCGCCGCTGTTCGCCAGGACCGCGGACCCTGGCCAGCGCGCCGCGCAGCTCCGGCTTCTCGACTCCGCGGACTTCTGCGGCCACCCGAGCCTGCGCTGGCCCCTGCTACCGAGCACGTCACCCGCCGAGTCTGCGTTCCAGCCGCGCAACTACTGGCGCGGACCGGTCTGGCCGGTCATCAGCTGGCTGCTGTGGCAGTCACTGGACCTGCTCGGCTACTCGGACCGGGCGGACGCCGTCCGCGGCGACTCGCTCGGCCAGCTCGCGGCCGGGGAGTTCGGCGAGTACTACGAGCCGTTCACCGGCGAGCAGCTCGGCTCCACGCTCCAGTCCTGGACGGCCGCCGTCACGCTGGACTGGCTGGCTTCCTACCCGGACAGGGAGATCACCCCATGATGCGGCTCATGGGCAATCGGCAGCATCCGCGCGCGTGAGCATAGGCGCGGAGGCCTTCACCAAATCCCCCAGAGCAACCGGTCCTTGTCAGTAGCAGCGGTGTCGTTGCCGGGCACTTAGCCGGTCCCGCAGCGTTTCTACGTCCCGGCCGAACGGGCGGTCGGCGACACTGGCGGGCAGGCCTTCGGTGAGGGCATCCAGTTCGGCCCGCAGTCCGGCGGCGGGCCGAACCGCGTCCGGGCGGCCGACGGCGAGGCGGCGGGCCTGATGCACCGCGAGGAGTTCGCAGGCGAGTACTTCGGTGACGCCGTCCAGTACGACCCGGCACGCCTGGGCCGCTTCCAGCGAGAACGCCTGGGCGTCTTCCTGCCCACCCGACGTCTCAACCGGGCCGATGACCGACGGGACGGCTTGACGACGAAGCTCATGCGCCACGCCGACGGCCCGCTTGTGCACCGGCGTGAGGCCGGTCTGCGGTCCCGGCTCAGCCGACAGCTGCGCGTTCAGGCCGGTGACCGCCGGATCCATGAGCCGGTGCAGCCGGGCGGTGCCCAGTTCGGCCACCCCGATCAAGGCCACCGTCAGGGCGTGGAGGTGAACCGCGAGGTCATAGCCGTAGAAGCCCGCGCTGCCGACGAACTCGCCGTCGAGAAACGCGGGCGAATCCGTCACTGTTCGTAGGGCGCGCCCGGTCGCCGCGTCCAGGGCGTCAATCGCGCGGTCGAGGTGCGCGAGCACCTGGGGCGACGCGCGGAACGAGACCGGCGGCTGCAGCGCGTGCGGACGGGACAGCGGGCCAGCCAGGTCACGCAGTCGCTCGGTGACCCGGGCGAGGGCATCGTCACCACGGGCAAGCCGGGCGTCGAGCACATCGCGGGCGGCGCCCGTGATCGCGAACTCGGCGGCCAGGACGGTCAGCGCGTGCCGCAGGACCTCCCGGGCGTCCTCGGCCGCGAGCACGGCAAGCGCCGTGGTCATCGGGACGCCCTCGATCAGCGCCACACCCTCCTTGGGACCAAGCCGCAGCGGCACGAGACCAGCTTCCGCCAGTGCTTGCCCCGCTGGGCTCGTCCCCGCTCCCGGCCCACCGGCCAGCACATCGCCTGCGCCCGTCAGCGCCGCGCCAAGATGGGCGAGGCCCACGATTTCGCCCGCCGCCCCGGTCGACCGGCGCGGAATTGCAGGCAGCACGTCGAGTGCGATCGATTCCGCCAGTCGGCCGCACAGCGCGGCGGATACGGCGGCATCGCCGTTGAGGAACGTGCGCAGGCGTACGGCCAGGACCGCGCGGGTCTCGGCCGGGCTGAGCCAGGGAGGTCCGCCTGCTGCCCGCGCCGTCAGGAGCGCCTCGGAGTGCCGGGCGCGTGCGGCTTGATCGAGACCGACCTCGCTCAACGCGCCCATGCCAGTCGTGACGCCGTAGACCGGGTCACCGACGTCGAGTGCCGCCAGCATCCGGGCGTGCCGCCCATCGAGCCAGCCGATCAGATCATCCCCCAGCTCGAGCACCAGCTCTCCGCGCGCGACCGCCAGCACCGCGCGCGCGTCCAGTCCGGCCGGGTCCGTCAAACGCAGGCTGGGGAGCACCGGTGACACCGGACCACCGCCTCAGTGGTACCGGAGCATGGTGCCGGTATCGGCGGCGACGGCACGTTCCAGGATCAGGTGGGCCACGGCGATATCCAGGATCGACAGCCCGCGGTGCCAGAGCAGGATGCGTTCGTCCGGTGACTCTCGCCCGGGCCGGTCACCCGCGAGGATCTGGCCGAGTTCGGCGTGCAGTGACTGCTTGTTCAGGATCCCAGCATCGACATGGTGGCGCAGCGCGCCGAACTGGCCCGCCTGTGCCTCCCGCCAGTCGTCGACGACCACCTTGTCCATGACGTCGAGCAGGTCGGACGACACGGCGCTGATCGTCCCGTAGGGCACGACAAACGCCCCCGGCCGGACCAGGCCCGGGTGCAGCAGCGGCTGCGCGGCAGTCAGTCGGGTGGCCTCAACCAGGATGTCCGCGCCGTCGAAGGTCTCCTCGAACGAGGAGGTGACCCGGACTGGCGTGTCGGTTTCCGCCCGCAGCTGCTCGGCGAACGCCTCGCGCGACTCCGGGCGTCGGCTGGTCACCCGGATCTCGGCGAAGTCGAAGATCGAGTCCAGCATCATCACGTTCGAGAAGGCAGTGCCGCGAGCCCCCGCGTGGCCGAGGACCCGCGCGTCGGGCCGGGCGAGGACCCGCGCGCCTACGGCGGTCATGGCGCCCGTTCGAGCCTCGGTGATGAAAGTGGCGTCAATGATCGCCAGCGGCACGCCCGTGGACGGATCGTAGAGCGTCACCAGGGCCAGCTCGCTGGGCAGACCGCGCTGGTAGTTCGGCACGAAGTCCCCGACCACCTTGATGCCGCTGATCCCGTGGCTCCCGAGCGCTGACACATGCCCTCGGAGCACGTTGAAATGCCCGGCGCCGCCGTTGTCGGGAACGAGATGCACCCGCGGCTCGAAAACCGTCCGCCCGCGTCCGTGCGCCGTGACCACGTCGGCTACCGCATCGATGATCTCCGCGCGGCTGATGCCAAGGCTCTCAATGTCAGGCCCGGACAGAAATCGCAGCCAGATCCCCTCCGTGTGCACCCGCTGATCATATTCGGCGGAACGCTCGCGATCGCATGGACCACCTCGGCCGGGGCCGCCCGGGACTGCGGAAAGGCCGAATTAATAGGGCATTCGCCCCATGTAGCCGGGGCCGCCGGACCGTAGGTTGCGGCCAATGCCCATTCGCGGCGTTGCGGCTTAGCTGCGGTGCCAGGGCGGGTGTGCCGCCTCCGGGGTGGTCCCGCAGGCGCTCGCTTGGAGGCGGTAATGAGACACAGGATCGCGCGACTGCTGGCGGCAGGCAGTGCGGCGCTGACGATAACCGGCGGAATACTCGCCCTAGCGGGGACGGCCGAGGCCGCCCCGTCGCTGACCGTGACGTTGTCGTCGAGCGGATCGGGGGCGAGCGCCGTGTACGACGCGGCCGGGGATCCGGTCCTGACGGTCGGGACGCCGAGCAGCTCGACGTACGCCGAGATCACCGTCGACAGCCCGTCGACAGCCGTGCCAAACACCGCCCCCACGTTCACGACGAGCAACTACGCAGCGGGCTCTCCGCATTGGCTCATCCAGTTCGCGGCGGGCAACGAGCTGGTCGGCTATCCGTCGAGTGCAGGCCTGGGCGTGGACAACTGGTCGGTCGTACCTGCTTCCTCGGGGCCATGCGACATTAGCGACTTGACTGGGAAATACGACACCTACGTCGGCGCCGTGACATTCATTCAGAACACCGGCTGCGGCGGGGACGTGACGGGGGCGGCCATCATCGCGAACGGCGGTCAGGCCGCCGGCACCAGCGACACGATCACGGACGTCACCTATGACGGCGAGACGCTGGCCGTCACTCCGGACGTGGTGACCGTCACCAACCCGGGCGCACAGGCCGGCACGGCCGGCACGGCGATCAGCACGCTCGACATGGCGGCGTCCTCGAACGACGGCGACCAGATCGCCTCCTACGGGGCGGCCGGCCTGCCCGCCGGGTTGACCCTCGACACCACCACCGGCGCCATCACCGGCACGCCCAGCACGGCCGGCACCTACTCGGTCACGATTTCCGCGACCGACAACGGCGGCACCACCGGCAGCGCGGCCTTCACCTGGACGATCCAGGCAGCCGCCCAGGCGCCGGTGTTCACGGTGGATACCCCCCCGACTACTGCGACGGCCGGGCAGCTGTACGGCTACACGTTCGTCGCCTCCGGCACCCCCGCCCCCAGCTACGCGCTGGCCAGCGGCGCCCCCACCTGGCTGTCGATCAACGCCTCCACCGGAACGGTCACCGGGACGGTGCCGGCCGGCACTAAGTCGTTCAGCTATTCGGTGACGGCGGCTAACACGGCGGGGACCGCGACGGCCGGGCCGTTCACGGTGCCGGTGACCGCCGCGTCGGTCAAGGCCGACCTGGCGGCCAGGCTGTCGTGCCCAACCAGCCTGCAGGTGACCGGAACCGGCACCTGCACGCTGACCGTGACCAACCGCGGCCCGGCTGCCGCCAGCAAGGTCATCGCCGCGGTGGCGCTGCCCGCCTCGCTGGCCGAGACCGGGTGCAGCAGCGGCTGCACCCGGCACGCCAACGTGTACAGCTGGACCGACTCGACCCTGGCCGATGGCGCCTCAGCCAGCTACACGGTGACGGTCAAGGCCGCCGCGGCCGGCCGGGCGCTGGTCCTGGGCGCGGCCGGCTCGGCCAGCCCCGACCCCGACCCGCTCAACAACATCGCCCTGGCCACGGTCACCGTCACCAAGTAACCCAGGGCCAGCCCGGATAGCAGCATCGCGGCCAGCCCTGCCCCTTCCCAGCCAGGGGCAGGGCTGTCGCCGGCGCCGTTACCCGGCGGCCCGGGCGCGCGTTCTAAACCGACGCGACAAGTACATGGGCCGGGCCAGAGCTCACCCGGGCGGACCGAACCGGGCGCAGCCTCCGGGTACGCCGGGGCCCTCAGGCTGGACTGCCACTGGCGCCTGTCCGCAGCAGCCCGGTCCGGTAGGCCAGAGCCACCGCTTCGGCTCGCCCGCGCACCCCTAGCTTGCGGTACACGTTCGTGCTGTGATGCATGACCGTCTTCGGGCTCAGATGCAGCGCGGTGGCAATCTGCGGATTAGTCCCGCCGCTCGCGATCGCGGCCAGCACCTCTCGCTCGCGATCGGTCAGCTCGGGATTCGACCGCGGACCGCGCCGTCGGGCACTTGGCTCGGCTCGCTGGCCTGGCAGGACGAGGTCGTGCGCGATCGCGGCGGCCCGGGCCCGCACGACTGGCCAGCTTCCAGCCAGTTCCTTGACCGCCTGATCGAAAGCCGCGGGGTCGAGACCGCGACGCGCTGAATCGACCGCCTTCCGGTACCTGGCGTAATGGGCGGGCGGCAGGCTGGTCCGCAACGTGGCCAGGTACGGCTGCATCGCGCCGTCAAGCCGGACGGCATCAAGCGGCCGCCCCGTTCTGATGAGCAGGACGATCAGCGCGACAATGCAGTACGCCTCACCGTGCCAGTAGCCGACCTTGACTCCCGCGTCGATGCCGTCGGCGATCCAGCGTGCGGACGCCGCGATATCGGTATCCATTGTCGCGGACGCGAGGCTCGCCATCGTGCTCACCACACCGCGCAGATCTCCGGCGGCTTCGTGGGCGCGCAGGTTGGCCAGCAGGGCCAGCCGGGTACCTTCTGGCCCGAGTTCGCGGGCGCGTTCGTGCGCGATGACCTGCTCGGCGCGCGCGACAATCCGGTCGTATCCGATCGCCCGGGCGGCCAGGATGGCTTCCTGCGCGTACCGGACTGCGAGATCGGGCCTGGAGTGCCGCTGTGCGGACAGAGCGCGGCGCTGCAAGAAGACACAGCGCCAGTAGGGCAGGTCCGCGAGCGTGGCCCGCTCGATCCCGGCCTCGGTCAGCACGTCCGCCGCATCCAGTTCTCCGCGCATGGTCAGTCCGTAGGCGAGATGCTCGGTCGCCCGCAGCCAGTCGATATCCGAAGCGGGGTCCTCGGCCAGCATGCCGCGGGCGCCCGCGAGCTGCTCGAGGTCGAACTCGCCCTCGTCGATCGCCAGGCGGACCGACCAGGCCGTGGCGGCCGCCCTCGCGCGGGCGCTGAGCTCGGGGTCGTGCCGGTCGAGATCGAGGAAGGCCGAGAGCCAGCGCCGGCCCTCGCTCATCGGGCCGCGATGGGCCCAGAAGGGCGCGATCGCCTCAGCGAGCCGCGCGCCGCGCGCCGTATCCGCCCGCTCCTGCAACAGGTTCAGGGCAGCCCGGAGATTCGGCAGCTCGCAGTCGATGCGCTCGAGCCACTGACGTTCCGCCGGAGAATCGGTGCCGCCGATAGCGCGTTCGGCAAATTCCAGGCTCCAGCGCAGCAGGCCGTCCTGCGCGGCGCGCATTTCACCGCAGGAGCGTAGTTGCTCGGCGGCGAACTCGCGCAGCGTGTCGAGCAGCCGGAAGCGCGGGGTGTCGGCCGGCCCGTCCACGGGCTCGACGAGATGCCAGTCGACCAGGTCGGCCAGGTCATCGAGGACGTTCGCGGCGTCGGCACCGTCGTCGTCGGCCGGCTCGCCGCAGGCCAAGGCCGCAGCGTCCAAGTCGAAGGATCCTGGGAAGACGGCAAGGCGGCGCAGCAGCCGCTGGGCCGACTCGTCGAGCAGCAGATAGCTCCAGGCAATGGTGGAGCGCATATCGCGGTGCCGGCCGGGTCCGCCGCCGCCGGACAGCATCCCCAGCCGGCTCTGCCC